>Ga0302326_10031857_pt1 | contig 10524 bp, 11 predicted proteins | sample Palsa_T0_3_FD_202264 | JGI IMG/M metagenome (GOLD analysis project Ga0302326, IMG submission 202264) | Peat permafrost microbial communities from Stordalen Mire near Abisko, Sweden - Palsa_T0_3 | ecosystem: Environmental > Terrestrial > Soil > Palsa > Peat permafrost | place: Sweden: Abisko... | reverse complement strand
ATGTGCTGCCGCTTGTTTGGTGTCGTCGAGCGCTTGGTCGATCTCTGCAATCGCTTTCTGAACGTAATCGCCTTGGTTCGCGGCCTTCAGCAGATGGTCGGCGGCTTTCGTCAGAGCGTCGCTAACGATGTTAAGGGAGTCGGCACTCACATTGGCGGCCTGCGATGGGTTGCCGGGGGGTGTGGCGAGACCGATATTCAACTGAGCCTGGGGGGATTGGAGGAAGTGACAAACGTCTTTGACGGCATTCGAGAGCGTCACGGTCGTGGTGCCGTAAACGGCAGTGCCGCCGTGCTGGAAAACGGTGAATTTATAGTTGCCGGACCAGCCCAATGCTTGGAGCATGAAATCGGATTTTAGGGGGTCGATGGTTATCGTGGTGTTCGGGCACTTGGAGACCAGATTTTTCATGAGGTCGGGGAGGGCCACGGTCGAATTTGGCGCAATATATAGTCGGACCGTTTGTGTCTGCCCCTGCGCCACTCCTGCGCCCATGAACCATAGTGCGAACACGCCCGATAGAATTTCCTTCATCGCCGAACCCTCCTTCGGAGAAGTCGTCGCATCGTTTTCATCTGCGCTCGCCCTTCGGAAAGCTTCTGTTACAGGGGAATAGCACACGGGAGACCAATATAGATTCGCTAATTTTGAATGGGTTGCAAGTCGCACTCAGTGCCATCAGCATGTCGCGCTTGATACGGCTTGTGTCCTGCCAACTTCGCCCCATTTTGAACCCACTTGCTGCAAGTACTGAGTAACGCTGCCGGTTCAGACGGTCGACGCAACACTTACTTGCAGTTCACTCGCGGGAGTTTGGAATCCTAGCGTTTTTCTCGGGCGTTGATTCGGGCGCAGCGCAATCTGATCGAGATGCGCGTGAGACGCGCGCAGGCTCTTGTCGTCCGGATAGTGCTGTTTCAACCATCCGGAAATTTGTTCTGGCGACCAGTCCCGGATCAGTTTACTCGCAACGATCCCTTGTAGCTTGCAGTGAGTAGCCAGCAGACACGGCTTAGGACGCAAGGGCTGACCCCCAGGCCTGTTGATCGGCTTCGCTGGCTCGATACCGCGCGCGCCCGCAATGGCGGGCTACCTCTCGACTTACCGTGGAGAAAGCGCGATTCAGACGACGGATCAGCACGGTCTCGACGGACGCATCATCGAGATGAGCAAAACCGAGCGCGTTCCCAAGAACCCATCCTAGATTCCCACGTGAAGGGAATCCTCGCTCTCTCAAGGATCGCACGAGACCGTCCTTTTGGACGGCCTCGTGCTGAAACTAAGCGAACGGATTCTCGTCTGCGCTTGGGCCGTAAATCGACGGTAGAGGGATATCCAGCAATCGCAGATAGACGGAGAGCTGGCCGCGATGGTGATACCAGTGATTCAGCATGATCGAGCGAAGCAGCGCGGCGCGCGGGATGGCGAGAACTTCCTTTGTCCCCATTTTCAACCGCCAGGTCGCGTTTGCCTTTTCCTGCGTCATTGCCTTCAGGCAATCTTCGGCCGCCCGAACGCTTTCATCGTGCGCCGCGAAGATTTCTCCCATACTTTCCGGCTGCTTCGCGCCAAAGCTTGCCTGAGAAGCGTCGAACTCGTCGGCCTCCGAGATTTTCGCAATGCCGCCCGGCACCTGGGCCATATGCAGCGCAAGCTGTCCGATCGTCATCGACTTCTGGTGGGGTCTCCATGCAAGCTTATTTTCGGGAACTCGTTCGAGCACTCGCCTTGTGGTAGCGGCTTCCTGTTGAATCTCGCCCAGCATTGCCTGACACATCGGTATCATTTCATTTCTCCTTTTCCCTCGTTGATTCCGGCCGTCCCAAACGGCCGCTGATGCTAATTACGATCGAGTGCCACGTTTATTTCAGTTCGACAAGCTTTCCCGCATCGTAGCGGTCGTGATGCCGAACCCAGGCCATCCCGTGCGCCAGACCTTTTTCGTCGCGCCCCTTGGGCACTACGTCCAGAAATCGGTACACGCCCATGAAGTCCTCCAGTCCGCGTCCATAGGTCGAATACGTGTGGAAGACCTCTCCGTCTCCGTTCTTGCAGAACACGCTCAGGCCTGGCGCCTCTTCCTGGGAGAAGGTCATCGTCTCGAAATTGTAAATTCTCCCCTCGGCCAACTGCTCCTTGGTGAAGGAGACGCCATAATCGAAATTGAAATCGATTCCGTGGGAGGACACCCATTTGAAGCGCCAGCCCATGCGTTTCTTGAAGGCTTCGATCTGCGCCAGAGGAGCCCGCGAGACCGCCGCGATCGTGACGTCGCGCTGCGCCAGATGGATCGCCGGCCCGTCGAAGTGTTCGCTCACCAGCGAACAGCTCGGACAGCCTTCCTTCCAGTCCGGCCCGAACATGAAGTGGTAGACGATCAGCTGGCTTCTTCCGTCGAAGAGTTTTGCGAGCGGCTCCCGGCCGCCGGGCGCTTCGAATACATACTCCTTCTCCACTTTCACCCAGGGCAGGGAACGTCGCGCCCTGCTTACGGCATCCCGCTGGCGCGTGAACTCTTTTTCTTGTGTTAGCAACTCCTTGCGGGCCGTGAGCCATTCCGCCTTTGACACAACCAGCGGGTGGTCCTTCTTACTTGATTCGAATTCCGCTTTGCTCGTTGCCATTGACGTCTCCTTTGATGGGCTTTGCACATTCCTTCGCGCCAATTTTCAGCCGGAGCATCCTTACGATCAGCGCGCCAAGCCCGCCTGCCGAGCCCGCGCTCGTCACAGTCCATGCCGCCGAGGCCACGCATACGGGGCACATCAGACTCTCCTTTCGCGCCGCGCGATCAGTGCAGACGCTTGCTTTCGGCTGCCTTGCGAACGCGCTCGTGAATGCTCTTCCAGCCCGAGCCGAATCCCGCCTTGAAGTTGTCCGGAACGAACCCGAGAGCCAAGTGATGAAACTTGATCAGAGTGCCCCCTTCCACTTCGCTCAGGCGGTACTGAACGTTCGAATACACGGGAAACGAAACCATCAGCGGACCGCAGATCTCGAGTAGCGTAGGGCGCTTGATCGCCTGCACGTGTCCCCACAGGTGGCCATTGTTGTCGCCGAGGTCGCGGAACCATCTCCCGCCCGGCCACGCTTCAATGTTCATTGGCATGGGTTTCCCTTCGGCGCCGGTATTTCCGGGGCCCAGCTGTTCGAGCAGTGCCGCGAAAGTCTGGTCCAGCGAAGCTTCGACGTGAATTTCCTCTTCGATCCTCAGCGTAAAATCCGAAATGCTTTGCGCCGTTGGTGCGGTAGATGCCATGACGCCTCCTTTACTTAGTTCTCTTGCTAAAGTTTTCCTTACCGGGATTTCTCGGACTCCTTGGCCTTTTGCTCCGCGCGCTCTTTCACGCTCGCCAGTTGCCGCTGCCAGAAGCGCTCGAACGTGCCGGCCCATTCGTGCAGCGGCCGGATCGCGTCGGCGTTCGTGCGGTAAAACATCTGGCGGCCCTCACGGCGCACGTGAACCAGGCCAACGTCGCGCAGAACGCGCAGGTGTTTCGATACGGACGGTTGTTCGAGGCCCAGACCCGCCACGATGTCTCCGACGGGACGCTCCCGCAGCGCCAGATAGTTCAGTATGTCGCGCCGGCGCGGCTCGGCAACCGCATTGAAAGCATCGGATGTTGTTGTGGCTCGCGGCATGGTCACGACAGTACATTCCCATATGGGAATATGTCAAGGGCTTTTTTCGGGCCTTCGCGCTGCCGAAGGTTCGCTTGCGCCTCGATGTCGATTGCCTGGGCGGGAGAAATGCAACGCCGTCGGGAACTACTTCTTGGCAGGCCCGTTTGGAGGCTTGGCCCCTGCCGCAACGAGCTCGGCCTGGAATTTTGCCGCCTGATCCGGCTGTTTCAGCGCCCCGTATTCCTCCACCAGGTCTTTGCGCGCGTTCACGAGCCAGGTCACTTTCGGGTCCATCTGTTGGATCAGCATGTCGTACCCGGCGCGGCTTTCGGTCTCGGCTTCGGCATAGCGGCGTTGGCGCAAAAGAGTCCTGCCCAGCTTGATTCGCGCGATGCCGATGTTGACGTCGTTTGCCGGTAGAGCCGCAACGTAAATCGAAATCGCCTGGCGATAGAGTTGTTCAGCGCGGCTCCATTGCTGTTCAGCGGAGTAGACGCTCGCCAGGTTGGAAAGCGCCGTGCCGAGCAGATAGTGGTGCTCCCCATAGACTGCTCGATAAATGTCCGCCATTCGGGTGAAGTACCCGGCGGCCGCGTCGTATTTGTCTTCCTGCAGCGCGACGGAGCCAAGCTCGTTAAGAGTGGATGCGACGCTGGGATGGACTTTCCCGAAAGCTCGCTCCTTGATCGCCAGCGATTGCTGCAACAGATCGGTGGCTTCGTTGAAGCGATTCTGATGAACCAAGGCGCGCGCGAGGATCGTCAAATCGGTCGCGGTCTCGGGATTGTCCTTGCCATACCACGATTGAACGATATCCAGCGCCTGCCGGTCGAATTGCTCCGCTTCGGGGTAGTGTCCCAGGTCGAAGCGGATGGCGCCCAGGTTGATCAAGATATCCGCGACGCGCGGGTGCCGGTCGCCGTAAATCTGTTTGTACATCACCAGCACGCGCTCGTTCAGAGCCTCCGCGGTATCGTAATGCCCGGCATAAAAGTGCGCGTTTGCCAGCTCGTAGAGACTGTCCGCGAGGTCGGCGGGCGCCGAGCCGGGCGCGGAATAAAGTTGTACGGTCTGATCGAGCGTGGCTATCGATTGGTCGTAGACGCCGCGATCTTGGAGCACGTTTCCGAGGGCCAGCATCGTCTTGGCGATCGCAGGATCGTTCTTCGGAAGGCGCCGCGTATCTATATCAAGGGACTGCCGCACCAGCTTTTCGGCTTCCGGATACTGCGCCTGCGCGTCCCGCAACGACCCGAGCGCGAGCAGGCTCTTCGCGGTTTCGGCGCTATCCGTGCCGAACAGCGATTTGCGTATGGTCAGCGAGGCCTGCAACAACGAGTCGGCCTGGTCGAACTTGCCGAGCTTCTGATAGATGCCCGCAAGCGTTTCGTACAGCTCGGCCTGAACAACGGGCTCGGTATCGAGGCTGTGCGCTTCCTGCGCGCCGCGATCGAGCAGTGTCACGACGCGCAAATCGTCCGGCGGTCCCGCGGAAGGGTCGCCCCCCTGAAAAAGATTCAGCATGAAGCTTTGAATTCGCTGCGCTCGCGCTGCCTCGGCCAGCGCGGCATTGCGCGCCCGGGTCAATTTCACCGTGTAAAAGATCACCAGGCCGACCACCACCCCAAACACCACCGCGGCCGCGGAAACCGGCCGCCAATGCCGGCGAACGAATTTCCCAAGCGTGTAGTGCAAAGTATCGGGGCGCGCTTCGAGCGGCTCGCCATTCAGAAAATGGTCGATGTCGCGGACGAGCGCTTCGACCGACTGATATCTGCGCGCCGGATCCTTGTGCATGGCGGTCAGGCACAGCACGTCCAGATCGGCCCACGCGCCTTTTCGAGCTATGGGCGCATACCCGCCCCGGCCATCTTTTCCGGTGGCCTCCCGAGCTGCGACGGAGGGCCTCACCGGTTCCTGGCTGGTGATTATGGTTGCCGCTTCGTCCGCTGTTTTATGCGAGAGATCGAAAGGGAGGCGTTCGGCCAGAATCTCGTAGAGAATCACGCCGAGCGCATACACGTCGGTCTGGATGCCCACATGTTCTCCGCGAATCTGTTCCGGCGCGGCATACGCAGGCGTCATCAGGCGCAACATCGTCCGCGTCTGATCCACAGGGACTTCGTAGGATTCGATCTGCTTTGCGATGCCGAAGTCGAGCAGGCGAACGCTGCCATCGCGTTTCACCAGAATGTTGGAAGGCTTCAAATCGCGATGAATCAGCGCTTGCTGGTGAGCGTATTGAACCGCTTCGCACACCGACCGCAAGAGTCTGAGTCGCTCCTCGATCGAGCAGGAATTCTTGCCGCAATAATCGGTGAGCGGAATTCCATCGACGTACTCCATGACGAACCACGGAGTTCCGTCTTCCAGCGTGTTTGCGTCGTAGAGCCGCGCGATGGAGGGGTGATTCAACTGCGCGAGCATGCGCTGTTCAGCGGCAAAGCGTTCGCGCCGTGCGGGGGAAAGCCACGCGTCGCGCAGGATCTTGATGGCGACCAGATTGCCGAGGTCGTCTCGCTCGGCCAGATAGACCGCGCCCATGCCGCCTTCGCCGAGCATTTCCTTGATGTGATAAGGGCCGAATTGTCCCGTGCGGATGGAGGCATGAACCGCATCGCCCACCATCTGATACGCCACGTCGGCAACTCCGCGCTCCAGCAGCGAGGTGCCGCGCGAATCCTCTTCCAGCAGGGTGAGCACTTCGATGAGCAGACTCTGGTCGTCGCCGCAGGCAGACTCCAAAAAAGCGCGCTGCTCCGGAGCGGGCCGCTCGGCGGCGTCGTGAAAGAGAGTTTGGATCTGTTCCCAGCGCGTACTGTCCATATTTGCCTTTTCGCGATGAAGGCTGAACGATTCAAATTAAACGCCGGAGCAACGAGCTGCAAATCGCGAACCCTCAGCGCGGCTTGGCCGCCTCGCCGGAGCGGCGCAGTTCGCGCGCGAGCCACGCCTTCGCCGCTCGCCAGTCGCGCAGAATCGTGGCTTCCGAGACGCCCAACATCTCCGCCGTCTCAGCCGCGTCCAGGCCGCCAAAGAAACGGCCTTCAACCATTGCCGCTTGCCGCGGATTCACGCGCGCAAGCTCCGATAGAGCGTCGTCCAGCGCGAGGAGGTCGGACCCGGTCGACGCAGCCTTCTGCACGGCATCGCCGAACATGACAGTCCACTGATCGTCCCCGCCGCGTTTGCGTGCGTGGCGGCGCCGCGCCGCCTCGATCAGCAGCTGGCGCATCGCGCGCGCCGCGATCCGCTTGAAATGGAGCCGCGACGTAGCGCCGATGCTCGGCGAAGCCGCCAGCTTCATCCAGGCTTCGTTGACGAGAGCGGTCGGGTTCAGCGTGGCGCTGGGATCGCCGCGGCGCACCGTCGAGGCCAGGCGGCGCAGCTCCTCGTAGGTCACGCTGAAGAGATAGTTGAGTTCGAGGCGTTCTTCAGGCGTTTTTTCCATCTGTCCACTCTCAAGTTCCGGGCGGCTCAGTGGTTTCGCGCCGCGTGACGGTTTTCGCCGACCCTTTACGCATTGCGTAGTGAATGCCGATAATCCCAGGTCGGGGGCGGGGCAACGAGGCCTTTATGCGCCAGTGTCCTGAACTCTACCATCCGGGAACGGGCCGCGACAACGGCGGAAGCAGTTTTGGCCCGCCGCGGCGCACCTATCCTCGGCGGCGGATGCCGTCCAGTCCAGAGGAGGCGACTCCGGGTGTTTAACCAGCAGAATATCGTGCTGGCAATCTCCATTGCCGTCCTGGCCGTGGGGGCGACGCTCTTCGTGCTGAAAAGAATCAAGTTGAGGCGCGCGCGCAGCTGGCCTACGGAAGCCGGCCGCGTCGAGTCAACCAGCGTAACTCTGGAGACGAGCGGCTCTCCGCCCAACATGTCCAGTGCCCACGTCGCAAGGCTCACCTACTCCTATTCCGCTCAAGGTGCCCATTATTCCGGCGTGCTGCGCCGCCAATTCGTGCTGAAGGGTTCGGCGGACAAATGGATCGGCAAATATGCGAGTGGAGCTCCGCTGAGCATCCGGTACAACCCCAACAACGCCAAAGATTCAGTGCTTTTCGAGAATGAGAACGCTGGGGCGCCGGAAGGCGTAAAGCCGCTGGGGTAGCACAAAGCCCGCATGACGTTTTTTCGGGCGCTTTTGCGCATTGTGTAGTAAAAGCACAAGCCGATAGAGGTCTGAATCGCGCTACATATCGAAAAGGAGCAAACGCATGGACACCGCGAATACCAGCAAGTCCCGGGGGAACGTCATCAAAGTGCCGGATGCCACGCCTGGAATTGTCTTTGCCAACGGGCAACAGCAATATTTCACGCTCGAACGGGTGTGGAAATCGCCCGTGGCCCCCGCCGCCAATCAGACGGTGGACGTTGAATTCGACAGCGTCGGCGCCATCGCGGCGATCACCGTGGTGGACTCGCACCAGGGCCAGCAATTCTCCAAGGAAAGCCTCAACCAACTCGTCAACGTCGCGCAGGAGCGCGGCAAAGAGGCGGCCAAGCTTGCGCAGCAAGGAGTGGGCGCGCTTGCGGCTCGCATGGGGTGGGTCCCGCTCGGTGCGGCGGTCCTGGTGTGGATCGCCTGGTTCTTCTTCCCCGCGGCTTCCGTTCAAGTGATGGGTCAGATTTCCTACACGTTCTGGAATCTCCTGGGCGTCGACTTTAACAATCCTGAAACCCTGGCGGGCGGGGGCGGCGACCACGGCCTGTTTGCGATCATTGGCCTCCTCGCCATCGCCGTGCCCTTCGCCGCGCCGTTCATTCGGGCCGAATGGGCAAAATATCTGAATGCCGCGCCGCTCGCCTTCGTGGTTGTCGGATGGGCCGTGATCTATATGGACGAACATAAAGCGATGGGCGACATCGCCCAGATGGCGGGCGCGAACCCGTTTTCCTTCAGCTGGGGAATTTTCGCGCTGCTCATCATCGCCGCGGTTCTGGGTGCGGGTGCGCTGAAGAAGCCCGCCACCGTGTAGTTCGCGGAGCGAATGGGCGTGGCTGGGAGTGTATCGAAATGGGGGGAGTAAAATGCCTGCTCGGGAGAGTGCTATGAACAGCTCGTGGATTCGCACAGCGCTTCTGATTTCTGTTTTGGCCGGGACGTGCCTCGCAATCGGATGCGGGAGCAAACCATCCGGCACGTACAAGGACCCCGACGGCGCGGTAACGCTGCAACTGAATGACGGCAAAGCCAGCCTGGACTTCGGGATGATACATCTCGACGCCGCTTACAAAGTCGATGGCGACAAGCTCACGCTCACACCGCTCCAAGGCGACGCCAGCCAGACCATGATCTTCAACATCAACTCAGACGGTTCGCTCGCTGGGCCTCCAGGCAGCGAGATGCCGAAATTGGTAAAAGCAAAATAGCCTTCGTGGCGGAATCGAGCGGGACGAGCGAATCGCAGTGACGGATTCGCTCGCGCGACGTTTTGGAGAAGCCGTGCGGGATGAGGAGGGGAAAATGAAACTCAGGCCGTCCGCCCTCGTTATCGTGGCTCTGCTCTGGGTGTTTTCCACCGTCGTCGCTTTCGGCCAGACGATTCAGTACAACAGGTACTTCACGTGCAACGGAGAGCGCGAAGCGGTTGCGAGCTGCTTTGACGATTCCGACGCCGCGCATTGCCTGGTGATGTATCCGGATCGGCCTCTGCACAACGGATTCGAAGTCCAAATCACGGAAATCCGCGGAGATCTGATCAAGAAGATTCATGGTTGCGTTGGTCCAGGCGCAACGCTGGCTTCCACCGGACACCCCGCGCCCGGTTCAGCGCCAGCGGGAGCCGCGCCGGCCGCGCCGGCCGGGCCGGTGCCGGCTATCAGGCCGGGGGGACCTGCGCCGCAACCGGATCCTTCAGTGGCCAAGGCCCGAGCCGCGGGCGTCGACATGACGGTGCTAGGCGTGCCGCTGGGTCAGCCGCTGGCACTGACTCTTTGCCAACGGCTCGGCGTCATGGACCTTCTCTTCAGCGGTGGCAACGGGTATGCGCGAGGCCAACAGTTCCCGTGTGCCGGACCCAAGGATCAGACAAATTCGCAAGTCGCAAACGCCGCGACGCCTGCCGAGGTCACGATCGATTTTGCCGATGGCGCGTGTCCCTCATGGACGTCGCCTTGCGAGGCGACCGGCCTGGTCCGCGGCGGCCTGCTGTTGAGCATCTACCTGGGGACAAACGGTCAAACGGGAGATGCAGCTGCCTCGGCGCAATTGCGCGCCAAGTACGGCAAGCCCACCACCGATACGATCGTTACCTTCAAGAATCTCTACAATTACAGCGCTCAATTCCACCAGCTCGAATGGAACCTCCCCGGTCTGCATGTGGAATACCACCCCTTTTTGACGGATATCGATACGGGCGGGCTGTGGATCGAAAGCGAGACCGGCCATCAACTTCGCGCCTCCGGGCAGGCTGTTCAACAGAAACAGGAACCGAAGCTATAAGCGCTCGCGTCGTTGGTGAATTGGCTGCCGGGACCCGCTGGCATCGCCGAATGATGGCGACGGCCGAAGCGCTGCGTTGTAATGTAGCGTGATGTCTCCCGCCACGATGAATATCCAGGAGGAAGCAACCGAGCGGGGAAGAAAACTTGAGTATTTTACAATCGCCTGGAACGGCACCGAAGCTGTTGTGGCAATTGCGGCGGGCGCAATGGCCGGCAGCGTATCGATGGTCGGTTTCGGCATGGACAGTTTCATCGAGGTCATCTCCGGCACGGCGCTGCTGTGGCGCATGGCGATCGATCACGAAGACCCGAGGCGCAGGCGACGCGAAAGAATTGCGCTGAGGATCGTCAGCATCTGCTTTATCGCGCTTGCCGCATACATCACCTTCGAGTCGGTAGTTACCCTCCTGCACAAACGAAAGCCTGAAACCAGTATCCTGGGAATCGTTCTGG
>Ga0302326_10031856_pt1 | contig 10524 bp, 12 predicted proteins | sample Palsa_T0_3_FD_202264 | JGI IMG/M metagenome (GOLD analysis project Ga0302326, IMG submission 202264) | Peat permafrost microbial communities from Stordalen Mire near Abisko, Sweden - Palsa_T0_3 | ecosystem: Environmental > Terrestrial > Soil > Palsa > Peat permafrost | place: Sweden: Abisko... | reverse complement strand
CCGACTAACGCCGGCTGACAGCCCTACCGGCCTCCCGACCACAACCAACGCCCGCCCAGCGGACGCAACCACCGCTACCCACTTGACAAACGCAACGACATATCAGAACAGGCCGAGCTGGTCCACCTCGGGAGCGCCTGCCCCGATGCTCTCCCCGGTAGCGTGATCGGGCTCCGCGGGCGCCTGCGCGAGCACCGTGGGCAGCTCCATCAGATCCGGCTGCTCGGGCGCACCCAGCGCGAGCAGCTCCGGCAGCCGCATGAAGTCCTCGCGCAGCGTCTCGAGCATGCTGGGCGTGTAGAGCGCCGCGGCGGGGTGGTAGATGGGATACAGCCGCACCGCGCGCCGTCCAAGCGTGAGCACCTCGGGCTGTCCATGCACGCGCGTGATCCCCGCCGGGTCCCCGCGCAGGAGCTTGGTCGAGAAGTTGCCGAGCGTGCAGATCACCGTCGGCTGAATCAGCTCGACCTGGCGGTGCAGGTAGTCCTGGCAGTTCTCGATCTCGACCGGCAACGGATCGCGGTTGCCCGGCGGCCGGCACTTGAGCGTGTTCGCGATGAACACCTGCGAGCGGGCCATCCCGATCTCCTCGAGCAGCTTCTCGAGCAGTTTCCCGGCCCGTCCGACGAACGGCACCCCCTGCTCGTCCTCGCTCGCCCCGGGCGCCTCGCCGATGAACATCAGCTCCGCATCCGCGTTTCCGGCGCCGAAAACCACCGTTTTGCGCGTCGCGGCCAGCTCGGGACAGCGGGCACAGCCGCGTGCCTGTGCGAGCACCTCCTTCAAGCGCTCGCGCCGCTCGGCGGCCGATGGCTCAATCTCCTGCACGGACATTCGGCCAGATGGTAATTGCTGGCTGACCCGGCCCGCCGGATCCGCCGGGCCGGAATGCCGCATCGTGCGCGGCCGACCGTGGGAGAGGTGCTTGAGCGATGATCTGAACATGGCCTCTTCCCCGGACGTCCCGGTCACGGCCCCCTTCGCGGGTGTGGTCGTCTCCGTCTCGCCCGTCAGCGAGGAGCCCGTCGGGGCCGGCACGCCGCTGGTCGTGCTCGAGGCGATGAAGATGGAGCACGAGGTGCTCGCCGAGAGCAGCGGGGTCGTGCGCGACCTCGCCGTCGCGGTCGGCGACGTGGTCGAGGAGGGTCAGCTGCTGCTGACGCTCGCGCCCGGCGCCCCCATCGAGGGCACAGCGGCTGACACCGCTGAGGAGCCCGGCGGCCACGAACGCGCGGACCTGCGAGCTGTGCGCGAGCGCCACGAGATCGGTTTGGACGCGGCGCGGCCAGACGCCGTCGCAAAGCGCCGTGAGCGCGGCCGGCGCACCGCGCGCGAGAACCTCTCCGAACTCATCGACGAGGGCACGTTCGTCGAGTACGGACCGCTGCTGTTCGCAGCCCAGGAGCGACGGCGCCCGCGCGAGGAGCTGATAGCCCGCACTCCCGCCGATGGACTGGTGGCCGGCGTCGGTGACGTGGACGGCGGCGCGTGCGTGGCGATGTCCTACGACTACACGGTGCTGGCCGGCACGCAGGGCATGCGCAACCACCTCAAGAAGGATCGTCTGTTCGACGTCGCCGAGCGCCGGAGACTTCCGGTGATCCTGTTCGCCGAGGGTGGCGGCGGGCGGCCCGGCGACGTGGACATGCCGAAGGTCGCGGGCCTTGACTGCCGCGCCTTTCAGCTGTTTGCGCACCTCAGCGGCCTCGTGCCGCTGATCGGCATCGCCTCGGGTTACTGCTTTGCGGGCAACGCCGCACTGCTCGGCTGCTGCGACGTCGTGATCGCCACCGAGGACTCGAGCATTGGCATGGGCGGTCCCGCAATGATCGAGGGCGGCGGGCTCGGCGTCCACGAGCCCGGCGACGTCGGACCGATCGACGTTCAGTACGCAAACGGCGTCGTCGACCTGCGCGTCCGCGACGACCGTGAGGCTGTCGCGCAGGCCAAGCGCTACCTGTCCTACTTCCGCCCCCCCACGGCCCCCACGGCGGTTCCCGATCAGGACCTGTTGAGAACGCTGATCCCCGAGAACCGCAAGCGCGTCTACGACGTGCGCCGCGTCCTTGACACGCTGTTCGACGAGCGCTCGGTGCTCGAGCTCCGCGGTGGGTTCGGCGCAGGCATGATCACCGCGCTCGCCCGCGTGGACGGCCGCGCGCTCGGAGTGCTCGCAAACGACCCGGTGCACCTCGGTGGCGCGATCGATGCCGACGGCGCCGACAAGGCAGCCCGCTTCCTGGGGCTGTGCGACGCGTTCGAGTTGCCCGTGCTGTTCCTCTGCGACACGCCAGGATTCATGGTCGGCCCGGCGTCCGAGCGCACGGCGACCGTGCGCCACTTCGGGCGCCTGTTCCTGATGGGCGCCAACCTGGAGGTGCCCTTCGGGACGATTGTCCTGCGCAAGGGCTACGGACTGGGCGCCCAGGCGATGGCCGGTGGAAGCTTCGCGGCGCCGTTGTTCACCGTCGCATGGCCGACCTCCGAGTTCGGCGCAATGGGCATCGAGGGCGCCGTGCGCCTCGGCATGCGCCGCGAGCTCGAGGCGCTCGAGGACCCGCAGGAGCGCGAGGGCGTCTTTCAGGCGACTGTCGCCGCCGCCCACGAGCACGGGCAGGGCCTGAACATGGCCGCCTATGGCGAGATCGACGACGTCATCGACCCCGCCGACTCGCGCCGCTGGATCTCCACACTGTTCGCCGACAGCTCCCGCGGGTGGTGGACGCGTCCCGGCAAGAAGCGGCCCTACGTCGACGCCTGGTGACGGCCGCCGCGCGACTCGCCCTCAGGTCTCCTCGCCCGAGCCCTCGCCGCTCAGATTGCCGACGAAGAAGCCTTCTGACATCCGCAGCAGGCCGATCATGATGTGCGGGCGCATGTCGCTTCCGCGCACCCTCACGTGCGAGCCATGCGGTCCCAGCACCTCGACGATCGTGCACACATCGCCGATCTCGCAATCGGAGTCATAGTCGGCTTCGAGCGCCTCCATCTGCTCGGCCACGACTTTGCCCACCTTGCTCTGATCCAGCGTCATCGGTCGTCCCCTTTCGGGAGATGCAGCGTTTAGCGCGGAAGAGGTCCGCGCCCCAGGTGTTGCGATCGACTGGAGGCATCGTGCTAGCCGAACAAGGCAGCGAGGTCGTAGGAGTCGAGCGCGCCGCAGCGCGTGCAGACCCTTGTGACGGCAGTCCCGTCCCGTTCCGCTGGCTCGGTGGCCACAAGGTCAACGGAGTTTTCGAGCCATGCCCACCGTTCTCTTGCCCCACAGCGCGTGCACTCGGCTTCGACCCCCTTGTATGCAAGTGCCCGCGTCAGCTGGTTGACGGCTTCCTGCCGAGGTGTGCTGTCCTCTGCGGTCATATACCCACACCATGCCACGTCTCGCCGGCGTGAGGGGGTAAGCGTGACATAGAGCACATACCTGCATTTTCGTTGCCACAGAGCCAAACGGCTGTATCATCCGCAACAGGCCGTTAACGAGATTTCTCGACATGGACCTGGCAGCACCGCGTTGCAACCGTCTTCAGTCGCGCCGGTATCCCAAGGGAACTGGACCCGAAAACGATGAGACACCAACCCACTCTCGATCCGCCTATGCGGACGGTGTCGACAGTTGTCGAGCTGCGGGAAGCGCTCGAGCCGGCGCGCCGCGGAGGCCTGACGATCGGCCTCGTCCCCACGATGGGGGCGCTGCACGAGGGCCATCTCTCGCTGATCGAGAGAGCGCGCGCGGAGTGCGACCTGGTCGTGGTCTCGCTGTTCGTCAACCCCGCCCAGTTCAACGAGCGCTCGGATCTCGAGCGCTACCCGCGCCGGCAGGAGCGCGATGCCGCGCTGGCCGCAGACGCGGGAGCGAACGTGCTGTTCGCGCCCTCGGCCGAGGAGGTCTATCCGCCCGGCTTCGCCACGGCGGTCGAGGTCCTCGGCGTAACCGACAGGCTCGAGGGCGTCGCGCGCGGCTCCGCGCACTTTCGCGGCGTGAGCACCGTCGTGACGAAGCTGCTGTGCATGACGCTGCCGGACATCGCCTACTTCGGTCAGAAGGACGCCCAGCAGGTGGTGGTCATCCGCCGCCTGGTCACGGATCTCAACCTGCCCGTCCGCGTCGAGGTGTGCCCGACCGTGCGCGAGCCCGACGGCCTGGCGATGTCGAGCCGCAACGTTCTGCTGTCCTCCGAGCAGCGCTCCCGCGCGCTCGCGCTTTCCGCGGCGCTGCGGACGGCCTCGGAGCACGCCGCTGAAGGCGAGCGCTCCGCGGCCGCGCTGCTTGACGCCGCCCGCCGGGTGATGCTCTGCTTCGGGGTCGAGCCCGAGTACCTGGCGCTCGTCGACCCCGAGACGCTCGAGCCGTGCGAGAGCCTCACCGGGGAGAGCCTCCTGGCGGTCGCCGCGCGCATCGGTGAGGTCCGCCTGATCGACAACGCACTCCTTCAGCCGGCCGCTGCATCAACCTCCCGTCAACCGCTTCCACGAAAGGCGATCGCCTGATGCAACGCGTGATGCTCAAGTCCAAGATCCACCGCGCGACGATCACCGGCTGCGACCTGCACTACGTCGGATCGATCACCATCGACCCCGATCTGCTCGACGGCGCCGACATCCTCGAGCACGAGCAGGTTCACGTGCTCGACATCGACAACGGCGCGCGCTTTGAGACCTACACGATCGCCGGAGAGCGGGGATCGGGCACGATGCAGATCAACGGCGCCGCCGCCCGGCTCGTCCACCAGGGCGACACGATCATCGTGGTCTCCTACGCCAACTACGAGCAGACGGAGCTCGAGCACTACGAGCCTCGCGTCGTCCACGTCGAGGCGAACACCAACCGGATCATCACCATCGACGACGCGGTGGCCACCCTGCTCTCCTAGCGGGGGTCAACCGGCGTCAGAGAGGAATCAACATGTCAAGCCAGCCCGACATCCAAGCTCCGGCCGACCCCGGACGACTACCGATGACATTGCCGCTGCTTGCCGAGAAGAAGCGGCTCGGCGAACCGATCGTGATGGTCACCGCATACGACTACCCCTCGGCCCGCGCAGCCGAGGCGGCCGGCGTCGACCTGGTGCTCGTCGGCGACTCCGCAGCGACCACCGTGCTCGGCTACAACGCCACCACGCCCGTCAGCCTCGACGACATGCTCGTGCTCGCACGCGCCGCGCGCCGCGGCCTGCGGACGCCGCTGTTGATCGGCGACCTGCCGTTCGGCTCCTACGAGGTCTCTGATGAGCAGGCGATCACGACGGCCATGCGGATGGTCAAGGAGGCGGGCTGCGAAGTCGTCAAGCTCGAGGGCGGAGGAGAGGCATCCGTGCGGCGCGCCCGCGCGATCGTCGGCGCCGGTATCCCGGTGATGGGGCACGTTGGCCTCACGCCCCAGACCTCCACCGCCCTCGGCGGCTGGAAGGCTCAGGGCCGCACCGCGGGAGCGGCGCAACGAATCGCCTCCGAGGCGCTCGCGCTGCAGCAGGCCGGCTGCTTCGCGCTGGTGTTCGAGGCCATCCCCGCCGCGGTCACCGAGGAGCTGATGCCCCACATCCACATACCCGTGATCGGCATCGGCGCCGGCCCGGCCACCGACGGGCAGGTGCTCGTATTCCACGATCTGCTCGGCATCCGCGACGGGCTCGGCGCGCGCTTCGTGAAGCGCTACGCCAACCTCCAGCAGGAGATGAACGACGGGGTCACGGCATTCGCCGAGGACGTCCGACTGAGACGCTACCCCGGCCCCGAACATACCTACTCGATCGACCCGGACGAGCTCGTCGAGCTGCACGCGCGGCTGGGTTAGCACCGTAAAACGCCTGCCCGTAGCGCATGACCTCTACGGGCTTTTCACGGTTATGAGTTCCGACGCGTTATAGCCGATGACTTTGAGGGATCTGAGGGGCGCACCCATGAAATAGGAGCAGTCAAGGGTGCCGGATCTTGCGTCGAAGGCCAGTTTGCTCGGACTGCCAGCACTGGTGCCATTTTCGTCCAGGGGCTTCAGTTCGTGTTCTTCTTGTTCCGGAGGCGTCGTGACACAGGTCGCGAACACCGCCAGAGGGAACACTTCGGTTTCACCCGGGCCGCTGGTCGTTTTGCGTTCCCCTTCGGCTCTGGTTAGCGACGTTGCGTAGCATCCAAGCGTGAGCGCGACCCCTGACATGTGGGTCCTGATCTTCCCTACTTCTGCTTCGGTCAGCACACTCGCCCACGGCAGGCTCTGGGGTGGATAACTGATCTCGAAGACTTTTTCGTACTCCTTGCCTTCGCTTTCGATCAGTCCAGCAGGGCATTCCTCGTTTTCGCAGTCATACGACGCGAAGTCTTCGGTTGCGCCGATCCCGGCGCCTCCACCTTGTGGGTTCTCGACATAGCCTCCGGTTACATTGGTACATGTCTGGACGAAAGGTTTAGGTTCGTCCTGCCATGAGAGTTTTCCCCACTCAAGGATCGGTACCTTCACGCCTTCCGGGATCAGAACCCCGTTCCGGTAGTAGTGCGGTTCGGCCTGCGACACGGCCGGGATCGCCGCAAACACCACCAACACCACCATGAGCGCGAGAACCGCGAGCAGTCTGCTGGATCTAGGCATGACCTCTACGGGCTTTTCACGGTTATGAGTTCCGACGCGTTATAGCCGATGACTTTGAGGGACTTGAGAACACGACCCTCGAATGCGCCGCCCGCACACGACAAATTGCCCGCTTTACGATCGAAGATCACTTTGCTCGGACTGCCGGCGCTTGTGCCATTTTCAAACGAGGGTGCCTGTTCGTGTTCTGGAGGCTCCGTCACGCAGGTCACCGTCGCAGCCAGGGGGAACAGTTCGCCTTCGCCCGGTCCGCTAGCCGTTTTGCGTTCCATTTCAGCCCTCGTCAACGGCGTTGCGTAGCATCCGAGCTGCTCAACGACTCCCGAGGTATCGACTCGGACTTTCCCTCCTTCCGGTTCGATCAGCAGGCTCGGCCATGGCAGGCCCTGGGGTGGATAAATGATCTCGAAGACTTTTTCGTATTCCTTGCCTCCGATTTCGATCATTCCCGCAGGACATTCGATCTGTTCGCAGTCATAGCTCGCGAAATTTTCGGTTACGCCGATTCCGGCCTCGTCTCCAATCGGGTTCTCGACGAAGCCTCCGGCTACGTTCGCGCACGTGGCCTCGTCCCCAACGAGGCCCCCCGATTCAGGTTCCATGTTGAGTTTGCCCCACTCGAGGATCGGCACCCTGACGCCTTCTGGGATCAGAACGCCATTCCTGCAGTAGTGCGGTTCGGCCTGCGACACGGCCGGCACCGTCGCAAGCGCCACCACCGCGATGACGGGCGCGAAAACCGCGAGTAGTCTTTTGGGCATGCCTTTAGCCTCTACGGGTTTTTCACGGTTATGAGTTCGGAGGCGCTATAGCCGATGACTTTGAGCGATTTAAGCGGCCTACCTTCGAATGCGCCACCCGCACACGACAGTGCGCCTGCTTTCGTGTCGAAGACCAGTCTGCTCGGGCTAGCAGCACTGGTGCCATTTTCGTCCAGAGGCTTCAGTTCGTCTTCGTATTCTGGAGACGTGGTGACACAGGTCACCGTCGCCGCCAGAGGAAACAGTTCGTCTTCACCCGGTCCGCCGGTCGTTTTGCGTTCCATTTCAGCCCTGGTTAGCGGCGTGGCGTAGCATCCAAGCGTCATCACGACCTCAGACATGTGGGTTCTGGTCTTCCCCACTTCTGCTTCGGTCAGCACACTCGCCCACGGCAGGCTCTGGGGTGGATAAGTGATCTCAAAGACTTTTTCGTACTCCTTGCCTTCGATTTCGATCAGTCCAGCGGCGGGGCATTCCGCGCTTTCGCAGTCATACGATGCGAAGTCTCCGATCGCGCCAATGCTTGCCCCTCCACCTCCTGGGTTCTCGACGTAGCCTCCGCCTACGTTGGCGCATGTCAGGGCGATGCCTTTGGGTGCGGCTTCCCATGTAACTTTTCCCCAAGCAAGGATCGGCACCTTCACGCCTTCCGGGATTAGAACCCCGTTCCTGTAGTAGTGGGGCGCGGCCTGCGACACGGCCGGCGTCGCGGCAAGCGCCGCCACCACCACGATGGGCACGAGGACCGCGAGTCGTCTTTTTGATTACAGGCATGGCTTCTACGGGTTTTTCACGGTTATGAGTTCCGAGCCGGTGTAGCCGATGACTTTGAGCGATCTTACGGGCACCATCTCGTACGCGCCGCCATCACACGAAAGGGAGCCTGCCTTGGCGCCGAACACCAGTTTGCTCGGGGTCGCTGCGCCCGCGCCGTTTTCGTCCAGAGGGGCAAGTTCATGTTCTGCGGCAGTTACGCAGGTGACCGTCGACGCCAAAGGCAAAAGTTCGTTTTCGCCTGGTCCGGTGGTCTTGCCCAATTCACCTTCGGTTCTGGTCAAGGGTCTAGCGAAGCATCCGACCTGCATCACGACTTTTGCGATATCCGTTCTGATTTTCCCCGCTTCGGGTTCGGTCAAGGCCGTCGGCCACGTAGGGTCTTGCGGCAGCGAAATAACCTGGGATACTTTTTCCTCCGGTTTCCCGCCGACTTCGATCGTGCCTGCGGGACATTCGTAGAATTCGCAGTCGTAGGTGGCGAGATCTTCGATCGCGCCAATCCCCGCGCCTCCATCTTCTGGGTTCTCGACATAACCTCCCGCCACGCTTGCGCAAGTCTGGCCGCCGGTGAGACGAGGTTCGGGTTCCAGGTTAAGTCTGCCCCACTCCAGGACCGGCACCTTCGTGCCTTCCGGGATCAGCACCCCATTGCGGTAGTAGTGCGGCGCGGCCTGCGACACGGCTGGCACCGCCGCAAGCGCCACCACCGCGATGACGGGCGCGAAAACCGCGAGTAGTCTTTTGGGCATGGGCACGACCTTTACGGGTTTTTCACGGTTATGAGTTCCGAGCCGGTGTAGCCGATGACTTTGAGGCTTTTGAGGAACCGTCCCGATTCCCTCCCTCCAAAGCATGAAAATGTCCCACTGTGTGCGTCAAAGGTCAGCTTGCTCGGACTGCTGGCGCTGATGCCTTTTTCGTTCAGGGGCGTCAGTTCGTGTTCCGAAGGCGTCGTGACGCAGGTCGCCGTCGCCGCCAGGGGCAACAGTTCGTCTTCGCCAGGTCCCGTGGTTTTGCCCAATTCACCTTCGGCCCTGGTCAACGGCGTCGCGTAGCAGCCCGCGGTTAGGACCACGCCCGAGATGGTTGTCCGTATCTTTCCCGCTTCCGGTTCCGTTAGCGCGGTCGCCCAGCGCCCGTCCTGCGGCGGCGAAAAGTACTGGAAGACTTTTTCGTACTGCCGTCCTGCAATTTCGATCAGGCCGGCAGGGCATTCCGCGTTTCCGCAGCCGTAGGCGGTGAAGTCTTCGATCGCGCCAGTCCCGTCTCCTCCGCCTACCGGATTTTCGACATAGCCGCCCGACGCCGTGCGACAGTTCCAGAATGGATTAAACCCCGGTTCTGGTTCAAACGATAGCTGTCCCCACTCAAGAATCGGCACCTTCGCGCCTTCTGGGATCAGAACCCCGTTCCTGTAGTAGTGCGGTGCGGCCTGCGACACGGCCGGCATCGCCGCAAGCGCCACCAACACCACGAAGGGCGCCAGAATCGCGACTAGTCTTTTGGATACAGTCGTCGTTTTCACGGGTTTTTCACGGTTATGAGTTCCGACGCGGTGTAGCCGACGAGCTTGAGGGATTTATGGGTCACACTCTCGAACGCGCCGCCGGCACATGAAAGGGTGCCTGCTTTGGTGTCGAAGACCAGTTTGCTCGGACTGCCAGCGCTCGCGCCTTTTTCAACGAGAGGCGTCTGTTCGTGTTCTTGAGGCGTCGTGACACAGGTCACCGTCGCGCCCAGAGGTAACAGTTCGTCTTCGCCTGGTCCGCTGGGCGTTTCGCGTTCCCCTTCGGCCCTGGTCAACGGCGTTGCGTAGCATCCGATCTGCTCAACGACTCCTGAGGTATCGACACGAAATTTCCCTGCTTCCGGTTCGATCAACACGCTTGGCCACGGCAGGTCCTGGGGTGGATAGGTGATCTCGAAGACTTTTTCGTACTCCTTGCCTGCGAGTTCAATCAAACCCGCAGGACATTCCGCGTTTTCGCAGCGATAGGTGGCGAGATCTTCGGTCGCGCCCACCCCGGCTTCGCCTCCCATCGGGTTCTCGACGAAGCCTCCGGCTACGTTCGCGCACGGGGTGGGGATCCCCAACTGGGGTGCAGGTTCAATGCCGAGTGTGCCCCACTCAAGGGTCGGCACCTTAACGCCTTCCGGGATCAGAACCCCGTTCCTGTAGTAGTGCGGTGCGGCCTGAGACACGGCCGGCATCGCCGCAAGCGCCGCCACCGCGATGACGGGCGCGAGAACCGCCAGAAACTTCGTAGACATGTGCCGCCTCCTCCCCTGCAACGCCCTCCCTGGCTGTGCGCGATACCCCTTCCGTGGAGCATACGCCCCTTTTACCCCAGGATTCGATTCGGCCGGAAAACTTCCGGGTTATCCGTCCACAGGAGTGTGTCCGTT
>Ga0302326_10031853_pt1 | contig 10525 bp, 10 predicted proteins | sample Palsa_T0_3_FD_202264 | JGI IMG/M metagenome (GOLD analysis project Ga0302326, IMG submission 202264) | Peat permafrost microbial communities from Stordalen Mire near Abisko, Sweden - Palsa_T0_3 | ecosystem: Environmental > Terrestrial > Soil > Palsa > Peat permafrost | place: Sweden: Abisko... | reverse complement strand
GGGGGGGCCCGCCACGGCAGTCGCGGCTACTTCGTGGACCCGACGGTGCTCACCGGGACCCGCCCCGACATGCAGGTGGTGCGCGAGGAGATCTTCGGCCCCGTCGTGGTGGCCGCCCCCTTCCAGAGCGTCGACGACATCGCCCGGGTGGCCAACGACACCCCCTACGGGCTGGGTGCGGGCATCTGGACCAGAGACATCTCCAAGGCCCACGCCCTGGCCAAGAAACTCCGGGCCGGCACCGTGTGGATCAACTGCTACAACATCTTCGACGCCGCCCTGCCCTTCGGGGGCTACAAGCAGTCGGGCTGGGGTCGGGAGATGGGCCACGAAGCCCTCGAGGCCTACACCGAGGTCAAAGCCGTTTGCGCCCAGCTCTGAGTCGGCCGTGGCCCGGGGCCCGACCCGACGCCCCGGCGCCTGACCCGAGACCGCTGACGAAGGAGGGGCCGTGGAACTGACCGCGGGCAAAGTGGCGGTCGTCACCGGCGCGGCGGGCGGTATCGGCCTGTCGCTGGCCGAGCGGTTCGCCCGCAGTGGACTGCACGTGGTCCTGGCCGACGTGGACGAAGCCGGTGTGGCGGCGGCGGCGCAGCAGGTGGGTGCCCTGGGCGTCGAGACCCTGGCCGTGCCCTGCGATGTGAGCGACGAGGCCGCCGTCCAGGCGCTGGCCGCCGCCACCCTCGAGCGCTTCGGGTCGGTCCACGTGGTGTGCAACAACGCCGGCGTGGTGTCGATGGCCGATCCCTGGTTCGGGCCGCTCGCGGCCTGGCAATGGGTGTTGGGTGTCAACCTGTGGGGGGTGATCCACGGGATCCGGGCCTTCCTCCCCACCCTCATCACCCAGGGCGAGGGCCACATCGTGAACACGGCCTCCATCGCCGGGCTCTATCCCGGTTTCGGCGCCTCCTACGACGCCAGTAAGCACGCCGTCGTCGCCCTCACCGAGGACCTGTACACGACGATGAAGCGGATGGGCCTCGCCGTCGGGGTGAGCATCCTCTGCCCCGGTTGGGTCCGCACCGGCCTCATGGATGCCGAGCGGAACTGGCCGAAGGATCTCGGGGCCCCACCCCCCGGGGGACTGGGGGCGGACGTCATCTCCGGCCACGTGCGCCGGGCCATCGACGAGGGAACGACGCCGGCGGCCGTGGCCGACCTGGTGGCCGATGCCGTCGTCGCCGACCGTTACTGGGTGTTCCCCCATCCGGATTTCGTCGAGATAGCCGCCGAGCGCTGGAGCACCATCACCGAGGGCCGGGACCCGGAACTCGAGGTCGACATGCCCGGCCTCCCTCCGGCGCAGCAGATGGCGGCCGAGGTACTGGCCTCGCTCACCGCGCCGTCGCCCTGAGGCCTACGCTGGGCCCGGTCTCCGCCGCCGGGGAAGGGCGGAGCCGAGGGACAAGGGGGACGGCGATGCGGGGAACAAAGACCAGATGGATGACCTGTGCCGCCGTCATCGCCGTCCTCGGGGCGGGCACGGCCGGGGGAATGGTCAGTGCCGCCGCCGCCTCGACCGCCTCGACGGGCACCGTCCGCCACGCCGTCACCCGGGTGACGTCAGCCACCGTCAACTTCACCGTGTCCGTCACCGGACTCACGCCGTCGGCCGTGACCATCACCGGCACCGGTGCGGCCGATTTCACCGACGACGCCGTCTCGCTCACCATCGACCTCCCCGGGGTGGTGGCCGAGCTCATCCCCGGTGGCTCGGACGCCCCCGAGGTGGTCGACGCCGTCCTCTCGGGAGGAACCGTCTACCTCGACATACCGAGCCTGGCCTCCCTGGTCGGTGAGCCCTGGATCTCGGTCGCCCTGCCCACGCAGATCACGTCGGCGGTTCCCGGCCTCTTCACCAAGGCCGCCGCCGCCCTCGGCGACGTCGACGCCGTCGTGGCCTTGGCCACGGCCCACCACGCCACCGTCACCCCCCTGGGCTCGGCCACGGTGGACGGAGTGCCCACCACCGGGACACAGATCGTCGCCACCTTCGGCCCCACGGGGACCGGGTCCCTCACGGCCAGCCTCTGGGCCGACTCGTCCGATCGTCTCGTCCAGGGCGACCTCACGGTGACCGGCGCCGGCAAGACGGGCGCACTCGGTCTCACCGCTTCCGTCGACGTCAGCAATGACGACGCCCCGGTGACCATCACCGTCCCACCGTCGTCTCAGGTGAAGGCCATTCCCTTCTCCGTCGTGGCCAAGCTCTTCGGTCGGGACCTGCACCGAGGTCGTCACCGCAACGCCTAGGCCAAACCCTCGCGGTATCAGGCGGTGAACAGATTCCAGTGCCCCTCGGAGACGACTTCGACGAGACCGTCGGTCACTTTGATGGCGGTGGCATCGTCGATGGCGTACCCGGGCACCGGTAGGGCCGCCGCCCACTTCTCCGCGTCGGCCATGGTGTTCTCCGGCAGGTCCTCGTGATCCAGGTGCGGAAAGATCGAAAAATCAACCATTCCCAGCGCTCTGTCGCCACCGCCGGGCGGCTTCCAGCGGACGGCTTCCTCCCCGATGTGGGGGGCCATCACCATGCTCCCGCCGCTTATCCCCACATAGACCGCCTGGCCGAGCGACGGCAAGAGGTCCGCCAGTCCCGACTGCCGCATCCAGTGGCACAGATACAGCGAATCGCCGCCACCCACGAGCAGAGCGTCCGTCTCCCGGACCAGGGGGACCCACAGCTCGTCATCGATGCTGGGCAGGGCGGTGAGCTCCAGTACTCCCAAGGACTTCCAACCCAATTCGCACAGGGGAGTGGTGCCTCGTCCGGTGATGAACCGCCATGCCGCACCGGGACCGCCCATGGGGTGCCCGTAGGAAGCGGTGGGAATGCAAAGGGCGTCGGCGTCGGCAATCGGTTTGCCCAGGAGATCGACCAGCGCCTCGCGAATGCTCGTGTTCTTGACGCCAGCGGAGGTGAGGAGAAGCTTCATCATGCCGTTCCTTGGTTCTGTCGCCGACCTGCCCGATGAGCGTATCAATCGACCGGAAAATGACCTGGGCCGACCGCCGTCGGCAGGCGTCGACCGACGAGAGTCGACTCGGAGGGCCGGGCCCGGGGACGAGCGCCGGGGCCGCCGGCACCGGCACGGCGCAATCGGGGCCGACGCGTGGTTCCACGCAGGTGTTCACTCGCGAGGAACCTCGGTAGGCCCCCGGCTCTGTGAAATGAAAAACTTGCAGCGGCCGGCGGGCCGGAGGACGACCATGGCGGACTGGGGAAAAAAGCGCAAGGCCGACCTGCTGGCCCAGATGGCCCTGTTCTCGTCGCTCTCCCGGCGCCAGCTGGCCCAGGTGACCGATGTCACCGTGGCCGATGAGCTGCCGGCCGGCACCGTCCTCACGCGCCAGGGTGCCTCCGGGGGCATCGCCTACATCCTGGCCTCGGGTCGGGCCGAGGTCCTGCGAGGGGGCCGGCGGCTGGCCGTCCTCGGCCCCGGGGACGTGGTGGGCGAGCTCTCCCTCATCGACGGCAAGCCCCGGTCGGCCACCGTCAAGGCCGTCACCGACCTCGAGGTCCTCGAGATCGACGCCCGTGACCTCACCCGGCTGTTGCGCAAGGCCCCCGCCGTCACCCTCAAGCTGCTCGAGGCCCTGGCCGAACGGCTCCGCCAGGCCGACGCCCTGCCCGCCGCCGGGCTGTGAGGCACACCGGATAGTGGGCCGTCCCCGACGGGGCGGCCCCGGTCAGCCCGGCGTCCGCCTGATGGCCGCCTCGAAGACGGCGGCGATGTCGTCGGAGTACTGAGCGGCGGCGTCCTCGCCGATCTGGACCACCGACATCAGCAGCGAGAGCATGATGGCGACGATCCCGTTGGCCATGGTGACCAGGTCGATGTCGGGCCGCACCGTCCCCTCGAGCTGCTCGGACCGGAGTTGCTCGGCGCACGCCTTCCTGAGCTCGGCCAGGGCGGGCATCTCGAGCACCCGGCCCGTCACCTCGGGCTCGAGCCCGGCCAGTAGCCGCCGGGCCAGGGGGTGGTCCTCGAGCGCGGCGACCAGGGTCTGGATGAGGGTCTGCCACCAGTGGGGGACGTTGGTCTCGATGAAGGCGGTGGACAGGCCTTCGTGGATGACGCCGGCGGCGTCCTCGTCCACGGCGGCGAAGAACAGCGCCTCCTTGTTGGGGAAGTAGGCGTAGGCGACGGTGCCCCCCACCGAGGCGTCGCGGGCGATGTCGGCCACCGACGTCGTCCGGTAGCCCTGGCGGCCGAACCGGGCGATGGCGGCGTCGAGGATGGCCCGGCGGGTCTGGGCCCCCTTGGTCGTGGCCGCCGATGCGGGCTCCGTCCCCATCGGGGTCGATACTAACAAAATGAGGACTTGAGTAAAATCCTCAAATCTTCTAGAGTGAGACTATCGGGGGATCGGCAGACCGGCTCACAGGGAGACGAGGAACGATGACCCAGACCAGCAACCCCGACCGCAAGGTCCAGACCCGCCGGCTGTCCCTGGACGAGTCGTTCCAGGACGTGCCCCGGCACTTCGCCGCCGACGACGACCTCATCGGGAGCCACCTGGCCGCCACCCTGTCGGCCGTCTTCCCCGACGGGGAGGACTTCTTCGTCCGCTCCGTCCGGCACTTCCGCGACGAGGTCACCGACCCGGCGCTCAAGCGCCAGGTGGCCGGCTTCATCGGCCAGGAGGCCGTCCACGGCCGGGAGCACCGGGCCTTCAACGACCGCCTGGCCGAGCTCGGCTATCCGACCAGGCGGATCGAGCGGATCGTGAAGAAGAGCCTGGAGCTGCGCGAGCGGGTGTTGCCGGCCTCGTCCAACCTGGCTCTCACCGCCGCCCTCGAGCACTTCACCGCCACCCTGGCCGAGCTCGTCCTCAGCGACGAGGGGACCCGGGACCAGTTCGGCCACGAGGCCGTCCGGGACCTGTTCGTCTGGCACGCCCTCGAGGAATCGGAGCACAAGGCCGTGGCCTTCGACGTCTACAAGGCCGTCGGCGGGAGCGAACGCCTGCGGGTGTTCACCATGAACCTCCTGTGCGTGGTGTTCATCTCCTTCATGACCGTCTCCGTCACGGCGTCGCTCTTGGGCGACGGCGACACCTACCGGCCGGGCAACCTCCGCCGGAGCTGGCGCACCTTCCGGGCCTCGCCGCTCATGAGCAGGCGCCTGTGGCGACAGCTGCGGGACTACAACCGCCCCGACTTCCATCCCGACGACAGCGACACCAACGAGCTGGTCGACCGCTGGCGCTCGGTGCTCTTCGGCGAACACGGGACCCTCAACGGTAAGCTGTCCAGCCCGGCGGCCTGAAGGATCCGATGACCATGGAGCACCTCGACGTCCTCATCGTCGGCGCCGGCCTCTCCGGCATCGGTGCCGCCTCCCATCTGGAGAAACGGTCGCCCTGGGCCTCCTACGCCATCTTCGAGGCCCGTGACGCCATCGGCGGCACCTGGGACCTCTTCCGCTATCCGGGGGTGCGCTCCGACTCCGACATGTTCACCCTCGGCTACTCCTTCCGGCCGTGGCAGGGTGAGAAGGCCATCGCCGACGGGGGCTCGATCCTGCAGTACATCCGGGCGGCCGCCGCCGACAACGGCATCGGGGACCGCATCCGCTTCCACCACCGGATAGTCCGGGCCGACTGGTCGAGCGACGAGGCCCGCTGGCACGTGGTGGCCGAGCGGACCGACACCGGCGAGGCCGTCGAGCTCACCTGCGGCTTCTTCTTCTCCTGCACCGGCTACTACCGCTACGACCGCGGCTACCTCCCCGATTTCCCCGGTCGGGAGCGGTTCGGCGGCACCATCGTCCATCCCCAACTGTGGCCCGAGGACCTCGACTACGCCGGCCGGCGCGTCGTCGTCATCGGTAGCGGTGCCACCGCCGTCACCCTCGTTCCCGCCCTGGCCGAGAGCGCCGACCACGTCACCATGGTCCAACGCTCGCCCAGTTACATCGCCTCCATGCCCGCCCGCGACGCCCTGGCCGACCTGCTGCGGCGGCTGCTGCCGGCCCGCTACGCCGGCCCGGTCGTCCGCTGGATCAGGGCCCTGGTGGGGCTGGGCTTCTACCAGATGAGCCGCCGCCGGCCGGAGGCCATGAAGCGGTTCCTGCGCAAGCAGATCGTCCGCCAGCTGCCGGCCGGCTACGACGTCGACACCCACTTCGCCCCCGCCTACGACCCCTGGGACCAACGCCTCTGCCTGGTACCCGACGGCGACCTGTTCGCGGCGATCACCAAGGGGACGGCGTCGGTGGTCACCGACCACGTCGACACCTTCACCGAAAAGGGCCTCCGACTGCGATCGGGGACCGAGCTCGAAGCCGACATCATCGTCACCGCCACCGGACTCGAGATGCTCTTCATCGGCGGCGTGGCGCTGTCGGTCGACGGCGATCCCGTCGACCTCCCGAGCAGGCTGGTCTACAAGGGCATGATGCTCGAGGGCGTCCCCAACCTGGCCACCGTCTTCGGCTACACCAACGCGTCATGGACCCTCAAGTCCGACCTCATCAGCGACCACCTCTGCCGCCTGCTCAACCGGATGCACGCCACGGGCATGAGGCAGTGCACACCGGTCAACCGGGGGGCGGCGGCGGCCACCGAGCCCATGCTCGGTCTCACCTCGGGCTACATCCAGCGCTCGGCCGACCGGTTCCCCAAGCAGGGTTCCGTCTCCCCCTGGCGGGTGCACCAGAGCTATCTCCGCGACTACCGCGCCCTGAAGCTGGGTGGCGTGGAAGACCCTGCGCTCGAGCTCTCGAACCCCGTCGGCGCCCCCGAGGCCCTAGCGGTGTCCTGATCCCGCGCTTGTCTGGCCCTGGGAACCTTTCCGGACCTCACAACAGGGTCACGTTGTTGATGAGCCAGCGGCCGTGGACGTTCACCAGGGTGATCTCGACCTGACTGCGGTCGCTGGTGGTGGCCGACTGGGCGGAGTTTTTGATCTTCTGGGTCAGAAACACGAGGGCGGTGGCCCGCGTCGTGGTGGCCGACACGATCCCGGCCGAGACGACCTTGGCCGTCGCCGTGGCCTGATACCGGGTGAGGGTGGTCTTCAAGGCCTCGCCCGCCTGGGAGAAGGTCCGGCGGAAGGTGGGCGTCGAGTTGGCCTCCACCACGGCGAAGTCGTGGCCGAGATGGCGGTAGTCGTACCCGGCCAGCTCCACCGCATAGGTCTTGGACGCGGCCAGGGCGCTCGTTCTCGCACCAGCCAGCGAGTTCTGGTGACCGAGTGCCATCTGGCTCAGCACCAGGGCCACGGCCAGGACGAGGGCCAGCACCCCCAGGACGACGACCCCGGGCCGGGACAGGCGCCGTCCCCGGGCCGGCACCGGGACGACAGCGTCGACACGCTCGTCGTCGTCGACGTCGACAGGCTCGTCGTCGACGTCCACCGGGGTGGGGGCCGGTGTCGTCACCGTCTCGTGGCGCCACACCTGGAGGTCGGTGGGAGGGACGGTCACGACGGGAGTCGAGGGCGCTTCCTTCACCGCTACCGTCGACGCCGTCGCCACCGCCGACCTCTTCGTCGACCTGGTCGTGGGGGCCTTCACCTTCTTGGCCGTCGTCGCTCCTTTGGCCACCCGCTTGACCACGGGCAGGACCACCTCGGCGTCATCGCTCATCTCGTCATACATCGCAGTTTCCTTTCGGTCTGTAGGGGCCGGGGTGGGCGCACCCACCAGTGCACGTGCCGTCATCGGGCACCGTTGTGGTGGGCCGAGGGATGGGATTCGGAGGGATATTCGGGAGACGGATCGGCCGGTTCCAGGGCCGGCGACTCCGCCGCCTCGACGTCGACGGCGGGGGCGCCACGGTCGGCCTCCTCGGCGTCGGCCATCTCGTCCATGCTGATCGGTCCCTCGGGTCGACCGGCCAGGAACTGCTCGATCACGGGGACGGTGGAGGTGGTCATCTGTTCCTTCGAGCCGAAGCCCACCAACTGGGAGCGGAAGAGCAAACCGAGATAGTGCGCCGTTCGCTTTACCGACTCGATGTTGTGGCTGATGATGAAGAAGGTGGCCCCCGTCTCCTCGTGGACGGTGTTGATGAGAGCATCGAGATAGGCGACCCTCACCGGGTCGAGACCGGAGTCGGGCTCGTCGAAGAAGAGGATCTGCGGTTCGAGCACCAACGCCCGGGCCAGCCCGGCCCGCTTGCGCATGCCCCCCGACACCTCGCCCGGGAGCTTGTGGAGGTGGTCGACCAGCCCCACCAGCTCGGACTTGCGCAGGACGATGTTGCGGACCTCTTTGTCGGTCTTGTTGGTGTGCTCGACCAGGGGGAAGGCGATGTTGTCGAACAGGTTCATCGAGCCGAAGAGGGCCCCGTCCTGGAAGAGCACGCCGATCTTGCGCCGGATCCGGAGCACCTCCTTCTCGCGGACGCCGACGATGGGGTCGCCGTCGATGTAGACCTGTCCCGCTTCGGGCTGCAGGAGTCCGATCACCACCTTCAGCAGCACCGACTTGCCCGTGCCCGACGGCCCCAGGATGGCCGAGGTCTTGCCCCGGGGGACGTCGAAGGTCACGTCGTGGAGGACGGTATGGGTCCCGAACCGCTTGGTGACCCCCTGGATCGAGATAACGGCGTCGGACGACGTCGGGGCGGTCTGCCCCTGTGCCACCGACGACGGCTGCTCCTTCATGGTCATCGTCACCTGCTTGGTCGGTTCCTTCCCAGCCATCTGGCTCTCAGAACGTTTCGTGTCACGGTCGTCAGAAGTTGAAGCCGGCTGGCGGCCCCACCGGCAGACCGAGAGTGACGACAGTGGTGGTCGCCGAGAACTGGGCCCATCCCGGTTGGGCGGCGGTGGAGGCGGTCCCCCCGTCGAGGAAGTAGAGGCCTTCGCTCTGATCCTTGAAGACCGAGTTCCATCCGCCCGTGTAGGTGTTCAACGTCTGCGTGAGGAAGCTGTTGCACGGGCTACCGCCCGCGCTGGGGACGAAGGCCGGTACGGAGAAGTCGTTCCCGGCCACGGCGCTCGTGCCGCTGGCCAGGGGGCCGGTGAGCGGAAGCGGGGCTGTCTGCAGGGTCCGGTCGTCGGTGTTGGCGGGGCTGGGCGCCTCCGGGGCGGTGGCCGGGAGGGTCGACGGCGCCACCGTCGACAGTGAGACCGTCACGGGGGTGGACGTGCAGGTGGTGGTGGGCGACGGCGCCGGCGGAACCTCGGTCACCGTGGCCTCCGCCGACGTCGTGACCTGGAGGTCGAGGGCCCCGTCCGGTTCGACCCCCGACACCGAGAGCGACGTGTCCCCCGACGGTGTGAGGCTCACCACCAGGGGGAAGCAGTCGAACCCGGGGCTGGTGTAGCCGATGCAGGCGGAGCCTTCGGGATGATCGTTACCGAGGCCGTCCGGAGGGACCGAGCTCGCCGGCGAGGGACCGTACTGGGCGAGGATGTGGATGCACTGCCCCGCCGGATAGTCGGCCGACACGCAGTCGACGTTTCCCTGGTTGTCGCAGAAGACGATGTCCTGGGGGGGGATCTGGGCCGTGAGGCTGGGCAGCTCGAGCAGGCCGGTCACCCATCCGGTGATGTCGTAGATCTTGGCCTGCCAGGGGTAGAGGGTGTACGTCGATCCCTGCGCCCTCCAGGTCAGGTGGTTGGCCGTCCACTCGTCGTAGCCGGCCAGGACCTGCCCGTTGGTGATGGCGGCCAGGAAGGGAACGCCGTAGCTGTTACCGGGCGGGTAGGTGGCCGCCGGGATCGGCGGCGGCGCACAGGCGGGCATGCCGGGGGCGTCGACCAGATCGGCCACCGTTTTCGCCGACCCGCCGGTCAGACCGGTCCGGGTCAGCTCCGACAGTTCGGCGGCCACCGTGGTCGCCTTCAAGGGCCGGACACGAGAACCGGAACGGGCCGCGGCCGTCATCGAGCCGGCGGCGGACGGGTGTCTCGGAGCCGGCGTGGCTCCGACCAGTCCGAAGGCGGCCGCGGCCACGACCACCGCGGTGGCCAGTGCCGTTACCCACCGTACCCTGGCTCTGGAATTCATCGACCTTCTCCTGTGCGCTGGTTCATCGACCCGGTTTCACTGTTCTCACGCCCGCCCGCCGGCCGGAGGTGGCACGAACGTCCACCTCCGGCCGGGGTCGTGGCCTGGGGGACCACTACCGCGGGCGACCTCGCCGCCTGACTAGAACGGCGGCGGGCCGGGGCTGGGGCTGAAGACCACGCTGGCGTCCGTCTCCGCCGTCGTGCTCGTGCACCCGGCTCCCTTGGTGGCGATCTTTCCGTTCGAGACGGTGTCGGTGTTCGTCCCGTCGTACTTGCCCGTCACCTTGACCGGCTTCTTCGGCGCGGCGGTGATGACGCAACCGGGAATGACGTTCGAGGCGAACGTGGCGCCGGCCTTCGGGATGGTGAGCGTCAGCTTGTACGGCGCCTTCTTCCCCTTGGTCGACAGCACCCACGGTCCACTGGTGGAGTTGGTGGTGACGGTGTCGGATCCGCCCGACGTGTCGGTGCAGCCGCTCAGGGTCGGCGGGCCATTGAGATCGATGGTGGACGCCGGGCTGTTCGGCAAGGTGGCGCTGCCCGTGAAGGTGG
>Ga0302326_10031852_pt1 | contig 10525 bp, 9 predicted proteins | sample Palsa_T0_3_FD_202264 | JGI IMG/M metagenome (GOLD analysis project Ga0302326, IMG submission 202264) | Peat permafrost microbial communities from Stordalen Mire near Abisko, Sweden - Palsa_T0_3 | ecosystem: Environmental > Terrestrial > Soil > Palsa > Peat permafrost | place: Sweden: Abisko... | reverse complement strand
GGCGTCGCCGAAGCACAAGGCAAGCTTGAGGAGTGGCTGTCAAATAAAAAGACCCCGGTAACCTCCAACGAGGTCACCGGGGCAGACTAACCCGGCACAGGTCTCGTGAACCGGGTTGACCCGCCTAGGGAGGGAAGCGGGGAGCGCCGAAAGCGCTCAAAAAATTAGACGAAGCGCATGGCCTAAAGTTCCGGAGCGCGCACGCCGAATATTGCCAGGTGGATCAGCGACTTTCGCCCGCGAGCTTCGCCCTTATCGCTACAGGAACGTCCAAGTGGCACCGATGGTGTACATGTTGATGCCGTTCGTATTGCGGATCTCGAAGCCGTCATACTCGAAACGAGCGGAGAACGGCCCCCAGTTCGCCTGCACGCCGCCGCCGTAGGCAAATTGCGTCCCGTGATTGTCGAAGGAGAAAAACTGCCCGCCGCCGGCAATGTCGCCGTCCAGTTTCCAGCGCGCAACGCCTGCCTTGGCAAAGGCGTCCAAGTATGGAAGTGGCAGCAGTCCGACGCCGTAGGCGGCAACCGCCTTCGCGTCGGCACTCTGGGTGCCAATGCCGAAATTCTTGGTCTGGCTGCCGAAATCGAGGTAGTTGGCCTCGATGGCGAAGAAATCGATCGGCCGAAATCCCAGGATGGCCTTCCAGGCAACTCCATTGGGATCGAGATTGAAGCCGTCGCCGAAGACATCCTCCAGATCACTCTTTCCTACGCTTGCGCCTACGTACACGCCGTCCGCCGCCTGCGCAGCCGTGCCTGCCAGAGCGAGAACGCCCGCCAACAGTAATTTTCGCATGACGAATCCCTTTATTGATCGTAATGAGTCGGCTGTCCTGCTCAAGGCTACGCTACCGCCCTAAGCGACGGCTAGTGGGCCTCGTCCCAGTTCAGGCCAACTCCAATGTGAATACGAAGTGGCACTTTGAGTTCCGCAGCTCCCGCCATTTGTTCGCGTATGGCCACGGCCACCGTCTCCGTGGCCTCCTCGCGCACCTCGAGCACGAGTTCATCGTGCACCTGCATGATGACCCGCGCGGGAAAGTGCTCGGCGCGGCACCATGCGTCCACGCCGATCATGGCACGCTTGATGATGTCGGCGGCAGTTCCCTGCATGGGGGCGTTGATGGCGCTGCGCTCAGCCGCCTGCCGCAGCTGCTGGTTGCTCGCACGGATGTCGGGCAGATAGAGCCGGCGGCCGTAGACCGTTTCCACAAAGCCATTCGCGCGCGCCTGCACGCGCGTGTCGTCCATGAAGCGCTTCACGCCCGGATACCGCGCGAAGTACACATCGACATATTTCTGCGCCGCGCCGCGGTCTATGCCAAGTTGCCGCGCGAGCCCGAACGGCGACATGCCGTAGATCAGCCCAAAGTTGATCGTCTTCGCGAGGCGTCGCTGATCAGGGCTCACTGCATCGAGCGCGACGCCAAAGACTTCCGCGGCGGTTGCGCAGTGCACGTCGAGATCCGCTGCAAACGCGGACAGGAGGCCGGCGTCGTCCGACAGGTGCGCCATGATCCGCAGCTCGATCTGCGAATAGTCCGCCGCCATCAGCACGTACCCGGGCGCCGCGATGAAAGCCTGGCGGATGCGCCGCCCCTCGGCGCGGCGGATCGGGATGTTCTGCAGGTTGGGGTCGGCGGAGGACAGGCGCCCGGTCTGCGCCACCGCCTGGTGATAGCAGGTATGGATGCGGCCGGTGCCGGGATTGATCTGCTGCGGCAGCTTGTCGGTGTAGGTGGATTTGAGCTTGGCGAGGATACGGTAATCGAGCACCGTGCGTGGCAGCTCGTACGAGACAGCCAGCTCTTCCAGAACATCCTCGGCGGTCGAGGGCTGACCCGTCGGGGTCTTGCGTAGCACGGGCAGCTGAAGCTTCTCAAACAGCACCTGCTGCAACTGCTTGGGGGATTCGATGTTGAAGGGCACGCCCGCCTGAGCCTGCGCGAGGGCCAGGAGCTGCGTGAGCTGCGCCGCGATGCTGCGGCTTTGCGTTTCCAGCAGTGCGCGATCGATGAGCACTCCGTGATGCTCCATATTGAGCAGTATCGGCACGAGCGGCTGCTCAATGTCCTCATACAGACGCTGCAGCGCGGGGACACTTTCGATCAGCGGCCATAGTGTGCGGTGCAGCTGCAGCGTCACGTCGGCATCTTCAGCCGCGTACTCGGCGGCGCGCTCCACCGGCACGTCATTGAATTTCAGCTGCTTCGCACCCTTGCCGGCGACGTCCTCATATTTGATGGTACTGACGCCCAGATAGTGCTGCGCTGCGCTGTCCATGTCGTGGCGCGTGGCACTGCTGTTCCAGACGTACGACTCGAGCATGGTGTCAAAGCGCATGCCTTCGACACGAATGCCGTAATGCAGCAGAACGTGCGCGTCATATTTGAGATGGTGGCCGAGCTTGGCGATTCCAGGATTTTCGAGGATCGGCCGCAATGCCGCGAGCACTTGCGCGCGCTCCAGCTGTTCGGGCGCGCCTGCGTAGTCGTGCTGCAACGGCACGTAGGCTGCAAAGCCGGGTTCGACGCAGAAGGAAACGCCGACGATCTCGGCACGCATGTAGTCGAGGCTCGTGGTCTCGGTATCGAAGGACATGAGCGGCGCCCAGCGCAGTCTTTCGAGCCAGCGCTCGAGGTCCGGCCACGTCGTGATCGTCTCGTAGTGGCGCGGCACCTTGGGAACGGTGGCGGTGGCGGCGCTAGCCGTGGGCGGCGGCGGTTGCACGCCTTCCTCCGCTCCCGCCGCGCCTTCGAGCTGGCGCAGCAGCGAGCGCAGCTCGTAGCGCTCGTAGAGTGCGCGCAATTGCTTGAGATCCGGTGCAGCGGGCTGTAACTCTTCAGGCTGCAGCGGCAGCTCCAGATCGATGCGCAGCCGCGCAAGGCTGCGCGACAGGGCGAGCGTCTCGAGCCCGGCGCGCAGGTTCTCGCCGACCTTGCCTTCGATCTCGGCGATATGCGCGATCAACACTTCAAGCGTGCCGTACTGACCCAGGAGCTTGGCGGCGGTCTTCGGACCCACCTTCGCGATGCCCGGGATATTGTCGGAAGAATCCCCCACGAGCGCGAGGTAGTCGACAATCTGTTCCGGATAGACGTCAAATTTGAGCTTGACGCCCGCGCGATCGAGCGTGCTGTTGCTCATGGTATTGATCAGCATGATCGACTCATTGACGAGCTGCGCCATGTCCTTGTCGCCGGTTGAAATGAGCACTCGTTGGCCCGCAGCCGCGGCGCGGCACGCGAGCGTGCCGATGACGTCGTCGGCTTCAACTCCCGCGACGCGCAAGACCGGCAGACCCTGGGTGCGCAGGATCAGCAACAGCGGCTCCACTTGCGAGCGCAGATCATCTGGCATCGTTGGCCGGTGCGCCTTGTACTGCACAAATATGTCATCGCGGAAGGTCTTGCCCGGGGCGTCGAAGACAATCGCAATGTGCTTTGGTCGGTACTCCTTGAGGAACTTCAGGAGCATATTGAGTACGCCGAGGAGCGCACCGGTCGGCTCGCCGCGCGAGTTGGACAGCGGCGGCAGGGCGTGAAACGCCCGGTACAGGTACGAGGAACCGTCGACGAGTACTAGATCGGCAGGAGTGCTCATGAGGGGTGCGCGCGTGGAATTGTCCAGTATAGCGAATGCGCCCGTCGCACCCGGGCTGATGTCAACCGCACCGCGGATGGCGCGCTCTACCAATCATTGGGTTCAGGATGGACGCAACAGATGGACGACCCCACGCTAGCCGGCGCGATTGCCGCCAACCGCTTCGGCCTGGGAGCCCGGCCAGGCGAGCTGGCGCGGGTCGGCAGCGATGCGCGCGGCTGGCTCACCGCACAGTTGGGGGGCGGCGCGCCGCACCTGCAAGGCAGCGAGCTCAGGAATTCAGCTGACATATTGTCGCAGGCGCTCGAGTTGCGGCGCGCAAATCATGATGCACGGGCTGCGCAAAATGCCGACGCCGCCGCGGTCATGAAAGTCGCGCAGCTTTACAAGCCCATCTACGTGGACGAAACCAATGCACGCCTCGGCGAGGCACTGACGACGGAGCGGCCACTCATTGAGCGCCTCACCTATTTTTGGACCAATCACTTCGCAGTCTCAGTCGACAAGGTCGCGGTGTCCGGGCTCGCCGGCAGTTTCGAGCGCGAGGCGATCCGGCCGCACGTCCTCGGCAACTTCACCGATCTGCTGCTCGCCTCCACGCACCACCCGGCCATGCTCCTGTATCTCGACAATCAGATTTCCGCCGGCCCCAACTCGCCGCTCGCGCAGCGCGCCGCGCGGCGCGCGAGCGAGCGCCGCTTCGGCATCAATGAGAACCTGGCGCGCGAGATCCTTGAGCTGCAAACGCTGGGCGTGGCCGGCGGCTATACGCAGGCCGACGTCACGAGCTTCGCCAAGGTCATTACCGGATGGTCGATCAGCACGAAACTCGGGCCGCTCGCGGGCGGGACGCCCGGGCAGTTCGCGTTTCAGCCCGAGATGCACGAGCCGGGCGCGCAGCTGGTGCTCGGCAAACGCTATGCAGAGGGCGGAGTCGAGCAGGGCGTCGCCGTGCTGCGCGATCTGGCGCAGCGTCCGGCCATCGCGACCAAGCTCGCGCGCCATTTCATCGCCGATGAACCCCCGCGTGAGGCCGTCGAGCACCTCGCGCGCGCCTTTCGTGACAGCAGCGGCGATCTGCCCACGCTCTACCGGGCGCTGATCGGCCTCAAGGACTGCTGGTCGCAGAAGCTGGCGAAGTTCAAGACGCCCGGTGAGTACATCATCTCGGGCCTGCGGGGCCTGCAGATTCCCGATAGTTTTGCTGACAAGGCGCGTGCCTCATTCGCGCTCCTCGGCCAGCGCATCTACGCGCCCGGCTCGCCGGCGGGCTGGCCCGACCGTAGTGCCGACTGGGACGGTTCCGCCGCTGTGATGAAACGCATCGAGTGGGCCGATGCCCTGGGTCAGAAACTGGGCACGCATCGCGATGCCGCGCAATTGGCGCCGCAGTGGCTGGGCGGCGCCATGAGCGCGGCCACCCGTACGTCGATTACGCGCGCGGCCAGCGGCTCACAGGCGCTGACTTTGCTGTTGACCGCACCCGAGTTCATGCGCCGCTAGGAGCACCAACATGCGAGCCATCAGACGACGCGATTTTCTCTCTGGCGCTGCGCTGGCCGCGAGCAGTACCCTTTTCACGGGCAAGGTCGCCTTTGCAGGCAGCGACACGCGACCGCGCTTCGTGTTCATCATTCTGCGTGGCGCCCTCGATGGTCTTACCGCCGTGCCGCCGTATGCCGATCCCAGCTACGCGCGACTGCGCGGCGAGGTCGCCATCGGCGCGCCCGGAGCACCTGGCGGCGCGCTCAGGCTCGATGGGCTCTTTGGCTTGCATCCAAGCCTGGTGTTTCTGAACGAGTCCTTCGCTGCCCAAGAGCTGATCGTTTTTCACGCCATCGCGAGTCCGTATCGTGAGCGCTCACATTTTGACGGCCAGGATGTGCTCGAAAACGGCTGTGCGCGGGCGCATGCGGTGCAGACCGGCTGGATCAACCGCGCGCTCGCCGCGCTGCCGCCCGACCGCAGTGCGCGGCGCGGCGAGCTCGGTATTGCGCTCGGACAGAATGTGCCGCTCGTCATGCGCGGCCCCGCGCCGGTCGCCTCTTGGTCGCCTTCGCACCTCGCGGCCCTAGATGAGGACACACTGCAGCGCATCACCGATTTGTATTCCACCGATCCCGTGCTGTCGCAACGGCTCGCGGATGCGCTTTCAACCCAGTCGGTTGCCGATGCATCGCAGGATGACTCGCTGATGGCCGCCGCGGGCGAGAATCCGCCTGCGCAACTGCTCGCCAGCCGCGAGCAGCCCAAGGCGCGTGGCGCGCCCTATAAGGAAGTCATCCATGCGTCGGCGGAGTTTCTGAAGAGCCCCGACGGTCCGCGGGTAGCCGTATTTGATGCCCTGGGCTGGGACACGCACGCGAATGAGGGCGGTGCGCAGGGGCAACTCGCCGCGCGCCTCGCGGGACTCGACGCCGGGCTGCGCATGCTGAAGCAGGATCTGGGGCCGGTGTGGCGCGACACCGTGGTCATGATCGCCACGGAGTTCGGGCGCACCGCGGCCGTCAACGGTACGCGTGGGACGGATCACGGCACCGCCGCTGCTGCTTTCTTGCTGGGAGGCGCGGTGCACGGCGGCCGCGTCATTGCGGATTGGCCGGGACTCTCGGCGCGCGCGCTCTATCAGGGTCGTGATCTGGCACCGACCCTGAACATCCACTCGGTGCTGAAGAGCGTGCTGGCCGAGCATCTCGCCGTGCCGGGCCGCGCGCTTGATACCTCGGTATTTCCGGACAGCGCGGCTGCCAAACCCCTACCGGGGCTGATCAAGGCGTAGGCGGTTTTTGCGAGTCGTCTTTCTGCTCAGGATCAATCTTTTCAGGAGGGCGCGCGGCGTCCGAAGTGGCAGCAGGCTTCACGACGCTGCCTTTCTGGTCGGGTAAGTAGAGCGGCCCCTTCTGGCCACAACCGCCGAGAATGACGAGCGCGCTCGCCGCGCAGGCGACGCACCAGGGCTGAGCGCGTGCGCGCGGCAAGCGTTCGCCGCGCTGGCGCTTCATTTGTTGCTCACGGCGATCACGGCCAGCGTGAGGCGTGAGACGCAGACGAGGCGCTCCTCTGCATCGCGAATTTCAATCTGCCAGACCTGGCTGCGATTGCCGCGATGCAGGGGCCGCGCGGTGGCCGTGACCTGACCTGTGCGTATCGGGCGCAGGTGATTGGCATTGATTTCCTGCCCCATGCACACCTCGCGCGCGGGATCGACGCACAGATTTCCCGCCGTGCTGCCCACCGTCTCCGCGAGCGCCACGGATGCGCCGCCGTGCAGTACACCCATGGGCTGGTGAGTGTGCTCGTTGACCGGCATGGTCGCGCGCACAAAGTCGGAACCGATTTCGGTGAAGCGTATCCCGAGCCACTCGATGAGCGTGTTGCGCGCGCGCCCCTGCAGCTCTTCGACGGTTGCAACGTTGCGCCAAATGCTCATGGGTCGGTAGTCTACTGCCGATGAAGCTCTATACCTACTTTCGCAGTTCGGCGGCCTATCGCGTGCGCATCGCTCTCAATATGAAGGGGCTGGAGTATGAATCGCTGCCACGGCACCTCACTCGCGACGGCGGCGAACACCGCCGCGAGGATTATCTGGCGCTGAATCCGCAGGGCCTCGTGCCGCTCCTCGTCGACGGCGAGGTGACGATCGCGCAGTCGCTCGCGATCATCGAATATCTCGAAGAAACCCATCCCACGCCACCGTTGCTGCCGCGCACCCCTGCGGATCGGGCGCGCGTGCGATCGCTGGCGCTGGCGGTCGCCTGCGATATTCATCCGCTCAATAACCTGCGCGTGCTCAATTATCTGCGCGCACCGCTGGGCCACGATGACGCCGCGGTCAACGGCTGGTACCGGCATTGGGTTGCGTGCGGCTTGCGCGCGCTGGAAGCGGAGGCCGCGCACGCCTCCGGCGATCAGCGCCATCTGGTGGGTCGCCAGGTGACGATAGCGGACATTCTTCTCGTGCCGCAGATGTATAACGCGCGGCGCCTTAAGTGCGATCTGCAGCCCTATCCGCGACTGCGGCAGATCAGCGCGCACCTCGAGGCACTGCCCGCGTTTGCCAAGGCCGCACCGGAGGCGCAGCCGGATGCGGCGTGAGCTGTTCGCTCTCAGCGCTTCAGGTTGTCTCGCACCCGCCGGTAGGCCTCACGGAAAGGAATGCCTTCGCTGACCACGAGGCGATTGGCCTCCTCGGCCGCATGGATCGAGGCATCGAGTCGGATACGCTGCGGGTGAAATGTTAGGGACCCGATGGCGCCCGGCATTATTGCAAGCGTCTCCAGCGCAAGGTCAATGCCGCGGAACAGCGGCGCCTTCACCAGCTGCAGGTCGCGTTGGTAGCCGGACGGCAGCTTCGCGCACAGACCCAGAACTTCATCAAGGCACGCATGCGCGGTGACGGCGCGTGCGCGGATCAGCTCGAATACATCGGGATTGCGCTTTTGGGGCATGATCGATGATCCGGTAGTGAAGCCATCGGCGATGCTCACAAACCCGAACTCCTGCGTGTAGAACAGGAGCACGTCGGACGCAAAACGGCCGAGGCCCTGCAGCAGGAGCGTGATTTCAAAGAGCAGCTGCGCCTCGCCCTTGCCGCGCGAGAGCTGCACCGCCGTGACCGGCACCTGTGTGATCGTGAAACCGAGGCTCGCGCGGGTCGTCTCGCGGTCGATCGGCAGCCCCGGCGTGCCGTAGCCTGCCGCCGAGCCGAGAGGATTCTGCGCGAGGCGCCGCTGCGCGGACCGCAGGCCTTCAATATCGTCACGTACCTGCGCCGCATAGCCGCCCGCCCATAGAGCAACGGAACTCGGCATCGCCTGCTGCATGTGGGTGTACCCCGGCAGCACGGTAGCGGCCTCGCGGCGGCCAAGTTCATCGAACGCGGCGGCGACGCTCGCGCCGCGCACCGACAATTCTCCGATGACATCGAGCAGATACAGCCGCAGTGCCGCGAGCACCTGGTCGTTGCGCGACCGGCCGAGATGGATGCGGCCGGCGCTCGCGCCGATGCGCTGGGTCAAGCGTTTCTCGAGCGCCGTCTGCCCATCCTCATCGGCAAGCTCGATGCGCCACAGACCGCGTTCGTGCTCCTCCGCCAAAGCGGTAAGAGCGGCGCGCAGCGCTGCCAGATCCGCGGCCACCAACAGTTTTGTGGCGTGAAGCATTTCCGCGTGGGCGAGCGACGCCGTCACGTCATAGCGAACGAGCCGCGCGTCGAGCGCGTGATCCTCGCCTGCCGTGTAACGCAGCACACGCTCGTCGAGAGTGGCGTCCTTATTCCACAGAAAACTCATGCTAGCCTCGCTATGCGCTCGCCGTGATCTCCGCCGGGCTGAGGGCGTTGACGTCCTGTACCACAAGCGTCCCGGTGCCCTCGTTGGTGAATACTTCGCCGAGAATCCCTTCGTCGCTCTTGTAGGAGACGATATGGACGCGGCGCACGCCGCCGCGCAGGGCGTCTTCGATCGCCTGCGCCTTCGGCAGCATGCCATCGAGGAGCGCGCCTGCCGTGCGCAGGCGTTGCAGGCCGCGCAGGTCGGTATAAGAGATGAGTGAGCCCGGGTCCGCCGCATCCTCAAGAATGCCCGGCGCGCCGGTGCACAGGATGAGCTTTTCCGCCTGCACTGCTGCGCCGATGGCGGCCGCCACCGTATCGGCGTTGATATTGAGCAGCACGCCCTTCTCGTCGGCCGACAGCGGGCTCACCACCGGCATCAGTCCATTATCGAGCAACTTTAGCAGCACCGCGGTGTTTACCGAGTCAATATCGCCAACGAAGCCGTAGTCAATAGTGCGGTCGCTGCCGTCGTCGAGCTTTACAGGTGCGCGGCGGTGCGCACGGACCAGTCCCGCATCAACACCGCTGATGCCGACCGCGTCGATGTTCAGGTCGCGGCAGATGGCGAGAATGCGCGTGTTGATGAGTCCATTCAGCACCATCGAGGTGACGTCGATCGCCTTTTCATCGGTGACGCGGCGGCCGTCGACGATCTGCGTGACGAGACCGAGGGATTCGGCGAGCGCCGTCAGTTGTGGGCCGCCACCGTGCACCATGACGACCCGTACACCAAAGTAATGCAGGATCGCGAGTTGCTCGATGAGGAGCCGGGTCGAGTCCGCGTCGGCAAATACACCGCCGCCCGCTTTGACCACAAACGTCTTGCCTTTGTACATGCGGATGTAGGGCGCCGCGCTGCGCAATGCGCGTATCGCGAGGGCGTGGTCACTGCGGTTCATGATCATGACAGTCTTATACTCCCAGCAGCATCTGATGCAGCACCGCCATCTGCACCACGAGGCGGTTGTGTGCCTCGTGCTGCACGATACTGCGCGGGCCGTCGAGCACTTCATCGGCGACCGCCGTATTGCGCCTGACGGGAAGGCAATGCATGAAGCGGCAGTCAGGGCGCGCGCGCGCGAACCAGCTGTCGCGCACGCACCATTGCGTGAGCGCGCCGCGCAGGCGCGCATCGGCGTCGGCATCGCCGTAGGAGGCCGTTGCGCCCCATTCCTTGGCATAGACGACATGAGCTCCGCCGAGTGCTTCCGCGGGCGCGCTCGTTTCCCGTACCGAGCCGCCTGCGGATGCCGCGGCGCGCGCGGCCTTCTCCATGATCGCGCGCGGCAATGCAAAGCCTTCCGGCCGCAGCACGACGACCTGCATGCCGCGCATTGCGGCCATGTGCACCACTGCCGCTGGGACCGCGAGCGGCAGCGCCCGCGGGTGGTATGCCCACGAGAGGACAAATTTTCCGTCTTGCGGCACGGCGAAATCATCCAGCGTCTTCCAGTCGGCCAGGGCCTGGCAGGGATGATTGACCGCCGATTCCAGATTGATCAGAGGCTTCGCGACGAGCTCGGCCATCGCGTTGAAGGCGCTCTCGGACAAATCGTCGTTCAGATCCTTGCCAGCGGCGAACGCG
>Ga0302326_10031851_pt1 | contig 10525 bp, 9 predicted proteins | sample Palsa_T0_3_FD_202264 | JGI IMG/M metagenome (GOLD analysis project Ga0302326, IMG submission 202264) | Peat permafrost microbial communities from Stordalen Mire near Abisko, Sweden - Palsa_T0_3 | ecosystem: Environmental > Terrestrial > Soil > Palsa > Peat permafrost | place: Sweden: Abisko... | reverse complement strand
GAAAAATACCACCGGCAACTGGTCTGACTCCACGTCCAAAGCCCGCAGCAGAACTTCCGCTTCCAGATTTAAATTGGAGTCGATCAACTGATGCGGATGGCCATTGCCAATCAGGAACCGCTGGATGCGCATGGTCTCAGCCGCATGGCTGTCTCCCACAACGATGATGCCTCCCTGGCGATCGTTTACCAGGCGGGCACGGCGAATGATCCACTCGGTAAGAACTAACTCAGCAATGTCCAGTTCGGTGCGCATCAACTTGCGAACGGAGTCCCGAGAGATGCGCAGCACCTGGGTATTCCTTACTGCGCGACAATTGAGCAGGGTCGGCCGGTCGTTCAACAAGTCCAGTTCCCCGGTGAACTGCAGCCTGGCCAGGTTGGATGCCACCTCGCACGAGGTTCGTCCCTTTCGTTCGTAGAGTTCCAGCCCGCCCTCGACGACGACGAAAAAATCAACCAGCCTCTCTCCCTGCTGGAAGAGGTGGGCTCCCGGGTGAACAGGCTCAGTTGAACCGTAACCCTGGAGACGCTTCATCATGGCCGATGTCAGGCGTGCAGAGGTGCGCGTAAACTTCGTGCGCGATGCCTGGGAGTAAACGGGCGCCATGTGGAAGCCTCCAGCTGATGACATAGTGGGGCATTGCGACCGGGTTAGCTAGCTCATCTTGAGGTAACTTTGGCTACTCCTTTCGAGGGGTTACACGGTGAGTGACTGGGATCAGCGTCCGCCGAGAGCGGCATTCCACAGCCGACGCCAAGGAGTTTCATACAGAATGTCGCGATAGGCTCTGGCTGCCGGTACGATCAATTCAATTTCCGTGCCCGCACCTGGCGCGCTATCGATATCCAAGCGCCCACCGACTTTCTCGGCGCGCTCGCGCATTGCGGCCAAGCCAATGTGTCCCGGCCGGCCGGCGCGCAGAACGGCCGGGTCAATGCCCTGCCCGTCATCGCGAATCCGCAGCCGCAATTCCCAGGATGCATAGTCTACTTCGACTTCAATACTGTTCCCCTTCGCATGGCGAAACGCGTTCACCATTGCCTCACGCCCGATGCAGTAAATTTCATCCCAAGCGACAGGATTGAGCGATTGCACCTGGCCTTCCGCAGTTACACGGATCGTCACTTCGCTTCCGGTTGCAATCTCATCGCCGGCGCGGGCCAAGGATTGCGCCAGGTCGCCAGAAGGGTCGAAGGATGTATGCAAGTTGACCACCCGGTCCCGCCCATCGGCCATGACCTGGTCGGCGCGGTCGAGCGAAGCTTCCATCCGTTGCCGCGCGGGCTCAGCTTCGGGGATCATCATCATCGCGTCATGAAAGGTCAGGATTAGACCCTGGAAGCCCTGCAACAGGGTGTCATGCAGATCGCGGGCGATGCGTTCCCGTTCCAGCAGGCGCTCTTCCAGCCGCGCATTTAACCGCGCCGCAGCCTGGCGGAGCCGCAGCTGGTACCAACCAACCAGGAGAAAGGCTCCCGCTATCAACGCCGCCACGCGAAACGTCATGGTTTGGTAAAAAAATGGTTGCTGGGTGACGTTGTAGACGATGCCCTCGCGATCCCAGGCGCCGTCGCCATTGCTGGCACGGAGATGAAAAGCATGAACACCAACAGGAATGTAGGTGTAGGTTGCGGTGCGGGTTGAGTCGGCATCGAACCATGCCGTGTCCACATCGTCGAGCCGGTACTGGATGCGGACATTTTCCGGCGACGCCAGATCCACGGCCGTAAAGTGCAGGTCAACGTGGGCCTTCCCCGGTTCCAGTACCAGTTCGCGGCCAGGGTTCCTTCTTGCTTTGCCAACCTCGATGTCTTCCATAAAGATCGCGGGCTTGTGACTTCTCTTGAGTTGGCGGCGCAGATCCAGCATCGCCAGCCCCTTGAGTGTTCCCACCCAAAGCTTATCGTCCGGAGTGATGGCGATATTGGGTTGGCCGGTGGTGCACTCTCTGGAATTCAAGCCGTCGGCGCGGCTGAAGGATGTGTAAGCGAGGGGCGAATCATGATCCAGTTCCGCCTCCTTGAGGCCGCTGGCGGCAACGCGAAAGATGCCGTTTCTGGCGCTGAACCAAAAGTCATGATCGGCGGACTCCACCATGCCCGACGGTTGCAGCGCGCCATTGACGCTCAGCAGCCGATTGTCTTCGATGCGGCTGATGCCGTTCACCAACGAAAACGCGTAGAGGTTGCCGAAGGAGTCTTGTTTAAGCGGACCATAGGGAACCTCTTCCTCTTGCGGCGCTCCCCGAACCGGCACGAAGTGGTCACCCACGAGGTGATTGACACCCGCATCGGTCGCTGCCCAGATGCCTCCACCGCGATCCTGGAAGACGGTGATGATGCGGTCGCTGGAGAGCCCGTCAGCCCTGGCGTAATTGTGCAAATGCTCATTCTGCATGTGGCTTAAGCCTTTGGTGGTCGCAATCCAGAGCGATCCGTCCTGCGCCGCCGCCAGGCTCAGCACCACAAGACTAGGCAGCCCTTGTGGAGTCGAATACTGGGTGAAGCGGCCGTTGCGAAAACGGAAGAGCCCGCCACCCCAGGTGCCAATCCAAAGATCGTGGTTAGCGTCTTCCGCCAGGCTCCATACACAGGAATTCAGCAACCCATCCTTCTCGGTATAGGTCTTGAAGCGTTTGCCGTCAAAACGCGAAAGCCCCCCGCAGTTGCTGCCCACCCAAAGCGTTCCGTCGTGCGCCGCCAGGACGGCCATAGGGATATTGGAGTCGGCTAATCCATCGGCCGAGGTGTACATCTGGAAAGTGCGGTCTTTGAAGCGAAGAAGTCCCTCGCTGCTGGTCGCCACCCATAGATTGCCATTCATATCCGAGTACATGTACCTCGCGTGCACGCCCAACGCCACGCTTTCCATGCCATTGTCGCTAGCTCGAAAGAGTCCTGTCCCTTTGTTGGTCCACAAAGTCCCCTGCGGGTCCTCGTAAATCCGAAAGGCCGCTCTTCCCGCCGCATTGCCGTACGGTGCGAGCCTCTGGAACGAACCGTTCACCAGGCGTGCAACACCCGAGCTGGTGCAGAACCACCGAACCCGGTTGCGATCTTCGTGCACTTGAAAGATTCCATCGCTATTCACATCAAGCTGCCGGGGAAGTTCGGGGTAGCGTTGGATGCGCGCACCGTCCCATTCCACGAATCCGTGTTCGGTGATGATGAGCAGGTGGCCATCTGAGGTCTGGTCCATGCTGCTGATCGGCTCGTCTGGGATTACGGTCACGAAGTGGCCGCGATCAAAGCGATAAAGCCCGTGGGAGGTTCCCACCCAGAGAATGCCGTTGGAGATCAGCAGGCATGCGATCCGGTCGCTCGGGCCCACGCCCGGGTGATACATGGTCACCAGCGAGCGATCGAAGTGGTCCTGGGCTGCGCTTGGTATATGAGCAAGTCCGGAATCGGTGCCAACCCAGAGTGCACCGTCCTCCGCGGTCAATAAAAAGCTTATGGGAATTTCTTTGGACTTTCCGGCGCGCAAGCGAATTAGGGTGAAGTGCTCTCCGTCAAACCTGGCCAGCCCGCCGTCCGTTCCCACCCAGAGAAATCCATTCTGTGTTTGCGTGATGGCATTCACTTCGTTGTCGGGCAAGCCCTCTTCGACGGTGAAATCGCTGCGCAGATAGCTGCTTGCCTGCGGATCAAGCGCCAGCGCCCGCCAGATCAAGCAGGTCTGCAGGATGAGTACACCGATCACCGTTCTCCGAAACCTGGTCTTGGCGCGCACAACGTACCCGCTCCGAGGGGGTAGTGCGACTGTAACCCAACCGGGTAGCGCGTGGATTGTCACATATTGCGGTAGGTTTGGTATTCGAAGCACCGCTGCGGGGGGGAATCTGGCGCAGCAACAGCCTGTCCCACGGTTTCCCTGCCGATTCACTGGGTCAGTCGGTGGTTATGGATTCTCTGATGGTTCGGGCAACTTCGTCTATGGAGGTTGCCTCAGCCAACTGGTCGATTTCGGTGTTGCTGGTTTGCTCGGAAAGGCCGGCGTTCGCAGCCAACTTTCTTTGAAGATTCAACACCGCAGTCACTTCTTTTTCAGCCATGATCAAGACCTGCAACATCAGGTGCTCGCGCTCATCAGAGCGACGGCTCAATCGGCCCTGCCGCATTACGATGAAACTCGCAAGCAAAATGGCTTCGATCGCAACCATGGTATCGAGAAGAGGAAACGGAACCGGATCGAAGTGCGGAAGATTGCCGATATGCAGGATGTTGGTTGCGATCCAAGCGGAAAATACTACGACATGGACCCCGATAAAGGTGAGGCTCCCAACGAAGGCGCCAAACAGATCTCCAACACGCTCCGACGTCGTCCGGCGTTCTAAGAACTCCTCTTCGTGCTTGGCAATTATCTCGATGTGGTCTTTCAAATGGTTCGAAGGAGCAGGCATCTGTATCGGTCTCCGCTAGTCGTCCGGTTAATCTTGCCGTTCCTGCTTAGAGTTAACGCCGACCGCCCGACTGAGTGAGGTTAGCTCAGAGAGATATAGCGGAGATAGAGCGACACGAACCAATTACCCGTAACGCAGCGGGAGAACGGGCGCGAGGCACCGAACGAGAGTGGAGATAGGTAGGTTCCGCATCTGCTTTGTGGGGAGGGGCGGGACCGTGCCAAGGCCTCGCCTCCGTCGACGTGCTACTCAATATTCATAATGCAGCTTCCAAGAAGGCAGCAGCGCGCATACGTAGAGGTTGCTGAGCGGCGATTCGATGTCGTCCCCGGCCAGCCAAGCAGCGACCCTCAAACGGCGGAAGCTGCGCCTCGCATGAAATGGAAGACAAATGAAGCCAGGGCTAGTAACAGGAGAATGTGGATGAAGAACGCGGTGACATGGAAGACGAAAAAGCCGCCCAGCCACAGCAGAAGCAATAGGACTCCAATAGCAAGAAACATACGTTCACCCCTTTCATCTTTGATAAGTTTCTATCTAAGATAGGGTAAAGCCATCCCAAACAAGCCTTAAGATGCTGTCACACACGCAAAGGTAGTCCGATGGCCAGATTCTGGTGTGGACCCCAAAGCTGCGGCAATAACGAAATCTAGACCGCAACTTGCTCCAGGACTGGACTGTGATGAAACGGAGGCGTGACCGCCAGCGCGCTCTCTGCAGCCGACGTTCTTGTCGATCTCGGGTCCGGGTTGGGGCATGTGGCGCTGCTCGCATCTATGCTGACCGGTGTCCAAGGCCTTGGCATCGAGGTGGAGGCTGCCTATGTTGCGAGTGCGCAGGAGTGTGCTCAGAGCCTCAATCTAAACCGTGTCCGCTTCATTCACGAAGATGCAAGAGCGGCGGATTTGTCCAGCGGAACCGTATTCTATCTCTATTCGCCTTTTACCGGATCGATCCTGGCCGATGTTCTGGAAAGGCTGAGGAAGGAGAGCACACGTCGGCCAATCAGGATCTGTACACTCGGGCCTTGCACATGCACCCTCGCGCAGGAGGCATGGCTCCAGGCGAACGCGCTGCCCCATCCGGGGCAGGTTACCATTTTCCACCCAATCTCTGAGTTTGCAGACGATCTGACTCTGGGACGGCAGTCCCCGATATCCCCACCCCTAAGTTTACGGTGAGCACGGTGATGTCGTCGTCCTGGCCGAAGCTCTGTGCTGTTTGGGCGATCACCTCCGCCGGTTGCGTGGATAGGGCAGCGGCCCGATCGAAGCCGAAGAGTTCGCCTGACTGCGCGCGGGCCTCGACCACACCATCGGTGTACAGAGTAAGCTGGTCGCCTGGCGGGAGTGGAACACTGACTTCGGGATACTCGGTCTCGGCCGTGATCCCTAGAGGAAGGCCATTTTGGACCGCGATCTCCTGTCCCGCCAGGTACGGAGCCAGATGGCCTGCATTCGCCACGATCACTGTTCCTTGTGGTTCAATGCGCAGAACGACACAGGTGGTGAAACCACCCTGGCTGCGCGACAACATGCGGCGATTCATAGAATCGAGAATCTCGGATGGTTTGTGCGTGTAATGCGCTAGCGTGCGGAAGGTGCCGACGAGAAGCGAAACCGTCATTGCGGCCGGCATGCCCTTCCCGCTCACGTCACCCACGACGATTAAAGCGCCGCCAGATTCAAGCGGGACGACCTGAAAGAAGTCCCCGCCAACCTGGCCCGCCGGCCTATACACGCAGTGGATTGCAAACCCCGGCACGGGTGGAATCTCATGGGGAATGAGGATCTGTTGCACGGTGCGCGCCGACTCCATCTCTCCGGCGAGACGCTCTTCGTCACGGCGGGATCGCGCGAAACGCAAGGGCAGCATCGCGACCACTGCGACCAGCATAAACATGTCCGCGAGGTCATTCACGGAAAAGGGAAAGGGTCGCGTGGAGAGTACAAAGAACCAGTGGAGATTTCTATAAACCCAGGTATGGCCTGATTCGCCCAAGGCACTCAGTAGAATGCGGGCGAGCCAGCAGACGTAGCACAGAGCCACAGGTATCAGCATCAGCTGTGCGTCGGCAACGCCTCGGGTTGCTTTCTGGTACAGGAGAACAAGAATGCAGCAGAAGTAGGGAACCAGGGCAAGCGCAAAGGTGAGATCGGACTGGACCAGGCCGATCCACCCCATCCTGAATGCGAAGTGCGCCAGAATCGTCACAACTACGGTCGCGGCGGCGCTCCAGAAGAGCCAGTTCTTGCGCCCATTAAGAATGGTAAAGATGAATAGCAGAAACAAAAACCAGCTGGCCGCCGATAGAGGTATATCCAGGCTCCAGATGGTCCACTCGGGCGTAGGATGAAAGCGGTAATAGTCGAGGATCAGATGGTCGAGACCGGTCAGCAGCTCATAAATACCGAACCAGAGATACTCACGATCCTGTGGGCGCATCCAGAAGAGAAACAGCCCCGCGAATGCGGCCAGGAGGTTCATCAGCATCAGCACATTGCCTGAACTGCTGGACCAGAACCTGCCCCATGCGTCATAAGTCAGTTGAGTTCTGAGAGCATCGAGTTCGCCCACACGTGCGGTGGAGGTGGGCCCGCCGCTAACCCCACTCGGGAACCGCGGCCAGTGCCACACGCGGATTGCGAATGTAACGGCGGGGCCCGGCGAGGGAAGATCGGCGGGAAGGGCAAAGACCTGGTCAAATCCGACCACATATTCGGCGTGTGGCGGCATCCCGCCGAACTGGCCGATCAACCTGGCATCCGCGAAGATCTGATAGCTGGTAAGCAACCGCGGCAGGCTAATGGCCCACCGCCTGTGTTCATTGGGCAGGAAAACCTTGAAGCGGTACCAGGCAAAGCCGCTGTAGCCCTTATATCCTTGTTCGCCCCAGCCGGTGGTGGAACGAAGCAATGGCCACGAGGAGTCGTCGAAGTCCGGCTTCGCCCATCCAAGTTTGCCGTCCGGGTCATCCCCTGGATGGAAACGCCACTCTCCGTTGAGCAAAATGATGGGTTCCCGGTCATGGTCGAAGTTAAAGGTAGCCGGAACTTCGGCGGTTGTTTGTGCGCCGATGCGGTAGGAAGAGCAGCAGTCAAGCAGAAGGATCGAAATGCAGAGGCAAGGAAGATATCGAAGATATGGATGGGCAGACAAGATCGGCCTCTGGCATTTTGAAGCTTTGCATAAAAATTCCCACCTGACAAGAGTTTGACACCGGTTGCGGGAAGGCTTATGGATAGCGATAATCAGAAGACCGTTGCCGGGAACGTATCACTATCTTATGAAGAGTCCCGATAAGATCATCGTTGTCGATCGCTTTGGTCCTTTGCGAAGCCATCTGCTCACGCTACTGGCCGACCTAGGCGAAGACGATTGGGCGCGCCCTACCGCGGCGCCGCGCTGGTGTGTAAAGGACGTAGCGGCACATTTATTGGGCGGCGATATTTCGATCGTCTCCGGGAGACGCGACGGCTTTCGTCCGTCCCAGAAAATCCAGAACTACGATCAACTCATTGAACTGGTGGACCGGTTAAATGGCGAATGGGTTTTGGCAGCACGGCGGATAAGTCCGCGCTTACTGCGCGAACTTCTGGCTTTTTCCGGACCGGAAGTGGAGGCGTGCTTTGCATCTCTGGACCCGATGGAGTTAGGCGGCGCCGTCAGTTGGGCGGGTCCCGACCCAGCACCTGTGTGGTTTGATCTCGCCCGCGAATTTACGGAGCGGTGGCACCATCAGCAACAGATCCGGGATGCCACCGACCGCCCGCCACTCTATGACCCGTACTTTCTATCGCCGGTACTGGATACATTCGTGCGAGCTTTGCCGCACGCTTTTCGCAATGCCATGGCACCGGCAGGAACTTCTGTGAGATTTGAGATTTCGGGGGATGCAGGCGGAGTCTGGTTCGTTTACAAGACCGAAGAGGAGTGGACCCTTCTTCTCCATTCAACTGCCGAGATGGGGGCGAACGTGGTAATCCCGCAGGACGTGGCTTGGCGTCTTTTCACGAAGGGGATTGATCGCGAAAAGGCTCGCTGCCTGGCGGTCATCGAAGGAAGAGCCGATCTCGCCGCGCCAATTTTTGCCACGACGGCCATAATCGGTTGAGCCTTCCCTCATTGCCACGAGCCATGACCAAGAGCATGATTAAGCCTCGCAGTCTTCGCCGAGGCGATCGAGTTGCCGCGGTTTCGCTTTCCCGCGGTTGGCCAAGCGTGTACCCGCGTGCGTATCAGGATGGGAAGCGCCAGTTGCAGGAAGCTTTCGGCGTCGAAGTAGTCGAGAGCCGCCATGCGATGGCGGACATTCACTGGCTTGCAGCGCATCCCGAGGCTCGGGCAGCGGACCTCATGGAAGTCTTGAGAGACCCCGCGATTCAAGGGATTGTTTCTACCATTGGCGGTGATGATTCCATTCGCATGCTGCCATTCCTGGATTATTCAGTCATTCACCAGAACCCCAAGGTCTTCCTTGGCTACTCCGACTCCACCGTCACCCACTTCGCATTTTTGAAAGCCGGCGTGACCTCGTTCTATGGACCCTCACTCATGGCCGGCTTCGACGAAAATGGCGGATTGTCGCCCTACATGGTGGAATCCGTACGCCAAGTGCTCTTTGCACCTACGCCGTCCGTATTAATTTCACCCAACTCCGATGGATGGACTATCGCGTCCTGGGATTGGGGCGATGAACAGCGCAACGAGAAGAAGCGGCAACACCAACCGTGCACAGGATGGAGATGGCTCCAGGGGAGCGGACAGCATTGCGGCAGGTTGATGGGCGGTTGCCTGGAGGTCGTGGATTGGCTTCGGGGCACGCCGGTCTGGCCCGAGCCAGCGGTGTGGCGCGATAGCATATTATTTCTGGAGACATCCGAAGATCAGCCGTCTCCCACTTTGGTGACCTACATGCTGCGGTCACTAGCCGCAACGGGGGCGCTGGATGCAGTCCAAGGCATACTTTACGGCCGGCCCTATGGTGACGAAGGTAGCTTTGAGGCGTATGACGCCGCTCTGTTGCGGGTGCTAGCTGAGCTGGAGCTAACATCGCTTCCGGTAATCACCCGAATGGATTTTGGACACACCGATCCGAAGTTTGTTCTTCCCATCGGAGTGGCTGCGGAAATCGACTGTGACCGTAAGCAGATTCGCTTGCTTGAGCCGCCAACGATCTGGTGAAGCATTTTCTGCTTCTGGCTTTCGAGAGGAGGGGCGGGACCGCGCCAAGGCCTCGCCTCCGTCTACAGGCTCAATTTACCCGGTATTCGTGAATACCGCGCGGCTGCGTGACAACTTAGGGACGCCGAACAGCGATTCGATGATCGTCCCCCGCCAGCCAAATAACGACCCTTCAAACGGCGGAAGCTGCGCCTCGCATGAAATGGAAGACAAATGAAGCCACGGCGAGTAACAGGAGAATGTGGATGAAGAACGCGGTGACGTGGAACACGAAAAATCCGCCCAGCCACAGCAGAAGCAATAGGACTCCAATAGCAAGAAACATACTTTCACCCCTTTCCATCGTTGATAAGTTTGCGACGGCTTCCTAACTTAGCTAGGGTAAAACCGTCACGAACAAGCCATAAGATGCCGTCCCGCGCGCAAAGGTCTAGTCCGATCGCTAGTTTATGGTGTGGATGCCGGAGCGGGGCGTGGGATGGGTTGTCTGGATTACCGCCGATCTCGCTCACCGCCAGAAAACCAAGAGCCGGAACGCTGATCCCGGCTCTTGGTTTGGGTCCGCTTGTGCGTTATTTGAGGGCGATCTCGACTTCCTTGCGGGAGGGCGATGGCTCGCTCGCGACCTCAGGCTTCCCGGATTTCCCGTGGAACTTGGCGGCTTTGGCAAACTTCATGCGCCTTTCCTTGCTCAAAGGCACACATGCGGCCTCGTCCAGCGTTGCGGGCAGGAAATCCGGGTTCGCTCCTAATGAACAAAACGAATTTCTCCATAAGCATTCGATACTGGGAAGGGGAAACTGCAGATTCCTCGGCTTCGCTCGGAGCTTGTGACTTTTTTGATTTGGCTTGTAGTTCGTGGTTGGAAAGCTTGGAAGAGCATCTGCCAGCAAGCATCGCTGGGGTCCTTCGACTCCGCGCCATAAGCCGTTTGAT
>Ga0302326_10031850_pt1 | contig 10525 bp, 11 predicted proteins | sample Palsa_T0_3_FD_202264 | JGI IMG/M metagenome (GOLD analysis project Ga0302326, IMG submission 202264) | Peat permafrost microbial communities from Stordalen Mire near Abisko, Sweden - Palsa_T0_3 | ecosystem: Environmental > Terrestrial > Soil > Palsa > Peat permafrost | place: Sweden: Abisko... | reverse complement strand
GGTTTGGCGCGAGATGGTGATGAATCACCTCGTACACCATCGGGCGCAGTTGGGGGTGTACCTCCGGTTGCTGGATGCAAAGATTCCGGGGACGTATGGGCCGTCGGCGGACGAAACGTAGGGGGGAGGCTTGGTTCGTGGGATCCCAACCTTGGCACAAGAATCCGCTGAGGTGGATGCCAAGGATTTGGCACCGCAGCATTAGCCCTGTCCGGGAAGATCCCGAAAGAAAAGTAAAGACAGCGGCGCGAAAATCGGCTAGAACTTTCATTACGTGACGATCTCAGACCCTACGGCCAATTCAGCGTCCAATTCCGAGGCTGCCGGCGCTCCCCGGCTGGTGCAAAGCCTCGGACTCTTCTCCTCCACCGCACTGGTCATCGGATCGATGATTGGCTCCGGCATCTTCATTGTCGAGGCGGACATTGCGCGCGGCACCGACTCGCCTGCTCTCCTGGTGGGCGCGTGGGTGCTTACGGCGGTGCTGACCATGATCGGCGCGCTCAGCTACGGGGAGCTGGCGGCGATGATGCCGAGGGCGGGCGGGCAGTATGTGTATCTGCGCGAATCGCTTGGGCCGCTTTGGGGTTTTCTTTACGGCTGGACGCTGTTTCTCGTGATTCAGACGGGGACGATTGCCGCGGTCTGCGTGGCCTTCGGCAAGTTTCTTGGCGTATTCTTCCCAACCATTTCGACCACGCACTGGCTGCTGCACATTGCGCATGTTCCCGCGCTGGGGATTGGGCCCATGGTGCTGGGCAACATGGAGATCGGGCTCAACACGGCCAACCTGACGGGAATCGTTGTGCTGTGTTTTCTGGCTGTGGTGAATGTCTTCGGCGTGAAGCTGGGGGCGATGATCCAGAATGTCTTTACTTCGGCGAAGGCGATTTCGCTGGCCGGGCTGGTGGTCTTGGCCTTTACGGTTGGGCGCAATGCGACGGCGTGGGCGGCGAATTTTGGAGACGGGCTCAGCCAGTTCTGGCGCAATGCAGGGTGGAGTACGCTGCATCCGGTGCAGGTTGGCATGGGCGGCCCCATTGTGCTGGTGAACCTGGCGGTGATTGTGGCCGTGGTGCAGACGGGGTCGCTGTTCTCATCGGACGCGTGGAATAACATCACCTTCACGGCCGGTGAGGTAAAGAATCCCAAGCGAAACATACCGCTATCGCTGGTGCTGGGCACGGGGTTTGTGTCGTCCGTCTATATTCTTGCTTCCATCGGCTACATGCTGGTGCTGCCGTTGCATGGCGATCCGAATGGGACGACCGTGCTGGCGCGAGGCATTCAATTCGCGGCAGAGGATCGCGTGGGCACCGCGGCGCTGGAGCAGATATTCCACAGTTACGGCGCATGGCTGATGGCCGGCGCGATTCTGATTTCGACGTTCGGATGCGCCAACGGGCTTACGCTGGCCGGGGCGCGCGTCTACTACGCGATGAGCCGCGACGGGCTGTTCTTCAAGTCCGTTGGACGGCTGCATCCGCGGTTCAAGACGCCGGCTGCGGGGTTGATGATCCAGGCTGTGTGGGCCGTCTTTCTTTGTCTTTCCGGCTCGTACAGCCAGTTGCTGGATTACATCATTTTTGCGGCGCTGTTCTTTTATATGCTCACCATCCTGGGGCTGTTTGTGCTGCGCTTCAAGCGTCCGGAGGCGGTGCGGCCTTACAAGGCGCTCGGCTATCCGGTGCTGCCGGCTCTCTATATCGTGCTTGCGGGCTGGATTTGTATCGTATTATTGCGATACAAGCCCCAGTACACGTGGCCGGGCATGGTTCTGGTGTTGCTCGGCATCCCTGTATATCTGTTCTGGTCAAGGCGGCCCGGCAGCCAGGCGCAACGAGAGTCCAATTCAAACTGATTTCAACCGCGGAGAGGGAGTCCCTCATTCATGTCCAGTCTGCTTCGTATCAAGCCGATGTCGTTGCTGAGCCAAGAGGCAAGTGAAACGGGCGAACACACGCTGAAGCGGTCGCTGGGTGCGCTGAACCTGATCACGCTGGGGATTGGCGCAATTATCGGGGCCGGTATCTTTGTGCTTACAGGCACGGCCGCGGCAACGGCCGCAGGACCGGCGGTTTCGCTGAGCTTTGTTCTGGCGGGAATCACCTGCGCGTTTGCGGGACTCTGCTACGCGGAGTTCGCCTCGATTATTCCCATTGCCGGTTCGGCGTACACCTACGGATACGCTACGCTGGGCGAGTTGGTGGCGTGGATTATCGGCTGGGATCTCGGACTGGAGTACGGATTCGGCGCGGCAACCGTGGCATCGGGGTGGTCAGGCTACTTCAACAGCCTGCTGGCGCAGATGAACATCCACATTCCGCCGCAACTGACGGCTACGCCGGGTACGGACCTGGTGTTTTATCAGAACCAATGGATGCCGGTGACTTCGCTGCCGATGGATGCATCCTCAGCGGGGCTGCAGCACGCGACCGGGCTGTTCAACCTGGTGGCCATTCTGGCGATTGTGGTGATTACGACTGTTCTGGTCATCGGCATCAAAGAGTCGGCAAACCTGAACACGGTAATCGTGATTGTCAAGCTCACAGTGGTGGGAATCTTCATCGCACTGGGCGGCTACTACCTGATCATGCATCCCGAGCTTGCCACGCACAACTGGCATCCGTTCATCCCGCCGTCAGACGGGCATGGGCACTTTGGCTTGAACGGCATCGCGCTGGGGGCGGCCAGTGTGTTCTTCGCCTATATCGGATTTGACGCAGTGTCCACGGCGGCGCAGGAGGCGAAGAATCCGCAGAAGGATATGCCGATCGGCATTCTCGGCTCGCTGGCGGTTTGCACGGTGCTCTACATTGTTGTCTCCACCATCCTGACGGGGCTGAAGAACTACAAGGAACTCAACGTGGCCGCGCCGGTGGCGCTGGGCATCAAGGTGACGGGCATCGGCTGGGGAGAGTTACTGGTCAACATAGGCGCCGTGTTTGGATTGGGCACCGTGATGCTGGTCATGCTGCTGGGCCAGTCGCGCGTGTTCTTCTCCATGTCGAAGGATGGATTGCTTCCCAAGTGGGCTTCCAGCATTCACCCGAAGTTTCGAACGCCGTGGATTTCGACGATTGCGGTGGGGGCCATTGTAGCCATCATGCCGGGCTTCCTGCCCATCGACCAGCTTTCGAAGCTGGTGAATATCGGCACGCTGCTGGCGTTCACCATTGTCTGCGCAGGGGTGTGGGTGCTGCGGGTGCGGCATCCTGACATGCCTCGGCCATTCAAGACGCCTTTTGTGCCGGCAGTCCCGATCCTGGGGATCATTTCCGCAGTTTTCCTGATGACCCGGCTGCCGGGAATCACGTGGGAAGTGATGATCGGCTGGCTGCTGTTCGGGCTGATCATATACTTTGGGTATTCGCGTAGCCACAGCAAGGTGCAGAAGTTGCCGGCGGGATTCAAGTAGCGGATTCCAGTTCGCGCAATGCGCTGGACGGAACGGCCTCTCTATGGAGGCCGTTCTTGCGTGAAGGCTGAGGACTTGCAACCGAGGAGCATTTAAACTAAACTAAGTGGACTTAGTTTACTTGGAGGCGCAATGCGCACCATCAACATCCATCAAGCGAAAACCCACCTCTCGCGGCTGGTCGACGAGGCTGTGCAAGGCGATTCGTTCATTATTGCCAAAGCCGGCAAGCCAAAAGTAAAGGTAATTTCACTAGAGACGCCGGTCGAACCCAGCAAGCGCCGTTTGGGCGGACTCGAAGGAATGTATTCCATACCTGATAATTTCGAAGAAATCGACCGGGAGTTGGATAAAGAGGTCGAATTGCTGATGCTTGGCGAAGACGAGGATGAAGAATGAGGGTGCTCCTCGACACGCAACTGATGTTGTGGACATATTTTCAGCAAAGGCGACTCCCCGCGGCGGCGCGGTTGGTGATTGAGGAGCCGCTTAACAAGCTGGCTTTTAGTACCGCGAGCCTGTGGGAGATTGCGATCAAACGCGGACGCGGGAGAAAGGAATTCGCGTTTGATTCGAGAGTTCTGCGCCGCGCCATGCTGGACGACGGCTACGAGGAGCTACCGGTTCTGGGCCAACATGCGGTTGAAGTCGACATCCTTCCCCCCATACACAAAGATCCCTTCGACCGCATCCTGATTGCGCAGGCGATGGTCGAAGGGATCACTTTGTTGACGGCCGACCCGGTGATAGCCAAGTATCCAGGTCCCATCCGAAAAGTCTGAAGACTTCGCTTACGCAGTTGTCTTGGCGCAGAATTCGTCGAAGGCGCGGACCAGTTCGCCGGCGATCTGCTGGGCGGTTGCCTGCTCGATGACATAGCGCTGCATGAGGTAGACCAGCTTGCCGTCGCGCAGGATGGCGATGGCGGGGGAAGTGGGCGGATTTCCTTCAAAGTAGCCGCGGGCACGTTCGGTGGCTTCACGATCCTGGCCGGCGAAGACGGTAATCTTGTGGTCTGGCTGGCTGGCGGCGTTGGCGATGGCCATGCGCACGCCGGGGCGCATCTTGCCGGCTGCGCATCCGCAGATGGAGTTGACCACCAGCATGGTTGTGCCGGGCTGGGCCAGGGCCGCGTCCACATCCTCGGCGGTGCGGGTTTCGTTGATACCGGCGCGGGTCAGTTCTTCGCGCATGGGGATGACCATCAGTTCTGGATACATGTTTGCCTCCGGCAGAGGAACTGCCTGCCACCATTCTATCGTGAAACTGGCTTCCGCCGCCTGTAGTGTAGCCTTGATGCGATGCGGATCGAGGAAAACAAGCCGCTGGCGCCGTTTACGACCTTCGGCATCGGCGGGCCGGCGCGGTGGTTTGTGGAAGCCGCGAGCGAAGACGAGATTGTAGAGGCCACCGGCTGGGCGCGGGAACGCGGGCTCAAGCTGTTTGTGCTGGGCGGGGGAAGCAACCTGCTGGTTTCGGATGCGGGGTTTGAGGGGCTGGTGCTGCGGATAGGCTTGCGTGGCATTGAAACCAGCGAGCCGGAATTCCTGAGATCCGCTGGCAAGAGAATCTACCGCGCAGCGGCCGGAGAGGACTGGGACAGCTTCGTGCAACGCACCGTTGAGGAAAATTGCGCGGGCATTGAATGCCTTGCGGGCATTCCGGGGACGGTGGGCGGAACGCCTGTGCAGAATGTGGGCGCTTACGGGCAGGAAGTGGCGTCGACGATTGAGTCGGTCCGAGTCTTCGATCTCTTCGCGGGCCTTTTCCACGAATTCCCAGCCGAATACTGTGGTTTTGGGTATCGACGGAGCCGATTTAATTCAACGGATCGTGGGCGATACCTTGTGACGCGGGTGGATTACCGGCTGGCGCTGGGAGGCGCGCCGACGCTTCGCTTTGAGGAATTGCAGAAGTCGATTGAGGAGAACATTCTGGGTCGACAGCCGAGCCTGGCGGAAGTTGCAGCGCTGGTGCGGCGGGTGCGGCAGGCGAAGGGAATGCTTCTTGTCGAGGGCGACCCGGATTGCCGCAGTGCAGGCAGCTTCTTCAAGAATCCTGTGGTGAGCGAAGAGCAAGTGGCGCAAATTGCTGCCGCGGTCGACAAAGAGCCGCCGAGCTTTCCGGCCGGGCCGGGTCAGGTGAAGCTGCCGGCGGCCTGGCTGATTGCGCAGGCTGGATTCACGAAAGGGTATGCGCTTGGTCGAGCTGCGATCTCGTCGCGTCATACGCTGGCGCTGATCAATTTGGGAGGAGCAAGCGCGGCGGAAGTGCTGGCGCTGGCCGACCAGATCAATGCTGCCGTCGAAGCGCGCTTCGGGATTCAATTGGAGATGGAGCCTGTGCTGGTGGGGTTTTGAAGCCGGTTCGGACCCGAACAACGGCCGAATGAGCTTCAGAGGTTTCCCACCCTTAAATCAAAAGACGATTCAAGGATGGGACACGGTGGATTATTGCCCGGCGAGACGGTTTTGCAGACGCTGGCGTTCGGCGGCCAACACTTCTGCGGCCGGACCGAGCGCGGCCAGGCGGCCTGCACGCAGCAACGCTACTTCTGCCGCGGTGGCAAGAGCATCGGTGGCGTCATGGGTGGCGATCACGGTTTGAACGCGGTGTTTGCTGGTCCAATCCTGGAGCCGTGCGAGCAGCGCGTCGCTGGCTGCGCCATCGAGGGCGGAGAAGGGCTCGTCGAGCAGCAGCAGGCGCGGCTTGGGCGCGAGCGCGCGTGCCAGGGCGATACGCTGGGCTTCGCCGCCGGAGAGGTCGCGGGGGCGGCGATCGATCAGATTATGCGCGTTGACCAATTGCAGCATTTCTTGCACGCGTGCGGAGCGGCTTGCCCCGTCGAGAGACCCGAGCCCATAGGCAACATTCGCAGCGACGCTCATGTGCGGGAAGAGCGCAGACTGCTGCGCGACCATGGTCGTTTGTCGATGACCGGGCTTGAGCCGGAATCCCTGTGCGGAGTCCGTAAGAAGCCGGCTATCCAGTGACACGCGCGCCAGTTGCGGTTGCGAAGATTCGGAAAGCTCCAGCCCGGCCAGCATGCGCAGCAGCGTGGATTTGCCGGCGCCGGATGGGCCGAAGACTACGGTCCACTCCGACGCGAAGCGGCACTCAACCTGCAGGTGAAAGCTGCCGCGGCGGGCATCGAAGGCAAGTTCAAGCACGGCGGCCTCCGCGGGTGCGACCGCCCAGGTAGATGGCCGCCAGGGCAATGGCGCTGAGGCCGAGGAGAATGGCCGCGGTCCGATTGGCTGCGGCGTAATCGAAGTTCTCCACCTGGTTGTAAAGCACGATGGAGAGGGTGCGGGTTGCTCCGGGAATATCTCCGCCGAGCATGAGGACCACGCCGAACTCGCCCATGGTGTGGAGAAAGCTGAGCACCGCGGCGGCGATGAGCGAGCGGCGGGCCAGGGGGACGAGCAGCGTGGTCACTATGCGGGCCGGGCTGGCGCCGAGCAGGCGGGCGGCGTCGATGAGGGATGAGTCAATCGAGGCGAATCCGGCGACCAGGGGCTGTACGGCAAAGGGCAGGCTATAGATGACTGACCCGATTACGAGTCCCGAGAAGGAAAATGCCAATGGGTGGCCGAGCAGTGAGGTGATGCCGCGTCCGAAGGCAGTGCGCGGGCCGAGCAGGACGAGGAGGAAAAATCCGAGGACGGTGGGCGGGAGAACCAGCGGGAGTGCGGCGAACGCCTCAAGAGCTGCCAACCAGCGGCTGCGACCGAGCACCAGCCAGGCTGCCAGCGGTATCGCCACTGCCAGAAGGATGGCGGTGGTGACTGTTGCGAGCTTCAGGGTAAGGGCGAGGGCCTGCCAATCCATGCAGACCTGAGTTTACTTGAAAGTCTCAGGCAGATTTTCTGGAGGGCTGGAAAAGCTGCGCCTCAAGTTCAAGCATCTGCTGGCTCTTGCCGCGCCGCTCGACAATTGTGTCACCGAGAAACTCGCCCGTGGCTGAGTCAATGAAGATACTTCCGCTACGCGATTTGGTGTCGAAGTTATATTGCTCGATTTGGGCGTTCGATGGCAATTTGCTAAGACGGGCATTCAGGCTCGCAACGCCGGGTATCACAAGGCCGCTGAGAGCGGAAGTCTGTTCTCGCGTCTTCCACAGGCTGAGGAGCTCGTCTGCGCTGCTTCGCACCGGGTTAAGTCTGCTGGGCTCGAGGTTTTGCGACTTCAGCATCGCCAGAGCTCTTTGCACATCGCCGCTCGGCGATGATTGGGCCAGCCGATCTCGCAGAATGGATACACTTAAGCTCATATAGCTATAACGGTAGCACCCGTTCTGCGCCCGCGCAACAAAACTTCGTTCTCGCCAAAGGCATCGGGAGACCATTCCCAAGACCAGTTATCCCCTGGCTCTGGGCTACGAATCGGGAACGCCAGAAGCACTCCCCCAGAACCAAACTTTCGCGCGTGAAACTCTGCTCTGCGACGGTCGGTGGTCCATGAGGTGTACTGGCTCAGTGCGGCAACTCTGCCGTAATTGTGATCCTTGGGGGTGACGGTTCCATGAATATTCCCGGGAATGACCTCCCCACGCATCGCTTCGGCGAGTGCAGGATGACGGACGTGAACACCTCGATACAGGAAAATCTGAGATTCAGAGGAGGCTGCGAGCTAGTGGATCTTGTACTCATAGTCATAAATACTGAGGAAAGAAGTGATTTACAGCCAAAGAATGCGAAGAATCAAATAAAGTTACAAGCTCCGGATAGATATGTTGCGCAACGGAACCGTTTCACTTCATTTAATTGGCGTGAGGCCGCTCTTCGCCATCTGGGCTTGAATCGGGGCCGACAGCAGGTAGTCGAGCAGCTTGTGCGCCTGGGTGCGCTGAGTGGTTTTGCTCACGATCACCGCGCCTTGCTCGATGGGCGGATAGAGATCGCGGGGGATTACGAAATAGGCGCCGGATGATGAGAGGCGCGGGGTGAGCGCGGAAGTTAGCGAGATGAGTCCAGCATCCGCGTTGCCGGAGTCGACGAACTGGGCGGTCTGGGAGATATTCTCCGCCGTCACCAGCTTGAGCTTGAGCGTGTCGTAGAGCTTGAGGCTGGTGAGGGCGGCAACGGCAGCACGGCCGTAGGGAGCGCGATCGGGATTGGCGACGGCGAGGCGTTTGAGGTCAGGGCTGCGCAACAGATCCAGCGACGGAGTCAGATGGGAGTCGTTGCGGGTCCAGAGGACTAGAGTGCCGCGCGCATAGACGATCGGTGTAGAGGAATCGGCTGTGCCAGCAGCATCGGCGAGGCCGGCGTCGATGAGGCGCTTAGGATAGCCCGTGTCCGCGGAAAGAAATAGATCGAAGGGCGCGCCGTTCTGGATCTGCGTTGTCAGAACGGCAGAGGCCTGGAAGGTGGCTTCGGCGTGGATGCCGGTGGCTTGCTGGAATTCGAGAAGGATGGGAGGCAGGACCGGCTCCAGATCGGCGGCGGCGGCTATGCGCAAAGGCGTTTGCGCGTGGGCGGACGGGAAACAGGCCAAACCGATTAGAAAGACGACGAATGTTTTGGGAATCCAGTTCTTCATCGCTTAGTTTCGACCTTCAATCCACAGCAAGATTCTGCCTACGCTGGTAGGCTAACACCAGGAATCAAAGACAAACTGGGAATGAAAGACAATTTGGGCATGAACGACAATTTGCACCAGCTTCGGTGTTTTGGATGCGGGACACGTGTGCCGGGTACCGATGCGCGGCCCGACTTCCGATGCTCACAGTGCGGGGACCTGTTTGAGGTTGAGTATCCGGGCTGGGGTCAGCGTAAGGGGCATGACCGGCCCAATCCGGGAGCGCTGAAGTGGCTGTGGCGCGAGCGCCGTTGCTCGTCTGAGGCGCTGGATCACTCGGGAGTTTGGCGCTTTCGCGAGCTGCTGCCGATTCTGGAGAGCTTCGGCAACGCGGTCACGCTGCGCGAAGGCAATACGCCGCTCTACCATCTGCCGCGCGCGGCGAAGGCGCTGGGCATCGACCAGCTCTTCGCCAAGCATCAGGGCATGAATCCGACAGGATCGTTCAAAGACACAGGCATGACTACGGCCCTGAGCGTGGCCAAGGAACGCGGCTTCGAGTGGGTCGCATGTGCTTCAACAGGCAACACCTCGGCCGCCATGGCTGCGTATGCGGCGCGCGCTGGGCTGCGCAGCCTGGTGGTGATTCCGGAGGGCAAGATCGCCTGGGGCAAGCTGGCGCAGGCGATGGATTACGGCGCGGTAACCTGCCAGGTGAGGGCGGATTTCGATGGCTGCGTGCGCATACTTACACACGTGGTAAAAGCTGCGAACATCTATCTGCTGAATTCCGTGAATCCGTACCGGCTGGAAGGGCAGAAGACGCCGGCCTTCGAGATTGCCGAGGCATTCGACTGGAATGTACCGGACCACCTGATTGTTCCCGGCGGTAACCTGGCCAACAGTTCGGCGTTGGGCAAGGGATTTCGCGAGTTGCGCGAACTTGGCCTGGTGGGGCGCGTGCCGCGCATTTCGGTGATCCAGGCCGAGGGAGCCAACCCGCTGGTGCGCAGCCTGGCTGAGAATAATGGAGCGACGCTTGAACCGGTGGAAGCGCAGACGCGCGCAACGGCGATTCGCATTGGCAATCCGGCTTCGTGGCGCAAGGCGGCGCGGGTGATTCAGGAGACGGGCGGGTGGTGCCTGGATGTGAGCGAGGCGGAGATTGCCATTGCCAAGGCGGAACTTGGCTCCGAGGGCCTGGGCTGCGAGCCGGCCTCGGCGGTTACGCTCGCGGGGTTGAAGAAACTGCGCGCGCGTGGCAACGTGGCGGGCGGCGAGACGGTGGTGCTGCTGTTGACCGGACACACCCTCAAGGACGCCGATTACACCATCGAGTTCCATCGTGGAACGCTGCTGAATGACGAAGAAAAGGTTGGTCTGGAGGCGAAGATCGAGGGCTTGCGGCGCAATGCTCAAATGGTGGAGGCTACGCCGGAAGCTGTTCTGGCCGCTGTAAAGGGCAACGCAGGATGAGCGAGGCTTCCGTTCGAACTGCCGGGCCGGTACATCTGCAACTGCCGGCCACCTCGGCAAACCTGGGGCCGGGTTTTGACGCCGCCGCAGTGGCGCTGGATTTCTATT
>Ga0302326_10031848_pt1 | contig 10525 bp, 9 predicted proteins | sample Palsa_T0_3_FD_202264 | JGI IMG/M metagenome (GOLD analysis project Ga0302326, IMG submission 202264) | Peat permafrost microbial communities from Stordalen Mire near Abisko, Sweden - Palsa_T0_3 | ecosystem: Environmental > Terrestrial > Soil > Palsa > Peat permafrost | place: Sweden: Abisko... | reverse complement strand
TCCGCCACGTAACCACCGATGGTCCTCAGTCCAATCGGCTGCTCAGTCGCGTTCGGGAAGTTTCGCGTCAAGAATGTATTTGGACCGCCCCCATTGTAGAACTGCTGCAATGAAGCAACGGTCAGCGCACCTTGAGTATTTTCACCGAATCCGAGATCGGTGACGTTGTCGTGCAGAGCGGAGACTCCGAGCCGGAAGGTATGGCGCCCTACGACCTTGGAGAAGTCGTCGATAATCTGATACTGAAATACGCGGCGCCCTTGCGGAAAGAAGAAAGGCTGCTCGTTGGTCTCGGTGAACTGGCCGCCGGCAAACGCCACCTCCGCCGGCAGCGCTGCGCTCTGTGCGGCCGCATTGGCGGGCACGAATGTAGCCGAAGCGAACAGAGCGGACACGTTGATCTGGTTTACGGTCGTCGAGTTAAACGTATGGTTCTCGGCCAATTGCGCGGACATCTGCGGCTGGGTGCTTTGGTCGTTGAAAGTGGAGCCGAAAGGACTGGTGAAGGTGGGCTGAAATCCGTTGTCCCGGTACACGCGCAGATAAGCGTGGTCCCGGTCGCTGATGTTGTGATCCACGCGCGAGGACCACTGGTACTCCGACAGCTTATTGGGTGTCGTGGCGCGGAATTGGTCGGCGCACGGAACGCCGGCTCCCAGCAGGCTAAACCCGCCACAACCTCCATTAGGGGTGGTTGCGGGGATCGCCGAGCCAATGTTCGGCGCGCCGTTGTATACGGCGAAGAGTTGCTTGTAGAAAGGTATCTCGGCCGAATTGCCAACGGCGGCCAGGTTGGCCAAAGTGGCGGCCTGGAATTGAGGGCTGGGCGCCAGTATCAGGCTGGTCGCGGTGGGCAGCGCTACCCGCACGCCCTCGTAGTCCACGTCGAAGAACGTATGGTTCTTCCGGATGGGCCCGTTCACACCCGTAGCCCACTGATTGAAATTGTCGAAAGGACGCGGAGATCCCACCGAGTTGCTGAAGAAGTCGTCCGCGTTCAGAGCGCGGCCATTCCACATCCAGATCGCGTCTCCGTGGAATTGGTTATTGCCCGACTTGGTGATATACGTCACTTGCGCGCCGGCGTACTGTCCGTACTGGCCGGAGTAAGCGTTGGTGATGACGTTGGCTTCGGCAACATCATTGGATCCCAGCAGCAGATTGGAAGCTCCGCTGTTGTTCAGGCTCAGGAACGGATCGTTGAAGTTCTGGCCGTTAACCGAAAACAGATTCGACGTGCCGGGCAGGCCGTTGGCTGAAAAGTTGCCATAGCCCGACTGCGTGTTCATAACTATGCCGGGAGCGGTTTGCGCGATATAAGTGAGATCGCCGCCCGGATTGGGTATGTCCAGGATTCGATCCGCGCTATAGTTTGTAACGGTATCGGCGTTTTCCGTTTGGACCCCGGCAGCGTGCTCGGTGACGTCAACGGTCTCGGTCGCCGCGGCCAGGACGAGTTGAAAATCGGCAGTGGTTGACTGGCCGGCAACAACTTGCAAGTGCGTTTGCCGGGCGTTCCGGAAGCCGGGCGCTGCAACCGTAACGCTGTAGGTCCCTGGCGGGATAAAAGCAAACCGATAAACACCCTGCGTGTTGGTCGCGACAGTCTGAATGGCGCCGGTACCGGCATTCTGTAACGTGACCTCGGCATTCGGAAGACTCGCCGCGCTGGGGTCCGTCACCGTGCCGGCTACGTCGCCGGAAATAATGGATTGGGAAGTCAAGACGGGGATACACAGCAGAATCGCTATTACAGCTTGAATACCGATCGACATTAGCTTAGTTGTGTTGGCCATCTCATTGCTCCTCAAGAACTGTTAATTTAACCGCTCTTTGTGACTGCCATCAGTTTAGGCCCGCGAATTCGGAGTGCGCGCGCGCCAGTCTGAGGGAAAGACCCTCTGGAGAAACTAACCTCGTAAGTTGTGCTCTCTGTTTTAGCCTACTTAGAAACCCGGATATTTATTCCGCTAAATTGTAAACATTCGGTAAATCGTCGCTGGGCGATGGAGCACGCCGGGTGCCGTGCGCTGAAGTGGGGGACGCCGGTTGCGGTGCTCTTCCAGGAGAGCCTGCACGGTGGACTAGATCGGGCGAGCAGGTCAAGGCGAAATCGGGACGCGGGCATACGGCAGTTACGGCCGGTATAGGTCCTCAAACCGCCGCAGTTCGCCGACGTTCAGATCCGATACGGCCCACCAAGTCATCCCGCTTGTGTTCCAATGGACAACGTGATAGCCGTTGCAGTTAAGCTCCGGGCCGCCATCCGTTGCACCCGAGGGCCACGTGAACACATTAATAATGTGTTTGCGCCGCTGGTACACGAGGGCCGACGGACGGCCGCCCGCGTAATCGATCCGCCCGCCAATTAAGGGGAAGCCTTGAGCCGCGAAGTCTCTGACGTCCGGCGAGAAGTCCAGCTTGCCATTGACCCACGGCTTTACGGCGTGCCGATCGGATGAGGGCACGTCCAAGAGGTGTGCTCCCATCATTGATCGCACGTGGCTCGATAAGACGTCCTACGCGATCAGATCCCTGCTGGAAGTCCGCGAACGGACCGGGGGATATTCCATGCAGCCGAAACCGCCAGCAGGATGGCGGCCGCAATCGCCATCCTGCGCCAAAATCGGGCGTCTCGCCAGGTGGCTTGTCGATCCCCCTGGCACAGGGAAACCTGAACGCGCTCGCGCAGCCCGACGGGCGCACGGTAATAAGGCGCGTGGGCCCGGACGCCGGCCCGCAGTTCCAGAAGTTGCGCATGCACTCCCACGCAAGAACTGCAGCTCGCCAGATGCTCCGCGACATGGGCTGTTTGGGCCGCATCCAATTCACCGTCCAGATACGACTCCAGCATTCTCTTCGCTGGCAACCAGGTCACTTGGAAGCCTCCTTCATCCGCGCCGCCACGCAATCCTGCATCCTTTGGCGCGCGGCCCGCCGGGACATGACGGTGCCAATCTGCGCGCCTTTCGGTTTCTTGACGGCGCACTCCCGACTTCCGCGATATGCCGGTACGACATTTCCCCATCTCCTGGGTTTTGGGGCGGAGACGGACGGTCGTGGCTCCTGGCGATGGTCCGCAAGACCATGTACGCCTGCTGGACGATGCCCTCCGCATCGTGCTCGTTCCGTGTAAGCCAACGCGCCAAATAAAAAAACCGCGTCCAAATGCGGACGCATCGTTTTCTCGGCTCTCAGCACGGCTTCGATCGGCCCGGCCCCCGCGGACCGCCCAGCCTGCGAGTTGCGCGGCAGGGCCGCCATTGGAAACGGTCCAGGCCCGGACTCCGAAATCTTTTGTCATTTTTGTCATATATAGCATGCGGCAGCGCCTACGCATTACCGGGCAACGCCTGCATCTCCGGGAGCGGCGCTATGAGCCGAGGCCAACGACGTCAGACGCCGCCGTTCGGCGCGCGTCCATTGATAGATCCGCTCGAATTCGTCCGGTGATGGTTTGTCTCCAGGATGCAACAGCGTATAGCGGGAAATTTTCGGGGTCGAACTTGCCGGCGTAGTAGCGGCCCTTGAGGTAAAGCCGATAGGCTTCCGGGTTAGCGGTTTGGCGCGTGGTGATATGCGTGATCTGGGCGTTGGTGAGGCGCAGCCGCAGCTTGTCCACGATCCGACGCGCAATGTCGTTCTGCACGACCAGCGCGTCAGCCAGTCTACGATTGTATTGCTCGCCCCATAGGTGGCGGCTGTCCGCCGCGTCCACCAATTCCGCGCTCACCGTGAGATTATCGCCGCGCTGGGTAATCCGTCCCGTGAGTACCGCGCGCACACCCAGGCCCCGGCCCGCCGATGCGGCATCCGGCTCCTTGCCCTTATAGCGGGCCACCGCGCTGCGCGACATTACCTTCAAGTTGGGCAACTCGGAAAGGCTATCCATCAAGCTCTCCGTGATTCCATCGCTCAGGTACTCGGTGTCGGGACTGCCGCCCGTGTTGGCGAAGGGCAGTACGGCGATCGAGTCGATGCTCTGGGCTGTTTGGCTGCGCCAGTAAAACAGCCCTGCGGTCACGAGGATCACCAGCGTGGCAGCAACCGCCAGGAACGTGAGAAGGCGCACACCGCGCCCCCTGGGCTTCCCGCCCGTAGCGCTGAGCATACTCATCAGCGCGAACGCCAGATCGTGGGCGGAATGGAACCGCTGGGCCGGATTCTTGGCCAGGCACCGCTCGATCGTTCGCTCCAGTTCCGCGGGTGCCTGTTTGCCGCTGTCCGCGATCGGCGCAGGATCTTCCTTCAGAATGGCGGCCATGGTGTCGCCGGCGGACTTTCCGGCAAACGCCCGCCGCCCGGATACCGCTTCGTACAGCACGCAGCCCAGCGAGAAAATATCGCTCGACGGGCCAGCTTGATCGCCGCGCACCTGTTCCGGCGACATGTAACCGATGGTGCCCGACACGGTCCCCGATTGGGCTTCCGACACGGTCACGGTTTCGCCTTCAGGCGACATCCTCCGCTGCCATCGCGCCAGCCCAAAATCGAGAATCTTGACCTGGCCGCCGGTGGTCAGGAAAATGTTGCCCGGCTTGATGTCGCGATGGACGATGTCCTTGCCGTGTGCGGCGGCCAGACCTTCGGCCAGCGCTACTCCCAGTTCGATGGTCTTGCGCCAGGAGAGCGGAGAACGAGCGAGGCGATCACGCAGCGTCTCGCCCTCCAGCAGCTCCGTGACGGCGTAATGCTTGCCTTCGTGGGCGCCGACATCGAACAGCACCAGGATATTGGGGTGCGACAGCGCCGCCACCGCTTTGCCTTCCTGCGCGAAGCGCGCCAGCGCCTGCGGATCGTTGACCAGGTGCTCGGGCAGGACCTTGACGGCGACTTCGCGGTCCAGGCGCGTATCTCGGGCGCGGTAAACTTCCCCCATGCCGCCCGCGCCGATGGGCGCGAGGATCTCGTAAGGGCAGAGGCGGTCGCCTGCGGAGAGGGACATATGTACGATCCACTATGCTACACCTCCAGCCCCACCGGCCGCATCAACTCCAGCGCATTGCTCTTCTCCACCACCCCGCATGCCGCCGGTAGTCGAAAGTCATGCGGCCATTCTCGAACCGATCCTCGAAATGCACGTTCGCCCCGCGTTTGCTAAAATGGTGCACGAATGAATGTCTACCGGGATCTCGTATTCCGTGGCAGTCGACCGGCGCTAGACCGTTTCATTTCCGGCGTCGAACAACGTCTGACGGACGGCTGGGCCAGACACCACGCCCGCGAGAGCGAGGTTCGCAGATCTGTCCTTGGCGCCATGTACTGTTTCTCATGCACGGCGGCAGGCGAGCGCCCGGCCAGTGAGCTTTGGGTAGCATCTCAGGCCGACGGTGCCTTGTGTGTGGCCAACGTCCTTGCCAACGAGTATTCCTCGCTCACCTATGATCAGTACAACGCGATCGTGCAAGAGTTTCATGATCGCTTCGCCCTGCCTGCCGCAAAGGCTACAGGCATTGAGGTCGAACTCGGCAAGGCCGATCCGCAAATCGAGGATTTTCTCTCTGCGCCCACGGCCAGGCTGTTGCGCAGCTTCTCAGTATGCGCTAATCGATCGATCCTTCACCCACTCGACCGTGAACGGTGGAACAAATTCTTGACGGCGGCCCATCGGGAGGGCGCCCCACTCGACTCTTCGATGCTACGGCGCTGGCTTATCGAAGAAGAGCATTGGCCCGAGGATGAGGCGAGCAATCTGGCCATTGAATACGAGCAGGCTCGCGGTCTGCTCGAAGTCTACGAGTCTCGACCGGCCTGATGCCGCTGTCACTCTCCTGTGCCAGCCTCGCGGTCGCGATGGTCGCGAAACCGTCTGCGTTGCTCTTTCTCGACACGGCCGCAATACTCGACATACTGCGCGTTCCATTCAGGCATGAGTTGCAGGTCGACATCATCGACTCGGCTGCGACAATCGTGGATGAAGCGCTCGCTGAACCGAGGCGGGTTTGGCTGGTCACCAGCGCCAACGTCATACAAGAGTTTGAAGGGCGGCGGACTCACGTTGCGGACGAATTGAGCGCGCGTATACGCGATCTGAGCCTGTCGATAGCCCGCGTCTCCAGCGTTGCCAAGATGGCCTTTCCGGAACGGCGATTCGGTTCGCTCGACTTACTCGAGTTGAAGCTTGAACAACGTATTCAGGGGATCGTGGATCGGTTCGTCAACTCGATGGTGATCTTCCGGGGTACCCCGCTGTGCATAGGAAAAGCAAGGGATCGGCTGTGGGCGGGACTGCCTCCCGCAAGCAAGGCCAGGCAGGAGTTCAAAGACTGCGAGATCTTCGAAGAGTTTCTGGAACTGCTTTCCGCGATTCGGCATCTGGGTTTTGAGCCGCCAGCCATCTTCATCACACCCAACAAGGAGGACTACGGTCCCCTCCCGATGGGCACCCGCAAATCGCCTCGGAGATGTCGGCCCTGGGCGCATGGTATGCCGCCAACTTGTCGTGGGCTCGGGCTTTGATTCGGCCCCGATCTGAATGACGCCGGGCATGTCATCGCACCTCCGAGTCGAAACGGAACCCTAGAACGGAGGTCGCGCCGCCCTACTTGCCGCAACCACGACGCGAACCGCGGTGTAGAATCGTATACCGAGGTTGGATTCGTGATCGACTTCTTTCCGTTGTTCACTGCGTTTGCCGCGACCGTAGTTGGCATAATCGGCAACACCTGGGATAAGCGAAAGCGCGGTTTCCACCGCCTGACTACAACTGGCAGGGCGGCGGTTGCGCTTGGCGTCGCGTCGTTGGCCTACGGAACCTGGACAATCTACGACAAGAACAGACAGATTTCAAACGTGGCATGCGTGAAGCAGATTGCCTATCAACAGATCTTTGAGGGTCTCGATTCCCTTTTGCTGCACCTTGCCGATCGAGACGTCTTGTCCATGCAATCTAACAACGAAATATTGACGCGGCTCCGCGCGCCCTCGTACATGGAGGAGTTGGGAAAGAAGGACCTCGTGAACGTCACAGCATCGGGTACGCTCGTCGATCCTATCCCAGGGCCCGGCTTTACGCACCCGTATCAGATGTACGACTTCAACATTTCCCGTGGTGAGCAACTACTCAACGACGTTCTCGTCAAGTACTCGCATTTAATAGAGCCTGAAACCATTGTCCGAATAAATGCTGTGCTCCACGACGACTGTTTTCGGACCAAGTATCGATTAACGCCCAACCAGGTTTATCTGGAGCAGGCGGTCGACGACTGGAAGCGGACGGGTCAATACTCTCCTTGGGGAACTCTGGGCTTGTACTACTTCAATGCCGTGTATTTCGGACCATCGAAAAGACCTGGAAAGTGTGATCAATACCTGGCTTTCATGGCGAGGGTCGGTGAGTTGGTCCGTCACACGAATGCCAAGCAGAGCAAGGCTTCAGTTTTGTTCAAGAATTCTGGAGCGCCGCTCTTTTGATGCCTGTCAAGCCGTCTCGCAGCTACGCTACCGCCGTCCGTCCTGCGAGGAAGACGCTCCGATTCCGCGAGCGTGATGCGCCACCGGTTTGGCGCCCGCCTACACCTCCAGCCCCACCGACCGCATTAACTCCAGCGCATTGCTCTTCTCCACCACCCCCGCATGCAGCCGGTAGTCGAAAGTCATGCGCCCGTTCTCGAACCGATCCTCGAAGTGCACGTTCGCCCCGCGCGCCGCGAGCGCCTCGACCACCTGCGCCAGCGCCAGGTCGTGCGTGGTCACCAGGCCCATCGCGCCGCGCTCCACAAGGCCGCGCACGATGGCTTCCGCGCCGATGCGCCGGTCGTGCGAGTTGGTCCCGTGCAGCAGCTCGTCCAATAGGAACAGCACCGGCAGCGGGCCGCCGGTCAGTTCCATGATCTGGTGCAGCCGCTTGATTTCGGCGTAGAATCGCGAAGTGCCGTCCTGCAGCGAGTCCATAGTGCGGATCGAGGCGCCCAATGCCAGGCGCGACAGCCGCAGCCTGCGCGCGCACACCGGCGCTCCCGCCTGGGCCAGCACCGCGTTGATGCCCACCGTACGCAGCAGCGTGCTCTTGCCCGACATGTTCGACCCGCTCACGATCAGCACGCGCAAATCGCCGTCTAGCCGCACCGTGTTGCGCACCACGCGCGACGCGTCCAACAGCGGATGCGCCATCTCCTCGCCGTCGAAACAGGCCGCGCCGGTTTCGAACTCCGGGAAAACGTCCGCCGGATGTTCGAACGCATAGGCCGCCAGACAGCACAGGGCTTCGATCTCTCCCACCGCAGCCAGCCAACGCCGCAGCGCCGGCCCCGATATGCGACGCCAGGCTTCGATGGCAAAAGCCAGTTGCTCGGTCCACAACATCAGCGGTCCCACGGCTTTCATGAACGGGTTGTCGCGCGAATCCAGCATCTCGATCAACCGGTCCAGCTTCTCGATACGTACCGAAGGCGGCAGACCGGCAGCGTCCAAAGCGGCGCGCAGTTCCACCAGCCGCGCCGATGTGAAGCGATCGCGCTCCAGGCGCGAGAGCACTTTCGCCAGCAACGCCAGATCGTGCGCCGGCTGTTCCACCGCCTCCACCACGCGCGCGACCACGCGGCGGTGGCGCGCGATGAAGATGGCCACCGCCGCCAGCATGGCAAAGAACGGATCGCGCCAGCCCTTTACGCCCCAGAGCACCGCAGAGACGGCCACCAAGCATGGGATGGCGAACGCGACGGCGCGCGCGCGGCGCGATTCCAGCAGCGGCGGCTGGTCGCCCCACGCCGCCAACTCCGCCGGATGCACTCCCGTGCGCACGTCTTCGCCCAGCACCGCGAGATCTTCGCGTAAGTCCAGCATCGGGCGCAACTCGGCTATCGCCTCGTGCCGCGCCCGCAGCGCGTCTGGCTCGGCTTCTGCAAGCAGCCAGCCCGCCAGCGTCTCCTCTCCCATGCGGGTGCGCGCGGTGGAGAGCAACTCGAACAGCGACCCCTGTCCGAACAAATCCAAATCCGCGGCATACGGATGCGCGCCGTCCAGAAATCGCTCGCCGGTTTCGCCGTGGCCGCTCCACATCCCGTCCATTCGCGCCAGCGCTCGTTCGTAGTGCGCTACCGCACGCCCGGCGGCGCGCCGCGCCCGCAGCACACGCTCATGGCCCACGATCAGGCAGACGAACACCGCCGCCGGAACTCCCAGCCAGAAGGGGCTAAGCAGGCCGCGCCCCCAGATCAGCCACGCCATGGCACCCGCGCTTAGGAAGACCAGCAACCGCAAGTTGCCGATGGTGCGGTGCCGCTGTTCGTGTCCGGCTACCGCGCGGCGGCGGGCAGCCAATCGTTCGGTGTATGCGCTGCGTGGATCGCTGGGCGTTACTTCAAGCATGTGCTTGAACCATGATATATTTATGGCCATGCCGAGCGGTTATATACCGATCTTCATCTTCCTGGCGATCGCCATCGCATTCCCCGTGGTCACCATCATCGCCGCCAAGCTGGTGCGGCCGTCTTCGCCCTTCGCCACCAAGCTGGAAGCCTACGAATGCGGCATCAAGGCTGCCTCGGATTCGCGCGGACGCTACACCGTGCGCTTCTACATCATCGCCATCCTGTTCGTGATCTTCGACGTGGAAACCATCTTCCTGTTTCCGTGGGCCGTCCGCTACAAGTCGCTCGGATGGTTTGGCGTGGCCGAGGTGGTGGTGTTCCTGGCCATCCTGGTGGTGGGCTATATCTGGGCCTACAAAAAGGGCGCGTTGGAGTGGGTCTAAAAGCACTCGCACCTGTCAACATTTTGCCTGCCTCGCGCGTCTAATAAGTGTCGCTATGGGTACGCTTGCGCATTTCCCGAAACTCGCGGAGCTTCGCGCCCGTACGGACCGCGACCTGGTGCGCATCCTCAATGCGGATCTGGAGCGGGCCCTCGCCCTGGCCAGCGTGGCGGCCACCAGGCACTCCATCTTTCGATCCCAGGCCGAAGCCATGTATTCGCGCGCCAAAACGCTGTTGCCCAACCTCTCCGGAACGACCGCGGATGAACTCGCCCAGCTCGAAGCCATGCTGAAGGAACTCGGCATGGCGCTCGACCTGGTACCGGGTACAATGGATCTGGAAGAGGAAGCCGCCTGCTTGAGATCTGCAGATTTCTGAAGTGTGACGTGCATTTTCAAGCGGTCGGAAGTGGCGCTGTAAGCGGCGTTTTTGCCTGAGCGAGCCCGAGGCGGACCGAGGATCTGAGGCAGCGCATGGCGCTGCCACATCGTCGCAATACGTAACAGCGAACTTGTGGAATGGAGTACTCTAGCAGCCCGTGGTAATAGTCACTCTTTTCGGAACGGCTCGAAGCGGCCAGAGTAGGGCGCGCTCAGCGGCGCTACAACGCGTTGCCGGAGCGGGGTTGAAGGTTCGGGTACCCCTGGAATCTCGGCTGAGAACTCGTTTTCAGCCGCGACTGACTACTGCCACGGGCTGCTAGGCTACACGTCCCGCACGACGCGGAAGCCGATGTTCCCGGTGGCGCTCTCGGGCGCCCGCGACGAGCAATCCCAGAACCATCTTTACGATGCGCGACCGTAGCTCCTGAAGGTGGTTGAGGAAAGACA
>Ga0302326_10031847_pt1 | contig 10525 bp, 6 predicted proteins | sample Palsa_T0_3_FD_202264 | JGI IMG/M metagenome (GOLD analysis project Ga0302326, IMG submission 202264) | Peat permafrost microbial communities from Stordalen Mire near Abisko, Sweden - Palsa_T0_3 | ecosystem: Environmental > Terrestrial > Soil > Palsa > Peat permafrost | place: Sweden: Abisko... | reverse complement strand
GTGGCGTTCGTCAACGTGCTGAGCGCGGCGCTGACGTTCGCATCGCTGATCGTCTATGCGGTGGTCTACACGGTCTGGCTCAAGCGCGCGACGCCGCAGAACATCGTGATCGGCGGCGCCGCCGGTGCCGCACCGCCGGTGCTGGGCTGGGTCGCGGTGACCAACCACATCGACCCGCATGCGCTGCTGCTGTTCCTGATCATCTTCGCGTGGACGCCGCCGCACTTCTGGGCGCTCGCGATCGCGCGCCGCCACGACTACGCCAAGGCCGACATTCCGATGCTGCCGGTCACGCACGGGGTCGAGTTCACGCGCCTGCACGTGCTGCTCTATACGGTGATCCTGTGCGTGGTCACGCTGCTGCCGTACATGACCGGCATGAGCGGGCTGATCTACCTGGGCGCCGCGCTGCTGCTCAACGCGCGCTTCCTCTGGCATGCGATCGCGCTGAAGCTGGCGCGCCGCGATGAGCAGCCGATGCGCATGTTCCGTTTCTCGATCACCTACCTGATGTGGCTGTTCCTGGCGCTGCTGCTCGATCACTATCTGCCGACCGCGCTCACCTGAAGCCGTCAGGCGAGGCGCAACGCCACCGCACCGGCGATGATCAGCCCGGTGCAGGCCAGCCGCTGCGGCGTGACGCGCTCCTTGAGCAACAGCGCCGAGATCAGCGCGGCGAATACGATCGATGTCTCGCGCAGCGCCGCGACCAGCGCCACCGGCGCCACCGTCATCGCCCATAGCGCGAGCGTGTAGGAGACCACGGTGGCGGCACCACCGGCGAGGCCCAGCGGCCAGCGGGCGCGCAGCTGCATGGCGAGTTCGCGCCGGCGCCAGATCGCCGCCCACAGCAGCAACGCGATGCCCGAGAGCAGGAAGATCCAGAGCGCGTAGGCCGCGGGCGCCGCGGAGCGCCGCACACCCAGTCCGTCGGTCATGGTGTAGCCCGCGATCACGCAGGCGTTGAGGAGCGCCAACGCGGTCGCCTGACGATGCGGGAGCGAGTGCGCCGGGCGGTGCAGCGCCAGTCCCAGCACCCCGCCGCAGATCAACCCGATGCCCAGCCAGCGGGCGCCCGCGACGGCTTCGCCGATCAACGCCGCGCTCAGCGCGGCGACGATCAGCGGCGCGGTGCCGCGCATGATCGGGTAGACATGGCTCATGTCGCCGCTGCGATAGACGGCGACGAGCAGCGCGTAATACAGGGTCTGCAGCAGCACCGAGGCACCGATGAAGGGCCAGCTGGCGTTCGCGGGCTGCGGCAGGAATGGCAACGCCAGCGCCGCGATGGCTGCGGCAGCGCTTGTTATCATGATCGTCGTCAGCAGCGTGTCGCCACTGCGCTTGACGATGGCGTTCCAGCTGGCGCTCAGCAGCGCGGCAAACAGCACGATGTAGACGGCGTGTGCCGGCATCCTTCAGCCGATGCTGCCGGATTTGGCACCGCTGCCAGGAATGACGATGATGGCGATGACGGGACGCCGCACGAGCTTATTATTGTCACATTGTCGGGCGGCCGCTCGCTGCCGCGACGCGGTCGCGGTAGCTGACCGCCCCCGCATGCCGAGGTACGCGCCATGCTGATCGAACGTGTCTGGGCCGCCAACCAGGGTCGCAACTTTCATTATCTGATCGCCTGCCCCTACACCCTCGAGGCGCTCGCGGTCGATCCGCTCAACGCCGAGGCTTGTCTGCGCCGTGCAGGCGAGCTCGGCTGGAACATCCGCCAGATCTTTAACACCCATGAGCATCCGGATCATACCGGCGGCAACGCCGCGATGGTCAAGGCCACGGGTGCGCCGGTACTGGCGCACGCGGGCGCAGCGCAGCGTATCGGCGGCGTCACCCGCAGCCTCAAGGGCGGCGACGTGGTGCGCGTCGGTCGCTCGGTGGAACTGCGCTGCCTGGACACGCCGGGCCACACGCGGGCGCACCTGTGCCTGTACGCTGAGCCCGCGGGCGATGCGCCGGCGCTGTTCTCCGGCGATACGCTGTTCAACGCCGGCGCCGGCAACTGCATCCACGGCGGGGATCCGCTCATGCTGTATGACACCTTCACCGGCTGCCTGTCGCGCCTGCCCGATGCCACGCGCGTGTTTCCCGGCCACGAATACCTGCTGCGAAATTTGGACTTTACACTCGATCGGGAACCCTCGAACGCCGCCGCCCGTGAGACGCTCGTTCGCTGCGGCAACCTGGCGGCCGAGGCCATCCCGGTCATGACGCTGGGCCAGGAGCGGCAGTTCAATGTGTTCTTCCGACTCGACAACCCCGAAGTCATCGCCGAGCTGCGCAGCGTGCGGTCCGACTGGAGCTCGGATCCGGGCCCGCGCGAGGTATTCCTCGCACTGCGGGAGCTGCGCAACCGCTGGTAGCGGAGCCCCAAGCCGCGAGGCTCCTGGGGTAGAATTCGCGCCCCTCATGGACCTCTCCCCCATCCTCAACGGGTTGAATGACGCGCAGCGCGAGGCCGTGACCGCGCCGCTGGCCCCGGTGCTGGTGCTCGCCGGCGCCGGCAGCGGCAAGACCCGGGTGCTGATCCACCGCATCGCCTGGTTGATTCAGACCGAGGGTGTCTCACCGCACAGCATCCTCGCCGTGACTTTCACCAACAAGGCGGCCGGGGAGATGCGCGGGCGGGTCGAACAGCTGCTCGGCATTCCGGGCTCGGCGCTCTGGCTCGGCACCTTTCACGGCATCGCGCACCGGCTGCTGCGCCTGCATTGGCGCGAAGCCGGCCTGCCGCAGAGCTTTCAGATCCTGGATGCCGAAGATCAGCTGCGTCTGATCAAGAAGCTCCTGAAGTCGCAGAACCTCGACGAGAATCGCTGGGCGCCGCGCGAGGTCCAGTACTTCATCAACAAGCACAAGGATGAAGGCCGGCGCCCGAAGAACGTCGCCGGCGGCGGCGATCCGACGCAGCTGCAGCTCATCAAGCTGTACGAGCAATACGAGGAGACCTGCGCCCGCTCCGGCGTGATCGACTTCGCCGAACTGCTGCTGCGCGCCTTCGAGCTGTGGCGCGACCAGCCGGACGTGCTGCGCCATTACCGCAACCGCTTCCGCCACGTGCTGGTCGATGAGTTCCAGGATACCAATTCGATTCAGTACGCCTGGATCCGGCTATTGGTGGGTTCCGAGGGCGCGCCGTTCGTGGTTGGGGATGATGATCAGTGTCTTGCGGAAGGCACCGCCGTGACCATGGCGGACCGCTCGAGAAAGCCGATCGAGGCTGTGTTGCCCGGCGAAAAAGTATTATCGAACTACGGCCGCGGTGATATGCGCCCGGCCAAGGTCACGGAAAAATTCGTCCGGCGGCGCCGTGGCCGCATGATTTGTTTGCATATGCGATCAGGTGATGTCATCAAGAGCACGCCTGAGCATACGCACTTTGCCGGCTATGTCCTGGGCGAGACGCCCCAGACCTATTTCCTGTACCTGATGCACAAAGTGGGAATCGGCTATCGTCTGGGCACGTCACGGGTTTATACGGCGGGCCAGGCGAAGCCCATCGTGGGCCTCAGACTACGCGCGATACAAGAGCATGCGGATGCCGCATGGATCATCCGCACTCATCTGAATGAGAACGAAGCCAGATCGGATGAAATGCTCACGTCCCTGAGATACGGCTTGCCGACGCTGCCGTTCGTCCCGCGCAAGGGAAAAGCATGCAACGGCCTGGTACACGACCGGGAGTACATCGACACAATCTTTCAGTCGCTGAATACGACCGATGCGGCTCTGCGATTGCTGGAAGATGTCGGATTGGACCCGGAACGGCCGCACCATCGACCTCGGAGCCGTAATTCGAACCGGCGCAACATCGTAATTACTCTGTGCGGCGATCGGCGGGGCGCGAATCCGATGCACCGCATCACCGTGGTTGGAGTAGACACGGCCGGCCGGAACATACTTACGGGCTTGGGCTTGAGTGTGCGTAGCTCCAAGGCCAGTGGCGGCGGTAAAGGCTGGCGATTCGATACGGTGCGCCGTGATTTTGGCGAGGTGATGAAGATTGCCAGGCGCATCCGCGCCGCGATGGGCGGCACCTATGTACTACAGGGGCACATGCTCGATCGCTCGCTGCCCTTTATCAATGCCGCAGCTATTCGACCCGGAATGGTCGTAGCAACGGAATCCGCCGGTTTTGATGTCGTCGAGCGCGTCGACTTCGATGACTTCGACGCCAAAGTCTATGACCTGAACATCGAGCGCACGCATAATTTCGTCGCCAACGGAGTCATTACTCATAACTCGATATATCGATGGCGAGGCGCGCGGGTCGAGAACCTGCACCAGTTCCGCGAGGATTTTCCGCAGGCGAAGCTGTACCGGCTGGAGCAGAACTATCGCTCCACCGCGGCGATTCTCGACGCCGCCAACGCGCTGATCGCGCGCAACACCGGCCGGCTCGGCAAGACGCTGTGGACCAGCGCCCCGGGCGGCGAGCGGGTCAAGCTGTACGCGGCGTACAACGAGCGCGACGAGGCCGATTTCGTGGTCAACCGCATTCTCGAATGGACGCAGCGCGGCGGCCTGCGCCGTGAGGCGGCGATCCTGTACCGCTCCAATGCGCAATCGCGCAGTTTCGAGGAGGCGCTGATCAGCGCGCGCATGCCCTATCGCGTCTACGGCGGCCTGCGCTTCTTCGAGCGCGCCGAGATCAAGGACGCGCTGGCGTACCTGCGGCTGATCGCCAATCGCGACGATGACGCCTCGTTCGAGCGCATCGTGAATCTGCCGCCGCGCGGCATCGGCAACAAGACCATCGACAATATCCGTGAGGCGGCTCGAGGTGCCGGCAGCTCGCTGTGGCGCGCGGCCGGGGCGGCGGTCGCCGCCGGAGAAGGCGGCCGCGCGGCGGTCGCGCTGCTGGGCTTCATGCAGCTGATCGAGCAGCTCACGCAGGCGATCGCGGGCCTGGCGCTGTACGAGCAGGTCGATCACGTGATCAACGGCAGCGGCCTGATCGATCATCATCAGAAGGACAAAGCCGATCGCGGCGAAGCCCGCGTGGAGAACCTCAACGAGCTGGTCAGCGCCGCGCGCGGCTTCGAACCGGAGAGCGAACTGCCGCCGCTGCAGAGCTTTCTGTCGCACGCGGTGCTGGAGTCCGGCGAGACCCAGGGCGAGGCCTTCGAGGATTGCGTGCAGATGATGACGCTGCATACGGCCAAGGGCCTGGAGTTTCCGCTGGTGTTCCTGTGCGGCCTGGAGGACGGCCTGTTTCCGCACCAGCGCTCGATCAACGATCTGGATGGACTCGAGGAAGAGCGCCGCCTGTGCTACGTCGGCATGACGCGGGCGATGAAGCAGCTGTATTTCACCTACGCCGAGCAGCGGCGGCTGCACGGCGTGGACAGCTACAACTCCCCGTCGCGATTCCTGCAGGAGCTGCCGCCGGCGATGATCGATGAGGTCCGGCCGCGTATCCGCGTGACGCACGCGTCGACAGCAGGCATGGCCGCGGCCGGCGCCGGCCGTACGCCCGGCCGCGCGCCGCTGATGGAGACGCTGGGTGACGGCATGCGGCTCGGCACCCGCGTACGCCACGGCAAGTTCGGCGAAGGGGTCGTGCTCACGGTGGAAGGCCAGGGACCGCACGCTCGCGTGCAGGTGAATTTCGAGCAGCAGGGCTCCAAATGGCTCATGCTGCAATACGCTAATCTTGAAGTGATGTAGCGGTGACGGAGCGCAAGCGCTGATGAAGATCCTGATTCTGGGCGCGGGCCAGGTCGGCCGGACCGCGGCGTACCACCTGTCGCGTGAGCCGGCCAATGAAGTCACCGTGGTCGACACCAACGAGGACATCCTGCGCGATCTGCAGGACCGGCTCGACGTGCGGGCCGTGGCCGGCCACGCCTCGTACCCCGCCGTGCTCGAGGCCGCCGGCATCGCCGACACCGACGTGCTGGTCGCGCTGACCAACAGCGATGAGGTCAATATCGTGGCCTGCGAGATCGCCCACGCGCTCTACCGCACCCAGACCAAGATCGCCCGGGTACGCGCGCCCGAATACACCACGCGCGCACAGCTGTTCACCGATGGGGCGCTCGCGGTGGACGTGTGGATCAGCCCGGAACAGCTGGTGACCGAATACATCGCCCGGCTGTTGTCGTATCCGGGGGCGCTGCAGGTGGTGGACTTCGCCGACGGCCGCGTGCAGCTGGTGGGCGTGCGTGCGCGGCGCGACGGCCCACTGGTGGGCCGGGAGCTGCGTACCCTGCGCGAACACCTGCCCGATACCGACACCCGGGTGGCGGCCATCTACCGCAATGACCGCATGGTGCGCCCGGCCGGTGACACCGTCATCGAGGAGAACGACGAGATTTTCTTCGTCGCCGCTTCGGACGATCTGCGCCGCGTCATGGCCGAACTGCGCCGCAGCGAGGATCCGGTGCGCCGCCTGGTGATCGCGGGCGGCGGCAACATCGGCTTCCGGCTGGCGCGCACGCTCGAGAAGAGCAACCAGGTCAAGCTGATCGAGCGCGATCCACGGCGCGCTCGGCGCATCTCCGAGCTGCTCGAGAACACCATCGTGCTCAACGGCGATGCGGCCGATGAAGAGCTGCTGGTGGAGGAGAACATCGACAGCGCCGACGTGTTCGCCGCGCTGACGAATTCCGAGGAAGCCAACGTGCTATCGGCGATGCTGGCCAAGCGCCTGGGCGCCAAGCGCGTGATGGCGCTGATCAACCGCCCGTCCTACGGCGAGCTCATGGAGCAACAGAGCATCGACATCGTGATTTCACCGCAGACCATCACGATCGGCTCGCTGCTGGCGCACGTGCGGCGCGGCGATGTGGTGCGCGTGCATTCGCTGCGGCGGGGCACGGCCGAGGCGCTCGAGGCCGTGGTCCATGGCACGCAGGACCGATCGCAGGTGGTCGGCCGCCGGCTCGAGCAGATCACGCTGCCGTCGGGCGCGAGCATCATCGCGATCGTGCGCGGTGAGAACGTGATCATGGCGCACCACGACACCAAGATCGAAACCGAAGATCACGTGATCGTGTTCCTGTCCGATCGGCGGCATATCGACGCGATCGAGCGGCTGTTCCAGACTGAGGCCTGAAGGCAAGCGATGCGCTCGCTGCTCGGCGTCTTGAACATATGCAGCTCGCTGCTCACCTGGTTCGCGCTGTATTTCATATTGCCGATCGTCACCGCGCTGATCTACGGCGAGGTGGCGCCGCTGCGCGGCTTCGTCGTGGGAGCCGGGATCGCGGTGCTCGGCGGCATGCTGGTGCGCCTGGCCACGCGGCGCTATCGCTACGACCTCAAGTCGCGCGATGCCTATCTGCTGGTGACCTTGAGCTGCCTGCTGCTGGCGGCGGTGGCGGCCGTGCCGCTGCTGATCGACCTGCCCGGCCTGAGCTTCACCAAGGCCTATTTCGAGGCCATGTCGGGGCTGTCGACCACCGGCGCCACGGTACTGAGCGGGCTCGATGCGCTGCCCCACAGCATCAATCTGTGGCGCCACGCCCTGAGCTGGCTCGGTGGCATGGGCATCATCGTGCTGGCGGTCGCGATCCTGCCGCTGCTCGGAGTGGGCGGCATGCAGCTCTACCGCGCCGGCGCGCCGGGTACCGTCAAGGATGCGAAGCTCGCACCGCGCATCACCGAGACCGCCAGGACGCTGTGGTTCGTCTACGCCGGCATGACCGTGGCCTGCGCGCTGGCGCTCTGGGCAGCCGGCATGTCGCTGTTCGACGCGATCTGCCACGCCTTTTCCACCATGGCGCTGGGCGGCTTCTCGACCCACGACGCCAGCATCGGCTACTTCGATTCACCGATGATCGAATTCGTGCTGATGATCTTCATGCTCATCGCGGCGATGAATTTCGCGACCCATTTCATCGCGCTGCGCAAGGGCAATTTCGCCGTCTACCGGCGCGATCCCGAAGCCCGCTACATGCTGCTGCTGATCCTCGCCAGCGTCGTGGGTATTGCCGTTTTCATCAATCTCAATGCCGTCTACGCCACGCCGTTCCGCTCGCTGCGCTTTGCCGCCTTCAGCGTGATATCGGTGGCGACCACCAGTGGCTTCGTCGCCACCGACTATGGCAGCTGGCCGGTATTCGCACCGATGTGGATGCTGTTTCTGAGCTGCCTGTGCGCCAATACCGGTTCCACCGGCGGCGGTATCAAGATGTTCCGCTCGCTGATTCTCATGAAGCAGTCGTTGCGCGAGATGTTCACCCTCGTGCATCCGCAGGCGGTCGCGCCGCTGAAGATCTCCGGCCAGGTGGTACCGAACGGCGTGGTCTATTCGGTGCTGGCGTTCATATTTTTATATTTCATCACCATCGTGGTGCTGGTGTTCGCGCTGCTGATCTCGGGCCTGGATTTTATTTCCGCGTTCTCAGCCATCGTCGCCTGCATCAACAACGTCGGTCCCGGGCTCAACGTGGTCGGGCCGGGCAATACCTATGGCGCCCTGAGCGATTTCCAGAACTGGACGTGCATCGCGGCCATGTTTCTTGGCCGCATCGAGATCATCACGTTCGCGGTGCTGTTCACGCCGACGTTCTGGCGTAAATAGCGGCGCGCGGCTGCCGCGCCACAGCGCGTCAGCTGTGGATGTACTGCTCGAGGTCCGCGATCGTGCGCTGCTGTTCCTCGAGCACGGCGCGCACCAGGTCGCCGATCGAGAGCACACCGACGACGCCGCTGGCGTCGACCACCGGCAGATGGCGGATGCGGTTTTCGCTCATGATGCGCATGCAATCGTGCACCGACTGGTCGGCACGCACGGTCAGGACTGGCGCGCTCATGATCTGGCTGACCGGGGTTTCGCTGGAAGAGCGGCCCTTGAGGATGACCTTGCGCGCGTAGTCGCGTTCCGACACAACGCCAACGAGCTGCTCGCCCTGCATCACCAGCAGTGCGCCGACACCGTGCTCCGCCATGAGGCGTATCGCCTCGAGCACGGGAGCTTCCGGCACGACACTGTGGATGACCCGCCCTTTATGCTTGAGCAACTGAGATGCGATTGCCATGACATCCCCCCTTCCCTGACGAGCATTATCGCGCCGATCTTAGCGCCATCCGTCATCGAACTGTCAGCAACACGACTTAAGGAGCAGGCGCCGGCGGCGGCTCACGCGACCCGCGCCGCGTGGCGGCGCAGGTGCACCAGCAGAATCGATACCGCGGCCGGGGTTACGCCCGGGACGCGGGCGGCCTGGCCGAGGGTCGCCGGCCGCACTGCGGCAAGCTGCTGGCGGACCTCGTTCGACAGGCCGGCGAGCGATGCATAGTCCAGGTCCTGCGGCAGTGGCGTGTGTTCCTGCCGGCTGGCGCGCTCGATCTCGTCCGCGGCGCGTTCGATGTAGCCGGCGTAGCTCGCGCGTACCTCGAGATCGCGCTGCACCTGTGGCGCCAGGCGGTCATCGGGCAGCGGCGCCATCTGCAGCTGCGCATCGAGTTCGATCAGCGCCTGGTAGCCGACTTCGGGCCGGCGCAGCAGCTCAAAGGCGGTGACGTCGCGCGCCGGCGGCGGCCCGCCGAGCACGCGCTGCGCCCAGTCCTGCCGGATCTGTCCGGGCCTGAAGCGGTGCGCCTGCAGGCGCGCGAGTTCGCCGGCGATCGCGGCCTGCTTGGCTTCGAACAGGGCCCAGCGCTCATCGCCGACCAGGCCCAGCTGCCGGCCCTGCGGCGTCAGGCGGGCATCGGCGTTGTCCTCGCGCAGCAGCAGGCGGTATTCGGCGCGGCTGGTAAACATCCGGTAGGGCTCGCTGGTACCGCGGGTGACCAGGTCATCGACCAGCACGCCGATGTAGGCCTCGCTACGCGCGGGCAGCCACGGGGCCGAACCGCGGCCGGTGAGCGCGGCGTTGATGCCGGCGAGCAGGCCCTGCGCGGCGGCTTCCTCGTAGCCGGTGGTGCCATTGATCTGGCCGGCGAAGAACAGCCCGCCGACGCTCCTGGTCTCGAGCGAGCCCTTGAGGTCGCGCGGATCGAAGAAATCGTATTCGATCGCATAGCCGGGCCGCGTGATGTGCGCGCGCTCGAAGCCTTGGATGCTGTGCACCAGCTCCTGCTGCACGTCGAACGGCAGGCTGGTCGAGATGCCGTTCGGATAGACCTCGTGCGTGTCCAGGCCTTCCGGCTCGATGAACACCTGGTGCGAAGTCTTGCCGGCGAAGCGATGCACCTTGTCCTCGACCGAGGGGCAGTAGCGCGGGCCGACGCCCTCGATGGCGCCGGTGAACATCGGCGAGCGGTCGAAGGCGGCGCGGATGATGGCGTGCGTGCGCTCGTTGGTGTGGGTGATATGGCAGGGCAGCTGGCGCGGATGCTCGCTGGCGCGGCCGAGGAATGAAAACACCGGCAGCGGTGCGTCGCTGTGCTGAATCGCCAGCGCGCTGTAGTCGATGCTACGGCCGTCGATGCGCGGCGGCGTGCCGGTCTTGAGCCGGCCGCAGCGCGGCGCGATCTCGCGCAGCTTGTGCGCCAGGCGCACGGAAGGCGGGTCACCGGCGCGTCCCGCCGCGTAATGGTCGAGGCCGACGTGGATGCGCCC
>Ga0302326_10031846_pt1 | contig 10526 bp, 9 predicted proteins | sample Palsa_T0_3_FD_202264 | JGI IMG/M metagenome (GOLD analysis project Ga0302326, IMG submission 202264) | Peat permafrost microbial communities from Stordalen Mire near Abisko, Sweden - Palsa_T0_3 | ecosystem: Environmental > Terrestrial > Soil > Palsa > Peat permafrost | place: Sweden: Abisko... | reverse complement strand
CTACATCGACCAGCAGCAGAAGGCTCTGGTCTTCCTGGACGAGAAGCTGCGCTTACTCAACACTCAAAACTAAACACTTCAGATAGAGCGTCTCGGGCACCGTTAGCAGCACAGGGTGGTCTTGCGCCTGCATGCGACGCTCGAGCACGCGCACGGTGCGCTTGGCATCGAGCGATGCCTGCGCGATCGCGCTGAGCAGCTCGGCTTCGCCCACGTGGTGGGAGCAGGAGCAGGTGATTAACACACCGCCGGGTTCCAGCATCTTCAGCGCGCGGAGATTGATCTCTTTGTAGGCGCGGACGGCGGCTTCCACCTGGGAACGGGACTTGGCGAAGGCGGGAGGGTCGAGCACGATGGTCTCGTACCGGCCTTTGGCTCCAGCCAGGAACTCGAAGGCGTCGGCTTCTTTGAATTGGATGTTGGCGATCGTGTTGGCAGCGGCGTTCTTCGCGGCGGTCTCCAGAGCGGGTGCGCTGGAATCTACGGCTACGACGCTATCGGCGTTCTTCGCCATGTGGATCGCGAAACCACCCGTAGACGTGAAGCAATCGAGCACTTTTCCGCGCGCGTACTTCACGGCTGCTGCGTAGTTCTCGCGCTGGTCCAGGAAGATGCCGGTCTTTTGGCCGTGGGCCAGGTCGACGAAGAACTTCAGGCCGTTCATTGCCAGCTCGACGGATGGTGGGATCTCACCTTGCAGAAGCTTGGTTTCGCGAGGGAGGTTCTCGTGCGCGCGGACCGCGGCGTCGTTGCGGGCGATGATGCCAGTGGGCTTGTAGAGGTCCTCGAGGGCGGCGGTTATGTGCGGGGTGGCGAGGTCCATTCCTTGATCGAGCGTTTGGATGGTGAAGCAGTCCGCGTAGCGGTCGACGATCAGGGCAGGGAGGCCGTCGGCTTCGGCGTGGATCAAGCGGTAGGCGTTGGTGTTGTGGACGATGCGGTCGCGGTACGCTTGGGCGGCCGCGATGCGCTGCTTGAAGAAGGCCACGTCTGTTTCGACGGGCTGTGAGGATAGCAGGCGGAGGGCGATCTGCGAGGTGGAACTGTAGTGCGCGGTGCCCAGCACGCGACCGTTCTGTGCGGTGACGCGTACGGTATCGCCGGGCTGGGCTTCGCCGGTGCTGAGGATATCGCTGCGGAAGATCCAGGGGTGGCCGCTCGCTACGCGAGCTACAGCTTTGCGGTTAATGGAGACAGTCGTCAGGCGATGGCTCGCAGCCGCGCGATGCGGTCTTCCGTGCTGGGATGAGTCGAGAATATTTTCAGGATACTTTCTCCAGTAAAGGGCTTTATGATCCAAAGATGATTTGTAGCGGGGTTGGTGTCCAGCGGTACGCGGGCTGAATAAGTCTCCAGCTTTTGTAGGGCGGAGATGAGCTCGTATGGGTTTCCGGTGAACTTGGCTGAGGCGGCGTCTGCATCGTATTCGCGCGTGCGCGAAATCGCCATTTGAATCAACATCGCGGCGATCGGCGCCAGAATCAACATAAGGATCGCTCCGATGGCGTTGCCTCCCCGGTCTTCATCGTCGCGCGAACCGCCGAAAAAGAACGCCATGCGGGCGACGGCGGTGATAGCCGCGGCGATTGTGGCGGCTACGGAGCTGATCAGGATGTCCCGATGCAAGACGTGGCCCAGCTCGTGGGCTACTACGCCCTCGAGCTCGCGGTTGTCCATCAACTGCAGGATGCCGTAGGTGAAGGCCACGGACGCGTGTTGAGGATTGCGGCCGGTGGCGAATGCGTTGGGCGATTCGTCGGGCGTCAGGTAGAGTTTCGGCATCGGAAGGCCCATTCGCTGGCAGAGATTTCCTACCAATGGGGCCACACGCGCGTAAATCTCAGGCTGGGAATCCGGTGTCAACGGCATGGCCCCTGACATCCGCAAGGCCAGTTTGTCCGAAAAGAAATAGCTGAAGAAGTTCGCCGCCACCGCGAAGAAGAGGCCGTAGATAATCCCTTCGCGGCCGGCAATGGCGCCGCCGCCCAGGACCAGTACGGCACTCAATAGCCCGAGCAGCAGGACTGTCTTCGCGGAGTTCGTGCTATGCATGGCTTAACTCGCTTTCAACGACTTCAACCGGGTCGGGCGCAGCGACGCGCCCGAACGTAAGTTTACCTTCCTGATCGGCATCTACCATCACGGTGTCGCCCGCCAGGTAATCTCCAGCAAGCAACTTCAATGAAAGCGGATCCTGAATCAGGCGCTGGATCGCGCGCCGCATGGGCCTTGCTCCGTAGTTCGGGTCGTAGCCTTCCTTCAGGAGGACATCCTTCGCGGCCAGCGAGATTTCGATCTGCACCCCGCGCACGCCTAGCTGCTTGACGAGGCGCTTGAGCTGCACATCGATGATCTTGCCGAGGTGTTCTTTCGACAGCGGATTGAAGACAATGATGTCGTCGATGCGGTTCAAGAATTCCGGACGGAACGCTTGCCGCAGATTCGCGAGCAGCCGCGTCCGAACTTCGTCGCCCTTGGCCGATGGGGACATCACGGAGAAGCCGATCGGTCCCGATTCCTTCATCAGATTCGAACCTACGTTCGAGGTCATGATGATGATGGTGTTCTTGAAGTTGACCACGCGGCCCTGGCCATCGGTCAAGCGTCCATCGTCCAGAATCTGGAGCATGGCGTTGAAGACTTCCGGATGCGCCTTTTCAATTTCGTCGAATAACACAACCGAAAATGGCTTGCGGCGCACGTGTTCGGTCAACTGCCCGCCTTCGTCGTAACCCACGTATCCGGGAGGCGCGCCCATCATACGGCTGACTGCGTGTTTCTCCATGTATTCGGACATGTCGATGCGGACCATGGCTTTTTCGTCGTCGAAAAGGAACTCGGCCAGAGCCCGGGCGACTTCCGTCTTGCCCACGCCGGTGGGGCCCAGGAAGATGAAGCTGCCGATGGGGCGGTTGGGATCGCCTAAGCCGGCGCGATTTCGACGGATCGCGTTCGCCACCAAGGCTACTGCTTCGTTCTGACCGACGATGCGCTCCTGGAGGCGCGTTTCCATCGTGATCAGTTTTTGCACTTCGCCTTCGAGCATGCGGGAGACGGGAATTCCGGTGGTCTTGGCGACTACGCGGGCGATGTCTTCCTCGTCGATTTCTTCCTTGAGAAGAGCCGAGCCGCTCTTGATGGCCTCCAAGTCTTTGGTTGCCGCTGAGAGGTCGCGTTCGATCTCGGCCAGCTTGCCGTATTTCAGTTGGGAGGCCGTTTCCCATTCGCCGGAGCGGGTGGCTTTCTCTTCATCGAGACGGGCCTGCTCCTGATCCTTCTTGAGCTGGCTGACGCGGTTAATGGCGGCTTTTTCGTTCTTCCAGCGTTCCTGCAATCCAGCGCCTTCGCCGCGGACTCGCTCCAGTTCGTTCTCCACATGGCGCAGACGCTCGCGAGAGGCAGAGTCTTTTTCGCGGACGAGAGCCTGGCGCTCAATTTCGAGGTGAGACATGCGGCGTTCGAGCTGATCGATCTCGATGGGCATGCTGCCGATCTGGATGCGCAGGGCGGCTCCGGCTTCATCGATGATGTCGATGGCTTTGTCGGGGAGGAAGCGATCGCTGATGTAGCGATGCGAGAGGACCGCGGCCGCGACGATGGCTGCGTCCTTGATGCGGACGCCGTGATGGATCTCGTACTTCTCCTTCAGGCCGCGGAGAATGGCGATGGTGTCGTCGACATTGGGCTCGCCGACTTGAACGGATTGGAAGCGGCGGGCGAGAGCGGCGTCCTTCTCAACATACTTGCGGTATTCAGTGAGAGTTGTGGCTCCGATGCAGCGCAGATCTCCACGTGCGAGGGCGGGTTTCAGCATGTTGGCCGCGTCGATGGCGCCTTCGGCCGAACCTGCGCCGACCAGGGTATGCAACTCGTCGATGAAGCAGATGATTTCGCCGTGCGATTCCGTAATCTCCTTCAGGACAGCCTTCAGGCGATCCTCAAATTCACCGCGGAACTTGGTTCCGGCGACCATGGAGCCGAGGTCAATCGCGACCAGCTTCTTGTTGGCGAGCTGTTCGGGCACGTCGCCATTGACGATCCGCTGAGCGAGGCCTTCGACGATGGCGGTCTTGCCCACGCCTGGTTCGCCAATCAGGACAGGGTTGTTCTTGGTGCGGCGGCTCAGCACCTGCATGACGCGGCGGATTTCTTCATCGCGGCCGATCACGGGGTCGAGCTTGCCTTTGCGAGCCTGCTCTGTGAGGTCGACGGCATAGCGCTCCAGGGCCTGGTACTTCGATTCGGGATTCTGGTCGGTGATGCGTTGGGTTCCACGAACTGCGACAAGGGCGTGGAGAATGGCGTCGTGCTCGGCGCCGGCTTTTTGCAGGAGAGAGCCTGCGGGATCGTACTTCTGTCCGGCGATGGCGAGGAGCATGTGCTCGGTGGAGACGTACTCGTCCTTAAAGGATTCCGACTCTTTAAAGGCCGCTTCCAGGACCTGATTCATTGCGGGGGAAATCAACATTCCCACTTGCATTCCGCCGGTTGGCGCGCCCACTACTTTGGGGAGCTGCGCCAACTGCTTTTCGGCCTCAGCGATGACGGTCTCCGGGTTTACGCCGCACTTTTCGAGGACAGGGCGGACGATGCCGTCTTTTTCGGTCGCGAGCGAGACCAAGAGGTGTAGCGGATGGACCGCCTGATGGGAATACTTCTCGGCGATTCCCTGAGATTGCTGCAGCGCTTCCTGCGCTTTCTGTGTCAGTTTATCGAAACGAAACATTTGGGTCCCTTAACTATTAGAACGCGTGAAGGGCCGCGAACGGTTCAAAACCCGCTCGCGGCCCTGGTGAACAAAACCAACTCGTTCGAAAAAGCCCTTAGTTGGCAGACGCTTGAATCTTGATCTGACGCGGCTTGGCAGCTTCCTTCTTGGGGAGGCTGATAGTCAGGACGCCGTTTTTGTAATCGGCACCGACCTTTTCCGTATCGACCGTGGTTGGAACGGTAAAGCTGCGGACAAAGGAGCCAAAACTGCGCTCAATGCGATGGAAACCCTTGGTGGCTTCCGACTTATCGAACTGGCGATGGCCCTTGACGGTCAAGGTTTGGTTTTGGACTTCGATGTCAATGTCCTTGGGATCGACGGCCGGGACGTCGGCTTTCAGCACGATTTCATTCTCGGTTTCGAGGATGTCGACGGCAGGCGACCAGGGCCGCGACGTGCGTGGCTCGCTCAACATGCGGTTGAGGGCGTCTTCGAAGATGCGAAGACCGGTGACGGGATCAGTAGTTAAGCTCATGGTTAGTAGATTCTTTCTGATAGATTTGGATTCGACTGAGTCAATCAATCTCATCTGTAAACAAGCATAAAACATGAGTGCGTTACTGTCAATATGAATTTGTGGCGGTGGCGAGCTTTGGTTCGCTTTCCGGATTTCGACGGTATTCTTGCCGTTTTTGCAGCTTTTTGATCCGTTTTCATGGGTGATCTTCGGCTGGTTTGAGGATATGAATTCCTTTGTTTTCAATCACTTCTTCGGTTCGTTTGCGCAATTCCAACGTTTTTCCGCTCAGGCTTCCGATAAAAGCCGGTTTCTGCCGGTAGAGCCCTTCGCGACTCGAGTCTACCTCACGGAGGGTGCTACTCCGCTGCGTCGACCGGCCCAAGGCTGTTTATTTTCAGTGAGATGGAAATTTTCAAGGGAGGTTAATGGGGTGGGTGGCCCTTCGATTTCCGCTCCCGCTAGTGTAGTGTCCACGAAATGGCTAGACAGATCGAAATACTGCGATACTTTCGACCTTTTGACCGATCGGGTGCCCGCTAGGGCGATTATATTTGTCGCGTGCACCCGAAGCGTACCTTCAAATAAGGCGTACGAAATACACCCTCATCCTCATCGTTCTCTCCCTGGCCGCAATCGGGTTCCTGCTCGGAGGCGTAGTGTCTTTCTGGGACCGGAAGCAGTTTGCCGACCGTGCCGTTCGCGTTCCCGGCATCGTCGTCGACAACATAGCCCAGTAAGATAGCGATGGCACTCTGATCTACCATGCCCGTTTCGAGTTCCGCCGCCTCAACGGCGATGTCATTCAGGCGACATCGCGCACAGGGTCGAGTCCCGCCTCCTATCGCAAGGGGGAATCCGTCAATGTGCTCTATGACGATACCGATCCCCAGCACGCCGAAATTGATTCGTTCTGGAACCTATGGATGTTGCCGATTGTTTTTACTGGTCTTGCATTCGGCATGCTCATCGTAATGGCCTACGTACAATTCGTGGTCCGTCGTAAAAGCGCATTCACTCCGGCGCCGATCGGCTCCGGTGTTTTGTTACAGTTTGTAGGAAAGGCCGGAAAACCCTGATCCGCGAGCGTCTCGGGATTTTTGCACCTACCAGCGGTCTGCAGGAAAGGCGCCGCGTCCGAACTCCCCGCATTGCGGCGTGGGCCCTAGATCCGAATCCGATGTAGTCAGTAAGTCCGGCAGCGCGGCCGAAGGCAAGAGTGCTGCCGCGCTGAAGGGGATTTCGCTGCACCAGTTTTTTATAGAGGCCGTGCATCAGAGGCTATCGCCGGAGAAGGTGAAGGTTCGCAAAGCGCCGCCTACCATTGGGGGATGCGGGAGCGCCGCCGATGCGGACTCTGACGCGGGATCAAATCGATGAAGCAATGTTTGGTTGACGCCAACTTGCTGTTGCCGTTGCTTGTGCGGCATCACGAACATCATAAGAAGGCGCTCGAGTGGTTCGATGGACTGGTGGCGCGCGAAGCGCGGCTTTGCCGTTTTGTGCAACTTGCGTTGATCCGGCTGCTCGGGAACCGGACCATCATGGGCGATTATGCCCTTCCTGCCGGGACGACGTGGAGTCTGATGGAACGGCCGATGGAGGACGAACGTTTGGAATTCGCTCCCGAGCCTCCGCTTTTTGCGGTCGAGTTTCCCAAGCTGTTGAAGTATCCAGTTGCCACGAACAAGCTTGTTGGCGATGCTTATCTGGCGGCATTTGCGCTTGCCGGTCAGATGCGGCTCGCTACATTCGATGCGGATTTCAAGCAATTCCGCGGTCTCGATCTGCAGTTGCTGGCGCCATAGCCGCCTACAATTGCGGAATGCTAACCGGCTTCAGTAATTTTGTTCTAAATATCAGGATAAGAAGCCGTTTGCGCCAGTGTCCCCGAACGCTTTGTACGTATTACGATCGCCGATTCGGGCGCCGGTATTGCGCCGGGCGTCGAGGAACACGTTTTTGAACCTTTCTTTCCGGTTAAGGGTACGCCGGGTACGGCCACGGCGGAAGCTTATGGCAAAGGGTCTGGATTGAGGCTGGCGGTTGTTTATGGAATCGTTAAGGCAGCGGGTGGAGGGATCACCGTTCTTCAGAGTCCGGGGGGAAGGCGCCTGTTTTGAAATGGTAATGCCGAGGGCGGAAGCCGTGGACATTGCCTCCGGCGATGAGACCGCATCGGCCAAGCCGGCCATTAAGACAATCCTGCTGGTGCAAGAGGAGCGCGCCGTCCGGACTCTGATCCACAATTACTTTGAGCGTCAGGGGTTCAACCTCATCGAGGCCGAGGATGTCCGGCAAGCCCTTTATTTAGCGGAGATGTTCGAAGGAACAATAGACCCGCTGATCACCGGAGTTGCCATACCCAGCCTCGCCTTGAAGACACTTTTCATCACGGGGCAAAATGACGATGGGGCCGAACGCGGCCACGATTCTTCTTACGTGCGAAAGCCGTTCACGCTTTGGAGCTTGCTCAAGAAAGTGGAAGAGCTGACGCTGGAAGGGTGCTGAACAACGGAGTTTGAAACCGCTCCCTGACGGTTGCGGCTTCTCAGTAAGTTACTTCTATCGCCCAACGTTGTTCGCTCCGATTGGCGGGACCAATCCCCTGTATGCTCATTACATGTTGTTTCCAGGCTTTCCCGGAATCGCAACGGCGGTGGGGCTGTTCGCACTGATATGGCTCGCCATCTATTTGAAGAGCAAAGGGAAGCCGGTCGTCTTCGACCCCGGAGGAAAGCATGGCGAGTTCGGCAAGAGGCTGCTTCCCATGTACCTGGACATCACGAAATTCGTTTTAGGTTTGGCGGCCGGGTCGATCGTGCTGCTGGTAGGCTCGCTGAATTTTAATCAGTCCAACGGCCGCTCCCTAAGGCCCTTCGCGTCGCCTTTGTTTCTGGTGGCGATGAGCATCATTTACGGAGTGCTATTCATGATCCTGCTAGCCCTTAACTACGAGTATCATTTACACCACCCCAACGATCCGCGTTCCTATACCCGATTCCAGTACACGCGAAACCAGTCGCTTGGATTCGGCGCGCTCGTCTGTTTCTGTATTAGTTATATGTGGCTGATCGCGGCTGCGACCTCATGACGCTTGGGGCAACGCTAGCGCGATAGATTTACTACCGGCATGCGGATACTCAAGGGATTCCTTCTCACGGCGGCCATTCTGATTGTGGCCGTTGCCGCTTTGGCTGTCTACTTGGTGCGTGGGGGATTTCGCCGATTCGAGACCGCGTTGTATCCGGTTCCTCCCGCTGCCTTCACAAACTGGAGCGATGTCCTGGCGCATCCGCGCGACATTTCCCTAACGACGTTCCAGACCGGCGTTGTCCACATGGACGCATGCCTGAACCTCGACCCCGCAAGTCCCAGGCAAGCCGACTGCGACCATGCGCCGCGCGATCTCGCCGTGCTGGTTCACTGGGTACGCCATCCCCGCTTCGGCGACTTCCTGATCGACGCGGGCTTCGACGACTCCTTCGCGAAACATCCGCCCTACGGCAGTTACACCGAGGCAATGAAGTTCTTCAATTGGGCCAACGGCGTGACCAACCGGCAGAAGCCGGGCATGGACCTGGCGGCACAGCTCGCGCGCCTGAACGTGCACCCGAAGGCGGTGTTCTTCACGCATCTACACCCCGATCACACCGGGGGAGTTTCCGCACTCGGGCCCCAGACCGAGTTTGTTTTTGGCAAGGCCGAAGCCAGCTTTTTGGCGCGAGCCGCCGTCGCGAACCACTTTCCAGCCAACGCGAAGTTTTTCAGCATCGATTTTCCGGCCGCACCCTCCATGCCTCCCCTCGGGCCGTGTGTAGATCTGTTTGGCGACGGATCCTTTTGGGCCATCTCAGTGCCCGGTCACACCGACGACGACATGGCGTTTCTGATCAACAGCTCATCGCCGGTTCTACTGACCGGCGATGCAAGCCACTTCGCCTGGGCTCTCAAGACCGGCGTCGGCCCACGTGGCTGGAATGACTCCGGAACCGCTCGCGGCCGCGTAAGCCTGGAAAGGCTGCGTACCTTCGCGAGAGCTTATCCGAGCGTAAAACTCATTTACGGACATGAGGTCGAGTGACGACAATGACTACGATCCTTGGCGCTGGCGGCCCGATCGGAAATGAACTCGCCAGGATATTGGCAGCCAGGAACATGCCGTTCCGATCGGTAGGGCGCAACCCGCGGCCAGTTGCCGGCGGGGCACTCCTTCCGGCAGACCTTGCCGATAGGGAGCAGACCATCCGGGCCGTCGCCGGCTCGACCGTGGTGTACCTGCTCGCCGGTCTCAAATATGACCTCGAGGTATGGCAGGAACTCTGGCCGCGGATCATGGCAAATACCATCGAAGCATGCAAACGGGCTGAGGCGAAGTTGATCTTCTTCGATAACGTCTACATGTATGGGAAGGTCGCAGGCCCGATGACGGAGAACACCCCGTACGTGCCCTGTTCGAAGAAGGGAGAAATCCGCGCAAGGATCGCAACGGCCCTGATGGATGAGGTGCAGGCCAGCCGTCTGAGCGCGATGATCGCGCGCTCAGCGGATTTCTACGGACCCGACACCCAAAACGGCGTGCCGAACGTTCTGGTCTTTGAACCTTTTGCGAAAGGCGCAAAAGCGTCGTGGTTGGTCAATGCGGAAGTACCTCACTCGCTGACCTTCACGCCTGACGCAGCGCGCGGCGTGGCAATGCTGGCGGACCGGGAGTCGGCGTGGAACCAGGTGTGGCATCTGCCTACGGCGCCCAATCCACCAACCGGCAGAGAGTTCATCGCTATGGCTGCAAGTGAATTCGGGTTGGCCCTCAAGTATCGGGTGTTGAGCAGGCCGATGCTTCGGCTGGCCGGATGGTTCAACCCCCAAGCTCGCGAGTCGTACGAGATGCTGTATCAGAGCGATTCTCCCTACCTGTTCGACTCGACAAAGTTCGCCGACGAATTCGGCTTCGCGGGAACTTCGTATCCGGACGGAATCCGAATCGCCGCCGATTCCTACAAGGGGAAGACGCGGGTCTCAACATGAGTCACACATCGGAATTCATTTTGCGCGTTGTTTTTATCGGCGCCGGGGCCACGATCGCGATGGACCTTTGGGCCCTCTTGCTGAAGCAGCTTGGAATTCCATCGCCGAACTTCGCCTTCCTCGGCCGCTGGATCGGTCATCTCCCCCACGGTCAATGGACTCATGAAAGCATAGCGAAAGCGGCGCCCATAATAGGCGAGTTGTGGATCGGATGGTTTGCTGACTACTCAATTGGAGTTGCCTTCGCAGTACTGTTACTTGCCGTGTATG
>Ga0302326_10031845_pt1 | contig 10526 bp, 9 predicted proteins | sample Palsa_T0_3_FD_202264 | JGI IMG/M metagenome (GOLD analysis project Ga0302326, IMG submission 202264) | Peat permafrost microbial communities from Stordalen Mire near Abisko, Sweden - Palsa_T0_3 | ecosystem: Environmental > Terrestrial > Soil > Palsa > Peat permafrost | place: Sweden: Abisko... | reverse complement strand
CGAGCGGCGTGAAGCTGACGCTGTCGGGGGCGAAGGCGGGCGTGGTGGAGGCGGATGCGGTGCTGGTGGCGATCGGGGTGACGGGAAATACGGAGGGGCTGGCGGGGCCGGGATCGGGGCTGGAGATCGTCAAGGGGCGGGTGCGGGTGAATGCGAAGTATCAGACGAACCTGGAAAATGTGTGGGGGGTGGGGGATTGTTTGAGCATCAATTGGACGGATCAGCCAGAGATGGAGGGGTATCGGCATCCTGACCTGGCGCATGTGGCGCATCACGAGGCGGTGCTGGTGGTGGAGCGGATCACGGGACATCAGAAGGAGGGGATCGATTACAAGGCGATCCCGGGATGCACGTACACGCATCCGCAGGTGGCGAGCATGGGATTGACGGAAAAGAAGGCACGGGCGACGAATCGGAAGCTGAAGATCGGCAAATTTCCGTTCAGCGCCAGCGGGCGGGCGCTGGCGGCGGGGGAGCCGGAAGGATTTGTGAAGCTGATTTTCGATGCGGAGTATGGTGAACTGCTGGGGGTTCATATGATCGGCGAGGCGGTCACGGAAATGCTGGCGGAACTGGTGCTGGCGAAGAAGCTGGAGGCGACGGAAGAGGAGATTATCGAAGCGATTCACCCGCATCCGACGTTCAGCGAAGCGGTGATGGAAGCCGCGGGCGTGGCGGATGGACGGGCGATTCATTTGTAAGGAAAGGTTCAAGATGTTTCAGATACGAAAAATGATGATCGGTTTAGCGGCAGTCTGTCTGCTGGCTGGATGCGAGACGAATTCCAGCGGGGGGAAATCGACGGAGATTTCCGACGGCGATGTTCCGACGGCGGTGGTGGCGGCGTTCAAGTCGGAACATCCGTATGCCGAGATGAACCACCCCAAGACGTACACGGACAACAATCACAATACGGTGTATGAGATTCCGTACACGCGGCCGGACGGGACGACCGGGACGGCGCGGTATGGGGCGATGGGCGAGCTGCTGATGGACATGCGATAGTTTTTGGGAGTTTTCGATGAGCCGCAAAGCATTGATTGTGTGGGGCGGATGGGACGGACACCAGCCGCGCGAGGTAGCGGAGATTTTCCGCCGGTTGCTGGCCAAAGAGAAATTTGATGTGGAGATGTCCGATACGCTGGATGCTTTCGCCGGAGCGGATCTGAGCGGGCTGAGTTTAATCGTGCCGGTCTGGACGATGGGGAAGATCACCAACGAGCAGGTGAAGCCGGTGCTGGAGGCGGTGCAAAAAGGGGTGGGGATTGCGGGATGCCATGGCGGGATGTGCGATTCGTTTCGGGAAAATACCGAATGGCAATTCATGACCGGCGGGCAATGGGTTGCGCATCCGGGGAATGATGGGACGAAATATCGCGTGAAGATGGGTCCGCAGAAGAGTTCGATCACCGAGGGGATGTCGGATTTTGACGTGAGCAGCGAGCAGTATTACATGCACGTTGATCCGGCGGTGAAGGTGCTGGCGACGACGCGATTCCCGGTGGCGGATGGTCCGCACGCCGGCAACGGGCCGGTGGAGATGCCTGTTGTGTGGACGAAGATGTTTGGGGAGGGGCGGGTGTTTTACAATTCGCTGGGGCATCATGCGGACATCGTGGAGATGCCCCCGGTGCTGGAGCTGATGCGGCGGGGATTTCTTTGGGCGGCGCGTGATGAAAAATGAAATAAAACGACCGACCCGCATCCAGCGAGCCGGCCGTTTAGAGCCTGCGACTCCTTTCGCATCCTTCCATGATCTGGTCGCGGCGCGGGGATCGCTGCCGCTAAATTCGGTCCGCCGGCTCAACCGCGTTGCCGGCGATCAGTTCTTCGATAAATTCTGCCAGGCCGTCGTCGGCGTTGGCGCCGATGACTTTTTTGGCGACTTTGATGAGATCGGGATGGGCATTGCCCATCGCGACGCCCAGGCCGGCGTTTTTGACCATTGCCAGGTCGTTGATGCCGTCGCCGATGGCGACGATTTCCTTCGGTTTGACGTTATGGCGCTTGGCGACGTGCAGAATTCCGGCCCATTTGTTGACGGCGGGGTCGAATACCTCGACGACGCTGACGGTTCCGCCGAGGAAACAGTGGCTCATGACGCGCTGGCCGAAGGTTTGCTCGAGTTCAGCATTGATGGGCTGGACGATGGCGGTGTCGCCGACGATTCCGACGCGGACGGTGTGTTCGTGCGGGTATCGGGAGAGGCCGGCTTTACGCTGGTACGTGGCCTTGGTGGCCTTGAGCCAGGCGGTGGTGGAATCGTGCAGGGGGAGTTCGCTGCTGATGAGATAATCGACGCCGGCGGTGTCGGTGTCCTGCAGCGCCAAGGGGGCGATTTTGCGCGATTCAAAGAACTTGCAGATCTCGCGGGCGAGCTGGGGGGCCATCCTGGTTCGGTGGAGGGTGACGCGCTGGCGGGTGTCGATGACCATCGCGCCACCGACGAAGACGGCAGAAGCATAATGTTCGATGGCGTCGAGCACGGTCTGGCTTTCGGTAAAATTCCGACCGGTCGCGAAGCAGATCAGGAGCCGCGCCTCCAGAGCCCGGTGGATGGCGAGTTTGGTTCGCGGCGTGACTTCACTGCTGGGCGACAGGAGCGTTCCGTCAAGGTCGATGGCAATCAGCTTGTACTTCATAAGGTCGCCAATCGGCCTTGGGGCGCGAGGCTAGCAACTTTGGGGGCGGATGCAAGTTATTATACGGGAATTGACGGGTTTTCCACAATTGGTGGTATGAATTGGGGAGTTGGGCAACAATTAGTAGAAACAAACGCCGCACGAGTGCGGCCGCTAAACGTGTGGAGAGACCGCGTATGAGTCGTGAACGAGTGGCCTGGCTGGTGAGTGTGGTGCTGCTTGCGGTTCTGGCGTTTCAGTTGCCGGGGACGTTCGCGCAGCGCGATGATGAATATGCGTGGGTGAGGACGATCGTGGAGATTCATCGGGAGATTGTGGACAACTATGTTGACCAGGTAGACGATGGGGACCTGAAGCAGAAAGCGATCGACGGCATGCTGGGGGCGCTGGACGATCCATATACGGTGTATGTGCCGCCGGCGCACCAGGAGGAATTTGATAAGGAACTGGGCGGCTCGTTCAGCGGGGTGGGGATTTCGCTGCGGGAGATCGAAAAGAAGATGGTCGTCACCTCGCCGGTGGAGGGGGGGCCGGCGGATTTGGCGGGGATCGATGGCGGGGACATCATCACCAAGGTGGATGGCACGCCGATCACGGGGATGGAAATCGACAACGTGGTGAAGCTGGTGTCGGGGCCGGTGGGCTCGGCGGTGACGCTGACGATCGACCGGGAGGGGAAGTCAATTGATTTCAAGCTGCATCGGCAGGAGATCAATCTGCCGACGGTGGATGGGTATGACCGCGGGCCCGATCAGACGTGGAGATATTTCGTCTCGGAGAATCCGAAGATCGCGTACATCCGCATCACGCAGTTTGATCAGAACACGTTTGACGAGCTGAAGGAAGTGCTATTGGGCAAGGATAGCCACGGGGGATTGATGGCGCAGGGGATGCAGGGGCTGATCATGGATTTGCGGTTCAACCCGGGCGGACAACTCGAGCAGGCGATCAAGGTGGTGAACCTGTTTATCAGCAAAGGGGTGATCGTGAGAACCGTGGGAAGAAGCTCGCCGGAAGAGATTGAGAAGGCGAGCGCTGATGCGATCACCGCGCCCTACTTTCCAATGACGATCCTGGTGAACGATCGCTCGGCCAGCGCGGCGGAGATCGTGTCGGGAAGCCTGAAGGACAATAACCGGGCGCTGATCATCGGACAGCGGACGTTCGGCAAGGGGTCGGTGCAGAGAGTCATTCAGCTTGGGCAGGATGACGGCACGCTGAAGATGACGATTGCGCACTGGTATCTCCCCAGCGGGCGGCTGGTGAGCCGGAAGAAGGATTCCAAGGACTGGGGCGTGGAACCGCAGATTATCGTGCCGGTGGATGAAAAGACGGAGGATGACATCGAAGGGCTTCAGGAACGGCAGGAGGCGATTCGATTTCATCCATCAAGCACGATGCCATCGACGCAGCCGACGACCGAGCCGACCGACCCGCAGTTCCAGCAGGCGCTGACGACGATGGTTGGTTTGGTGATTCTGGACGCGAACAAACACGCGGCGACGCGGCCGTGAGATCTTTTCATGCTGATTTTGGGTATCGAATCCACGTGCGATGAAACCGGCGCGGCGGTGGTGGATGGGACGCGCGTGCTGAGCAATGTCGTGGCGACGCAGTTTGAGCTGCACGCGCGCTATCGCGGGGTAGTGCCGGAGATCGCGAGCCGGGCGCATATCGAAAATATTTTGCCGGTGATCGTGGAATCGCTGAAAAGCGCTGGCGTGGAGATGAAGAATCTCGATGCGGTGGCGGTGGCGCATCGGCCAGGGTTGATCGGGTCGCTGCTGATCGGCGTGACGGCGGCCAAGACGCTGGCGTGGACGCTGGGTAAGCCACTGGTGGGGGTGGATCACGTGCATGCGCATCTGTACAGCGTTTGCCTCGAGACGGAGCGAGCGCCGGAATTTCCCGCGATTGGACTGGTGTGCAGCGGGGGGCACACAGCGCTTTACCGGATGGGGGATTTTCTGGATGTGGAGCTGATCGGGTCCACGCTGGATGATGCGGTGGGGGAGGCGTACGACAAAGTCGCCAACATTCTGGGACTGGGATTTCCCGGCGGCCCCGCGATTGACCGGATCGCGCGCGACGGCGATGCGAATGCGATTCGGTTTCCGCGCGGAACGATGGGGCGCAATTCGCTGGATTTTTCCTTCAGCGGGCTCAAGACCTCCGTGCTGTATCACGTGCGCGGATACCAGGGCCGCCAGCAGGATGCGAGACAATTGTCCGAGCGGGAGATTTGCGATGTGGCGGCGTCGTTTCAGGCGGCGTGTGTGGATGTGCTGGTGGAAAAAATCCGCCGGGGGGCGCGGCGCACGGGCGCGAAATCGATCATCATCGGGGGCGGGGTGTCGGCCAATTCAGCGCTGCGGGCGGCGATGGAGCGATTTGAATTGCCTGTTTTCTTTCCGAAATTGGAGTATTGTTCGGACAACGCCGCGATGACCGCCGGGTTGGCGGGGATTCTTCTGGCGGCAGGCCGAACGAGTCCGCTGGATCTGGATGCGATCCCGCACAGTCAGTTTGCCGATGGAAAGAATTAACGATCCACCTCCGCTGCCGCCGCGACCCGCCACGGGGCAGAAGGGGATGTTCGGACGCATCCTGGTCATCGGTGGAAACACGGAAATGATCGGCGCGCCGATCATGGCGGGCACGGCGGCGCTGCGGATGGGGAGCGGGCTGGTGCAGGTGGCGATGCCGAAATCGGTTTTGGCGGCGGGGCTTTCGGTGACGCCGGAGTTGATCGGGCTGGGGCTGGATGAATCGGCAAGTTCAACGCGGAAATTAATGGAGATGGTGGAGAAGGCGGATTGCCTGGCGATCGGGCCGGGGCTGGGGCAATCGCATTCGATCGGCAAGCGATTGAGCGCGATTTTTCGGATGGATATGCCGATGGTGGTGGATGCCGATGCGCTGAATTATCTGGCGTCGCTGAAGAAGTGGCCGAAATATTTCGCGGCGCGGGCGGTGCTGACGCCGCATCCGGGGGAGATGAAACGGCTGGGGAAATTGATCGGTCGCGATTCGGTGCCGGAGGATGATTCGGGTCGGATCGCGCTGGCGGCCGAGGCGGCGGAAGCGTTTGGGCAGGTGATGGTGCTGAAGGGGCACCGGACCGTGGTGACGGATGCGAAGCGGGTGTATGTGAACCGGACGGGGGACAGCTCATTGTCGAAGGCGGGAGCGGGGGATGTGCTGAGCGGGATGTTGGCGAGTCTGATCGGGCAGGGGATGGAGAATTTCGACGCGGCGTGCGCGGCGGTGCATCTGCATGGACTGGCGGGGGAAGCGGCGGGGAAAAGGCTGGGGAGGCGAAGCGTACTGGCGCGGGATGTGATTGAGGAGATAGGACGCGTAGCTAATTAAAATGAAATCGTTAGCTCTTAAATTGCGCCAATTGAAGACTAATGCAAAAATGTGGGGCGTTTTTGCGGCCGGTTCAGCTCTATATTTTTCAGCAATCTGCTGCTCATTCCCCCGTTGTTTCGCGGGAGATTCAGTTCACGCCGGCACGCAGCCCAGTATCGCGGTCAACGTGACTTCTGCGTCTGCGCTGCCCAGGACCTTCAAGTGGATATCGTCAGGCCCGCTCGCTCAGCCAACGTCTGGTTGGCTCTCGCTCAAGGACTTTAGCTGCGTGTTCTACAACAATCAGTACATTGTCTATATGTCGAGGGTCAATAGCGCAGGGACCAGCTATGGCGGCGCCATGATGACCTTCGCCAATTGGTCTCAGATGGCCAGTGCCCCCCAGCACTCGATCCCCGTAGGGGGCGTTGCGCCGACTTTGATCTATTTCACCCCGAAGAAGATCTGGGTTCTTATGTACGAGTGGGGGCCGTGGCCATTCTGTTACCTGACCTCGACCGACCCCACCAACCCGTCGGGCTGGTCCGCTCCACACGAACTTTACGGAGGAAGCTCAATCGACGAAACGGTAATCTGCAACCGCACGACCGCCTATCTTTTCTTCGCGAATGACAACGGAAACATCTACCGGGCGTCGATGCCGATCGGCGAATTCCCGGGCACATTCACCAACCCGAAGACCATCATGACCGACACCAGGGCCAACCTGTTCGAGGCCGTGCAGGTCTACGCTGTGAAGGGGAGGAACCAGTACCTCATGCTCGTTGAGGCGATGGGCCGCGCAGGAAGGTATTTCCGATCCTTTACAGCAACTGATCTCGCGGGTTCGTGGACCCCGCTGGCGGCGAGCGAGAGCAATCCTTTCGCCGGGAAGGCCAACGTCACCTTCAGCGACGGCAACGCCTGGACGAGCGACATCAGCAGCGGCGATCTGGTTCGCACCAATCCCGACGAAACGCAGACCATCGACCCATCCAATTTGCAGTTCCTCTACCAGGGTCTCGGCCCCCACGCGGCAGGTCTCACCTATAACCAACTCCCCTGGCAACCGGGGGTGCTCACGCTGGTACGATAGCCATCCGCGACGGCGCCGTGAGCGTTCAAGGGAATTTCTTCAGGGCGGCGCGAACGACGCGCAGGAGTTGGGGGCGGGTAGCGCCGCTGGCGGCCTGGACGGCCAGGCCGTGGATCAGGGTGTTGAGATATCTGGCGAGGTCGGCGGGGTTGGCGGATTTTGGGAGATCGCCCTGGGCGCGGGCTTTCTGGAAGCGACGGCGGATGGCGGCTTCGCCGGTCTGGCGGCGGGAGATGAGGGCCTTGCGGATCGGGTTGGCATCGGAGCTGGAGGCGAGTGCGGCCTGGACGATCATGCAGCCGCGCGGGTTTTTCGGGCAGGTGGCGACATCGACCGTGCCGCGGAGAAGGCCTTCGGCGACTTTTCTGGCGGTGGGGGCTTTCAGCGCGGCCGCGAAATAACAGGCGGGGCCGTTGGAATAACGGTCGATGGCGGACTTGAAGAGATTTTTTTTATTTCCGAAGGCCGCGTAGAGGCTGGGGCGGTTAATATTCATCGCGCGGGTCAGGTCCGAGAGGGAGGTTCCCTCATACCCCTTGCGCCAAAAGACTTGCATGGCGCGGTTCAGGGCGGCGTCGGGATCGAACTGGCGGGGGCGTCCACGGGTCATCGCGAATCTTTCTGTACCTAACAGTATATTAATATATTTGACTTCGCTTGTCCAGTGGGGATATGTTTACCGGTCGGTACAAAATTCTACATGAAGGAGATTCACAATGGCAGGCAAACTTTCGGGCAAAGTCGCGGTGGTGACGGGGGCTTCCAAGGGAATCGGAGCGGAGATCGCCAGGCAGCTCGCGGCGGCGGGGGCGAGTGTGGTGGTCAACTATTCCTCGAGCAAAAGCGGGGCGGACAAGGTGGTGGGGGAGATCACCGCTGCGGGCGGCAAAGCAGCGGCGGTGCAGGCGAATGTCGCTAAAAAAGCCGATATCGTGCGGCTATTTTCCGAGACGAAAAAGACCTTCGGCAAGGTGGATATCCTCGTGAATAACGCGGGAATTTATGAGTTTGCGCCGATCGGCGACGTGACCGAGGAGCATTTCCACAAGCAATTCGATTTAAACGTGCTGGGCTTGATCCTCACCTCGCAGGAAGCGGTAAAATATTTCGGCGACGGGGGCGGGAGCATCATCAATATCAGCTCGCTCGTCAGCACGCTGGCTCCGCCGAACAGCGCGGTGTACAGCGCCACCAAGGCGGCGGTGGATGCGGTGACCAAGTCGCTGGCCAAGGAATTGGGATCGCGTCGGATTCGGGTGAACTCAATTAATCCGGGGATGGTGGAGACCGAGGGAACGGCTTCGAGCGGGATGTCGGGGAAGGAGAGCGCGTTTCGCAAGCAGCTCGAATCTCAGACGCCGCTGGGGCGGATCGGGCAGCCGGTAGATATCGCGCCGGCGGCGGTGTTTCTGGCGTCGGCGGATTCGGAGTGGATCACGGGGGAGACTTTGTATATCTCGGGGGGGTTGAGATGAGAATCAAATTCCCCACGGCGGCGCCGTGGGCGTTGGAGGGAATTAGAGTTTTATGTTGTGTTGGTCGGACCAGCGCAGGAGCATATAGACGGCCCAGATTCTGGACCAGTAGAGGCCGCGCTGGTTGGATTGGAAGGCTTGCCAGAGTTTGGAGACGGTCTGGGGATTCAGGCCGACCGAGTGACAGAGGGTGGGATTCGTGATGGTGTCGGCGATGGTTTGAGTGAGGCCGCGACGAATCCATTGATCGAACGGGAGGACGAATCCGGATTTGGGTCGGTCGAAGATGGCGGGATCGAGGCCGGCGAGGCCGATGTCGCGAAGCATCTGCTTGCGGCGCAGGGGGAAGAAGCGCTGGGCGTCAGGGATTCTCGTGACGGTTTCCAATAGGACGCGGTCCACGAGGGGGAGGCGCGTTTCGATGGAGACGGCCATGCTGGCGGCATCAGTGTCGCGCAACAGGCGCTCGCCGAGGAACAGGCGCTGCTCCAGGATGCTGACGGCGGCGATGGGGGATCGGCCTTTGATTTCTTCGAGCAATCGGGCGCGCATTGTTTCGGGTAATCCGTCGGCGAGGGGACTGGCGGATTCTTTCAGCAATTCTTCCTGAAAATCTTTTCGGAACAGGCTGTAGGCGGTTTGGTAGGAACCGATCAGATCTCCGCCGTGGCGGATCATGTCGGGGAGTTTGGCCCAGCGGGTTTGGGGGCGGATGACGCCGGTGGATCGTCCGACGAAGAGATCGACCAGGTCGGCGGCGCCTTCACGGAGAAATTTCGGGGTGAAATTTGTGATGCCCATCAGGCGGAGAATTTTGGGCAACTGGCGGAAGCTTTCGTATCCGCCGAAGAGTTCATCGCCGCCGGCGCCGGAGAGGGCGACGGTGAGTCCCGCTTCTTTTACGGCGCGAGAGATGTAGTAGGAATTGATGCCGTCGAAGGAGGGTTGATCGAGGCTGGAGAGGGCGGCGTCGAGATTGGCGCGGAATTTTTCTTCGCTGAGATGCGATTCGTGGTGCTTGGTGCCGATCATGCCGGCGATTTTGCGGGCGATGGGGCCCTCATCGTATTCGGATTCGTCGAAGGTCAGCGTGAAGGTGTTGACGGGGGATGGGCTGACTTTTTGCGCGAGGTTGGCGATGGCGGATGAATCGACGCCACCGGAAAGGAAAACGCCCAGGGGGACGTCGCTGATGAGATGCTCTTTCACGGAAAGCTCAAGCGCTTGGCGCAGCTCAGCGGCGTCGCACGGTTTGCCGGTGCCTGGAGCGGGGATTTGCCAGGTGTCTTCGCAGTATTTCTGGCGGCCGGTCTGGTCGAAGATCGCGAGCTGGCCGGGCCAGAGCTGGTGAATTCCTTTCACAATGGTGCCGGGGCCCATGACGAAACCGTTATGGACGATGGAGGCGACGGCGGCGGGGTCGAGTTTTGGGGAGGCGAGCAATCTCGCGGCGAGGATGGCGCGGACTTCGGAGGCGAAGATCAGACGCCAGCTTCCCGATGGATCGGGGTTGACGCAGATGTAAAGGGGTTTGATTCCCAGGGGATCGCGGCAAAGGGTGAGTTGGCGCGCGTGGGGGTTCCAGAGTCCGAAGGCGAACATGCCGCGCAGGGAGCGGACGGCGCTGGGCCCGCGCAGTGCGAGTGCGCGGAGCATGACGGCGGTGTCGCCGGTGGATTCGAATTTTTCGCCGGCGGCGATCAGTTCATCGCGGAGGAGGGTGTAGTTATAGATTTCGCCGTTGAAGACGATGACGTGGCCTTTGGCCGGATCGACCATAGGCTGGGCGGCGAAATCGGTGAGGTCGAGGATTGCGAGGCGGCGGTGGAGGAGCAGGCAGCCGTTTTGCGATTCACCGGTTTGCGATTCATCGGGGGGGCTGATCCAGATATTCTCGCCGTCGGGGCCGCGGTGGCACATGGCGGTTCCCATTTTGCGCAGGGCGGTTTGGTTTGCGTC
>Ga0302326_10031844_pt1 | contig 10526 bp, 7 predicted proteins | sample Palsa_T0_3_FD_202264 | JGI IMG/M metagenome (GOLD analysis project Ga0302326, IMG submission 202264) | Peat permafrost microbial communities from Stordalen Mire near Abisko, Sweden - Palsa_T0_3 | ecosystem: Environmental > Terrestrial > Soil > Palsa > Peat permafrost | place: Sweden: Abisko... | reverse complement strand
TCGCCTGAACTCGTCAGCCTTTATCACGTGCTGGTCGATGGGCAAAGCCTGCTCAGCGCCATGCAGAATGTCGGGCCAAACCTGGCGCTGGTTCCCGGCAGCATCGATCTGGCCGCCGCTGAAGTCGAACTGGTCAATATTCCGGGGCGGGAAACGCTGCTGAAAAATCGCTTGGAATCTGCCGAGCTGGATTTTGATTTCGCCGTGTTCGATTGCCCGCCGAGCCTGGGGCTGCTGACGATCAATGCCCTGGCGGTCGCGCAGGAAGTCATTATCCCCATGCAACCGCATTTCCTGGCGCTGCAGGGCGTTGGGAAACTTTTGGAAACGGTCGCGCTGGTCAGCCGGCAGGTCAATCCCGGCCTGAAGGTATCGGGAATCGTGCTGACGATGTTCGATTCGCAGACCAAGCTGTCCACCGAGGTGGTGGGCGATCTGAAGGCGTTTATCGAAGACGCCGCCGGCAAAAATCTCCCGTGGTCGAGCGCTCGCATTTTCGCCAGCCGCATCCGCCGGAACATCAAGCTGGCGGAAAGTCCCAGCTTCGGACAGACGATTTTGCAATACGATTCATCGAGTCATGGAGCATCGGATTATCGCGCCCTGGCGAAGGAAGTGCTGGAAATGTCCGAGCCGAAAGTGGCGGTGACGGTCGAGTCGCCAGCTCGGCCAACGCCAAAGCCGGAACCGAGACCGTCAAAGAGCTCGACTTCGCCGGTTCGTCTTTCCGTCTCTTAGCCTGATGGTATTTGGATCATGCACTCTCCTCCCCTGTTCGCTCCCTGGCGAATGCCTTACATTAAATCACTGGGCAAGGATGAGGGCTGCTTTCTCTGCGATGCCGCCGCTGCCACCGATCCGGAGAAAAAACGCGAGCGCCTGGTGCTTTGGACGACGGATGCCAGCATCGTCCTGATCAATCGCTTCCCCTACGCCAATGGCCATCTGCTGATCGCGCCCAGGGCGCACAAATGCGAACTTGAAGAGTTGAGCGATGCCGAGCATCTCGATCTCGCCGCACAAACCACGGCGGCGGTGCGATTGCTGAAGCGCGCGGTAGCCGCACAGGGTTTCAACATCGGGATCAACCTCGGCAAAGTCGCCGGGGCCGGATTGCCGGGCCATGTTCACCAGCACGTCGTCCCCCGCTGGGGCGGCGACACGAATTTCATGAGCGTCGTCGGCGAAACCCGGGTGGTCCCGCAGGCGCTGAGTCAGCTCTGGGAAGAACTGATGCGCGTGGCGGAAGAAATGAAAAATAGGCAATAGGCAATTGGAAATAGGCAATTCCCCACCCCACTTGCCCGCTTCGCCGCGGCACCTTAACCTAATTCACCATGGACGATTCAATCCGCAAGCATCTTGTTCCCGGCGCCAAGGTGAAGGTCGTGCAGCAGATCGCGGCGCGAAATTATTCCTTCAGCAGCGAAACGTCCGGCACCGTCGTTGAATTCCAGCAGCAGCAAACCGGAAGCTGGTACGCCCACAGCAAGGATGACAAGCTCTGGCTCGATCGGCTGACGCTGAAAAAAGCCGATGGGGAACTTACCACTTTGAATCTGGATGAATTCAGCGTTGTAAAACTCGACACCTCGCCGCGAAAATCGTGACGATCCATGTTTCCGCGCCAAATGACGATCCTGGGAGTCGGTCTGCTCGGTGGATCGCTCGGGCTGGCGACACGCTCGGCATTTCCCGGGTGCAAAATCATCGGCTACGGGCATCGCCGCCAGACGCTTGAAAAGGCGGTGGAGATCGGCGCGATAGATGCGGCGGAAATAGATCCGGCAGCATCGGTGAAGGAATCCGACCTGGTGATTCTCTGCACGCCGGTGGGAATCTTTGAATCGCTGCTGAAACAGATCGGGTCATCCCTTGCGGCCGGCGCGCTGGTGACGGATGTTGGCAGCACCAAGCGCTCGGTGGCGAACTTAGCAGAGTCAATCCTTCCTAAAAACGTCGCCTTCGTGGCCAGCCATCCCATCGCCGGAAGTGAAAAACGGGGCGTGGAATTTTCGCGGGCGGACCTTTTCGCCAATCAGCTTTGCATCCTGACGCCAACGGGGAAAACCGATCCGCGGGCATTGGAAAAAATGAAGAAATTCTGGCAGTCGCTGGCGATGCGCACGGTGCAGATCGATCCGAAGGATCACGACCGGCTGCTGGCGGATGTGAGCCACCTCCCGCACCTGCTGGCGGCGGCGCTGGTGGCGATGCAGGAGGATGCGGGGCTGGACCTGTGTGGTAAGGGATTCCTCGACACGACGCGCATCGCCGGGGGTGATGGCGGGCTGTGGCGGGATATTTTTCTGGATAATGCTGACAATCTGAAAGCGGGGTTGCGGCGATTGCAGGCGCAATTCTCCGCGGTGGAAAAAATGCTGGATTCGAAGAATGCCGATGCGCTACGTGACTGGCTGGATGCGGCTGCGAAGCGAAGGGAGAAAGTTCTGGAGAAGAAATTGCGGGAGATAAATCCGGATTGAATTCATGTGGGCGGGACGCCCACGCTACATCACGGCAACAACCCCGGCGGTAAACCTAAGTCCCCTACCGTTTTTTGCATTTCCTGCTTCATCATGTCTTGCGCTTTGGCCTGGGCGGCGCGCACGGCGGAGACGATCATATCTTCGAGCATCTCCGTGTCGTTCACGTCGATCTTCTGCTTGTCGATGTGAAGCTTCACCAGTTCCTGCTTGCCGTTGACGACGGCTTCGACCATGCCTGCGCCGGCGTCGGCGGAGACCTGCTTGCGGGCCAATTCCTCCTGCATCGCAGCCATCTTTCCTGCATTTGCCGGGCTTGTTTCAGCATTTCGCCCATGTTTCCGAGATTTTTCAGTGCGTCGAACATATTTTTTACTCCGCGGTTTTACTCCACGGCGGTAAGCGTTCCGCCGAATTCCTTGAGAACGAATTCCACAATCGGCCCGGCCTCGGCTTCCATGCGAGCCGCGGAGGGCGGCTGGGGCACGGCATTGTCGATTTCAAATCTTACGCCCGTCGGCTGGCCGCGAAGCTCGGTCAGGGTTTTGGCAAGCTGATCGCGCCGGCCGTTGGTGGACCACTGCCTGATGAACGTCTCCACCGTGGCGGGAACGCGAATGATCGCTACGTCGTTTTCGATCCCTTCAAAACGGGCCATACCCAGCACGCTGTTGAACGCGGTGCCCTGCAACCGGACCAGCACTTTCGGCCAGAAGTCATTCGGATTGCCGGATGAGATTGGCGGCGAAATCGGCGCCGGCGGATTCGCCTGCGGCACAGGATCAGGCCTTATCGCTTCAGGCTTTTTTTTTTGCTCGGCAACCGGCGCGTTGGGCGGTGGATTCCGGCCAAGCATCGGGCCGATGGGCGAAAACTGCTCGGCGAGCGTCAGGCGAACCAGCGCCGCATCGAGCATGGCCCGGCCGGTCTGGTTCTGACGCATGTTGCGCCGCAGCTCTTCGAGGATGGCGATGTCCTGCGCCAACGCGGCCGCGTTGAATTTCGACGCCTGATTCCAAAGCTCCGCCTCCGCCAGCCCCGGCATGTCCACCAGCGTGCTGTTCTTGCCGCAGGTGACGGCAATCAGCAAATTCCGCAGGTGATCCGAAAGGGCCGCGATCAACCCGTCGGGGGAAAGGCCGGCAGAGATCAATCCATCGGCCCGTTCGAGTGTTTGTTTCACGTTTCCGCCGCCAATGGATTCGACGATGTCGAAAATTAACTGCGCCCGGGGCAATCCGAGCATTTCCTCGACATCTTTGACGGCGAGCTTTTTGTCGCCGAGGCTCAGCAGGCGGTCCAGCAGCGACAGGGCATCGCGCATCGACCCCGCACCCGCCTTGGCCACCAGCAGCAGTGCGTCTTCCTCGGCGGAAATCTTCTCCTTTTTGCAGATTTCCTTCAGATGCGCCGCGATCTCCCGGGTGGAGATGCTGCGGAAATCATATCGCTGGCAGCGGGAGAGAATTGTCGGCAGGACTTTTTCCGGCTCGGTCGTGGCCAGGATGAATTTCACATGGCTGGGCGGCTCTTCCAGCGTTTTCAGCAGCGCGTTGAACGCGCTTTTGCTGAGCATGTGGACTTCATCGATGATATAGATTTTGAACCGGCTGCGGGATGGACGGTACTGCGAGTTTTCGATGATCTCGCGGACGTTGTCGACGCCGGTGTTGCTGGCGGCATCGATCTCGATGACGTCCATGTCATCCCCGCGGGCGATGGAGAGACACGAATCACATTTTCCACAGGGGCTCGGCGTGGGTTTGTCGCTGTTCTGGCAATTCAGGGCCTTGGCGAGGATGCGGGCCGTGCTAGTCTTTCCGGTGCCGCGCGTGCCGCAAAAGAGATATGCGTGGGCGATCCGGCCCGACTCGATCGCCTTTTTGAGCGTGCCGGCGACGTGCTCCTGCCCGACGAGTTCGTCGAAGTTGGCCGAGCGATATTTTCGAGCCAGCACGGTGTAGGACATAGGGACTTGGCAGTGTAGCAAACGTCGCCCCAAGTGCGAATCGGCGGTTGGCCTTGAACAATTAAATTTGGAGGGCGGCGGCGAATTTTCTATAAGATGTCATGGCAAAAACGCGCACGGGATCGTTTCCCATCGGCTTTCGGCGCGGGCGGCATGCCTGGCAGAAAAATCTTTCGGATGTCATTGGATTTGCCGTCTCCAATGATTTTGAGGCGCTGGATGTGGAATATCTCGCGGCCGAGGAGATCAAGCCGATTTTCGCGGCGGGGCTGCGGGTGGGATCAGTCGATTTGAAGCGGCCGTGGTCGGACGTGGCGTCGGCTGACAAGGGCAAGCGCAAGGAGACCGTTGCGGCGGCAGCGGCGCACATCCGCTCGGTTGCCGCGCTGGGGGTGCGGAATTTTTTCACCGTGGTTTTCCCCGAGGCTGATTCGCGGGACGTGCGGGAGAATTTCTCGCTGGCGGTAGAGGGATATTCGGCCCTGGCCGCCGCCATCGCGGGCAGCGGGGCGAGGATTGTCATGGAGGGATCGCCGGGCAGTTATCCGTATTATCCCGCGCTCTGCTGCACGCCGCATAGCCTGCGATTGTTCTTCAAGGAGACCGGCAGCAATGCGCTGGCGATCAATTTTGATCCATCTCACCTGATCCGCATGGGAATCGATCCCGTGCGATTTCTGGAGGAATTCGCCCCGCGCGTGGGTCATGTCCATGCCAAGGACACTGAAATCATGCCGGAGAAGATTTACGAATTCGGCACACTGCAGCAGTCGGCGACGACGCCGGTGTTTCCCTGGGGCGGGCATTTCTGGCGCTACTGCATTCCCGGTCATGGCTGCGCGTCATGGGGGAAGCTGCTGTCGCTGCTGAAACAGGCCGGATACGACGGCGCGCTCAGCATCGAGCTGGAAGATATGAACTTCAACGGCAGCGAGGCGGGCGAAAAGCGCGGGCTGATCTCAGGGCGGGATTTTCTGGCCGGGGTGTGAGCCGAAAGTCTCGCCCCGTTATCCCAAAGCCACTTTGCTGGACAATTGATTGAGCAAAGCCGCGGCGCCATTCGTGGTTGGAGTGACGCTGAAATTGGAGAAGGTCGCGGTGGCGAGGGCGGAATTGTTGTCGGCGGTGACGGCAAGGCCGGCGGTGGGATTGGTCATGGCGATTGTCTGCGTCGTGCCGAGCTGGGTCCAGGTTCCAGGGGAGCCGCTTACATCCGGCGCGGTGTAGGCGGTGAAGGTGCTGCCGGATTGGACCAGTTCCACCCAGTAGATGGGTTTCTCGGTGGTTTTCCAGCCGGATTCGGCGGCAGTGGCGCCGGTGCTGGTGCGATATTTGAAATCGGCGCCGTTGCTGCCCGAGATGATGAACGCGAAAGCCGCGTTGGCGGCAGTGCCGTCGCGGATCATGACGCCGGCCGAGGCGTACGCGCCGATGCCGCTGCCGGTCAGGCTGGTGACGCGGGCGACGACGGTGTTGCTCGTGCCGGTGAGGGTCTGGTAGTCGTAATTGAATTGATCAGAGGCGTAATAGACATCCGAACCGCCGCCGCTGACGGTATAGACGCCATTGGAATAGCCGGCCGAGCCGGCGTCGCCGGGGCTGCCGATGTCGGTATCGACCAATCCGCCATTGGTGGCGGTCACGCTGAAATTGGAGAACGTCGCGGTGGCGATTCCGGCGTTGTTGTCGGCGGTGACGGCCAAGCCCACGGTGGCGCCGGTCATGGTGATTGTTTGCGTCGTGCCGAGCTGCGTCCATGTTCCGGGCGATCCGCTCACATCGGGCGCGGTATAGGCGGTGTAAGTGTTGCCGGATTGCACGAGCTTGACCCAGTAGACGGGGGTTTCGGTGGTATTCCAGCCGGATTCGGCAGCGGAAGCGCCGGCGCTGGTGCGGTATTTGAAATCAGCGCCGTTAGCGCCGGAAATGACAAATGCGAACGGCGCATTGGCGGCGGTGCCGCCGCGGATCATCACGCCGGCCGAGTCGTATGCGCCGGCGCTCGTGCCGGTGAGACTGCTGACGCGGGCGATCACGGTATTGCTGGTGCCGCTGAGAAGTTCATAGTCATAGTTGAATTGATCGGAAGTGAACCAGACATCCGACCCCCCGCCGCTGACGGTGTAGACACCGCCTGTATAGCTGGCGGAGCCGGCATCGCTGGGGCTGCCGATATCGGTGTCGATCAGCCCGCCGTTGGTGGGGGTGATGCTGAAATTGGAAAACATGGCGGTCGCCAGCGCGGAATTGTTGTCGGCATCGACGGCCATTCCGGCTTCGGGCGTGGTCATGGAGATCGTCTCGGGCGAGCCGATCTCCGACCAGGTTCCGGGTGAACCGTTGACATCAGGCGCAGCGTAAGCCGTGAAGACATTTCCCGACCTGACCAGTTCGACCCAGTAGACCGGCTTGTCGGTGGTGATCCATCCCGATTCGGCGGCGGGCGTGCCGGCGCTGGTGCGATATTTGAAATCCGCTCCGTTGGAACCGGAGATGATGTAGGCGAACGGCGCGTTGGCGGCGGCGCCACCGCGGATCATAACGCCGGCACTGGCGTACGCGCCGATACCGCTGCCGGTGATGGAATTGACGCGGGCGACGACGGTCACATCGCCGGAGATATTCTGATAGGCGTAGTTGAACTGGTCGGATGAATACCAGACATCCGCCCCACCGCCGCTGACGGTCCAGATTCCATTGCTGAGAGATGCCGACCCGCTGTCGCCGGGGCTGCCGATGTCGGCATCGGTCAATCCCCCCGTGGTGGCGGTGACGGAGAAATTGGTGAAGGCAGCGGTGGCCGATGCGGCGTTGTTATTGGCGGTGACCGCCAAGCCGACGGTGGGATTGGTCATGGCGATGGTCTGCGTCGCGCCGATCTGGGTCCACAATCCGGGCGATCCACTGACATCGGGCGCGGTGTACGCCGTGAAGGTGTTGCCAACTCGAACCAGCTTCACCCAATAGACGGGAGTCTGTGTGTTCTTCCAGCCCGATTCGGCAGCGGCGGCGCCTGCGGAGGTGCGATATTTAAAATCAGCGCCGTTCACGCCGGAGATGACAAACGCGAAGGGGGCATTGGCGGCGGTGCCGTCGCGGATCATTACGCCGGCGGAGGCGTACGCGCCGTCGCTGGTGCCGGTGAGGGAGGAGATGCGGGCGATGACGGTGTTGTCGCCGGTGATGGGTTCGTAGGCGAAATTGAACTGGTCGGAAGTCCCCCAGACATCGGTGCCACCGCCGGTGACGGTCCACGTGCCGTTGGCATAGTTCGCCGATCCGGCAACGCCGGGATTGCCGATGTTGGCATCCGTCAATTTTGATGGGGTGAGCAGGCCGTATACGGTGAGATCATCCTGCGTGCCGACGAAGACGAGGCCGTTGGCGACGGTGACGGGGGCGAATTTGGTGGTGGAATCGAGCGCATCGGCGCCGTTGGCGGCTTGTCCGCTGTTCCAAAGCTCGCCGTTGAGATTGGACGCGGAAATCGCCCGCAGGACACCGGTATTGCGATCGATCTGCCAGACGATTCCGTTGCTCGTGCCATTGGAGCTGATGAAGGGGGAGCCGGGAACGTAGCCGAGATTGTCCTCGGTGGTGATGGATGTTTGCGTCACAATGCCGCTGCTGCTGACCTGGAAGGCATATTCCGGTCCGTGCTGGCCGGTGACCCAGTAAATCGTGCCATTGAAATAGGATGGGGTTCCGTAGGAACCGGCGGGCATGAGCGTTTGGCCTACATTATTTCCCTGGCCATTGGGCATGGCGTTGAGAACGTGATCGTTGTTGGGATCGAATTTGCCCATGTTGTCCCGATTGATGACATAGATGGTGCCGGTTTTGCCGGCGGCGAGCATAACGTCGGGATATCCGGCAACCGTGCCGGTGGGAAGCATGAGCAGTCCGCCCGATCCCAGGTCGCTGTCGCCCGCGTCCAGCGCAAGACGGTTGTAGGGTGTGAAGAAGTCGGCGACTTTGAATCCCCAGCCGTTGAGGCTCTGATTGGTCGGCGCCGTGGTGGAATCGGGAACCAGCTTGACGACGGATTGACTATAATTTCCGTCCACGGGAAATCCATTGGCGTCATAGGTAACGGCAGCGCCGTTGCCGTTTCCGGTGGCGACGTAAAATGTCGTGCCATTGGGATCGAACACGATCGAACCGCCGCCTTCCCAGATGCCGCCTTCAGCGCCGTTGGGCGTGTCGCAGAAGACGCCGGTGAGCACGAAGTTGGAGGTTGTGAGATTGGCGATGTTTAATCCGATGATCCAGCCGTGATAGGGTTGCTGGTTGCCGTGGGATGACCAGGAGATGTACAGGACGTTATCGGAGATCTGGAGTGCGCTGCGCTGATTCTCGCGCAGGGCGTTGAACTGGACGACCGGTTTGCCCGTGCCGTTGTAGGGATCGGTCACGGAGCTGTCGCCGTCGCCGTAGACGTAGATGGGTGTGTTCGAATCGCCTGAGGGTGGCGTGGCGGCGATGAGCCAGGGCGCGACCACGTCCGTGCCGTTGCTGAGGCTGATCGCGTGAACGCGCTGTACCCAGTCGGCGACGCCGTTGATCGTCTCCTTGGTTACGGCGGTGACGAACATGCAGTTGTACGCGGTGTCGATCACCGGCGTGCTGGTAATGCCGACTTCGGGGGTGATATCGGTGGAATTGGTGTCAACAGCGGGGATCGGAATGATGGAAGTTGCGCCCAGGGTGTTGTTGATGTCGGTGCCGGGGGTTGTCCCGACATCCGCCGAGGTCGTATCCAGAAACGTCCGCTTCCAGAGCAGCGTGCCCGCTGTGGTATCAAACGCGTAAATCGAATCATTCTCGGTTTCGACGTACACAACATCATGCGTCCCCACCGCGCCGGCGGCCGTGTTGCCGCCGGCGGTGATGCTGACGCCGGTTTCCACCAGGGGTTCGGCGTATACGTTGCCATCGACGGCGACCGAGTAGTCCTTCCCGAAGGATCCGACCGTCACATTGGTCGGCGTGAGAACGGTTTCGGAGGAATTCACACCGGATGGGCCGTCCCGGTAGGTCTGAATGCTGACCGAAAGAAGACGACGGCATTCAAGCCCTTCGATCGGTGCACAACCTCGGTGCCGCTGAGACGAAATCTTTTTCCGCGCTGTGAACGCACGCCAAAGGCGGCCCAGCACAGATGCTGCCGAATTTTTCATCTGTCCAACAATCGCTTTCGACATGGAATCGAGAGAGCGCGGACCATACTGGATGTGAAATCGCGCCGCCCAATTCACCCACTGAGCGCGTGACCCGTCTGTCTAATCGGGCCAACGACGGCAATTTACAAACCTGTCGCGCTGCCGCCAAGAAAATTCCGGGATTTTTTTGTGGATTAAAAAAATATGCGCGGGGCGAAGGTGAAAACATCAAACCGTCACGCCTTCGGGAATCTCGGCATTGTGGCTCACGGTCTGGACGTCATCATTGTCCTCCAGCACTTCGATGAGCTTCAGCAGCTTCTGGGCACGATCGCTGTCGATGGGAACCGTGCTGGTGGGAATATGGGTGATTTCCGATGCTTCGATGGGGATATTGGCGGCGGAGATGGCTTCCTTCACCTTGATGAAGCTGGTCGGCGAAGTGATGACTTCGATCACCTCCCCTTCGTTTTTCACGTCGTCGGCGCCGGCTTCCAGGCCTAGCTCCAAAAGACGATCTTCATCGGCTGCGGAGGATTTGACGGCAATGATTCCCTGCTTGACGAACTGGAACGCGACCGAGCCGGAGGTGGCGAGGTTGCCGCCGTGTTTTTCGAAGATCGATCTCAATTCCGGGGCGGTGCGGGTGCGGTTGTTGGTCAGTGCGTCGATGAGGATCGCCACCCCGCCGGGGGCGTAGCCTTCGTACAAAGCCGCTTCGTAATTTTCACCGCCGAGTTCTCCGGTGCCCTTCATGATCGCTTTTTCGATCGTGTCCTTGGGCATGTTGGCGGCCTTGGCTTCTTCAATGGTGTAACGCAGCGAAAGATTATCGCGCGGGTCGCCGCCATTCTTTGCAGCGATGATGATCTTGCGGGCGATCTTGCTCCAGACCTTGCCGCGCTTGGG
>Ga0302326_10031843_pt1 | contig 10526 bp, 9 predicted proteins | sample Palsa_T0_3_FD_202264 | JGI IMG/M metagenome (GOLD analysis project Ga0302326, IMG submission 202264) | Peat permafrost microbial communities from Stordalen Mire near Abisko, Sweden - Palsa_T0_3 | ecosystem: Environmental > Terrestrial > Soil > Palsa > Peat permafrost | place: Sweden: Abisko... | reverse complement strand
GCGCGTGCTGGAAATGACCTCGCAGGATGGATCCTCCGCCGAGCAGGTCGGCAAGCTCATCAGCAGCGACCCCGCCCTCAGCGCCCGCATCCTCCAACTGCTTCACCGGGCCGAAACCGGCGCCGGCGGCAAGATCACCAGCGTCGAGCGGGCTGTTGTCATGCTCGGGTTCGACTCGGTTCGTAACGCCGTGCTGGCAATCTCCGTCTTCGAGACCTTCAGTGCCGCCGGCCATCCCTCCGATGCGCTGTTCAACCGCGAGGAGTTCTGGAAGCACTGCATTGCTGTCGCCTGCTGCGCCGAGCTGCTGGCCGCCGCCTCGAACCCCTCGGATCGCGGCATCGCCTCCGCGGCGTTCATCTGCGGACTGCTGCACGACATCGGAAAAATCGCCCTCGATGCGATACTCCCCAAGAGCTATAGCCGGGTGATCGAGGCGTCCGACTTGCTCCGCGGCAACATTGCCGACGTCGAGCGCAGCGTCATCGGCATCGATCACATGATCGTCGGCAAGCGACTGGCCGAGCGCTGGCGGCTGCCGGCGACGATCCGCGACTGCATCTGGCTCCACGGCCAGCTTCCCCGCGCGCTGCCCGCCACGGTGCAACAGCCCCGCATCGTCAATCTCGTCTGCCTCGCCGACGATCTGGTCCGCGGGCTGCATCTTGGGTACAGCGGCAACTACACCTTCCTCCGCCCGCGCGAGCAGTTGCTTGAGGCGGCCGGGGTCACCGCCGAACAGGCGGACAACGTTCTGCGGCAACTGATCGAGCACGTCGAGCAGCGGGCCAAGGCTCTGGGGCTCGGGCAGGCCAGCTCGGCGGAGCTCTATCAAAAGGCGTTGGCAGAGGCGAACAAGGAGCTGGGGCGGACCGCCGGACAGCTGGAATCGAAGAACCGCCGGCTCGCCGTGCGGGCCAAATTCTTTGATGCCCTCAGCGGCTTTCAGCGGGAATTGCGTCCCGACGCCGAGTCGGGGGCGGTGCTGCGGGCGATCGGTCAGGCGGCGGTCGGCGTGCTGGGCGTGCCGTGCGCCGCGGCGTTCTCCCTCCCGACGGATCATGATTATGCCGAGCTGCTGATGTGCGACGACAGCGGCAAGGTCTTCGCCACTTCACTGGTCGATCTGCCCCGTGCCACCCCTTCCGCCGAGACTCCCGGTGAGCCAGTTCGCCCGCCCAAACCGGTCGCCGGCGACGGCCCGGTGATGGCCGTCGGCAACGATCTGGAGTGGCTCAGCGCGGTCGTCTCGCCGCGCTTGCCGCACGATCGGCGATTCTGGATTTGTCTGGAGGCCGACGGCGCGTGCATCGGCGGCGTGATCTGGGGGGCTCCGGCTGGCGAGGGCCAGCGCCTCGGACCCCAGGTCAAGGAATTGTGCACCGTCGCCAACGGCTGGTCGCTGGCGCTGCGCGCGGCTCAGGTGCGCGAGGAAGCCCGCACCCTCTCCGAGCAGTTGGCCGAGGCCAATCGTCAATTGCACACCGCCCAGGCGGAAATTTTGCTCAGCCGCACCATGATCAGCGTTGGCGAGATGGCCGCCGGAGCGGCCCACGAGATGAATAATCCCCTGGCGGTCATCAGCGGACGCTCGCAATTGCTCGCTTCGCAGCTGACCGATCCGAAGTTCAAGGCCGCCGCCCATCTGATTCACGAGCAGGCCCATCGTCTCAGTGCGATCATCACGGAATTAATGGACTTTGCCCGGCCGGAGTCCCCGACAATTCAACAGGCGGATATTGCCGAGGTGCTGGAGCGGGCCCTGCACGAAGCCAAGATGCAGAACGATCCGGCCGATAGGTCCATTGAGTTGACGATCGGCGAAGCGCCGGCGGTGATGGTGGATGCCAAGCAGGTCTCCGCGGCGATCACCGAGGTTCTGGAGAACGCGATCCACGCGACCGACCCGCAGAAGGGTCAGATCGCCATTCACGCGGGGTTCGATCCGTTCTCGAACCGGGCGGTGGTGACGATCAGCGACGACGGCTGCGGAATGGATGAGAGCACGGTGAAGCACGCGTTCGATCCGTTCTTCAGCAACAAGCCCGCCGGCCGCCGCCGCGGGATGGGCCTGGCCAAGGCGCTGCGCTGGATTGAAGCCAGCGGCGGAACGATCCGCCTTGAGAGCCGGCCGGGCCAGGGAACGCGGATCGTGATTTTGCTGTCCACCGTCCCGGGCGCGGCTTCGGTCGCGCCGGAACCGGGCCGAAAAGCGGAGAATTTTTAAGCCACCCAGAGAGGCCATTGCATGACGCCGGTTTCGACGACGCCCAAACCCGACACGACCCGCTCCGTCCGCATTTTGCTGGTGGACGATGAGCCGGCGCTGTTGGAAGTCGTCGAGGACATGGCCATTCGCAGCGTCTCCTGCACCGTGCTGCGGGCCGCGAACATCGTCGAAGCGCGGCACATTCTCGAAACCCAGCCGATCGAGCTGATGATCGCCGATGTGCATCTTCCCGACGGCGACGGAACGTCCCTGCTGGAAATCCTCCGGGAGCATCAGCCCAGCGCATCGGCGATGATGATGACCGGCTCGCCCAGCATGGATCGCGCGATCGACGCCCTGCGGCACGGGGCCGTCGATTTTCTCTCCAAGCCGTTCAACTACGAGCAGATCGCCCACGGCGTCCGCCGGGCGCTGGAACACCAGGCCAAGGGACTTCGCCGCGACAAGCGGATGGATCGGCTCAAGGTCGCCGTCAAACGCCTCGGACACGCCCGGCGGATGATCAGCAAGAAAGTCGATCTGCTCTGCAACGATCTGGTCAGCGCCTACGGCGAACTCTCCAAGCAGTTTGACGGGGTGCGCTATCAGGAAGGTTTCCGCAAATTCATCGAGTCGGCCCACGACCTCGAGCAGCTTCTGTGCCATGCGATGGATTGGATGATGCGCCAGCTGGGCTACTGCAACGTGGCGATCTGGCTGGCGGCGGAGAATGGCGAATTCCAGCTCGGCGCGTACATGAAATACACCATCGCCGGCGAGCAGATTCTCACCGATGCGCTCAAGCGCGTCCTGTTGCCGATGGCGATGCGCGACGGGCTGGTCCACGCCCGCGGTAGCGCCCTGGCGGCGCGGATGACGCCTCAGGAGGCCAACCTGCTCCGCGCCCAGGACGTGCTGGCAATCAACTGCACGTATCTGGGTGAATCGCTGGCCACGGTGATTTTCTTCCGCGACCAGAGCACTCCCTTCAGCGGCGACGACCAGTTGTTGCTCCGCGCCATCAGCCCGATCTTCGCGATTTCACTGGCGTCGATGGTGCGCGGCCACGACGGCGACGACAAGGACGACGACGAGCCGTTTCTCCCCGGCGACACCATCGATCCCGACCGCGACAAATCGCGCCACGATGCCGCCGACTGGTGGAAAAAGGGCGAGCCCCCGCCGTTTTAACCCGCCGCCGCCCGCGGCGACTTCCCATTTCTGCCCAAAATTGCCCATTTTTCTGCCCGGCCGACATGATCCCGCCTTCAAATTCCCTCGCCGGATCGCTTGCGACCCGATCGGATCTGGCCTGCGCGGTCCTGCGACCCCCGGGACGAGGCGCGATAGGAGGTAAAGCGGGGCATTTGGCTGATCCCATGGCATTGATGGCGTCACACGAGCCACCGGGATGCCATTCAATTATGGACGGTGGGAAGTGTCCGTGATAAGGTGGATTGCGAGGTGTATGGTGACGACAACCGTGACTCTCGACGAACAGGCCGCCCAGGCTTTGGAGAAGCTTCGTCGTCAGGCCGCCGCTCGGGGGATTTCGTTGGACCGGTATCTGACGGACCTCGCCGGCAACGGCGAACGAAACGGGAATTCCACGTCGGCTCGCTCGCCGCACGATTTGACCCAAGCCGAGTTTCGTCAGTGGCTCGCTGACCTATCGGCGGGAATGCCGCAGCTTCCTCCTATCCCCGCAGACTTTTCTCGTGCTGATCTTTACGACGACCACGACTGATGCGGTATCTGCTCGACACCGGAATTCTGCTGAGGCTGGTCCATGCGACAGACCCACAACATCAAGACGTGGTTGATGCCTTGGACCTTCTCAAGAGCCGCGGCGATACATTCTATTGCGGAATGCAAAATGTCGTGGAGTTTTGGAATGTCACGACCCGACCCGCGACCGCCCGTGGTGGGCTTGGTCTGACGACTCAGGAAGCACAACGTCGGCTGGCGATCATTGAACTCGCCGTTGAAGTGCTCACCGATTCTGCCGCTAGTTACGCTGAGTGGAAGCGGCTCGTCGTGGCACACTCCGTTTTGGGTGTCCAAGTCCATGACACGAAACTCGTTGCCTTGATGAACGCCGAGGGTCTCACCCATTTGCTGACGCTCAGTCCGTCAGACTTCAAGCGATATGCTCCGTTAGCGACAACGACGCCCAAGGATGTTCTGCATTCCACTACGAGCCCGCCACGACCGCAGCACTCGGCGCCAACCGTGACCATGATCTTCGGAAATGAGGCTATCAGACGCTTGCGGCAGTCATCACTCCCCACTTTGTCATTGCCCCGCCCCATTTCTGCCGATAAGATGCTCGCATACGGATGTTCTATGCTGTTCGTGATTGAAGGCAGATATTTGGTTAAACCTATAAACAACCCTTGGGCGTAGCCGCCGGTTCGACGCATGCCCGCTGTGTTGCGGATCTTGATCCGTGGCCAAGACGGGAAGCGGAAGGCCGGGTTGACGGAAGAACCCTTCCGATCGGCTCTGACCCACCTTTTGATAAGGGTTTGACTCAACCGCTTTCACACGGCAATCGTGGACTATCCGTAATGTAGAGCACAGCCATCGCGGCTGTGCTTTTTTATTTTCGCCGCAGCGAGAAGATACGCACCGGCTGCTCGCGCTGCGCGATGCGCTGCTCTGTTCGGGCCAGTCTCCATCTCCGATCGACGATCCACTCCACAAATTGGTCCCCCGTTTGTCGGCCGGGCTCGCCGAGCAGGACTGCTCCGCTGGCGTCCAGATGGGCCCGCCAGAAACTGTCGAGAAATTCCCATTGCGAGCGCTCGTAAAGAATGTCGGCGCCGAGGATCAGATCGTAAGTTCGGCCCAGGGAATCGCGCCGCCAATCGACGCGGCGAGCATCGATTCGATCTTGCCAGGGCAGCGAATTGAGCCGGGCGAAGAGCAGGGCGAGGGGCTCGAGGTCCGCGAACATAACACGGGCGCCCAGTGCGGCGGCGACGGTGCCGGCCAGGCCCATGCCGCACCCAAGATCGAGTACGCGGGTTTGGCGAGGCGGGGCATGCGAAACCGCAAGCGGTTCAGGGGCATTCGCCAGCCAGGCGGCCAATCCCAAGGCGCTATCCCACAGTTCCGCCCAGTAGGGAACCTGCGGCCGATTCGGACTCTTCCCCTCGGCGGCGGCCGCATCGTCCAAAACGCGATCGGGATCGGCGATGCGAGTGAAATCGATTTTCAGCGCGCCGATTTCAAGGAGTTGATGGCAGGTGTGATACCGCTGATGGATGCGCCACAGCAGATGGGTGCGCTCAGATGAGCCGACGCGGCCGCTCATGCAGGCATCGCCACCGGCTTGGGCACCGGCTCAATCGATCCGCCCAGAATCAACGGCCAGAGGTAATACAACGCCAGGTAGAGCAACACGAGCAGCACGACCACAACGACGCCGATGAGCATCACGTTCACCACCGCTTCGCGGGCTCGCAGATAGAGCCGCGTTTTGGCTCCGATCAGCGCGTCGATCATGATCCACGCCCCGGCCAGCGCAAAGCTGAGCAGCGGCAGGTGCAGCAGAAAGCCCGGCACTGCGCTGGCGGGCGTCATGAAGAGTCGGAAGATGTCCAGTACCGGTACGAACACCAGAATGCTGGGGCCCAACGAATAGCCCAGCACGTTGTAGATCAGCACCTTGGGAATCTGCTGCTGTGTCGAATGGCCCAGCAGGCTGACGAACATTGTGGTCGCGACCCTCAAAAAGATCAGCAGGAAAACAACAGCGCCGGCGGCACGCAGCGCGGTTTCGATCAGGTACTGCTCACCATTGACTACCAGGGTGGGGGCCAGGTCGCCGCGGTAGTATCGGTAATAGATCAGGCCATCCCAGATCGCGATCGACACCGCCCACATCGCCGCGCAACCAACGGCGAACCACGTCGCTTCGGAAGTTGTCTCCGGGCGACGAATCTGATCGAGCAGGGCCTTGTGGCCGAAGAGGCTCTTGAAGCACGTTTTGAGAAAGGCTGGAATGAAGCCGGTCCGGCCGCGGTCTTCCCAGGGTGTGCCGCTCCCGGGGAGCATGACGTTGTAGTTCGTCGTCTCCTGCTTCCTCATCGCGGCGATATCGACGTCGGTGCGTTTATCGTATGCCGGCATGCAGGCGTACCCTCGGATGACTTTTGACCCCGCGCGCTGTATTCTGACGCGGGAACCGAGGCGTTGCAATGATTCAGTTTTCCCGCGTCCTTTTGATCGCCATGCTCGCGGCCGCTGCTTTGGCCGCGGGGTGTGAAGAGGAGTTGGAAACCGGCTACAAGCCCCGTCGGCTAAACGCCACTAGTACGGAGCGGCGCGCCTATTACGCTCCCGCCTTCACTCCCGAAGCCACCAGTACCGAGGATCAAAAACCCGCCGAGGGCTTTCACAGGCCCGGCAGCTATTGAACGGTTCAAGAATACTGGAACTTGGCCGTTGAACCCGCCTAAAATTGGGCGAGGTGATTCAACTGCCTTCCACTCAATCCGCGCATTTTGTCGCTGCCGTCCAGCCCCTTCTGGAACGCAAGGACGTGAAGGGTCTCCACGAGTTGCTCAGGAGCCGGTGGACTCTGGAGGAACTCACCGCGTTTCTCGCCTCGAGCGAGGACGACGTCCGAAAGGTGGCGGCGCTGTCTTTGGCCTTGGTTGGCGGACGTTGCTGCATCGGCGCCATCGCCTCGCAGTTGCGCCATCCCGATCCGATGGTCAATCAGATGGCCGAGCACGCGCTCTGGTCGATTTGGTTCCGCTGCGGGCGCGAGGAAGCCAATCACGAGTTGTGTCGCGGAACCAAGGCCCTCAACCGCCGCGACTTTGCCAACGCCACCGCTCATCTCACCCGCGCCATCGAAATCGACCCAAATTTTGCCGAAGCGTACAACCAGCGGGCGATCGTCAAATATCTCCAGGAGCGGTTTGATGAATCGATCCAGGATTGTCTGCGGGCCGTGGAGTTGATGCCATGCCATTTCGGGGCCTGGGCGGGGATGGGTCATTGTCACGCCCACGTGGGCCGATTGACCGAGGCCCTGGAAAGCTATGACCGGGCGCTGGCGATCAATCCCCACATGGACAGCATCAGCCAGATGGTCCGCGAGCTGCGGGCCAGCCGGGCGTCCTGAAGATCGCTGTGAATTTTCTGCCCATTTCGCCGACCCGCGCGAATTACCCCATAAACTTCTCACAATGCCGCCCACGGATTTCCCGCAATTCGACCGCTTCCTGCGCGGAGTCCATCACCGCTTGAAATTCCTTCGGCTTATCGAGAGCATCGGGATCGGCGTCACGGTGGCGTGCGGACTGGGACTGCCCCTGATTTTTCTTCTGGCGTGGCGCGGCGTCTGGTCGCTGCCATCGACGGCGATTATTTTAGCGCTGGGAACGTTGGCGGGAATCGGCTGGGCGCTGACGCACGCCGCCACGCCGCTGCAAGCAGCGATGGAGGCCGATCGCCAACTTGGATTGGCCGACCTGCTCGGTACCGCGCTGCTGCTTCGCCGCGACGCGGCCGATCCCTGGAAAGCGGTCGTGCTGGCGGAAGCCGACGCACGCTGCCGCGGTCTGACTGCCTCGTCAATTCTTGTGCGACGCCTGGGCCCGCGCGCCTGGAGCGGCATCGCACTGGTGATCGGCCTCGTGCTCACCCTGTCGGCGTGGATCGGCGCGCCGGCCCAAACGCTGGCGGAGGGATCAAACGCCGCCGCGACGCCGGACGCGCTCGCGCGAAACGACGCCCGGCCTCTGCTCGAGCCCATCACCCCGTCCTCCCGGAACTCGGCTGCCCCGCGCGACGGCGAGGATGCGCCGAATTCGGCGAGCTTGCCGGACCAACCTGACAGCACTCTCGAGTCGGCGTCGCGCTCCGCATCGACCCGGCAACCCGGCGCTGCCGCGGATGGCCAGGGCGGCACACTGTCTCGAACCGATGCACCCCAACCCGACGCGGCCACGCAGCGCCAAGCCATCGGCGCCGCCCACTCGTCAGTCGCCAATGGAGATCCGGCCGGCGGCAGCGATGAAGCTTCCGACGGTTCGGCGGGCAATGGCCAGGCTGGTGGCACAGTCGCTCCACGCTCCGCTCCCGCCGCGGCGCCGACCCCCTGGACCAGCAGCGGCTGGCCTGATGCCGTCACCTCCGCCCAACGACAGCTGGCCAACGGCGAGGTTCCCGCGGCCTACCGCAATTTGGTTCGTGACTACTTCCGACGCCGTTGATGCCGACTCATATGGGTTCAATCTGATTCTCGCGCGCTCGTTGCCGCTGAAGCGGCAACGCCGGGGGAAAAGTCGGCGCGCGTTTTACGTCGACTCCGTATCACCCGTCGCTTGTCGATCTGCAACGCTTCATAATTTGTCGCGCGGCTGCAACTATTTCTCCGTCGGGGCTGGGCGACCGGCACCTCTGCGATTAGAATCCACATTGCGGGAGGCTAGAGGACACCATTGGCTGCGGCGGCATCCACGTGCCGTCGTGCCCGCTCATTCAGATGGTTGATTTTTCGCATGGACAGCGGCACATCGACAAATCCCCCGGGTTCCATCCCCCGCTCGCCGCCCGGCGGGCGAGCCGGGCAATTCGTCTGCCCTTACTGCGGCTCGGTCAACGATGTCGATGAGGGCCCCTGCCCCAGCTGCACAATGGAGAACTCCGCCGCGGGCCGCAAGGCCACCAAGGGGCGCATTGGTCCCTGGTATGTTCTGCAAAAGCGCAACCCCGCCGCTCCGGGGATGAAATTTGAAACTCTGCTGTCCTTCGTCCACCGGGGCCGCATCAAGCCGCATTCGATCGTCCGCGGCCCCACGACGCATCAACTTTGGCGCTTTGCCGCGCAAGTAAAGGGCCTCAGCCGCCAATTTGGACTTTGCTACAGTTGCGGCAGCTCGCTGGCGACCGACGCCGCGGTTTGTCCACAGTGCAATCGGCCGCAGGGACTGCCCGCGCAGCCGGATGTTTTTCTCGAGTCCGCCGATGGGGAGCCGGCGCCCGAGATGCGCGAAGTCACGCCGGCGGCCTCCGAGGTCGCCGCGCCATCGGCCGTTGATTCGCCACAGCCCGCCACCCCGCATGCAGCCGACGCGCTTCATGCCGATCCCCACCACGAATCATCCAACGGCGAGCACGACATCATCATCCCGTCGCTGGGTGAAGCCGAGCTCCCAACCCCCGATCTCCCGCCCGGGCCCCGCGAGCGGCTCAGCAGCTTCCGCCGCGAAAGAGCCGGTTTTTCGCAGCGCATCGATCCCCTCTACGAGGAGGATGCCCCGGAGGATGATTCCGATGACTCCTATTCCCCCAGTCCTGTCGGGCCCGCGTTCGTCGCTCCCGCCCGCCCGATGCGCCCGGCGCCCCGGCGACGAATGTGGATTGAAGCCGTTGTCTTTCTGATCGTGCTGGGGGCGGCGGCCGTTTCCGGCCTCTTCTACGTCGATCCGCATTTGGAGGCCCAGACCCAGTCCTGGCTCGACCGAGGTCTGCGAATAGTTGGCATCTCCGCCGGGTCCAAGCCATCCGATGCCCAGCCGGCTCCATCGCCTGATGGCACGTCACCATCTCAGCAGATCCCGCCTGCAGCGCCGCTCCCCTTCATTCCACCGGCCCTGCCACCGGCTCCTCAGCCCTCGCCGACGGTTTCCGCGCCGGCTCCATCGCCCGCTCCCGCGCCATCGACAGCCGCGCCGACCTCTCCGCCGATCACGCAGGTTGACCCCGCTCCCGCGACTCCCGACGTGCCGTCAGCGGCCGACCCAGCTCCCTCCGATGAGTCCTCCTCATCGACCGACAACGGCGGCGACGATCCGTTCACACGTTCGCGGACATTGCGAAACCGCGCCATCGACGCCGAGAACAGCGGCAACTACGCCGAGGCCGTCTCACTCTTCGAGCAGATCAAGCAGCTTCCCCGCGAGGCCTGGCCCGGGGATTTGGAGTTGCGATTGAAGGCCGCCCGCGCCAACCTCGAAGGCCAGCCGCGACAGTGACCGCCGTGTCAGTGGCATGGGCGTCCCGCCCATGCGGGCTGCGTACGCCTTAAGAAACAACCTCGATATCAAGTGTTATCTACATTCCACGCAGCCAACACGGGCGGGACGCCCGTGCCACGTCTATTTCGCCGGCTGCGTGGCCGCGCTACCCTCAGCGAAATCCACCTGCTTCACGTACACCAATTGATCCAGCGTTTGTCCAACTTCCCCTTTGTCCCGCTTGTGCAAAGCGAACGTGACCGGTCCGTCGCTGGTCAAAAGATAGAGCGGCTCGACTACTCCACCGGCAATCGCCGTTCCGTCATCCAGCGTCACGA
>Ga0302326_10031842_pt1 | contig 10526 bp, 11 predicted proteins | sample Palsa_T0_3_FD_202264 | JGI IMG/M metagenome (GOLD analysis project Ga0302326, IMG submission 202264) | Peat permafrost microbial communities from Stordalen Mire near Abisko, Sweden - Palsa_T0_3 | ecosystem: Environmental > Terrestrial > Soil > Palsa > Peat permafrost | place: Sweden: Abisko... | reverse complement strand
CCATCTTTACCAGGTCATACCACCAAACGGGAGGATCTAGCTGGAGCAGATCCACCCGCCGCTGAGACAAAACGGGATCACTACGGATCAGATGCCCTCTAACAGTGAGGGCGCGATCTGGCGTCCTGGCCGGCAGTCGCAGACTTGATCCGCGACACGGACGCGGCTGGACCGGCCGTAAGCGTGCGCCGGTGCTACGTCATCTGGCTGCGCCGGATGGCGGGCCGATTCAGGCGGGGGCCTCGATGGTCTCAAATCCCCCGGAAATGGCCGTCGCGCACCAGCCCGGCCTTGGTCATCAGGTCAGCCTCGAAGCCCCGGCTCCTCCACCAGGCCACGCCGGGTCCGCGCCCTGGCGGCGGTCTTGGATGCCAGAGCGTATGCTCAGGCTAGTATTTGCTCCGGCAGCCTGAACGAGTTCCCGATCCGGTCTAGACCATACGCCAGTCCCGGCATCGCCTCGCTGCAATTCCCAGCTTCGCGAGGCGGGACTGATGACCGCAGCCATGGTGACAGCACGACCTGACGGCGCTGGGTCTTCCCCGGCGACCAGCACCCGGATGGCCGGGGACCTTGAACTCCCCAGCCGCTGCGGCTGCTGCTCACAGCGGGCTGGAACCTGACCGAGTCCGTTGGGCTGCCCGTGGCCGCGTACGTGACTGCCGCCTGGCTCGGCGGTCGCGACGCGGGCCTGATCTCGGGGCTTGCGGTCATCTGGCTCACGGCGGTCATCCGCAAGGTCTCAACTGGATCTGTGCCCAGCCTGCTGACGATCTCGGCGGTGGTGCTGACGCTGCAGACCGCAGTGGTGCTCGCTACCGGCGAGCTCTGGCTCTTCTTGCTGCAGTTCCCGCTCGCGAACCTGTGCATGTGCGTCATGTTCGCCCGGACGGCGAGCGGCCCGAACCCGCTCGTGGCCCGGCTGGCCGCTGAGGTGGACGCGCTGCGGCAGCCGGCCACCCATCACCCGGACCTGCACCGCTTCTTCCAGGGCGCGACCTGGCTGTGGGCGGAGATCTTCCTGCTGCTCACGGCCGGCCTGGCCGTGATGATGGTCACCGAGCCGGCCAAGATGTTCCTGCTGCTCTCGACCGCCGTGACCGCCGCGCTCGTCGTCGCCGGGACCTGCGTGTCCACACTGTGGTTCCTCTCGGTGCTGCGCAGGCTCGGCCTGCGGCTCCGTTTTTCCCAGCCTGAACCCGGCCGCCAGGACCGGTAGCCCCTGAATACGAGCGTCGCCGCCACCGTGCAGCAGCGCGCCTGAGCCGCCGGCGTCGCATCCTGCAGGCCGACGTCGACCAACCGCCTGCCCCGGTTTCGCTAGTCATCCGGGGAACCGCCGACGGGTTTGCAGGCGTCGGCCCGCAATGGCTGACGAAGAGCGCGGGCACGGCCCGCAGGGGTCGCGGTAACCGGGTTGCCCGGCCCGCTTCGTGCTCTTGCGCCCACGAAACCCGCCGGCTTCATGGCAACCGCATAGGCCAAGCCCACGGCTCCCCTATGACCTTCAGCCGGCTGCATCACGCCGGGGTCGTCGCTGACCTTGAGGCCGTCGCCGCGGAGTTCGAGGAGCTGCCCGGAGTCCGGTGGGCGGAGTCACCACAGCACCACTACCGGCAACCAGCAAGTCCTCGTCACGCCACTCGACCTCACCGGCCAAGCGTCAGCTGACTGACACCATGGTCGCCGACTTCGACGTGATCGACTTCCTGCACGTGCTCACCGACCACAGCGTGCAGCTGCTTGATGTCTCCGCCGCCGGGCTGCTGCTGGCCGACCCGCGCGGTGAGCTGCGCGTGGTGGCGGCCTCCGTCGAAGCCGCCCGGCTGCTGGAGCTATTCCAGCTGCAGAACGACCAGGGTCCCTGCCTGGACTGCTTCCGGGGTGGCCAGCCCGTCATCGTCGCCGACCTGAACGCGGAAACGCGGCGCTGGCCCCGGTTTACCGATGGCGCCCAGCAAGCCGGGTTCGCGGCCGTGCAGGCATTGTCGATGCGGCTGCGCGAGCAGGTCATCGGCGCGCTGAACCTCTTCCGCGCCACCCCTGGTGCCTTCGATCCCGCGAACGTACGCGTCGGGCAGGCCCTGGCCGACGTAGCTACCATCAGCCTGCTGCACGAGCGCAGCAGGCGCCACAGCGACACCCTGAACGAGCAGCTGCAGGCCGCGCTGAACAGCCGGATCATCATCGAGCAGGCCAAGGGGAAGCTCGCGGAGCGGCTCGGCATCGACGCGACCGAGGCATTCAGCATCCTGCGCAGCTGCGCCCGTAACCGCAACCGCCGCCTGGCCGACCTGGCCCAGGCTTTCATCGACGGGACCGAACCCCTCAGCGGCCAGACCCCGACCGGGTCACGGCAGCCAGCCGCCGCGCAGGCACAAGCCCCGGCCCGAACCCAGCCCGGGGCGTAGGCCGTGACTGGGCAGAGCCGAGGCAAGGATGGCCAGGAGCGGACGCTACCCGAGCGCAGACGGTCAGGCACCATACCAGACACCAACCTGTCAGGAACCGCCTCACAAGTCGGATCCAGCACGCCACGCAGCCACTCTGGGCGATCGCTGAGCTTCCACTGTCCGGGTGAGCTGCTGGCCGCCTCCCAGGCTGCCGGGCTCCGCGGCCCCGGCGGCGACGTCCTGGTCATCACCTGCCACCAGCTCAGGCACACCTGGGCCACCGGCCAGTTAAGTGAGCGGAGTTGTACCAGCTGCATCATTCAGCAGATCCTGTGAACGCAGGCTACCTGCTGTGCAGCGTGCAGCCCTCGGGCAAGCTTGGAGCCACAACGGTCCGGGCACCATGCGTGACCTGGGATGTCATCATCCTGCTGCATCAGGCCGGACGATGATGCAGCCAGTTCGGTTGCAACGGATGCCCGCATGATGCAGCAGGTACAACCGAAAAGCGCAGCGACGAGGGCAGATGCCACAACTGTCCGTCCGCCGAGCTGAGCTATTCGCAGCGTTGGAACACTGCTCTCTACCAGTTTCAACGTCGGGATGAGCCTGCAAGCCCTGATGGCCCTGCTCGGGCACGTCACCCCCCAGATGACGATCCGCTACGCCACCCTCGCGTCCCCGGCCCTGCGCACCGCTTATGACGAGGCCATGGGCAAGATGCGCCGCCAGTTCACCCTCACCCCGGCCGGCCAGCCGATCATCCCCGACAAGGTGACCTGGCTGAACAGCGAAATGCTCAAAACCCGCGTCGCGCACGGCTACTGCTCACGCCACCAAGCCGCCGGCGCCTGCCCTTACGCCAACATCTGCGAAACCTGCGACAACTTCACCCCAGGCCCCGAATTCAGCGACGCGACCCAGAACCAGCTCACCGACATCCAGAACCTGCAAGCCGACGCCGAAACCCGCGGCTGGGACGGTGAAGCCGCCCGCCACGCCCGCGTCGCCGAAGCCCTCACCCGCCACCTCGGCCGGCTCACCCGCTGACCAGCCAGGATCCCAGCAGCTTGCCCTGACCGCCAGGGCCGGATAAAGGAGCGGCCGAACAAAGAGGTCAGGAGACGGACCGACGTGGTGGGCATCTTCCCCGGCGGCGACGCCATCATCCGCCTGGTCGGCGCGGTGCTGGTCGAGCAGAACGACGAATTGACCGAGTCCCGCCGCTACATGGGACTGGAAATTCTCGCCGCATGCCGCAAAGCGGTCCAGCCAAACATGGGAAATAATGGCATTAGTGAGACTGGATTGACAATAGGCACCGCGAAAAGCCACATCGCCCACGGACGGCCTGCTCTTGCGTTTTGGCGAAGAGCATCTCCGCATGCATATCGTCCAGCCCCGCCCGCACGGCCCCTGCTGCCAACGCAACGTGCATAACGCGACTCAGGAGAACTCGCCTTGCGTGGCCTTGCGGGGCCGTCTGGCAGAGGTACCTTAGAGCTGGTAGTGTCGTGCCGGGTAGGCCCTGGCGGCAGCCTCGTTGCTCCAGACCCTGGCGACGTGAGCCCGAGCGGTGTGCTCGGGAGACGCCCAGGAGGGACAGACCAATGAAGACAACAGCACCCGGCTTTCTTGCCCTGCCGTCCGGCCGCGCCTCAGCTGCAGACGGGCTGCCTGCTCCCGTCGATCCTGCGACGGCTAGCTTTCGCGCGCTGGCGCTGCAGGTACGGGCGATGGGTCTGCTCGACCGAAGGCCCGGCTACTATCGGGTGAAGATCACCCTGACGCTCTTCGCTTTCTTCGCTGGATGGGTCCTGTTCGTCGTTGTCGGCAACTCGTGGGCGACCCTCGCTGTCGCCCCATTGGTGGGGATGATGTTCACCCAGCTGGGGTTCATCGGCCATGATGCGGGGCATAACCAGGTTTTCGGCTCGCGCCGGCGCAATCGCCTGCTCGGGCTCACTGTGGGGAACGCGCTCATCGGGCTGAGCTTTGGCTGGTGGGTTCCCAAGCACAACGCTCACCATGCGCATCCCAACGAGATGGGCCGCGACCCCGATATCGGCGAAGGGTTCGCCTTGGCCTCGTCTGACGCGCCGGGAAACGGGCGCGGCTCTCTCGGATCGTGGCTGGCGCGATGGCAGGGGCCGCTCTTCTTCCCCCTCATGCTGCTGCGAAGCGGTGGCATGCACGTCCTGGGGATCAAGCGGCTTCTGCGGCGGCGAGACCATGCCTCGGCGGTAGAAGCCTCTCTCATCATGCTGCATGCCGCGCTGTACCTGACGGTGGTGCTGTTGGTGCTGTCCCCGCTTAAGGCATTCGCTTTCGTCGTCGTGCAGCAGGCGGTCTTCTCGCTGTACCTGGGTATCAGTTTCGCGCCCAACCACAAGGGGATGCCGATCATCGAATCCGCGACGGCGGCCGGCTTCGCCCGCCGTCAGGTGGTAACTGCCCGGAATATCAGCGGCGGCCCGTTTATCACCTTCATGCTCGGCGGCCTTAACCGCCAGATCGAGCACCACCTATTCCCGTCGATGCCCCGGCCCAATCTGCGGCGGGTCCAGGGCCTTGTCAGGGACTTCTGCGTAGCGACCGATCTCGGCTACCGTGAAGAAAGCTTCATCGAGTCATTCCGCCAGATCATCCATTGCCTTAGCGACGCTGGAGCAGCCGCCAGGGTTAGTCGCCCGGGTGGACAGGATGGACTGTCCCCATCACCACCAGGAGCGCGGGCATCAGGATGAGAGCCCGTCCGGCATTGCTCTGCGTGACGGCCTTGATCTGGATAACGGTAGCGGTGAAGCTCGACGCAACAGCCGCTTGTAGAAGTCTGGACCCTGAGCCTTTTACACTTATCGGCTTAAGGGACGCCGCCAGTTTCTGAGGCCAGCGGGCGGCGTTCCTCTTTTTGGTGACCTCTACAGCATCTGCGAACCAGCACTTCGGCGACTAGTTCTTCTTATGGCGTGTCCGCCGGAAACCATCTGCACAGCTCAAACAGCCCACGAGGAACGTTTTGTGTCTATTCACGGGTCCGGTGCCAGTGTGCGGGCAGAGTCGTTCGGAATGACTTCTTCTGGGGAAGCGGCTCGCGGCTGAGCGGTTAGGAGGCTCTGTCAGGCGGTGAAGCGGTACCGGCTCTGACTGCAGGGGCTCTTGCCGAAGACGAGGACCTTCGCCGGTGTGACGCCGAAGACAAGCCCGTTCCGGCCAGCGGGATCACGGAATCCCCCGTCAGCGACCTGGAAGTCCCAGTCGAGCTTGGACTTCCACAGCGCCGCCAGCCGGTGCAGCCGGGCCGCGTCGTTCATGCGGGCGGCGGTTCCTTCGACTATGACGTCGAGCCCTGATCGGAGCTGGTTGGTGCCAGTGGTGAGGATGCAGTGGGAGTTGGACTGCAGGTTCCTTGCTTTCTGTTCATGGGAGCCGGCGCAGAAGTAGAGCATCCCGTCGAGCCAGACCGCGGGAAGCGGCGTGACGTGCGGCCGCCCGTCGCGGCGCACGGTCGACAGCCAGAACATCTCGGACTTCGACAGCACCCTGGCTACCTCAGCCCACGGCGGGGCCACTGCATCCGGCTCGCTGAAGCTTTCGTTCAGCTCTGCGGTTGGTTCGGTCTGGGGCATCAGCGTTCTCCTGCACGGGTTCGCGCGATTCGCTTCACGGGGTTCGCGCGATTCGCTTCACAAGGTAGACGCCGTGCCGGGGAGAAATTCATCGCCCGCGGCAGGCTGGCGTGGCGCAGGCCACCCGGTCACAGTCGGAGACGGCTTTGCCGGCTTCCCAGTGCCGGGGCTGACCCCGGGTATATTTCCTTACTGTCCGTTCGGTTAATGATTGCTTCGCTTGTTTGTCATAGGGTTTCCTCATCTGCCGGACGCCAGGGGTATGGCCGACGGCGAGGTACCCGGCGGTGAAGGCGAGTTGGCGCACCTGCAGGTCTGGGACGTGCGTGGCCAGCAGGCGCCAGGGCCGGTCGAAGCTGGTGAAGTCGGTGATGAACGGCCGGTGCAGGCGGGTGATCCAGGGCCGCAGCGGCCACATCGACGGCTCCTCGGCCAGCCGCCGGTAGATCGTTACGGCCTCCTGACTGTGCGTGCCGAGAATCTCGTCCGTAGCTGTGACCAGCGGAGTTGCTCTCATTGCCGTCCGGCCATGATGATCACCGGTCATGTGCCTGCGGTTCGTCTTCCTCCTGATCACGCGGCTGACCTCGTGGCTGCGGCTGTCTCAGCGTGAGGAGACATGGAAGACCGCCGAGATCTTGATCCTGCGCCACCAGCTCACCGTCCTGCAGCGGCGGCAGCCGCGCCGCCCGTAACTGGACTGGGCGGACCGGGCACTGCTCGCGACCCTGCTCGCCGTGATACCGAAAGCCCGCCGGCCCGGGCTGCGGCTGCTGGTCACCCTGGACACGATCGTGCGCTGGCACCGCGACATCGTCCGCCGCCGCTGGGCCGCCAGGTCCATCCGCGGCAAGACCGGCAGACCGGCCACCCGCCGGAACATCAGAGCCCTGGTCCTCCGGCTGGCCCGGGAGAACCCCGGCTGGGGATACCGCAGGATCCACGGTGAGCTGGCCGGCCTGGGAGCGAAGATAGCGGCGTTGACCGTGTGGGAAATCCTGAAGAAAGCAGGGATCGACCCCACGCCGCGACGAGCAGACCCTACCTGGCCGCAGTTCCTGCGCTCCCAGGCCGAGGCGATCCTAGCGTGCGACTTCTTCACCGCCGACCTGCTCGACGGCACCCAGGCTTATGTCCTGGCCGTAATCGAGCACGCCACCAGGCGCATCCGCATCCTCGGGGTCACCCTGCACCCGACCGGGGCGTGGACCGCCCAGCAAGCCCGAAACTTGCTGATGGACCTCGGCGAGCAGGCGCACCGGGTCAAGTTCATGATTCGCGATCGCGGCTCGAACTACACCGCCGCTTTCGACGCGGTCCTCGCTGATACCGGGATCCGGACTGTGCTCTGCAACGTCCGGACGCCGCGCATGAACACCGGCCTCACCGGTCGCTCGACTCCGCTGCGCCGCTGAAACCGCTCCCCGAACCGGTCGATCTTGAGCAGCACCGTGTCCGAAGACACCCTCGCGTCGGCGGCATGATCAACGAATACCGCCTGGTCGCCTGACGTGGACGAGGTTCTCGGCACCCACAGGCGCAGGCGCGGCGAAGACGGCATCTCCTTCGAACACCGCGGCCCCTGCCGCGACCCGCAACGCCACCGGCACTGCCCGGGCCTGTGGCGCGGCGAGATCACCCTCGGCTACACCGGCGACGGGAAACGCGCCCGCCGCAAGGTCAGCGGCACGACCAAGGCCGCCGTGGTGGACAAGCTCCGCGACCTGCACCTCCAGCTCGACAAGGGAATCACCCCCAAGCCCGGCTACGCCCACTACACCGTCCGGCAGGCAGCCGAGGACTGGCTCGCCCACGGCCTCGACGGCCGCTCCCCCAAGACCGTCAAGAAGAACCAGAACGTCCTCGAGCCCATCCTGACCATCATCGGCGCCCGCAAGCTCCGCGACCTACCCGCCGCCGACGTGCGGCAGGCACTCGCCGCGATGGCTGCCGGGTACTCCACCGCCGCGGTCTCGATGGGGCATCTGGCGCTCAAGCGCGCCATCCGGCATGCCGAAGCCAACGACCTGGTGGCCCGCAACGTCGCCGCCCTGGCCGACACCCCCAAATGCCATGAAGGCCGCCCGTCCAAATCCCTCACCCTGGACCAGGCCGTCGCGGTCATCGCCGCCGCGGCGACCCTGCCGGTCATGGAACTGCGGCCCGGCCTCAAAGACGTCCGCCGGCCCGCCGCGCTGATGCACGCCTACATCGTGCTCAGCCTGCTCGCCGGGCTCCTCACCGAAGAGGCCCGGGCCCTGCGCTGGGCGCACGTAGACCTGGACGCCGACCCGGAAGCCCGCCCGTCCGTGCCGCCGCACGTGGCCGTATGGCGATCGGTCCGCGCGCACGGCGACACCAAGACCGAACGGTCCCGCCGCACCCTCGCCCTCCCCGTGGCGGCGGTCCAGGCACTGCGCGCCTGGCTGGACTGCCAGGCCGGTGAGCGGCTCGCAGCCGAGGACGACTGGCAGGACACCGGGCTGGTGTTCACCACCCACCACGGCGCCGCCCTCGACGCCGGGAACGTCCGGAAAATGTTCAAACGGGTCTGCGACGAGGCCGGGATCGGAGACAGCTGGACCCCGCGCGAGCTGCGGACCTCCTTCGTCAGCCTGATGAGCCACCGAGGCGTCAGCATCGAGGAGATCGCCCGCCTCGTCGGGCACACCTCCACCCGCACCACCGAGATCGTCTACCGCCGCGAACTGCGACCCGTCATCACCACAGGCGCCGAGATCATGGACCAGCTCTTCACAGGAACCTAGTCCCTCGCGGTCCCCCAAGCCGCCGAGGACCCAGGCCGTCAGGGATAGACATCTTCGTCGCCCGCAACGACCGCGACCGGTGACTGCCTGTCGCAGCCAGATGTTCTTCGTGCCCAGCGGAGCGCTGTGTCATGCGTTGGTTCATGATCCCGGCCGGGGCGGCCGGTGGCTGGTCCGGTCAGGGCTGTGATCCGGCGGAGATCCAGCGGCTGAACAGGGCTACCTGGTCCCGCGGCCTGGTCCCGCGGCCGGGTCCCGTCGCAGGGCATGCTGCCCTGACGAAGCTGATGGAGGATCGCGTCCTGGTGAGCGAGCACATCGTCATGCGATCAGAGGCCGGACACCTTCAGCATCGAGGGTCCTGTCCGTGTCACGAAGAGCGGGCAGATGTCACGCTCGAACCCAGACACGACCCACCCGCCCGCGACCGGCGCGCAAGCCGCAGCCCGATGCTGGCCGGGTCGTTTTCACTGCGGGCCGGGGAACTACGATGTCATTCCGGTCCCGGGCAGCCCCCCTGCAGGGCCCTGGCATCATGAGGGGAGGTGACCTGTGCGGTTGCAGCCGGCGCACCATCTTCTGCGCCGTGCTTTGAACTGGGATCTGCGGCCGCTCGACGTGCTCCGACTGGTGCGAGACGACCCGCATCCGGTCGCGTTGCTTGGCGCCTGGGCCGGAGGCGGCGCAGTGATCGGATCCGAGCCGGTGCTGGTCCGCAGCCCGCCGCAGGATCTGGGTGATGTGCTGGACGCGCCTTATCCCGGAACGGGCGGCCCTGCTTTTGGCGGCGGCTGGATCGGCTGCCTCGGCTACGGGCTCGCCCGCGACCTGCTCCCCCAGCCGCCGGCGCCGGGCGGACCGCGGCGGCTGCCGATCTGGTGGTTCGGCTACTACGATCACGTGCTGCGGCGGGACGAGACATCCGCCCGGTGGTATTTCGAGGCGCTGTGGACGCCAGGCCGTGCAGCCGAGCTGGAACGCCGCTTTGACGAGCTGTCAGGCCGGGCGCGCGCACCGGTACCGCCACCCCGCGACTACGCTTGCGGCGACTTCGAGCTGGTGCCGTCGGCGAGCGAGCACAGGGCAGCCGTCGGCCGCACGGTGGAGTACATCCGGCAGGGAGACATATTCCAGGCAAATATCTGCCTGCGGCTGGAAGCTGTATTCCGCGGCGACCCGCTCGACTTGTTCTGCCGGGCCGCATCTGAGCTGCAGCCGCCCTACGCAGCGTTCCTGCGCCTGCCAGGTGGTGATCTGGCCAGCCTGTCGCCCGAGCTCTTCCTGCGCCGGACCGGGCGGACGGTACTGTCCAGTCCCATCAAGGGAACGAGCCGCCGGTCGGCCTGCGGGCGCCGGGCCGCGGCTCAGCGCAGCGAGCTTGAGAAGTCGGCCAAGAACAGGGCCGAGAACGTGATGATCGTCGATCTGATGCGGAACGATCTCAGCCGGGTTTGCGTGGCCGGCAGCGTCGAGGTACCTCGCCTGCTGCACGCCGAAGCCCACCCGGGGGTATGGCATCTGGTGTCGGACGTGTGCGGGAGTCTCGACCCGCAATCCGGCGACGGTGACCTCATCCGGGCCGCCTTTCCGCCCGGGTCGGTGACCGGCGCGCCCAAGATCCGGGCTCTTGAGATCATTCATGAGCTGGAGGCGGTGCCGCGCGAGATCTATACCGGCGCTGTCGGGTACCGCAGCCCGGTTGCCGGGCTCGAGCTGAACGTCGCCATCCGGACCTT
>Ga0302326_10031840_pt1 | contig 10526 bp, 5 predicted proteins | sample Palsa_T0_3_FD_202264 | JGI IMG/M metagenome (GOLD analysis project Ga0302326, IMG submission 202264) | Peat permafrost microbial communities from Stordalen Mire near Abisko, Sweden - Palsa_T0_3 | ecosystem: Environmental > Terrestrial > Soil > Palsa > Peat permafrost | place: Sweden: Abisko... | reverse complement strand
TGCGGATCGTGATCGCCGAATTCGGCTGGCCGAGCGCCGGTTACAATTTCCACCAGGCCGAACCGGGTCGCTTCGAGCAGGCCATGGTGATCCGCGATTTCGTCAATCGCGCGCAGGCCTACGGCATCGACTACAACATCGTGGAAGCCATCGATCAGCCGTGGAAGACCATGGAAGGCGGCGTCGGTCCCTATTGGGGACTGTTCGACGCATCGCGCCAGGCGAAGTTCCCCTGGACCGGTCCGATCACCGATCCCGATTACGTCAAGCAGGCCGGCCTCGCCGTCTTGCTCGGGGTGCTGCTCTCGCTGCCGATCCTGGCCTTAAGCGGCGTGACGGTGACACAGGCAGCCCTGCTTGCGGTGTCCGCCAACATTGTCGGCGCCTGGTTCACTGCTATCGTCGCCTTCTGGAAGGGGCACTACTTTGTGTCGGGCGCGGCTTTCGCGCTGGGTCTCGGCATCATTCTGCTTATTCCGCTCGTCGCCATCGCCATGGCGCGGCTTGAGGAGATCGCGGCCATCGCTTTCGGCCGCAACCCCCGCCGGCTCGTGATCTCACCGCCGCTCGCGCCGGAAGGCTATGCCCCCAAGGTCTCGATCCACGTCCCGGCCTGTTGCGAGTCACCGGAGATGCTGGTGGCGACCCTCGATGCTGTCGCCAAACTCGACTATCCGAATTTCGAATGCGTCATTGTCATCAATAACACACCGGATCCCGCGCTCTGGCAACCGGTCGAGGCGCATTGTCTGGCACTTGGCGAGCGCTTCAAGTTCGTCCGCGTCGACAAACTCTCCGGCTACAAAGCCGGCGCGCTTCGCCTCGCGCTCGAGCACACCGCGCCGGACGCCGAGATCATCGGCAGCATCGACGCCGACTATGTTGTGTCACCCGATTGGCTGAAGGATCTGGTGCCGCTGTTCTCCGATCCGCGTGTGGGCCTCGTGCAATCGCCGCAGGATCATCGCGACGGTGATCTTTCGCTAATGCACGCCGCAATGAACGCGGAATATGCCGGCTTCTTCGATATCGGTATGGTGCAGCGAAACGAAGTCAACGCCATCATCATGCACGGCACGATGTGCCTGATCCGCCGCGCGGCGCTCGAAGCGGTCGGCAACTGGCCGACCGACACCATCGTCGAAGACTCCGATCTCGGTCTGCACCTTCTCGAAAGCGGCTGGACCGCGCACTACACCAATCGCCGTTACGGCCACGGCCTGCTGCCCGACACCTTCGAGGCCTACAAGAAACAACGCCAGCGCTGGGCCTTCGGCGGCTTCCAGCTCGTGCAAAAGCATTGGCGGCATCTGCTGCCCGGTGCGACTGGGCTGTCACGCGATCAGAAGCGCGAATACGCCATCGGCTGGCTCAACTGGCTCGGCGCCGAGACCGTCGGCGTTGTCGTGGCGCTGCTCAACATCATCTGGGTCCCGGTCGTCGCCTTCGCCAATATCGCGGTGCCGGACCGCATCCTTACTATTCCGATCATTGCCGCGTCCGCGGTCGCGGTGCTGCATTTCATCTCACTCTATCGCCTGCGGGTGCGTGCCACGCCTCTGCAAATGGTCGGCGCGGTCTGTGCGGCGATGTCGGTGCAGTGGACCGTGGCGCGAGCGGTCAGCATGGGCATCGTGCAGGAACACATTCCGTTCCTGCGCACCGCCAAGGGCGGCGTCGCCTGCAAGGGACCGGATTTCGCGGCGTTTTGGGAAGCGATTATCGCCGGGCTGTTGCTCGCCGGCTCGGCGACGCTGGTGATCACCAACTACAAGCAAGTCCGCGAGATCGACATCTTCGCTTTCGTGCTGGTGGTGCAGAGCGTGCCGTTCCTCTCGGCGGTGACGCTGGCGCTGATCGAAGGCACGCGCTTCAACTCGTTCGCTTTCTGGCGCGGACTCGAAGCCAGGATCGGCGAGCTGTTGCCGCAGCGGCGGGCCATCGGCCAAGTGATTGCGAATACCCAAGTGATTGCGAACCAGGTGATCGCCGCTGAGCCGCCAAAAGTGCCGGCCGACAACCGGGTCGAGGCGGTGCAGTGAGTGCCGCTTCAGGGTTTCTTCCGCTAATCCCCGCGCAAGCAGGGACTTAAGCTGAAATAGATTCTCGCCTTCGCGGGAACGAGCGGGCATTAGCCCGCCAACGCCGTCTCCGCGAGCCGCACCCAGTATGACGTACCGAGCGGGATGACCTCGTCGTTGAAGTCGTAAGCTGGGTGATGCAGGCCGGCGCTGTCGCCGTTGCCGACGAAGATGAAGGCGCCCGGACGTTCGTTGAGCATGAACGAAAAATCTTCGGCCGCCATCCGCGGCGGGCAATCGTTGACCTTGTCCTTGCCGGCGATTTCGCTCGCCACGCTTGCCGCAAAAGCGGTTTCGCGTTCGTGGTTCACCACCACCGGATAGCCGTTGCTGTAGGTAAGCTTGGCCTTGGCGCCGTAGAGTTTGGCGGTGCCCTCGACGATTTCATTGATGCGCTTGCGCAACAGCTCGCCGACTTCGGGCGTAAGGGCCCGCGCCGTGCCGCGAAGCTTGGCGTGCTGGGGAATGACGTTATCGGTGTGGCCCGCCTGGAACATACACACCGAGACCACCGCGGCCTCCAGCGGATCTACGTTGCGGGAAACGATCGACTGCAGCTGATTGATGATCTGGCAGCCGACCAGGATGGTATCGATGGCGATCTGCGGCCGTGCGGCGTGGCCGCCTTTGCCTTCGAGATCGATCTCGATGTGATCGGCGGACGCCATGATCGCGCCGGAGCGGATCGCAAACTCCCCGATCGGCAGGCCCGGATAATTATGCATCCCGTAGACTTCCTGGATGCCGAACCGGGTCATCAGGCCATCCTTCACCATGGCCTCGCCGCCGGCGCCGCCCTCCTCCGCCGGCTGGAAAATCACCACTGCGGTGCCGGCGAAGTTGCGGGTCTCGGCGAGGTATTTGGCGGCGCCGAGCAGCATCGCCGTGTGGCCGTCATGACCGCAGGCGTGCATTTTCCCCGGGACTTGGGATTTGTATGGCAGGCCGGTCTCTTCCTCGAGCGGCAGCGCATCCATGTCGGCGCGCATGCCGACGACCTTATTGCCGGGCTTGCGGCCCTTGATGACGCCAACCACGCCGGTACGGCCGATGCCCGGTATGACGTCGTCGCAGCCGAAGCTTTTCAGCTTCTCGACGACCGAGGCCGCGGTCTGGTGCACATCGTAGAGCAGTTCCGGATGCATGTGCATTTGCCGCCGCCAGGCGGTGATTTCGCCATGCATGTCGGCGATACGATTGACGATAGGCATCGCAGAGTTCCTCGCTCAATGGTCCGCCCGGCCCGGCTGGGCCAGCCTAGCAAAGGCAGCACAAAAAAGCGCGCAAGGCTGGTAATGCCCGGCGGATTTCAGTATCTCCCTGCCCAGCGAGCGCGTAGCTCAGTCGGTAGAGCACGTGACTTTTAATCACGGGGTCCTGGGTTCGAGTCCCAGCGCGCTCACCAAATAAATCAGCCACTTCTTCAATAGACCGCTTCCAAGAAATCCAGTTTGGAAGCGCCTTGGAAGCAGGAGGACAATTTGCGCCCGCCGTGGAAGGACAGTCGGCCACCGAAGGATCGGCAATTCCTTGCACTAGCGCTGGCCGAGGGCAGCCGCGACGCGCCGGGAAGTGTCGATCCCGTCAGAGTGATCGCGGAGTGGGATAGCATCAACGAAGTTTGGCGCCCTGTGAGAGTGCCCGGCGAAGCGATGACACCGACCACGCTCGGCATCGTTTGCTGGACGGAAATTCCGGACGCTCCCGCGGGTTGATCGATATGCGTGGTCCGGCCGCCCGATGATCCGTTTGGCGCGCTACCCTTCGCACCCAACCGGGCCCTATAATCGGTCTTCGTGTAATCTAGTCGATGCCTAAAACTTCAGGGATAAACGCTGATGAGTTTTGCATTGATTTTGCAGTTCGTTCTGAATGGCCACGTTCACACGGTAAATACCGGGCATACGTTTTCCTCACAGCAAGAGTGCAGTGTCGCCGGGGAGCAGGCTAAGAGCTACGCCAATCTGGCGCCCGGCGAGCGATATTCATTTTCCTGCCGGCCAAAGTGACCTGGGCGCCGCGCGCTATCTTTGGTTCATGCCCGCACCCCCACGCCGGTTTCCGCCGCCCTGGTCGATCGAAGAACGCACGGAATCCTTCATCGTGAAGGACGCCACTGGGCAGCCGCTTGCCCACGTCTATTTTGAGGACGAGACGACGCGCCAACGCACCACGAAACGGCTATCGCGTGACGAGGCGTTCCTGATCGCTGTGAATATCGCCAAGCTGCCGAGCGTGCCGCGGACGATTTTGATGGACATTCCCCGGCCGCGGCATTCGGCTAGTGATGAATAGGTCCCGGTCCACCTTGGTCGCGTCCCCGCTTGGGGTGGGTTTGCAAGGCGTAGGATGGTACGCTGCGCCACAAAGCCAATCACCAAGTCGCTCGGGCGGGAACGCGTCATGAGGATCTTAGCAATATCGGCGTGTGCGCTCGTATTATTCACTGGCATTGCCCATTCCGAAGACGCAGCCACGGCCGCTTCCATTGCGCGGCAGGAACAAAAAAAGCAGAAAGAGCTGGATGAAGCCTACAAAGCCGCGTCGACAATTAAGAAGGCCCCCGCCACTCCCGTTGACCCTTGGGGCGCAGTACGGCCTGCTACTAGTTCGAACACAACCTCTAAGTGACTGCGCTGATAAAGCGCCCCGCCTGGTCGAGACGGCATCGAGCGCGAGCTCGGCCGCGACGATTGACGACGCTAACCGCTTTTATGATGAGCAAGTGGCGCGCTACCCCGGTCGCCTCGTCGTGCTGCGTGGTGGCGCCTCACCGGTGAGCTGCCCGATACGCCGCAGCGACGGCAAGCGACTTGACTTGGTGATTTAGCTCGACCTTATTGCTTCCCAGAGGCCTGCCAACTGAGCCTATCCACCACGATCCTTATGGGGAAGGCGCGCGACCAGCCTAGCGTGCTGCCATACCTCGATGTCACGGCCGTCCAAAGCGTGCTTAGCCGTCTGGATGGCTTCCTCATCGTTAGAGCACTCAATCGCTTTGGGAACGCCGAAGAGATGACCATCTCGAGCAATGGTATAAATGCGATATGCAAGCATAATACGAACCCCCAGAACTGCGGTTCCAGCGGTCACTTTCAGGTGCCGGGTCGGGAGTTGAAATCTCGGGGGTCTTTGAGAGCGTCCCTTGAAGAATTAACGCTGCGCTTATCTGCAATAAATAGCGACTCGTTAATTAGGACAGCGCGTGCGGCAAATTAGGACAGCGGACGTAGGACAGCGCCAGAGGCCGCCAACTGATGTGCCTGAGGCGCCCTTGAAGCGCTCTGTTATCGATCAGCCTTTTCATGCTCAGGCATGTGCGCTGGCGCAATGGATGGTGACCGTTCGATGAATCGGGACTGCTCAATCTCGCGAATCCGACGACTGACCCAATTCTTTGTCTCAATCCGCTTTTGTTCGGCGGTTATATGGGCTGTTGAGGCTGGTTCATAAGGCAGGATGAAGTTAGCCTTCGCGATGCACTCTAACGCGCCCCACCACCAAAAGATGTATGAACTACGCAGGTTTATTGCCAGTTACAAAATGGTTAGACTTGAGGCGGTTTTTGGACACTCCACCCTCCAACCTTGGCACCCACAATTCCACCGTAGGGGCGGCCTGGGTGCTCCTCGCAAACCCAGTTCATGTCCTGACACTGGGCACACTTCGTTGAGTTCACCGACGCTGCCCGGTGCCGCCTTCAACGATGAAAAGGAAAGCAATCCAAATCTGTTTCCACCATGGTCGACGGGTCCGCGTCTTGGACGCTGTAAGCCAGGCCGGTGTGTAACTATTGGGCATTGAGCGCGGTCGATTGATGCTGGACTTCTGATTAGTGAAGCGCGGGTCCGTGGCCAATTCTAGGCACGATGGAATTCAATCGGTGCTACCCACCCTAACAGCCTCGATTCGCTTTACCTAAAAATCGACCTATATCCGTTGCGTGTTGCCTAAGCCCGCCGGCTGGTCGACGCCCCTGCAGCGGCCGATCACGATCCCGCAGGTGATGACGCTCAAGACGCTCGCCGATGTGCGCACATCACTGAATGTCGGTTGCGGCGTGAACAAGCTGGTTAGCGAGCAATCGATTTTTGAGAATGGTGGCGTTTTTACAGACATCCTCCACAAGTTGGGTCGCCATGTCTGCACTCAGCGGCGTATAATCTTCGTAAGCTACGTCAAGGGCGGAAATGGCGTGCCGCCATTCACTAGTCGCCGCTAAATGTTGCAGTTCGGAAGTGAGAAACTGAATGGCACCGTCGATTGTTTTGAGGGAATTCTCTATTCCCCGCCATCGTACGGCAATTGGCCAACTTAGCGAGCGAATGTCAGCGTCGGGCTCAGCGAGTTCGGACATACAACTATCCCCGCTAAATTAGCATGTCCGCGAAATCGCCATACACTTGCGGCTTTTTCGCGGCCTAATCCAACGATTGCACATTCGCCCAGCCTGCGCCGCCGGCGAAGATCCCGTGAACATCAGCGTCGTGCTGCCGAGCGCGTGCCGTACAGCATGAAATAGGCCGCACGGCCGCGCTGAAAGGCCATTTGGGCCGAGTTTTGTCTCGGCAATCCCTTTGGTAACCTTTGGTTGTGCGAGTCAAACTGTCGCAGATTAATTGCGCATTAAGGTCTATTGACTTATATGTCAATACGCGAAGAATGGATGAAACTCGTTGTTGACGAGGAGCTATTCGAGCTTGAGCCGCTCGCAGGCGATAAGAACGCTCGCACAATTCTTCTCTCCCGCGAGATGTGGGACTTGCTGAGCTCGGAAATGGAAGAGGGAGAGAGCGCAAATCGGAGAAGCAAGCTTCTGGCAACGTTGCAGAACATCGTTGCCGGACGTCGGCTGGTTGTTTGCTTAGAACCGTATGCTGCACGAAAAGCTAATATCGGCAGATTGGATCCAATTGAGGATTCTATCTTCGATATCCGATGCCAAGACAAGCCAGCGGTACGAGTGTTTTGTCGCTTCTTAGAAACGAATGTCGTGCTTGCGGTTACATGTCGTCCCCGCTCCAAAAGATTGTGGTGGCTTAGCTGGCTTCCGTTAGGCGATCGTGAATCAAAAGAATGGAAACGCGGCGTTGCTGCGGTCAAGCGTGAATGGGGCAGACTGTTCCCAACATACGAGCCGGTAAAAGGGGATAACCTACATGCCTACTTCTCTTCAAACGCAACTCTTGAAAGAACTCGCAGCCGGTCCTGATGGTGGTCCGATTGCGGAATCGCGCCTTGTCTATCTACAAGAGCGTCTGCGAGGACGGTTTTTTGACTTTTTGCTTAGCCGCTTTGAAGAAGCGCGCGAGAACGGTTTAACGCAAGCAAAACTGGCGCGCCGCATCAGAAAATCGCCAGAGGTCATAAATCGATGGCTTAGCGCACCCGCTAACCTAACGTTGGATTCAATTAGCGATCTTTTCGCGGGGATCTCAGCGGAAGAACTTGAGTTCTCAGCGTCGTCTTTGCTGGGCCGCGCCCGCGTTAATTACTCTCATCTAGATGACGTTCCCAGTGCGGATGATTTTTCCGAGCAGAGAGCAGCAGAGAGCAGCGCGCTAGATCAAAAAGATCAGGGTTCTACCAAGCGACTGGCAAGCATCGAAGAAGCTGGGTTGGGTCTATGAGGATAATTGCGTTTGAGATGAGTCGTGTCACGGTTTTGTTCCCGTACGAAGAGGTAATTCCCTTGGCGGGCGTGAATGATCGCGACATCATTGAAAAGATCGCCGCGCGGTATCAATTCTTGAAAATCCCAAATCTCTTAGTCGACGATACGGCCAAGAATGGCTATAAATTTGAAAATGGCAGTGTCACGAAAAACGGCGGGACAGCGCGAATTGCAGATTTTTCCATCTTCCGTGATGGGATAGTAATCAACGCCCCAAAAACAGATAACGCCGAAGAATTCCTTGACGACATAAGTGAATATATGAAAAGCGAGTTCTCTTATCGTGACCCCATTACACCTCCGCGGAGATACTTTCAGAGTCAATTGGTAGTTGAATTCGACAAATCCCCTGGAAAACTAATTGTGTCTCTCGATAAAATCGCCGCTACCATCTCCGAACCGCTAAAAGAGATTTATGGAGCGGATATTCCAATGAAGTTTGGTCGTCTAGATTTCGACGTGGATAAATCGAAGCTTTTCCTTCCCGCTCCGGCAGCCGTCCATCGCTTCATTATTGACCGGCGTACTGGCGTACCCTTTGAGAAGGAGCGCTTTTTCTGTTCCGCGCCCCTGCGAACGAAAACGCACGTGAGCGTTTTGGAGAAGATTGAAGCTCTGTTGCCTTAGCTCTTCTCCAGCGCTTCTTTGAACGCATTAAATCGCCGAGCCAGCGCGGGCCGGCCCGGCGCACTCGTCATGTGTTATGCCGACTTCGTATTATCGGCTACGAGGACAGGTGCGGGCCTTGCAAGCGCTTTACTGGCCACTCTGGCTCATAATGGTCGAGCCGCGAGCCTTCGCCAGCGAGCAACCACCCAAGGTGCACATCGAACTTCTTCGCGAACAACAAAAGACCATAGAGGCAGCCGCGGAAAGGCAGGCCGGTCTCCCATCTTCGATAGGCCCGCAAAGTCATCCGGCAGGTTGCCGCGGCATCAACTTCGGTAGTTCCTGACGCCATGCGAATAGCACGAACTCTACGGCCGAAATCACGATACCAAGCTAGGTGTTTTTCTTTCCGTCTCTGGGCCGCGGTGTTTGTGAATTTGACTATCATGACTGCACCGCCTCCCGCGCAATCCGATCTGCCGCCTCTTGCATCGGCGCCGGAGTAATGCCGAGAATGATGACACCGACTCAACATAAAGCCGCCTCCTAGTTTGATCCTCGTCCTCCTCGCAGTCGCGGTCGGCCCACGCTTCAGAAAATAACAGCGCAATTGCGTGCGTCTGTATGGCCAGCCCGGCAAGCGTAGTAGCCTTGTGAGCCAAGATTTCGTCTCCGAGGTCGAATAACTGATCATTGATGCGGCCCCACCGTTCCAGATCGGGATCTATTTGAATGTTGTTGGCTTCCTCCCACCTATCGAGGGCTCGCTGAGCGAGCCAATCCTTCCGTACGCGATCGAGCTCCGCTCCGAGCCGCAAAAGTTCGGCATCGGCGCCTACGGGTAATGCGTTGGCGAGCGAAGGCGCGAGCGCCGGCAGCGCTACCGCACTAGTTACAAGACTACGACGGGATAATTGCGACATAGCTTCTCTCCATTGGTTTGTGGATTGCCCCAACACCAAAGCGGGAAGCCGCGCAGACTTGTGATATTTATGGAATCGGTCATCGACTTTCCCGCAAGGTTGTCGGTGGCAAGTCCCGGCCGGGTGTTTGACGCACTCGGTCGGGGCGCTTTAATGATGCGCTGCGCCGGGAGTCTGCGTCAAGGGACCTGCTGTCCCAAATTACAGTAGCGCAAGCCAGCCCTCGCGGGGCCGCGGCGCTATCCACTACCAATGACCTCGAAAGAATAAGCCCCAGCGCTTGCACGCCGGGGCCCATTTGGGGGGGTAGAGCCTCACCTTTTACAATCAGTCGTGATGCGCTCCAATACGTAAGAGTGCCCACGAACGAACCGTGAAGCCGTCCTACAGCTGAAAAAGAAAATGCCCCAGCAACGGCGGCTGCCAGGGCAAGTCCTTAGTGCGTGCTGAGCTGAACTTTTGTCGTTCAACTCACGACGCGCCTTTTACCGAGGGACAGCTTAAGAGCAACAACAAATCCCCCTCAAGGTTGATGGTTTGAGATCGCCCGTCAGGAAAAGCCCTTAATCCTGCATTGACTCGCACCCATCCCTAGGTTGCAATGATGCCAGGGGTTGAGAGCCGTGTCATGCTGCGACGCTTATGGCTTGTGGTTGGGCACCGCTGTACGTCGCGCTATTTCAGTTCCGATACAACAATCGGTTCAATGCCGATATTTTTGGAACGGCGACGAGCGGATGCTAACATGACGCTGCCTCCTTCATGGCAACGCGAGGTTCAAAAAGCCGTAGAGGAAGCTGCAAACGCCGACCGCCAGCAGCGGCGGCCCCCTCACAGGGCCGTATCCACTAATGCGCAAGCAGTCGCCGTGTCGCCAAACGCAACTGAAACCGTATTTTTACCGGCACGCCGTACTCTTCTGATCGGGTGGGAAGACGGAGGGGTGTACGGGGATGTACCGTGTGCCGTCTTTTCCCTAGGGCCGCGTGGTTGAACTGTGATGAGGCGACCACGCGGCTTTTTTATCGCGCTGTGGGAGTGGCTCACGTATCCCGTCCTACCACCTCATCGAATCGGAAATAAAGAGCTGCTCGTAACCGCTCCCAAGCCCGACTGCGAGCTGCCATCAGCCTATAGATAAAATTTGAAACGAATGGCGGCACATTTAGAAACAAACGTTCGGTAGTCTTCGCGAGCTGGGTTCTCACCAACGGCACCCCTCTAATAGGAAGCCTCGGC
>Ga0302326_10031838_pt1 | contig 10527 bp, 8 predicted proteins | sample Palsa_T0_3_FD_202264 | JGI IMG/M metagenome (GOLD analysis project Ga0302326, IMG submission 202264) | Peat permafrost microbial communities from Stordalen Mire near Abisko, Sweden - Palsa_T0_3 | ecosystem: Environmental > Terrestrial > Soil > Palsa > Peat permafrost | place: Sweden: Abisko... | reverse complement strand
TCATCGACGGGATCGTGGCCGCCGCGCGCTTCGCCGAGCTCGATCCCTACCGCGCCGCCACGCACAACAAGGGCATCATGAACGGCATCGACGCCGTCGTGATCGCGACGGGCAACGACTGGCGCGCCGTCGAGGCCGGAGCCCACGCGTTCGCCGCGCGGACGGGGCGCTACTCGCCGCTCGCCGTGTGGAGGCGCTCGGGCGATCGGCTCGAGGGCAAGATCGAGCTCCCGCTCGCGCTCGGCACCGTCGGCGGCACGCTTCGCGTCCACCCCGCCGCGCGCGTCTCGCTGCGCTTGCTCGGCGTGACCGACGCGCAAGAGCTCGCGGGCATCGCCGCCGCCGTGGGCCTGGCGTCCAACCTGGCCGCCGTGAGGGCCCTGGCGACCGACGGCATCCAGCGCGGCCATATGGGCCTTCACGCCCGGTCCGTGGCCTTGGCGGCGGGCGCCTTGGCCGGACAGGTCGAACGGGTCGCGGCCATGATCGTCGAGGCCCGAGACATCACCCTCGAAGGGGCCAAAAAGGCCATCAAGGCCCTTTAACCCTGACCAGTGCGTGACCGGGGGGGCGACCTGGCGTATTTTCCCGGGGTGCGGAGAGATGGCGACGATGCGCGGCGGCTAGACCGTTGGAGCGAGTTGCCGCCCGGCGACCCGCACCGGGACGTGACCGGTGCGCTTCACGACGTCTCCAACGCGCTGACCGTCCTGCTCGGCTGGATCTCCGAGGTGCGCGCGGGAGCGTCTCCTGCCGACCTCGCCCGCGCCATGACCATCATCGAAGACCGCGCACGCTCGGCGCGCGATCTCGCGCGAAGGGCGATCGGCGCGCACGACGCGATCGACGAGCGCGAGCGCGCCATCGGCGCCGTCGTCACCGACGTCGTCGAGGCGCTGTCGGTCGAGGCCCAGCGCGCCAAGGTCAAGGTGAGCGTCTCGGGCGGCACGTCGGCCGCCCGGCTCCCCCTCGCCGCCGACGCGTCGCAGGTCCTCACCAACGTGGTCATGAACGCGCTCGCGTGGGCGCCGCCGGGCACCCGCGTGAGCATCGACGTGGTCGACGACCCGAGCGGCATGGCGCTCATCGTGAGCGACGAGGGCCCGGGCATCGCGCCCGGGCAGGTCGATCGCATCTTCGGCGGCGTCACCAACCGCGAAGGCGGCGCCGGCGTGGGCCTCAAGCACGCTCGTGCCGTCGCTCGCGCGGCCGGCGGGGACCTGACCATCGTGCACCGCGCCGACGCGCAGGGCGCGTGCTTTCGCATCGACTGGCCGCGCCCGGCGATGGCGTCGACCGAGGGGCCCGTGTCGACCGCGCGCTCGGCGGTGCTCACCGGCCGGCGCATCCTCGTCGTCGAAGACGACGTCGGGGTCGCGATGCTGCTCGAGACGGCCCTCGGGGCCCGGGGGGCTCGCGTCGTCGTCGCCCGCACCGCCGCCGAGCTCGAGACGCTGGCCGCCGACGAGCACGACGCCGCGCTCATCGACCTGTCGCCCATCGCCCACGACGTTCAGGGCGCCATCGACATGCTGCGCCGCGGATCGCCCAACGTGGCCATCGTCTTCATCAGCGGCAGCTCGGTGCGGCTGCCCGACGTGCTCGAGGACGAGAAGATCCGCTGGGTGCGAAAGCCCTTCGAGGTCAAAGAGATCGTCGCCGCGCTGGCCGAAGGGACGGCGTAGGCCAAGACTTTGATACTTTCTTGAGGGTCGGACGGCCCGTATTGACGAAGTCCTGATCGAGGGCGCTCTACAGTCCGGTCGTCGTGGCTGCTCATGTCACCGCGGATGGCCGTTCGCGCTACCAGCTGGCGCCCGGCGACAGCCTCGATGGCTATGACATCCGGACCGTCCTCTCGCGGGGCGGCATGGGATGCGTCTTCAAGGCGTGCGAGCGCGCCACGGGGCGGACGGTGGTGCTCAAGGTCCCGCACCTGCACCTCGAGAGCGACGTCGCCTTTTACTCGCGGTTCGAGCGCGAAGAACGCATCGGCCTTCGCCTGCGTCACCCCTCGATCGCGGCGGTCGCGGCGGTCTCCGGCAAGAGCCGGCCGTACCTCGTGATGGAGTACGTCGAGGGTCGATCCCTCTACGAGATCGCGCGGACCGAGGGCCGCCTGCCCGAAGCGCGCGTCCTCGAGATCGGGCGGCACATCTGCGAGGCCCTCGTCTACATCCACGCGCAGGGCGTCGTGCACCGCGACCTCAAGCCCGAGAACGTGGTCGTCGACGCCGACGGCGGCGTGCACATCGTCGACTTCGGCGTCGCCCTCGACTTCTCGTCGCGGCGCCTGACGTGGGGCCGCTTCTCGTCGCGCATCGGCACCCCCGAGTACATGTCGCCCGAGCAGATCCGCGGCCGGCGAGGCGACGATCGCGTCGACCTGTACGCGCTCGGCTTGATCCTCTACGAGCTCATCGCGGGCGCTGCGCCGTACGAGGCGCCCACCGTCGCGGCGCTCCTTCGGGTGCGCGTCGATCGCGAGGCGCGGCCGCTGTCGGACGTCGCGCCCGAGGTCGACGCCAACGTCGCGCGCGTCATCATGCGCGCGCTCGCGCTCGATCCGCGCGACCGCTACGCGAACGCATCCCAGATGCTCACGTCGCTGGAGGATCCCGCGTCGGACACGCCGCTGCCGGCCCGCGAGCGAATCCGCTGGTCGATGACGCTCGTGGACCGCGCGAAGCAGATCGGCGTGTGGTCCGCGGTGCTCGCGGTGCTCGCGGCGCTCGTGTGGCTTGGCGGGCGTCCGCGCTAGAGCGCGGCCCGTGCGCCCCTGGCACGCGCAGCGACCGCGGTACGCGCCTTCAGAACTGCTTCTCGGCGTTGATGTCGACGACGCCGATCCACTGCGTGTACTGGCCGTTGCCGCTCTGCGAGTACGACGGGTTCGAGTACGTCGTGAGCTGGCTATCGGTGACGTTGCGGTTCTGGAACTGGATCTGCGTGTACGAGGCCGCGAAGTGCAAGCCGTTCGCGATGAGGAAACGGCCGCCGAGCGAGCCCAGGAAGTTGTTCGCGTCCGCGGCTCCCGGCTCGATCGTGGCGTCGGGGGTCGCGGCCGTCTCGTAGCCCACGCCGGCGAAGATCTCGACCACCTGGCTCGCGAAGTAGCTCGCTCCGAACCGGATGGCGTAGGTGTTCTTCCAGTCGCGGGGGATGTTGGTGATGACCGACGTCTTCGGTGTGGCGTCGGAGCCCTTCGGGAAGTTGGGGTTGTTGCTCGCGCCGTACACGGCGCACGCCGAGCCGTAGATGGAGTTGTCGATGCACTGATTGGTCATCACGCTCCAGCGCGTATAGTCGCCGAAGGCGCGCAGCTCGACGTCGCCGATGTCGGCGCGGATGCCGGCGCGGATAATGTCGGGCAACGACTCGTGAAAGTCGACCTGGTACTTCGTGCTCCCGGTCCCGGGGTAATAGGGCGGCGCCCCCTGGTTGTAGTCGAGGTTGCCCTTGAGCGTCTGGGGACCGAGCCCGGGCTGCGCCTGGTACGACCCGGCGAGAAAGAGATGGTCCGGAACCACCGCGAGCATGACGCCGGCCGCGTAGCTGCCGTTGTTCCCCTGCACGTTGAGCGACGCCGAGTTCTCGACCGTCGAGTCGACATTGCCGTTCAGCGTGTGCGACTGCGACTCGGCGATCTCCGAGTTGATGAAGTTGCCCGACGCGCCGATGCTGAGCGGTCCGAAGTGCAGAGCCGCTCCGACCGTGGCGTAGAGGAACGTGAGCGATGCGTCCGTGATGTGCCATCGCTGCACGCCGTTGGCGGCAAGCGGGCATATGGGCTGGGTCGCGCTCGAGCAGGACTGCGTGAAGCTGGGGTTCGGTACCGTGAGACCGTTCTGATTGGTCACGAAGGCGTTGGGCGCCGACGTGGGCACGCTGGAGTTCGTCCCGAAGTGGACGCGACCCCCGAACGGAACGAACAGGCCTCCGCCGACGACGAGGTGATCCCCGAGCTGAATCGTCATGCCCAGCGCCGGGCCGGCGAACACGTTGAAGAGGGCCGCCTTGCCCGTGTTGCCGTACTGGCTGTTGGGCTGATCGCTGGGACCGGGCGCGGGCGCTACGGTCGTCCACGTCTCGCTGCGCAGGGCGATCTCGCCGTCGATATAGAAGTGGATCCCCTCGCTGAACCCGATGCCCGCGGGATTGTAGTAGAGCGCCAGCGGATTCGTCGAGACGACGCTGCCCTGCTCTCCGCCAAAGTGCGCGGCCGCGAACCCCGAGGCACCGGCGTCGCGAGATGTGCTCCATGCCACGAGGAACACAGCGGCCGCTCCGACGATTCGTCTCACGCTTGTCATCGAGGTCTCCGGTCAGCCGCGGTCCAGGCGATTCCCCGGGCCGGGCCGAGCTATCGGACGTCGCTCGGCCGGCCTCGGGATGCTTGTCAGTCGATATTACGGAGCTGGGATACTACGAACCTCGGCGCACGTGGCGCCCGCCGCCAGCTGCTGGACCGCCACCATGCCCGTGACCGGGTTGCTGGCCGATATGGGAGTGCTCGTGCTCTCCGACGTTCCGTAGATCGTGCGACTGCCGTCGACGAACGCAACCTGACTTTCGTCGCACGCGCCGGCGGGACCGGTGAACGAGAGGTCGCCGTTGGTGCTCGTCGCGGTCGAATGGCAGCCGACGACGTGGTTGTCGAACAGCGTGATCTTCGCCGTTCCGCTGCCTGCGGTGCAGCTCGACATGCGCATTCCACTGAGCTCGAGCTGATTGCGCGAGACGATGTAGAGCTGGTCGGCAAGCGGCGGGATCGCCCCGAGGCTCACGTGCGTGGGCGGCAACGTAAACATGGGGTTGGTCGAGGACGGGGTCGGGTTCGACGTGATGCCCGGGAAGCCGTCGCCGTCGTCGTCGGTGACGTCGGCGCCCGGGAACGAGCCGCAGGTTCCGGTGAAGACGGCCGTCGAGCCTTTGCCCGAGCCCGTGCAAACGGCCGTGGCGGCCGGCGGCCACGCCTGGGGATTGGTGTTGTTGCCGTAGCTGGACACCGTCAAGCCGAGCAAGCCCATGGTCGTGTTCGTATCGAGCATATCGCCCGGGTTCCAGCCGGTCTGCATGCCGGTCGTGGGGAACGTGGTCGTGATCAACGAGTCCCACTCCATGTTGTTGAACGCGACATCGACCTGGTTCCACGTGCACGTACCGCCGCCACCCGTCCCACACGTCGGGCAGCACGTTGCGTCTTGCCCAGTCCCGTTCAGGGGAATGGCAGGGAGGTTTGTCCCGCACGTCTTCGCCGTGCCTGTGAAGGCCCCTCCGTCGCCCTGCAGGGTGAGCGTCGAGAGAAGCCAGATGTCGACGGTGCCCGTGCCCTGAGAAATGGCGAGCGCCGCGGGCCAGCTGACCGGGAAGGTGATGTGCGCCCCGAGAGTGATCGTGCTCTGCGCCGGACATCCGCCGTCGGGGACAGGAGCGCCGCTGGAGCTGCTGACGGCGCCGCTGCTCGAGCCGCCGGAGGAGCCGGTGGTGCCGCTGCTGGAGCCGCTCGGGTTGCCGCTGCTCGAGCCCGTCGCGCCGCTCGAGCTACCGCCGCTCTCGGCGTCGCTGTCGTCGCCGGGGGGAATCACCGTTCCGCCGCCGCTGCTGGACCCGCATGCCGCTGCAGCGGCCAACCCCGCGAGCGTGACGATCGAAAGCAATCCCGCACGAGAACTCAAGACACGATTCATGTTGTGCTTCTCCAGATGCATAAAGGTTCTGTACCTGGGGCCTCTCCCAAAGCCTGCCCGCAGGTCGCGAACGCCCGAAGGTTGGTACCCTGATTCATGGGCTGGGGCAACGGTGTCTCGCGTGGACATGCGGGCATGACGCGTTGCGGCGGGGGCGCTGCAGCGGGAGTTTTCGCGGTTCTCGCCTCGTCGCCGCGGCGCTCGTACGCGATCGTCCATTCCACGTCTCGCCAATCTTGCAGTGCAGGCGCAGCGCGGGCGCGGCGGGAGCGGTGCTCCGCGCTGGCGCTCTCGCTTGCGCGCGGCGCGTTTCCAGAGCGCGCGCTTTCGTGTCACGCTTCACGCCTTCCTTCGCACGCCGTACGAGCCCATGCGAACGCCGAGATCCCGCGACCCGCGCGCCATCCACGCGCAAACAAGCTGCATCCTCCTCGCCCTCCTCGCCGTGCCCTTGGCGCTGGGGTGCTCCTCCGTCGACGTCGCGCCCGGCGGGCCGGACTCAGCCTCCGCCCCCGACGCGAGCCTCTTCGACTCGAGCCTCCCGATCTTCGACGGCGGCCCGCCGATCATCACGCTCGACGCGCTCGCGCCGGACGCCAACGTGATCCCTGAAGCCGGCGCATTCTGCGCGCTCGGTGGCTCCATCATCAGCACGGCGCTCGGCGACTACATCATGCCCGACGAGGACGGATCGGTCCCGGACGCCTCGACGATGCCGGACCTCACGTGGCTCACCGTCCCGGTGGGCTTCTGCGTCCACTACTTCGGCAACGTCCCGCACAACCGGCAGCTGCGTTTCGCCCCCGACGGCGATCTTTTCGCCGCGTCGCCCAGCACCGGCACGGCCGGCGGATCGATCGACGTGCCCGCCAACGGCGGCATCCTCGTCCTGCCCGACGACAACCACGACGGCCTGGCCGACTCGGCCGACATGTTCCTCCCGGTCGCCTCGGTGCAAGGCATGACGTTCGCGAACGGCAACCTCTACTTCCAGAACGCCACCGACATCGACATGATCCCCTTCGCCGCGGGCGAGCGCATGTTGCCCGCGTCGCTCGCCGACGCGTCGGGCTATCCGCTGTTCTTCCCGCTCGGCGCCGCCCAGGTCCTGCAGGACTCGGGGCACTGGCCCAAGAACATCGACGTCGCCCAGGACGGCACCTTCTACGTCACCAATGGCAGCCAGCAGAGCCAGGAGTGCCTCTCGACCAACCCCGTGTGGGGCTCCATCTGGAAGGCGAGCAGCTTGAGCGCCGGCGCCACCGCGAGCGAGGTCGCCAAGGGCTTCCGCAACCCGATTGCGATCCGGTGCGAGCCGAACCACGACGTGTGCCTCGCCGTCGAGCTATCGCTCGACGGTTCGGAGGACATGGGAGGCCGGGAGAAGATCGTCCCGGTGCGCCCGGGCGACGACTGGGGCTTCCCCTGCTGCGCCACCCAGTACACCCCGTTCACCGGCTCCGAGTACCAGGACACCGGCGTCGTCGTGACCCCGGCCGATTGCGCCGACGTCAGCGCCGAGAACGTGTCGTTCGAGATCGGTCACACGCCGTTCGGCATCGACTACGAGACGGGCCGCTGGCCCGCGCCCTGGACGAACCGCGCCTTCCTGCCCCTGCACGGCGACGTGGGCACATGGTACGGCGCGCGCATCGTCGCCATCGCGCTCGATCCCGATACCGGCCTGCCGCTCCCTGCCTCGGAGCTCGACGCCGCTGCCACGGGCGACAACTTGCTCACGTTCGGCACCGGTTGGGACGACGGCCTCCAGGACCATGGCCGCCCCACCACGATCGCGTTCGCCGCCGACGGCCGCATGTTCATCGGCAACGACTGGAACGGCGACGTCGTGTGGATCGCGCCGGTCGGCCTGCCGGCGACATGGTCGGCGTCGTCGAACTAAGGCGTCGCCGCTTGACGACCCTGAACCCCGCGACTACACGCACGGTTTCGTTCGCGAAGGTGGCGGAATGGCAGACGCACTAGCTTGAGGTGCTAGCGGGTAACACCGTGCGGGTTCAAGTCCCGCCCTTCGCACTCGGCGCCGCCCGGGGGGGGCGGCGCCTCGGGCGAAGGGCTGGGTTGAGCGGCTCGGTCCGAGCCTGGGGCTCGGGCCTCGGCGACAAGTCGACAAGTCGACAAATTGCCGATCGCGATCTGGGGCTCGCTACTGGGGGGAGTTGGGGGATGTTCCGGGGCTCGCGGCTGGGGATGAGTAGGCGAGCGTTCCGCCGAAGACGACGCCGGCGGTGTTCTGCATGTACGTGCATGGCGAGCAGGTGCTCCCTCCGCCGACGTACGTGTTTGGGCCGTTCTGTCCCACGATCGTGATCGTGTTGGTTCCCTCGACGAGGTACGGGGTCAGCGAGAACGACGGGAACTCCTGTTGCGCGCTGGCCGCGGTTGTTTCGTCCGTGACGCTGCCGACGCTGCACGCGACGCTGCCGTTGACCAGGACTTCGGCGTAGTCGTCCGCGGCGATGTTGATGGTGCCGGTGGGGTTCGGGCCGAGATCGAACGTCGCCTGGAAGACGGCGATGACGAGATCCGCGTCGGACGTCGGCGTCACGTCGCCGCGCCAGATCCAGCGCGCGCTGGGGTAGGCCGACGTGTTCGCCACCCAGCCGCCTTCGTCGCTCGTCGTGTAGATGACCGCGTCCGACGGGCAGTCCGCAGGGCCCGTCGGGCTGACGCACACGTCGGCCGCCATCCCCATCGGCCCGCCCTCGGGCCCGGAGAGGTTGCCGTCGTACCAGGGCCAGTCGTCGCCGGAGGCGAACGTGATCGACACGGCGGTCGGGACGGACGAGACAGAGCCGGCGCCCGAGCTCGAAGACCCGGAGCCGGAGCTCGACGACCCCAACCCCGAGCTCGATCCGGCGCCGGAGCTGGAGCTCGATGACCCCGACCCCGAGCTCGATCCGGTGCCCGAGCTAGAGCTCGACGACCCGCCCCCCGAACCGGAACCACCCATCCCCATCGTGACGTCCGACCCGCCCCCGTCGCTCGCGTTGCCCGCCGTCCCCGTCGCCCCTCCGCACGCTGCCCCGGACGAAGCGATCACCATCAAGCTAGCGACGCTCATGACTCGCAAGACGAACCCTCCCCGCGACGAATCCCGAGACGACACTATATGAGGTTTCGGCGGGTACGTCACAGCGCGGGCCCGGCGCCCAATACTCGGCCATCATCGGCTACGGCACCGACAACGCTCACCCCGACGGCACCGACCTCGTGACCGGAGCGGGAGCGTCGGGCGGCAGCTCGATTCGCCCCGAGGCCAGCGTCATCCTCCAGCTCACCGCGGGCGAACCGGTGCAGTGCCGGGCCTTCCAGAATTCGGGAGCCTCCCAGGCGATTCAGAGCTCGGCGAACGGCTACAACGCGTTCGCGGCGGTGCGGCTCTACTGACGGGGGCGCGCTTGGCTAGTTCTTCCCGCGCTCGACGACGATGATCGCGTCGAGCACCGGAGGCCCCCCGCTTCCATCGCGGCCGGCGTACCGACCGAGAGCGACGAAGCTCACGCCGACGAGGCCTTCCTTCACGTGCGGGTAGCGGACGAGGAAGGCGGACTTGGCGACCTTCGCCTCGGGGGCAGCGTCCTCTAGGCCCTGCGCCTCGATGAGCGTCCGGTTCCCCGCGCGATCGACGCGGGCGTCGCGAACCGTCGCGGTCCACAAGGCCCACTCTCCGGGCGCGTGATCCGGATCAGCCAGCGCGACGGGGAGGCCGAGGAGGTGGGCCCCTGCATTCTGCATGAGCGTGTTCACGAACTCTTGCAGCGAGTACGACCCCGGATGGCGGCTCCACTGCTGGACGGCGAGGGGCATGAACCATTCGGTCGCCGAATAAGGCCCAAGCTCCGCGGTCTTTGCGAAGTAGTCCGCGGTCAGGTCGGTCTCCCCTGCGAGGGTCTCGAGCGCCTCGCGCAGCGCGTCGGGGCGGTTGAGCGTCGCCGCGGCGCGCACGCGAAGGCTGTCGCGGCGCACGGCGACCGCGTCGTGCCATGGTTCGGCGAGGTCGAGCGCAGCCTGCGCCTTGCCCGCGGCGAGATCGCAGTTGGCGACATCGAGCTCGTAGGCCGCGCGCTCGGCGGCCGGCTGCGCCGCGTAGTGCGGGTCGCTCCGGATCGCCGCTTGCTGGGCCAGCACGTCGGCGCAAGTCGCCGTCGAGGAGGCATGCATCTGGGCCGGCAGCCCTCCGCAGGAGACCAACGCGACAAGGATGATGGCGCGCTTCATGGCGCACCGTCGCCGCTCGACGTCGCGTCGACGCCCGACGCCGCGTCGACCCCCGACGCCGCGTCGACCCCGTGGGAGGCGTCCATCGTGGGCGCGGCGTCCATCGTCGGTGCCGCATCCACGACGCTGGACGCGTCGGACGCGTCGGGCGTCGGGGGGGTCGTCGCCGCGTCGGTCGCGCCGGCGTCGTCGGTCTCTCCGACGGCCGCGTCGCTCCCCGTGGACACGCAGCAGACGAGAAGGACGTCGCCGCAGAGGGTGGGGTTCTGTTGAAGGAGCGGGCAGCTGGGCGCGACCGACGGATCGCATGTGCCGCCGATCGAGGTGCACGCGGCGGTGCTCGCGTCGCCTTCGTCGGCGTCGTCTCCGGCATCGGCCGACGACGCCGACCGCTTGCTGCCGCACGCGGCGACCGCGAGCAGCGCAGCCAGGGAAAGCGAAGCGGGAGACGCGAAGCGCATCCCGCCCGTGTACAAGGCTTTTTCGTGCCGCTCCGACTCGAGAAAGCCAATGGCCCGGCCGACGCTATAATCGAGGGGACCCATGCGCCCCCGCCGTTCGGTCACCCTCGCCATCGCGCCCGTCGGCGCGCTGG
>Ga0302326_10031836_pt1 | contig 10528 bp, 8 predicted proteins | sample Palsa_T0_3_FD_202264 | JGI IMG/M metagenome (GOLD analysis project Ga0302326, IMG submission 202264) | Peat permafrost microbial communities from Stordalen Mire near Abisko, Sweden - Palsa_T0_3 | ecosystem: Environmental > Terrestrial > Soil > Palsa > Peat permafrost | place: Sweden: Abisko... | reverse complement strand
ACCCGCGGTTGCCCGACATCCCCCTCTTGCCGGAATCACCGCGATACAGGTGTCGCTAAGATCTGCGTAAGCCCCTCGCCTGCCAGTACACTGAACTCCCCCGCGGCAGCCGTCGTCAAGTGATAGCCGTCCGCCTGGAATTTGCTCGGAGGCCACTCCCGCTCACCAACTGGCTCAATCACCGGAACTCCCAGGCGCAACGCCGCCGCTCGCAATGCCGGTTCCTCCGATTCATCGCCAACCTGCCTCGTCGGAACGATAATCAGCACCAATCGCGCATGAGTGCCGCACTCCAATTTCAGCGATGCGATTCGCTGGACGAAAGGGGTTTCGCGCGCTGCGTCGCTCTAAACCACGGCATCCGTCGCCATTCCCGTTGTCCCCCATTCATGCACCATCGACTCATATCCATAAATCCGCTTCCGGCCATAAATCCGAAGCGTATCTCTCATCGAAAAAAACGTACTGTAATGTTCCAGCAGCAGGTCCGCAACTGTTGTAGGATTCGGATGCCAGTCGCGATAGTAAGAGTAAATATCTCGACTCCGCCAAAGTTCCGACACAGGAAGCGCCGTAACTATGGGCGTCCGCAGAAATTGACTCGGACTGATCCCGAACACGATCACATCGGGCTCGCTCCCCCTCGCTAGTAACGCTCGCAAACCATATTCCCAATCGTAATAAGTCGATCCCGGTACTCCCGCCGTCTCGACCCCCACGCGATCTCCCATCTCCCCTCTAAGCACCCGCTCCGAAAGACCCTCGTAAACGAGCGAATTCCCAACTATCGCAACCTGCGTATAATCAGCCCTCCGCCGAATCGAAAGCACATTGTCGACCCCCCGGCTTGTATCCAGCGAAACCCTTCGATGAGTCCGCAACCCCACCGACAAACACTCAATCGCCACACACAAGAGCAATACCCAAACAGTCAAACTTAGTAACTTATGCTTAGCCTCGTCGGTTGCACTCATAACATGGCGTGGTTCAACTTCCGTTGACATAAAATGTCCTTTTCTTAGAACTGAAAGTACACAAAAGGCGACGACTCATACGCAGACCCAAACGCAATCACCAGCATCGCCGCCGCCGCCGCCGTTAGCTGCCAACCGAACGAAGCCCTCTGACTCGGATACTCTTCTCCGCTGTGCTCCAGGTAAAGATCGAGAAGCAACAGGGGGGCAATGGCAATAATCAAATAAATGAATGCAGTTGAATAAGAGGACATCCATTGCCAACTGCGCAATGCACCAAGCATTTGCAGCGAGGCGCGCAATGTAGGCGCGCGAAAGAACATCCACGCCAGACAGACAAATTGAAACACCAGAACTCGCGCCAACCATCGACCAAATTGTGAAACGGGCGGCTTCAAACCCAACGCCCGCTCGCAAGCCAGAACGCATCCATGCAGTCCGCCCCACACAATGAAATTCCAGCTCGCCCCATGCCACAGCCCTCCAATCAGCATAGTCAGCATTAGGTTGATATGAGTGCGAGATACACCCTTGTGACTTCCGCCAAGTGGAATATAGAGGTAGTCCCGTAGCCAGGTGCTAAGACTGATATGCCATCGCCTCCAGAAATCCTGCAGGCTCGTCGCCAGATAAGGCTGGCGAAAGTTAACCATGAAATGAAACCCAAGAATCTGCGCGCTTCCGCGAGCGATGTCGCTATAGCCGCTAAAATCCCCATAGATCTGAAATGCAAATGCATAGGCACCCAGCAAAGTGGTCCAGCCATTTCGTCCCATCTTCCCATCGAACGCGGCATTCGCAAGCTGCGCGCAACTATCCGCTACCACGCACTTTCGAAACAACCCCAACAGAACCAGCATGCACCCGTCATACACCCGTTGCGCATCGAACGTACGCGGCTGCTGCACCTGGGGCAGAAGATGACCGGGCCGCTGGATAGGACCGGCAATCAAGTGCGGAAAGAAGCTGATAAAGAGTGCATAGTCCAGCAACGAGTCCGCCGGGGCTAACTTGCCATGATAGACATCCACCAGATAAGCAACCTCCTGAAACGTGTAGAAAGAGATAGCCGGAGGCAGAATAATTCTCCACAAGCTATGCGGAATGTTATGCAAGCCGATCGCCTCCGCCACACTGCCAAAGGAATCTACAAAAAAGGAAAAGTACTTGAAGTATCCTAGGAAGAAAAAGTTCAGAGCCAATGAGACGAAAAGTATACCGCGACGAATTCGGATGTCTTTGGATTTAGCGATCGTTCGCGCCGCCCAGTAATCAACGGTAGTAGACGCAGCCATCAGCAATAGAAACCGCCAATCCCACCACGCATAGAAAAAATAGCTCGCACCCAGCAAAAGACGGTTTTGCGCGCGGTCGCCAATGCGCCAATAGACGGCTGCAACCAGCACGAGAAACACCATATAAATGGAGCTGTCCAGCAGCAAGGTTCCGCCTGTCAAAAGCAGAAGTACTTTCACTGGCATGTGAAGTACCCGGCCCGGCAGGCTTTTCCTTAAGAAAAAGCCTGCCGGGCCAATCTTTGGTATCTGATGCCAACTGTATTTTCTGCAATAGTTAAGGAATTTGTTCCCCGAGTATAGGCCCATTTTGGTACTCGTGCGAAAGAAGAAAAACAAATTTGCAGTAGTGGCGGGAATATCTATTGACAGCTTCTGAGTGCGCCGATAGGCTTGCCTCAAATTCCACCATAAAGGCCGTTGTTACTTCTTTTGCGTTAGTCGGCTCGCACGCCTTAGCGCTCTTCATAACCACTTCGCAGTGAGCGGCATTTCTCCGCCTGTTGCGAAGTCAGCTGGACTGTTGTCTGTCGCAAGGAGTCTCGTTGAGAAGTCTTGAGAAGAATCGGCCCGCTCTCGCCGATCGTCCGGTGACGTTGGCGGACTTGCGTCACATCTTCCGGCGTCGCCGGAATGTAGTCGCGTGCTCCGTCGCTTTATGCGTATCTCTCGCCGTCTTGTTTTGCATTTTCAGCACCAGGCGCTATCAGGCGTCCGGCGAGATTCAAGTCCAAAAAGACAGCACCGATGCTCTCGGCCTCGAAAGCATGATGGGTAGCGCAGTAGGCGACTCCGACGCCCTCGACGCCAACATCACCTTGCAGACCCAGGCCGATCTCCTCCAATCCGACACCCTCGCGCTGCGCGTCATAGAAGGGTTGGATCTCGAAAAGGCCGATGACTTCAAGCCGCGATTCAACCCCGCCGGGTGGCTGCTCAGTCTGGCGATTCCTGCAGGTCCGGCTGACCCGCTCCACGCCTCGCTCGAACAATCCCCAAAACGCCGCACCCGCGCCCTGAAAGTCTTCAGCTCTCACCTCACCGTCAATGTCGTTTCCGGAACCCGCTTAATCGAAGTCCATTTCCTCAGCTCCGATCCAAAATTAGCCGCCGCCGTAGTCAACGACCTGATGCGAGGGCTAGTCGAATACACTTTCCAGACCCGTTTCACCGCCACCAATCAAGCTTCGATCTGGCTGGGCGGTCAGCTCGCCGACCTTAAAAAGCAAGCCGAAGATCTGCAGGCCAAAGTGATCGCACTCCAGCGTCAATCCGGCGTCGTCAGTCTCGGCGTGCAGGACGCGCAGGGCCGCGACCAGGCCTACTCCGTCGTCGTCGACCAATTGCAGCAGGCCACCGCCACGCTCTCCCAGGCAACCTCCAACCGCATCCTCAAAGGCGCCGTCTACAAGATCGTCCAGTCCGGCGACGCGGAGTTGATTTCAGGTTTGAGTGCCAATGGAATCGTCAACGGCTCCTCCACCATGAGCACCTCCCTCGGCCTCATCCAAAGTCTTCGCTTGCAGGATGCCTCTCTTCAAGGCCAAATCGCCCAGGACGAAGCCAAGTTCGGCCCCAACTATCCGCGGCTCGTCGATCTGCGTGCCAATCAGGCCGGAATGGCCAGGGCCATTCGAGAAGAAGTGCATCGCGTCGCCGAACGATCGAGAAATGATTTCGAAGTGGCCCGGCGCGCCGAAGAGGAATCGCAACGCGAATTCACCGCCGAGAAACATCAGGCCGACAGCCTCAACGACAAGGCCATCGAATACGCCATCGTCCGCCAGGAGGCTGAAGACAGCCGCGGACTCTACGAGGACCTGCTAAAACGCCTCAAAGAGGCCGGCGTCCTCGAAGGATTGCGCTCCTCCAACATCACCGTCGTCGATCCAGGCCGCACCCCGTCGCTGCCCAAGCAGCCTAATATCCCCATCTACCTGGCGATTTCGATCGCGGCGGGGTTGATGCTCGGCGCTTGTGGCGCATTCGTGATGGATTCGATCGACGATAAGATCCAGGCCGTCGAAGAAATCGAACGCGATCTCGAACTCGTGCCCCTCGGTGTCCTCCCGCAACTCGGCGAGCCGCGCTGGTATGCCAACTACGGCCGACCGGCGCTTCCCCGAGGCAGAGGCCCAGCCGTCGGTGTCGATGCCCTCGCGATCTTCGCGCATCCCGGTTCTCCCTACACCGAAGCGCTCCGCAGTCTCAGGACAGCGCTGCTGCTCGCCCGCAGTTCCGCGCCGCCACAAGTGTTATTGATCACCAGCTCGGTCGCCGGGGAAGGGAAGAGCATCCTCAGCGCCAACCTCGCCTCTGTCCTGGCCCAGGGCGGCAAGCAAGTATTACTGGTCGATGCCGACTTGCACAAGCCGTCGCTCGGCGCACGCCTGGCGTTTGAAAGCCGCACCGGCCTCAGCCAATACCTCACCGACGAACTTCAGGTCGAGGAAATCCTGGAAATTCCCCGACTCCCCAAACTTCACCTGCTCACATCCGGCCCGGTTCCGCCATATCCCGCCGATTTGCTCGGCTCCGAGCGCATGGTGGATGCACTGTCTCGCTGGCGGCAATACTACGACTTCATCGTTCTCGACAGTCCACCCGTCCTCCTGGTTACTGACCCCGTAGTTCTGGCAAGCCTCGCAGATGCCACGCTCCTCGTCGCCCGCTACGGAATGACCAATCGTCTCTCTCTCGCCCGCTCCCACCGAACCCTCCTCGACCAATCGACCCAGGATCGCATCGGCATCGTCCTGAATGGCGTCTCGAAAGGCTCTTCGTTCCACTACGAATACTACGGCTATTCGGGGACCGCCTCCTATCCAAGCCTAGAAAAGGGCGCGCGCGCCGATGCCTAGTCCGGTCGGCGGCACGACTTACGCAACAAGAGGGTACAAAACTATGATCGAGATACTGAAAACAAGCCATGCCGATCAAGAAGAAACGCCTGGACGGATAAGTGTAGTAATCCCGACCCGTGGTCGACCGGCCCTCGTCGACCGCGCCGTTCGCAGCGCCCTCATCCAGGACTTCGCCGACCTCGAGGTCATCGTGGTCATCGACGGGCCCGACCCCCAAACGGAAAGTGCGCTCAATCTCTTGGACGATCCCAGGCTGCATCTCCTGTCTCTTCCAGCAACCGTGGGCGGCGCTGAAGCACGCAACACTGGGATCCGCTACGCCAGGGGGAAATGGATAGCCCTGCTCGACGACGACGACGAATGGCTCCCCGGAAAACTCAATCGACAATATTGTGCCGCCGAGGCCATTCCCGGGCCTTACGTCTTGGTCTCCTGCAAGTTCATAGAGCGCACCGAGTCTGCGGACCGCCTCTTGCCCTGTCGCCCCTACGACCGCCGCGAAGCCTTTAGCGATTACATGTTTGCCCGCCGTGGCTGGCATTCCGGAGAAGGCTTTCTCCAGACCTCCACCTGGTTTGTCTCTCGTCAATTGCTGACGGACATGCCTTTCACTCCCGGCCTCGCGCGTTGTCAGGATCTCGACTGGCTCCTGCACGCCACCGCGCAGCCAGTTACACGCGTCGCCATCGTCGATGAAACCCTCGCCATCTTCCATCATGACGAACGCGCCGAACGAGTAAGCCGTACCGCAGACTGGAAATTCCTCTACGACTGGGCCACTGCCAATAAACGTTATTTCACCCTCCGGGCATTTTCATTCTTCATCGCTACGTTCTGCGTTCCGAGTGCCGCAAAACAACGCGCCGGGATCCGAACCTTCTTATACCTGCTTCGCCAGTGTCTCTTCTTCGGTTCTCCGACCTTGAAATGCCTCACCCTCTTCTTCTGCTGCTGGTGGATGTCCGAAGAACGAAGGCGAAGCCTTCGCGCCTTAGCTTTCACCTTCACCCATATGTTTTCACCCAAGTCTCCGCAACTCATCCGTGAGAGCCTCCCGGAGAAGGCAAGTTAGCCATGGCGACCTCAATCTGGGGCAACTTCCATTCGCATTCCGATTCGCGACGCTCCTCCGTCGCGACCCTCGCGTCCAAGCCTGACGGCTCCTTGCTCCCGGTCACCAGTCTCGGCGTCACCTATATCCTGCTGGTTCCCCTGCTGATCTTTGCCGTCCACGGAGGATTCTCCTTCGAGCATGCTTCCTGGAACAGCGATTTGGGTGCCGTGGGCGGCAAATTCGCCGTCGTTCCCACCGGTGCCGACAATCTCCGGGATCGCCTCCAATCTGCGGTCGCGTTGGCTATTTGTCTACTCGTCATGCTGCCTTTCTACCGCCGCATCGTCTCGGCCAGTCTCCGAATGCCCTCGATGATAGTGTTGCCCGTTTATGCTACGACCTCTGCGCTCTGGTCGCAGGATGCCGGGCTAAGCCTCCGCAGCGGCATTTCGCTCATCCTCACTACCTTATTCGCCTTCTATTTAGCGACCAGATTCACCCAGCGACAGCAGATGGAATTGGTCATCCTCACCGGCGTCTGTGTCGTCACCATCAGCGTTGCCCTCGCCCTCTTTTGGCCGCGATTCGGCCTCGACCATCAATTGCATGAGGGCGCCTGGCAAGGCTTATTCACTCAGAAAAATGTCTGTGCCGGTGCCACCCTCTTCCTGCTCACCCCAGCGCTCGCCATTTCTCCCCGAGGCCGCTACGGCCAGGGAATGCGGGCGATCTATACTGCGCTGTGCCTCCTCCTCATTTTTATGACTCAGTCTCGGACCGGCTGGGCGATCACCGCAATCTACCTTATCTTTGCGGGCAGTCTGCACATGCTCGGAAAATTCTCGCGCAAGGATTTGCTGCCCCTCCTCGGCGCAGGCTTTGCCCTCATCGCCAGCGTAATCGTGCTCGCCATGCAATATCCTTTGCCCTTCCTGTCCATGCTCTCGCGCTCCGGCAGCATCTCCGGACGTTCACAAATTTGGAGCGCAATCATCGCCTCGATTCTCAGACATCCGATCGGCGGCTACGGCTTCGATGCCTTCTGGTCCCTTTTGCAGGGCGAAGCGTCGAACATCTTTGCGTCCACCGGCTGGGTGGTCACCGGCGCACATAACGGCTTCCTCAATGTAGGTCTCGAACTCGGTCTGGTGGGCCTTGCTCTCGTCGTCGCGACATTTCTAAACGCCTTCCGTCACGCAGACCTCGCCTTCCGTCCAGGTCGCTCCAGCTATGTCGACTGGTGTATCGGAATCGTCTTCCTCACCCTCATCTACAACCTCGACGAGCGCACCATCATGGCGACCCAATATCTGCTTTGGATTCTCTATATCGTTGCCTGCTTCGGGCTCTCCCAAGCAGCCGCAAAACCACGCTTGGAGACCGCCATAAAACCACCGCCATGATTTTTTAGCAAGAGATGTATCCCAGGAAGTTGTCTTGCTCACGGGCCAATAGAGATATCGAAATTCTCCAGCGAGGAAAAACCGATGCCGAAGTTTTCGCTCATCATCGCAACCTGCGGTCGGACGGATGAACTCCACCGGCTGTTTGCCTCCATCAACTCCGACCGATGCATCGACTACGAATGCATAGTCGTCGATCAGAATCCCGATGAACGCCTCCAGCCGGTTCTCGCCCAATGGCAAGCCCGCTTGCCCATCAAGCGCGTCTCGTCTTCGCCCGGACTTTCTCACGCTCGAAACGTCGGCATCTTGCATGCAACCGGGGAAATTCTCGCCTTTCCCGATGACGATTGCTGGTACTCTCCAAAATTGTTACAAAATGTCGCTGCATTCTTCGAGCAGAACGACGACTACGCCATGCTGAGCGTAGGTGTGCGCGATGAGTGTGGAGTGTCAAGCGGGAACCGATGGATACGCGACGCCTGCAACCTCGCCACCGCAAACCTTTTTCGAACTTCGGTGGGCTTCGCGCTCTTCCTTCGCCGCGACCTCATCACGGACGGCCTGCGATTTGATGAGTCGTTGGGCGTCGGCTCGGGAACCGCCTTTGCTTCCGGAGAGGACACCGATCTGGTCTTTCGGCTTCTCGAAGCTGGACTGCGGGGCCGATTCAACCGTGCGCTCACCGTCTATCACGCACGGCATGACATGTTGAGCGGTCAGACCACCGAGGATCGCGCTTTCAGCTATGGCTGCGGCATGGGTCGGGTCATTCGCAAGCGCGCCAAGTTGCCCTTGATGCCGGCTTTCGTAGGGTTCGATTTCTTGCGGACCCTCTATAGCCTCTCACGCGGCAAAATAGGCCCCGCTATGTTGTGCGCTGCCCACGGACGCGGCGTCTTTGCTGGATACCAGGCGCCTGACTGACCCTAGTTTGACCCAAGGAGGAAGACCATGCGCATCGCCATCACCTATCACTATTCCTTGTCTTTTGGCGGCTCCGAACGGGTGCTCGAAGTGCTCGCTGAAATGTATCCTCAGGCTGATTTCTTCACTCTTTTTGTCGACCCGCGCTTCCTGCCGGAAAAACTCAACAGCCGCAACATCAATACCTCGTTCCTGAACCGGATTCCAGGCAAAAAACGGCTCTATCGCCACCTCCTGCCTCTTTATCCCATGGCGGTCGAGTGTCTGGATTTATCCGGCTACGATCTCGTAATCAGTGCCGATGGCGCAGCCACCAAAGGAGTCCTCACCGATCAGGAGGCCCTCCATCTCTGCTATTGTCACAGTCCGTCGCGATCTTTTTGGGACCAGTACGCCGCCAATCGATCAACCATGCCATGGCTTGCTCGATCCATGTTCGCACCCGTCTCGCAATACATGCGTATGTGGGACTATGCGGCCGCACAACATATCGATGGCTTCATCGCCAGTTCCCAATACGTCGCCGATCGCATCCAAAAATACTATCGCCGTGCAAGCACGGTCATTTATCCGCCCGTCGCTACAGACGGTGCTTACCTGGCAGCCAGCCATGAGGATTATTACCTTTCGGTCGGTCGACTCGTACCCTCCAAACAAGTGGATATATTGATCGCCGCCTGTAACCAGCTACCAAGAAATCTCAGAATCGCAGGCACCGGTTCCGACGAGAAAAGGCTTCGCTCGCTCGCCGGACCCACCATAGAGTTCCTCGGTCGCATCGACGATCAGGCCCTCAAACTTGATTACGCCAAGTCGCGCGCACTCCTTTTTGCCGCCGATGAAGACTTCGGCCTGGTGCCAGTCGAGGCCCAGGCGTTTGGCTGCCCGGTCATCGCTTATGGCCGTGGCGGCTCTCTCGAGACCGTCGTGGCGATCAAGCCGGGTGCTCCCTCGGGGCGTGTTTCGCATACGTCTGCCCCGACTGGCGTATTTTTTGCCGAACAGACTCCGGCCTCGGTCATAGCGGCAATTCTGCAATTTGAATCCGTCGAAGACCAGTTCAATCCTCCCGAGATTCAGCGCCATGCCCACCAATTCGACACCAGTGTTTTTGTCTCCCGAATGCACAACTACGTCCATCGGCAACTCGAAAAGCGCCAAGTCGACCGAGTTGAAGAATCCGCCCTAATGACGGCAGTCACCTGAAGTCGCTCAGGAATTGCCCCAATGACCGCTGGCCCGTCTGACCAAACTCTCAGCAGGGAATGAGAATGGTAATCTGACGTGGCATGCTTCTAATCATCAATGGTCAAAAACAAGAACTGCAGCAGTTTGACGCAGAAACGACTCTCAGCGAGATCGTCTCTTCTCTGGGACTGAAAGAAGACCGGGTGGCAATCGAGCATAATGGCTCCATCGCCGCCCGACTTGGCTGGGCAACAGCACGAGTTGTTCCCGGAGACAAACTCGAAATCGTCCATTTTGTCGGTGGCGGATGCTAGCTCGATACCGCCGCGTCACTTTACTGCGGATCGCTCTGCTGCTGGCATCGGCCACGCTCGCCGCCGGTGCTGACTCCTTGCCTGATCTATCCGGCAAGCCAACATTCGTTGTGCATGACTTCAAGCCCGGCGACGACCTCAAAATCGTCGCCTACGGAGACATGCGCTTCACCGATCCCACAAATACGACCGCTACGAATCCCCGAGCGCGAAAATTCCTCGTCGATCAAATCGCGCTCGAAAAACCCGATGCGCTCTTCGTTTCCGGAGACATTCCGTTCCGTGGCGGCGTCCCGGCAGACTGGGACGTCTATCGCCGCGAAACTGCCCCTTGGACGACCGCCAACCTCCGGGTTTATCCAGCAATCGGCAACCACGAGCTGATCCCCGACGAAGACGTCGGGTTGCCGAATTACTTCAAGGAATATCCCTGGCTAGAGGGCCGCTGCTGGTATTCCGTACAAATCGGCAACGTAGAACTTATCGCACTCGACTCCAACTCCCGCTAC
>Ga0302326_10031835_pt1 | contig 10528 bp, 11 predicted proteins | sample Palsa_T0_3_FD_202264 | JGI IMG/M metagenome (GOLD analysis project Ga0302326, IMG submission 202264) | Peat permafrost microbial communities from Stordalen Mire near Abisko, Sweden - Palsa_T0_3 | ecosystem: Environmental > Terrestrial > Soil > Palsa > Peat permafrost | place: Sweden: Abisko... | reverse complement strand
GCTCCTCGCCATCAGCGGCGAGGCCCTCGCCGACGCCCAGCTTGCGCGCTTCAAGCGGGACCCCCAGGGCGCGGGCAAGGTCTGCGACGCCGGGCTCTGGCGCTACAGCAGGCACCCCAACTACTTCTTTGAGTGGCTCATCTGGGTCTCGTATTTCCTCTTCGGCTGCGCGTCCCCGTGGGGATGGATCGGAATAATCAGCCCGGCGTGCATCCTTTACCTGCTCCTGCGCGTTACTGGGATACCCATGACCGAGGAGCAGTCAGTCCGCTCGAAGGGCGACGCCTACCGCCGCTACCAGGAGCGCACGAGCGCCTTCCTGCCGCTGCCCACGCGGGCACCCTCCCCATGATCGACTCGCTCCTCGAGAAAAACCTCCTTCCCGACTGGCTTGTCAGGATCGGGATCCGCCGGCTCCTTGCACAGCGGATCCGAGACGAGTCCGCCGGGGACCCCGAGACCCGCCTCGGGGCGTACGTCGACGACCTGAAGCGGCGGCCGATCGCCGAGGACACGCGGGCGGCGAACGAGGAGCACTACGAGCTGCCGACCCCGTTCTTCCAGCGCTGCCTCGGGCGCCGCCTCAAGTACTCGGGCTGCTACTTCAGGACGGGAGAGGAGAGCCTCGACGAGGCCGAGGAGGCCATGCTCGCGCTCTACGTCGAGAGGGGCCGGCTCCTCGACGGGCAGGAGGTGCTCGAGCTGGGCTGCGGCTGGGGATCGCTCTCCCTCTACATGGCGGAGCGGTTCCCGCGCTCGCGCATCACCGGCGTCTCCAATTCGAGGACCCAGAAGGAGTTCATCGACTCGGAGGCCGCCCGGCGCGGGCTCTCCAACCTGCGGATCATCACGTGCGACATGAACACGTTTGACATCGACGCCGGACGCTTCGACCGCGTTGTCTCCGTCGAGATGTTCGAGCACATGAAGAACTACCAGGTTCTCCTGGAGCGGGTCGCCCGATGGCTGAGGCCCGGGGGGCTCCTCTTCGTCCACATCTTCACCCACAGGCGCCTCGCGTACCACTTCGTCGCCAGGGACGAGACCGACTGGATGGCGCGGTACTTCTTCACCGGCGGCCAGATGCCGTCCCACGGGCTCCTCTCCCGGTTCCAGGACAGCCTGTCCCTCGTCTCGGACTGGGCCGTCAGCGGGACCCACTACCAGCGGACGGCGGAGGCGTGGCTGCGGAACATGGACTCCCACCGCCCGGAGATCATGCCCCTCTTCCGCGACACCTACGGCCCCAAGGACGCCGAGCGGTGGTGGTCCTACTGGAGGGTCTTCTACATGAGCTGCGCCGAGCTCTGGGGCTACCGCGGCGGCCAGGAGTGGATCGTGAGCCACTACCTCTTCAGCAAGGCCTGACCCAGCCCGGCGTCACACCTGCGAATCAAACACCCTCACCCGCGCCCAGAGCGCCTTGCTCGACTTCACGAACGCCTCGTGGATCGGGTCGACCTGGTAGGAGTCGTGGGCGGCCGCGTCCTTGAAGAAGATCGTCAGCGCGAAATCGAAGGTCCTGTCGGTGACGTCCCGCTCCTCCAGCGCCGCCGGCGGGCCGATGTGGATCCTCCCGACCGTCCGGATCGCGGCGAGCTTGCCGAGCTCGGCGCGGAAGCGCCTTCGGCCGGCGGCCTTGAGCCCCGGCTTGAGCCAGAAAAATACCGAATGGATGAGCACGGCCGCAATACGATCAGACCAGGTTCATCGGGTCGACATCAAGCGTCTGAGTGATGCCGCGGGGCCATTCGAACCCGTCGCGCAGGCGCGACAGGTCGCCGATCACCTTGGTCACGCTCGCCGTGAAATACCAGAGCTGCCAGCGGTACTCGTCGCGGATCTTCTCGATGGGGGCGGGGGCCGGGCCCCGCAGCTCGATGCGGTCGCCGAGGGTCTCGCGCGCGAGCTTCGCCCACCGCTCGGCGAAGAACTTGAGCTTGTCCGGGTTCGGCCCGCGGAAGAAGTGCCCGATCAGGTGGCGCTGCGGGGGGTAGCCGAACTCGCGGCGGATCTCGAGCTCGGCGGCGGCGAATCCCTCGTAGTCGGCGTGCCGGGCGAACTGGATGGCCTCGGCCTTGGGCGTGAAGCTCTGGACGACCACCTCGCCGGCCGTGTCCCCCCTGCCCGCCCGGCCCGCGACCTGGACCAGCAGCTGGAAGGTGCGCTCGTTCGCGCGGAAATCCGGGATGTGCATTGAAAGGTCCGCGTCGACCAGGCCCACGAGCGTCACGTTGGGGAAGTCCAGGCCCTTGCCGATCATCTGCGTGCCCACGAGGATGTCGATTTTCCCCTTCCGGAACTCCCCCAGGATCTCCCGGAAGCGGTTCTTGCGGGCCATCGTGTCCGAGTCCATCCGCTCGATCCGCGCCCGGGGAACGGCCCTCCTGACCGCCTCCTCCACGCGCTGCGTCCCGAGGCCCCGCCAGCGGATGTCGGGAGCCCCGCACCTGGGGCAGCGGGCGGGCGCCGGCCTCTCCTCGCCGCAGAGGTGGCAGCGGAGCGTCTCGTCCGTGCGGTGGTAGGTCATCGAGACGCTGCAGTGGGGGCACTCCTCGACGGCGCCGCACGCGCGGCACTGCATCGAGGACGAGTAGCCGCGCCTGTTGATGAAGAGGATCGTCTGCTCGCCGCATTCGTGCCTCGCCTGCATGGCGCTGACAAGGGTGGCCGAGAGCGCCGCGGCCCCGCGCCTTCGCGCGGCCTCGACGCACATGTCGACCACGGTGAAGGACGGCAGGCTGCGGAAATCCACCCGCTTCGTCAGCCTGAGGAGGCGGTATTTCCCGGAGAGGGCGTTGGCGTGGCTTTCCAGGGAGGGCGTCGCGGAGCCGAGCAGGCAATGGGCCCCGCAGATCCTCGCCCTCATGACGGCGGCGTCGCGGCCGTGGTAGCGCGGGCTCTCGTCCTGCTTGTACGCGGGCTCGTGCTCCTCGTCGACGACGATGAGCCGCAGGTCGCGCACCGGGGCGAAGACCGCCGAGCGCGCGCCGACGGCGACGCGGACCTCGCCCGAGGCCAGCGCGAGCCAGCCGTCGAGCCGCTCGCCCTCCCCCAGGTGGCTGTGCCAGACGACGCACCGGTGCCCCGGGGCGATCGCCTCGAGGCGCGACCGCAGGCGCGCGACCGTCTGCGGCGTCAGGGCCACCTCGGGGACGAGGAGGATGACGCCCCCGCCGGATCCGAGGGCGGCCTGGATGGCGCGCAGGTAGACCTCCGTCTTGCCCGAGCCCGTGATCCCGTGGAGCAGCGTGACGGCGAACCTCCCCGAGGCGAGCGGGCCCTCGAGCGCCGCCACGGCCGCCGCCTGCTCGGCGTTGAGCACGTGGGGCTGGGAGGCGACGAGCTCGCCGTGGCCCTGGTCGTCCCCGTAGGCCTCGCGCTCGACGCGCGTGACGTCCTCGGCGAGGAGCCCCCGGGCGACAAGGGCGCGCACGGACGCGGCCGACGAGCCCGTGCGCCCGAGGATGAGCCCCTTCGGCTGCGGCCGGATCTGGCCCGCGAGGAACGCGTAGAGGCGCGCCTGCGCCGGCGCCCTGCTCTCCAGGGCGGCGAGCTCCTCCCCCGTGATCCTCCTCACCACCCTAAGGAATCGCGCCTCCTTGACGCGGGCGCCGCGGCGCACCGCGGCCGGGATCATGGCCTCGATGACCGAGTCGAGCGGCGCCGCGTAGTAGCGCGCCATCCAGCGGGCGAGCTCGAGGAGGTCCGCGGTCAGGGCCGGGAACGGATAGACGACCTGCGCGACGGTCTTCAGCCGGTCCAGCGGAAAATCGGAGGGGGGCCCGACGGCGCCAACGACGCCGATGCGGATCGCGCGCCCCACGGGCACCCTGACCAGCGAGCCCACCCTGGTGACCGCGCGCAGCGACTCCGGCACCCTGTAGTGCAGGACCTTGTCAAAACCCGCCAGGGGATGGACTCCGACGATCATGGCGCAAGCGAAGGCGCGATTGAGCTCCGACGCGCGGGCGCGCGCAATCCCCTTCGCGGGCCCCTTGGATCGCATTGACAGCCCCGCCCCGGCGGGGCGACATTGCGGGCCGTGAGCATCCCTTCGGCCCGGGAGAAATTCAGGACGTTCCTCGCGCAGGAGGGCCTGCGGGTGACGAGCCAGAGGCTGGCCATCTTCGACGCGGCCTTCGCCCGCAGGGAGCACTTCACGGCCGAGCAGCTCCTCGACTACGCCCGCTCGATCGACGACTCCGTGTCGCGCGCGACGGTCTACCGGACGCTTCCCATCATGACAGGGAGCGCGCTCCTGCGCGAGATAGACATCGGCAGCGGCGAGAAGTTCTACATGCCGAACCTGGAGCAGAACACCCAGGTGGCCCAGGTCGTCTGCATAGACTGCGACCGGATCTTCGAGATAAGCGCCCCCTTCATGGAATGGTACGGGAGCACGGTGTCCTCCAAGCTCGGGCTCTCCCCCGTCTCCCAGCGCCTCCAGGTGAGCGCCCGCTGCGACACCCTGCGCGACACGGGATCCTGCCCGAGGAGGGCCTGAGGCAGGCGACCCAACTCCATGCCCAACGAGACGACCCGCGACACCGCATTCGAGACCGGATTCTTTGAGTCCGTGCTGCGGCACGACCCGCAGTGCGTCGAGGTGATCGAGATCCTGGGGGGCCTCTACACGAAGGTCGGGCGGATCGCGGACGGCCTCAGGATGGACCGGCGCCTCGTGCGCCTGCAGCCGGCGAACGCGACGGCGCACTACAACCTCGCCTGCAGCCTGGCGCTCAGCAAGCGCAACTCGGACGCGCTCCGGTCCCTTCGCCATGCGGTCCGCCTCGGCTACCAGGACTTCGAGTGGATGACGCACGATCCCGACCTGCAGAGCCTCAAGCGCAGCCCCAAGTTCGGCGCGCTCGTTGCGCAGCTGAAGCCGCAGGTCTGAGCCCCGGGCCGTGTTCTGGCTCAAGAAGGCCGTCTCGTTCTGGCTGATGCCGGTGCCCCTCTGCCTGGCGCTGCTCGTCGCCGGGATCCTGGTCGCGCACTGGGGCCGCCGCTCGCGCCTCGGGCGGGCGCTCGTGGGCGCCGCCGCCGCGCTCCTTCTCATGTTCTCCAACAAGTGGGTGAGCAACGGGCTCCTGGCGCCCCTTGAGGCGCGCTTTGCGCCGATCCCGGAACTCCTCCCGGGCGCCCCCCTGCCCCGGGCCCTCGGGAGGTGCCGCTTCGTGGTCGTCCTCGGCGGCGGCAACAGCGACATCCCGGGGATGCCGGCGGCAAGCGAGCTCTCGTCCTCCGCCCTCGGCCGCGTCGTGGAGGCCGTCCGGCTGATGCGGGTGCTTCCGGATGCGGGGCTCATCGTGAGCGGCCCGGGGGAGCCGGGGCGCCCATCCCATGCTGCCGTGCTCGCGCAGGCCGCGACATCGCTCGGCGTCGACCGCGCCCGGATCACCCTCGTCGAGACCGCGCTCGACACGGAGGACGAGGCGGCCGCCGTCTCCAAGATTGTCGGCGGCGCGCCGGTCGCGCTCGTCACGTCCGCCTGGCACATGCCCAGGGCGGCGCTCCTTTTCCGCAGGACGGGAACCGACTTCCTCGCGTGCCCGGCCGACTTTGAGGCCAGGGCCGGCCCCCGGACGCGCCTGGGCGACCTCGGGTGGGACAGCGAGTCTCTCGAGCGCAGCACGTTCGCGGTGCACGAGTGGCTCGGCCTCCTCTGGCTGCGCGTCAGGGGCTAGTCGCGGTTCACGGGGGCGGCGCCGACGCGGGGAGCGTGAAGATGAACGTCGATCCGCTCCCGGGCTCGCTTTCCAGCCTGACGTCGCCGCCGTGCGCCTGGACGACGTGCTTGACGATCGCGAGGCCGAGGCCGGTGCCGCCCTGCTCGCGCGAGCGCGCCTTGTCCACGCGGTAGAACCGCTCGAAGATCCTCTCCTGGGACTCCTGCGGGATTCCCGGCCCGTCGTCGACGACCCTGATCTCGACGCGTCCGCCCGGGAGCACCCGGCCCTCCACCGCCGCCTTTCCGCCCGCCTGCCCGTACTTGATCGCGTTGTCGAGGAGGTTGGAGATCACCTGGCGCATCCGGTCGTTGTCCGCCAGGGCGACGAGCGAACCCGGGACCGAGTTGACCAGTGTCACGTCGCGGGCGAGGGCGCGCACCTGGAGGTCGTCGATCGCCTCCTGCACGGTCGTCCTGAAGGGAACGGGCTGCCTGTTCAGGCGGAGCCCCCCCGAGTCCAGCGTCGAGAGCAGGAGGAGGTCGTCGATGAGGAGCGCCAGGCGGTTCGCATGCTTGTCGATGATCTGAAGGAACCGCGAGAGCGCGGCCGGGTCGTCCTTGGCCCCCTCGATGAGGGTCTCCGTGGCGCTCTTGATGAGGGATAGCGGGGTGCGCAGCTCGTGGCTCACGTTGGCCACGAATTCCTGGCGGACGCCTTCAAGCTGGCGCAGGCGGGTCAGGTCGTGGAAGACGACGATCGCGCCGTCGCTCGCGCCGTCGGAGTCCCGGAGCGCGAGCGCGTTCACCTGCAGGAAGCGGGGCGCCCCCATTGAATCTATCCGGAGCTCGTGACCGAGGACCTCGAGCTCCCGGTCGAGCCTGGAGACCACGGCCGCGACCTCGTGGTGGCGCGTCGCCTCGAGGATCGTCCTTCCGACCGCGGGCGGCTCAAAGCCGAAGAGCGCGGCGGCGGCCTTGTTTGCCACGCGGATCCTGCCGCCCGCATCGACGACGATGAGCCCCTCGACCATCCGGTCGAAGAGGGCCGCGGTCCGCTGCGACTGCTCCTTGAGCTCGGCGTCCCTGCGCAGCCGCTGCTCGGTGAGGTCCCGCCTGCCCCGGGCCGCGTCCGCCCTGCGGAGCGCCCGCTCCCTCGCAAACGCCAGCGCCAGCGCGGCGCAGGCCGCCGCGAGGACGATCAGGGTGAGGTCCATCCCCAGGGGCCTCAGGCGCCCGCCGCGAACCGGTACCCCACGCCGCGGACGGTCTCGAGGTGCTGCGCCGCCTGCCCCAGCTTCTCCCGGAGCCTGCGCATGTGGGTGTCCACGGTGCGGCTGTCGATGGGGTTCTCGTAGCCCCAGACGTCCTGGAGCAGGCGGTCGCGCGACTGCACGCGGCCCCGCCTCCTGGCCAGGATCTCAAGCAGCTTGAACTCCGTCGCCGTAAGCGTGATCCCCTTCGTGCCCACGAGGACCACGTGGCGCGGGACGTCGATCTGGATGTCCCCGATCCGAAGCTGGGAGCCGGCCTCATCGCCCGCGTGGAGCCGGGACAGCTGCTTGCGGATCCGGATCACGAGTTCCCTGGGGCTGAAGGGCTTCGTCACGTAGTCGTCCGCCCCGAGCTCGAGGCCGAGGACCCGGTCCATCTCGGCCGCCCGGGCCGTCAGCATGATGAGCGGGATGGAGGCCGTGGCGGGGTCGCGCCGCAGGATCTTGCAGACCTCGAGGCCGTCGATCTCCGGGAGCATGAGGTCAAGGACGATGAGGTCCGGCCTCTCGTCCCGGGCCACCGCGATCGCTCGGGTGCCGTCCTTCGCGAAGATGGGCGTGTAGCCGGCCTCCCGAAGCTTGAACCCGAGCACCTCGAGCGCGTCGGGCTCGTCGTCAACTACCAGGATCTTTGTCTTCAAGGTTCTTTTGCCCGGAATGCCTGATGTCGATCGCCTCGTAGAGGTAGACGACGTCCTCGGCGATGTTCGTGGCGTGGTCGGCGATCCTCTCGAGGCATTTCGATATCACCATGAGGTTCAGGCAGCGCGTGATGCTCGCGGGGCGCTCGACCATGAAGCTCGAGAGCTCCCGGTGGAGCTGGCGGTTCAGGTTGTCGACCTCGACGTCGCGGGGGACGACGGCCCGGGCCTTGTCGGGCTCGCGGTTGATGAACGCCGTGATCGAGTCGCGCAGCATCTCGAGCGACATGGTCGCCATGCGCGGCAGGTCGATGTACGGCTTGAGCTGCGGCTCGGTCCCGAGGTCGATCGCGCGCCGGGCGATCGTGACCGCCGAGTCCCCGATCCTCTCGAGGTTCTGGGAGATCTTCATCGCGGCCGTCGTCAGGCGCAGGTCCGTCGCGACGGGCGCCTTCGCAAGCAGGTGGATCGCGATGTCGTCAATCTCGACCTCGAACTGGTCGATGATGTTGTCGTCGTCGATCACCGACTGCGCGAGGGGGTCGTCCCGCTCGGTGAGCGCCCTCATCGCCCGGGTCAGGGCCGACTCGGCATGGCTCGCCATGGCGAGCAGGCTCTCCTTCAGCCGGTTCATCTCTTCCGTGTAGTGGGTCATGGGGGGGTTGATTCGGGGCGGACCCTCAGCCGAAGCGGCCGGAGACATAGGCCTCCGTCTGGGCGTTGCTGGGGTTGGTGAACATCTTGCGCGTGTCGTCGTACTCGATGAGGCGCCCCAGGTAGAAGAAGGCCGTCCTGTCCGAGCACCTCGCCGCCTGCTGCATGTTGTGCGTCACGATGACGACCGTGTAGGCCTCGCGGAGCGTCTGGATCAGCTCCTCGATCTTCGCGGTCGCGATCGGGTCGAGCGCGGAGCAGGGCTCGTCCATGAGCAGCGTCTCCGGCTGGACGGCCAGCGAGCGGGCGATGCAGAGGCGCTGCTGCTGGCCGCCGGAGAGGCTTGTGCCCGGGCGGTGGAGGTGGTCCTTCACCTCGTCCCAGAGCGCGGCCATGTGGAGCGACTCCTCGAGGCGCCTCTGCAGGACGGCCTTGTCGCGCACGCCGTTGAGCCGCAGGCCGACGAGCACGTTCTCGGCGATGGACATCGTCGGGAACGGGTTTGATTTCTGGAACACCATCCCCACCCTGCGGCGGATGGCCACGGCCTCGACCCCGGGGCCGTAGAGGTCCGCCCCGAAGTGGCGCAGGGACCCCTCGATCCGCGTGCCCGGCGTCAGCTCATGCATCCGGTTGAGCGCCCGAAGGAAGGTCGACTTGCCGCAGCCCGAGGGCCCGATGATGGCCGTCACCTTCTTTGCCGGGATGCTGATCGAGACGTCCTGGAGCGCCTGGCGGGGACCGTACCACAGGCTGAAGTTCTTGATGTCGAAGGCGATTTCGCCCGCCTCGACCGGCAATGCCCCCGCGGGGGCGGGCCCCGGGGCCGAGGAGGTGATCCGGATCGGCTCGGAAGCCGGTGCGGCCTGCGCAGCTTCAGGGAGGGTGGACATGGCGTTCAATGGCTCCGTTGACGGTCGCGCGACAATACGCGGACGGTTATGTTGAGGGCGAGAATCAAACCCATGAGGACGAGGGCCCCCGCCCACGCCTGCCGGTGCCAGTCGTCGTACGGCGAGATGGCGTAGGCGAAGATCTGCAGCGGAAGGGCCGAGATCGGCTCCTTCAGGTTGTGGTTCCAGAAGTTGTTTCCCAGGGCCGTGAAGAGGAGCGGCGCCGTCTCGCCCGCTATGCGGGCCATTGCGACGATGACGCCCGTCGCGATGCCCTTGAGGGCGGTCCGCACCACGATCACCATGATCACCTTCCAGCGCGCCACGCCGAGGGCCAGCGCGGCCTCCCGGTAGCTCTGGGGCACGAGGATAAGGACCTCCTCGGTCGTGCGCATGACGAGCGGCACCATCATGATGCCGAGCGCCACGCCGCCCGCGTAGGCCGAGAACGTCTTGAACGGGACGACGAGGATGAGATAGATGACCATTCCCCAGACGATCGAGGGGATGCCGTTGAGCACGTCGGCGGCGAACCGGATCCAGTCGTTGCCGCGGTCCGTGCCGTACTCGGCGAGGTAGATCCCCCCGAACACGCCGATCGGGACCCCGACAACCGCCGCCATGGCGAGAAGCGTCACCGTCCCCACGATCGCGTTGGCCATCCCCCCTCCCGTCTCGCCGGTCGGCTTGGGGAGCTGCGTGAAGAAGTTCCAGTCGATCGAGCTGGCCCCCCGGGCCAGGAGGAAATAGATGACGAGGAAGAGGGGCGCGATGACCGCAAGCGCGCACAAGACGAGGACGGCCGTCACCGCGCCGCTCTTGAACTTGCGCCAGCTCGCAAAACCCGGCGTCGGGAGGAATGGGGAGGGGCCCGTCATCCTAGTTGACCTTGATCGGGCCGCCGCCGGACATGCTCTTCAGCATGATCTGCGCGCAGCCGTTGACGATGATCGCGACGACGAGGAGCACGAGGCCGAGCTCGAAGAGCGAGTTGAGGTAGAGGTCGGTCGTCGCCTCCGCGAACTCGTTGGCGATGACGCTGGCGAGGGTGTAGCCCGGGGCGAAGAGCGAGGCGCTGATCACGGGTCGGTTGCCGATCACCATCGTGACCGCCATCGTCTCCCCGAGGGCGCGCCCCAGACCGAGGACCGCCGCGCCGAAGAGGCCCCTCCTGGCGTAGCTCAGGACCGCGATCTTCAGCACCTCCCAGCGGGTCGCCCCGAGGGCGTAGGCCGCCTCCCTCTGGAGGTTGGGCACGGACCGGAGTATCTCGCGCGAGATGGAGGTGATGATCGGGAGAATCATGATCGCCACGATGATCCCCGCCGCGAGCATGCTGACCCCGTAGATCGGGCCCTGGAACAGGGGAAGGAACCCGAGCGAGTGCTTGAGCCA
>Ga0302326_10031833_pt1 | contig 10528 bp, 10 predicted proteins | sample Palsa_T0_3_FD_202264 | JGI IMG/M metagenome (GOLD analysis project Ga0302326, IMG submission 202264) | Peat permafrost microbial communities from Stordalen Mire near Abisko, Sweden - Palsa_T0_3 | ecosystem: Environmental > Terrestrial > Soil > Palsa > Peat permafrost | place: Sweden: Abisko... | reverse complement strand
TCGCCGCCGCTATCAGTGCCGACCGCGAACGCCCCGGACAGCCCGCCGTACGCTCCGGCTACCGCGGACACGACCTGGATCGTGACGCGGGGCCGGGCCGCCATCTCGGCGACGTGGTCGAGTTGCTTGCGCATGACGTCGGCGGATCCGACGCAGTACCCCAGGACCGGCTCGCCCAGCAGGATCCACACCTCGGGCGGGATCTCGCGGTCGAAGACGCGCTGGCGGTCCAGCCGCGCGGTGACCCGCTCGTCCAGGTCGCCGCCGTCGTCGGGTCCCCAGCCGAGCACGGCGCGGGCGTAGTCCGGGGTCTGCAGCAGCCCGGGGATCAGCAGCGGTTCCCACCAGCGGATGACGGTGGCGCGCTGCTCGGTCTCGACCCAGTCGCGGAACCACGGCGGGTGCGGCCCGGCCCAGGTCCGCGAGTCGTGGCAGAACCGGCTGAACCAGCCGCCCATCTGCGGGAACGCCTCGTCGCAGGCCGCGGCGAACCGGTGTCCCGGGCTGAGGGTCCCGGCCTCGATCCGGGACACCGTGGAAGCGTCGCACGGGATGGTCGCGGCAAGCCCGGCCAGCGTCATGCCCGCGGCGGTGCGGGCGCGGCGGACCTCGGCGCCGAAGAAATGCGCCGGTGACGTTGTCGGATCCAGTTCCCTGACCGCGGGCATGTGGTCCGCCTCCCGTCCTTGCGGGGTTTTCCGGTCAGCGTCCGGGTTTGCCGGTGCACGCCGGGGTGTTTCCGGTACCGGGCTGATCGCTTCCCACGGTAGCCCGGCGCTGGCACGTTGGGTAGCCAGATGACCTCGCCTCGCCGTAAGGATCTGCCCGCCGATGCCCGCTGAACCCGCGCCCGTCCCACTGCCCTGTCACCCGCTGTCGGCGCTGGCGACCTTCGAGCTTTCGCGCTACCGGCGTGAGCTCGAAAACGCCCTGGCCGCCCTGCCGGAGCACGCTCCCGTCCGCGGGCTGCTGCAGGACAAGCTCACCGAGGTTCTGGCCGAGCAGCAATCTCGCACCACCATCGCCAGCAGCAGGCCTGCATGATCGCCGCTCCGCACGGGACACACCGAGGACCCGGGGCAACGCAGTCATCGGTCACCGCGGACCTGGCTGGTGCCGGACCACGCGTGCCTGCCCGCGAGCCCCGGATGGACCTGCCGCGATGACCAGTACTGCGCCCGCCGCCCGGCCCAGCGAGCCGCCCCGCGACCTGGCCGCGCGCCTGTTCCGGGTCCTGTGCCCGCAGTTCGGCCTGCGCGCCGCGGGCGACCTGCACGTCGCCGTGCCGGTCACCCCGTGGTACGCCGGGTCCAGCCAAGGCGATCTCGCCTGCCAGATCAGCGCCGCCGCGTCGCGCCGCCTGGACCGTGACCCTTGCGACCCGCCCTGCCGTCCCCGGGCAGGGAGCACCTAATGATCCTGCCCGCGGTGGGCGAGGCTGCGCGCCTGGCCAGCGTCTTGCCCCAGTTCCCCCGCTGGTCGTTTTTCTGGGACAAGAAGAGCGGCGTGTGGCGTGCCGCCGAAGATGATCCGGACTCGGTCCTGTACACCGAGAGCCGCGACCTGGACACCGTGATCGGCTACGTCACCGCCCACTCCTGACACCCCGCAAAGACCGCCGCCCTCGATCCCGGCACTCGTTGCACCTTGCCGTCCTCCGGCCGCGCCGCCCTAGGTCCCGTCCCGTTCCCGGCTGCCGCCGCGAACCACGCAACTACGGGATCTACCGAACGGGCCGGATGCGTGCCGCCGGGGACCGTCTCGCGGCACGGCGCCCGCCCGCAATCGCATCTGCGCCGTGATGGTCCCTCGCCTGACTGGTGTCCCGTGCCGATCAACTTTGCTCGGTCCGGCTCCCTGACCTGCGGTGAAGAATCTTTGCTGTCAGTAGGCTGCGGCCTGGATGCCCGATTTGCCTGGTTCTGCTTGGTCCTAGGACTTTCCTGTGCCAATGAAGATTGCTCAGGACGGGGTTTGGCCGGCCCTGATCTTCGCGGCGGCTGTGGCGATGGTTTCGGGGTAGGTCGCTGCCAGGAGGAACGCCTGCGGGCATGATTGGGGCGTCGTCGGGTTGGAGTCGATGAGCGCCTGCATCCGGTGTTTCCAGGACGTCGGCTGGGCCGGGTTCCAGGGGGCGTGCGCGGCCTGGACCTTGGCATGGATCAGCTGCTCGATGGTGCACTGGCGCAAGAGCGCGCGTGCCCGGTGCTCGGCGGCCAGGATGTCCGGGCATGCGCTGACGCTGAATTGCGGCGCGTCCGCTGATAGCCAGATGGCGTGCCGGAGGCAGATCTGGTGATGCGCGGGCAGGTGCACCGGGACTGGCCGGGGGATGCGCCGGGCTGCTGTGCAGTGGCTGCAGGCGGTGGTCGCCCGGGCTGGCTGGTCGCTGCGTGCGCCGAAAGCGGGAAGCGCGCTGCTCAGCGCCTGGGGGCTTGAGCTGCTGATCACGGCGAGCCGGGCGAGGGCGTCGCCTGTCCAGGGCGCTAGCTTGTCATGTTGCCAGCGGTCGTCGTGCCGCCGGATCCTGATGCGGAACCAGGGGGGCAGGATCTCCAGGATCGCGTGGGCATTGACGTGGTTGACGGCGGCGAGGCGGTTCAGGAATGACGCGAGCGTCTCGCCGGTCAGCGGGACGGCCGGCAATGGCAGCGGAGCCGGCCATGGCAGGCGCGGGGCGTTGGACAGCAGGGTGGTTGCGCGGGTTGTCGCGACGGAGCAGTCCGGGCATGGGTGAGGCTGGAGGCCGTGCCGCTCCAGCGCCCGGCAGAACGCCCGTGCGGTGCTGCGGAGGCCGAGGCGGGAGACCTCGGCCAGCAGGTCTGCTGCTCTTAGGTGCGGGTCATCGGCTAGGCGTTGCCGGCAGTAGGGGGCAAACGGGGAGAAGTCGCCGTGCCGTGCGGCAGGCCTGCCTGGTGCGGGTCGCCGGTGCGCGTAGTCCCGGGCTGCGGTCCGGCCCTGGCCGCTGGTTCTGGCGGCCGCGCCGGCCGGCTCTGGGCGGCGTGATCCGGCCAGGATCTGCGCGGCGTGCTCCCCGGCCCGCATGTTTGTCACCGCTTCGCCGCCCCGGGCCGGACTGGCGGTGTCTGCGCGGCCATGTCGACGGCGATGGCATCCAGGCTCTTCCTGGTGATCTGCTCGGTGCCGTTGATGATCGCCTGGTTCGCCGCGTCCCGGATCAGCCAGAGCAGGCTGCCGATCAGGCCGCGGGTGCGGCGGTGCAGATAGCCCGCGAGCGTGACCAGGGTGCCGTCTTGGTGCCGGTAGAGCCGCACGGCGCCTTCCAGGGCGGCGATGAGGGTGGCCCATTCCTGCCCGGGGGTGAACGCGCCGGCCGGGATCAGGGTGAACCGGCCCGCGACCTGGTCGCCGCGCGGGCCGGCCAGCAGCACACCGCGGTCCAGGCCGATGCCGGCGTAGGCGAAGGTGACGGGCAGCCGCTCGGAGAAGTATTTCAGCGTGTCCGAGGCTTCGGCGCCGGCCCGGGTGGCCATGTCCAGGTTGTGCAGCTCGTCGACGATGATCATGGTCACGCGGGCATCCAGGCAGACACCGCAGACCGACTCGATCACGTCGGTGATGTTGGACCGCCGGGGCACCGGCAGGCCGAGGAACCGGGCAAGTTCGGTCGCGATCATCTTGCCGGTCGCGGCGGGCGGCACGGTGATGTAGATGACCGGGATGTCATCGCGGGCGTGCGGGTGCCGGCGGCGGTGTATCACCTCGGCGGTCTTGCCGAGCTGGGTGACCGCGGTGGTCTTCCCGGTCCGGGCCGGGCCGGACACCATCAGCCCGGACCGCCCGTAATGCGCCGCGCGGTTCATCCGGATCAGGCCGCCTCCGCGCCTGACGACCCGCTCGACAAGCGGGGTCTGGACCACCACCAGGCGGGAGTGGTGCTCCAGCCGGTCCTCATCATGCGCGGCGCGCTTGTCCTCTTCCAGCGCGGCCCATTCCTGCTCGGCGAGCAGGTGCGGGATCGACGGCGTGGCCGCGATGAACTGCCGCCAGCCGGGCAGCGTGGTCAGCTGGACCACGGGGTCGGCGCCGTCCGCGGCGGGCGGGGTTACCGCCATTTCTCCGCTTCCCGGAACGGGTCGAAGATCGGCATCGGGACCACCGCGGTCTGGCCGGCCTCCCCGCCGGCGGCCTCTTCATCTGCGGGAATCTGCTGCGGGACCGGCCCTGGCTCCGCCTGCCCGGCAGGCTGGACGGCCCTGGTGCGCGCGGCGACCCGCCGGTCCCGCTTGCTGAGTACCGGCCCGGGCCCGTTCCCGTCACCGGGTCCCTGCCCGGCGCGGGTGAGCAGGTCCTCGACGGCGTCGGCGAGTTCGGCCTCGGTGGCGACGGGCATTGATCTGCGGGCGTGGTCCCAGGCCAGTTCCCCGAACGGCGCCGCGACCCGGTGCAGCTGGGTCCAGAACACGGTGATCCAGCCGCCGTCCCGGTGGTCCCGCACCCAGATCCGGGATATGTCGTAGGGGTCGTAGTGGATCTCCCACAGGCCCTTGCGGGCGGTGACGCCGGAATGCTGCATCCGCAGCGGGTTCAGCTCCGCGCTGTCGTAGACCCGGCGGCTGATCTTGATGCCGTAGGCATTGACTGCCCGCCAGGTCGCGGGAAGCAGCTCGATGTGGTCGTCTGCCGACAGGGCCAGCGGCACGTAGCCGGCGGTCTGGATCAGCGCGGCGTATTTCTCGTTCGGGGTGAACGCCCGGCCCGGGGCCAGCGGGTCGCGCAGCCCGTCATGCGGCCGGTTCTGCCAGCAGGCGATGATCCACTGATCGAGCAAGTCCTGCAGTTCCGGCAGCGACCACACCGCGGCGTCCTCGATGCCGCGGCCACGGTATTCCACGCCCCGGCCGGTATAGCCGGACACGTACTGGGCGAACAGCGTCGCAACCGACCCCAGCATCCGCTCGATATGCGGCTTGTCGGTCCCGGTGGCCTTGCGGGCTGGCTGGAAGCTGATGCCCAGGAACTCACACGAGGCCTTGAATGACTCCGAGACGAACACCTTGCCGTGGTCGACCACGATCACCGAGGGGATGATGACCGGGCGGGCGGCAGCGTGCTCCAGGCGCTCATCGATAGCCAGCATCCGCCGGAATGGCAGCGCCGACGCGGACATCTTCATGGCCTCCGGCCAGCCCGGGCGCATCGGCTCGGGGGTGACGGTCCGGGCCAGCAGCACGCTGGCATCTACCGACCTGGTCGTGGGCCGCAGCACCGCCGCGGTCACCGTCCTGGTCGCGACATCGATAATCCCGGTCAGGTCCACCCGGCCGGCCACGCCGTTATCAAGGCGGACCAGGACATCCAGCGGCGTGGAGTCGATCTGCATCAACTCACCGGGCGCGCTGACCGCCACCTGCCCGAACGGCCCGTCCGGCCGGGCGGCCAGCGACCGGCGGGTCTTCGCCGACCCGGTGGTGTGCCGGCCGGCCTGCAGCCTGCCGAACAGGCGGTAAAGCGTCCGCCTCGACGGCATCCTTGCCACCGCTTCCCCGCCGGGCCCGGCGAGGATCTGCCTCGTCCGCCGGAACACGAACACCGCGGTCCGCGTCGACTCGCCGGCCGCCTCGCTGATGGCCTGGCTCATGGCCGCGACCACGGCGGCATCGACCCGGCCATGCGGGGGCATCCGCTTGCCGGCCCGGTGGTCGACCATGCCAACCAGGCCCTGCTCCTGGTAACGCCGCCGGCGCTTGGCGATTGCGCTTGCGGTCACCCGGTGCCCGGCAGCCGTCAGCTCTGCCGCCTTAGCCCGTTCTCTTCGGGTCAGCGAGAACACCGCCGGGTCGTACTCCGGCCGCGGAACCGTTCCTTCCCCCGCCTCCGGCGGGACCCCGCGCAGCACCTCGACGATATGCCGCTGCCACCACAGGGCCTCTTGCACTACCTCCCCGGGCAGGTCATCAAGCACCGAGACCGGCGGCATCCCCGGCCGCGGCCGGGCATCCAGCACAGCGAAATCCTCCGCCGACAGCAGGCCGGACACGCTGACGGTGACGACCTGGCCCCCGGTGTCAGCCAGGCGGACCACCGGACCAGACACCCCGATCACCGTCTGGTCCCGGCCGGCGACCCGGACCCGGTCCCCGATGCCGAGCTCGCCCGGCCGCCCGGCCGCAGTCACCAGACACCGCCAGGGACCCCGCCGACCCTGACAGCCATCTCCGCAGTAAGCCTGACAGCCAGGTCCGTCACCAGCACGTGCCCCCACATCAGGTGGAACAGCACCGGCAGGACTGCCAGCGGATCGCCTGCCGCGGCCGCCCCGGCCATCAGCGGGGCCGGCTCGGCGAAGACCTCCAGCAGCAGCCGGGCCACGTCCGGCGAACCGCATCGCCGATGCCGGTACCGCGCCAGCCACGCGACGTTCGCCGCCCGCACCGGATCAGGGACGCCCACCCGCCTGAAACGCCATCCGGCCAGCTGACACGCCCGCCTGGTGGCATCGAACGCCTCCGCGTCCCTCGGCTCGATCCGGTCATCAGGACGCACGTCGATGACCACGGCGGACCCATCAGTCATCCGGGCGAACAAGTCCGGCGCGTGACGCCGCAGCCGGCCGGCGTCATCGCGCCAGCGCAGCCAGAACGGCTGCGACGTGATCGCGGCGACCTCAGGGTCGAAATCCAGCAGCATCACGTGATCGCGCTCAAGCCAGGACTCGTATCCCACATGCGAGCCAGTGGTCGCCGACCACCACAGACCAGGCAGATGCCCCTGGCCCCTCGTCCACCGGAACTCCCTGACCGGGACGAAGCCCTCAGGACGCAGCCCCGGCCACGAAACCGGGAACTCGCGGCGCTCGACTCCCGGTGCCTCGAGATAACAAAGCTCAAACCCCAGATCGGCGTCCACAGCCGCCACGGACTGCATCACAGGCCACGCTCCGGCACATATGGTCACGTACCGAGCAAACTTTAGTGACACACAATGCCGGCTGAGCAAGATTCATTGACACTGAGGAACTTTCGTTGTCACCGGACAGCCGCGCCGCCGCCGAAAGCAACTGCGGAGAGTAATTATGACGATGCGCTTACGGGCTGTCTCGTCTCATCGGGCTTGACGCGGTCTCGCGAACGTGACGCGCTGCAGTTCAGAGCCGCATCGGGCAGCCGGCACGACTCGGCCTCGTCTCAATTCATCTGTCGCATGCCTGGTCACGGGCTTGGCGCTGCGCCTGGTCAAGTAAGACGGGACACGGGCGGGGCTGAGTCCTTCCGCGCGCCTATGACCGTCGGAACAATCGTCACATCTCGTGTTCTTCCGGACACGTGAGGCAATGGAGGCTGCTGTTACAGCGGGGAAGACAGGCAAAATCTGATGACCGCACAAGCACACGACACCATCACCCCAGCCCATCCAGCTCGCCCGGCGCGCCGCGCTGACGCCGGGACGGTCCGGCTGTCCCAGCGGGACATCGACGGCCTGCTGCTGGCCGGGGAGCATTACGGCGCGCCGCTGGACCTGCTCGCCGCCGCGCTGCGCGTCGCCCCGGAGCGGCTGCCCGCGATCACGGCGCGGTGGCGCCGCGCCGGGTACGCGGAGACCGGGAGACTCGGCCCCGGACCGGGATGGTGCTGGCTGACGCGCGACGGGATGACCGCGACCGGCCTGAAATTCCCCGCCGTCCGCCCCTCGCTCGGCCGCCTCGCGCATATCCGGGCGGTGCTCGCGGCGCGGCTGTGGCTGCAGGCCACCCCCGGCTGGGCCGCCGGCCAGCCCTGGTGGCACTCCGAACGACGGCTCCGCGCCGAGCACCCCGCCGCCGGCCGCGGCGGGCACCTGGCCGACGCCGAGATCCACTGGCCCTCCATCACCGCCAGCCCCCACGCAGGTCAGGTTTGGGCCGTCGAAGCGGAACTGACGCCCAAGCCGCTGGTCCGGACTGTCCGGATCATGACCGGGCTCCTCAGCCCGATGCAGTACGCCCAGGTGATCTACCTGACCGCCCCCGCCGCCCACCCTGTCGTCACCCGCGCCGCCGCCTCCCTTCCGCCCGGCGACCAGGCCCGCATCGTCGTCCGGAACCTCCCGGACTATGCGCTCATGCCGGAGCCCGGGCGGTGAGCATCTGGTCCCTGATCAAGATCACCATCTTCCTCTGGCTGATCCGCAAGACCGCCAAACTCATGGCCTGGCTCCTGCTCGCCGCCATCGCCGTCGCCGCCTGGCCCGTCACACTCGTGATGGCCGCGGGGTATGCGGCGGCGTGGCTGCGCGGGTGGCCCGCGGTCCGGCTCCGCCGCGCCGCCGCGTGGGCGCTGCCTGCCGCCGTGGCCTGGGCCGCCGCCGAGGCGGCGCTGCTCCGGGCGATCCGCCCGGTCGCGCTGGCCCCCGTGCAGAACTGGGACAACGGCTGGCAGCACCTGACCACCGTGGACGTCGCGCGGACGTTCGCGCTGGTGGCCCCGGTCGCGGTCCCGGCCGGGCTGTTCCTGGCCTCCCTCGCGTGGGCCTGGCGAATCTACGCCATCACCACCGGGCTCGGCGGGTACACCGCGTCCGCGCCGATCATCTTCGACGCCCGACAGTGGCGCCGCCAGGTCCGCACCGCCCGCGGCCTCACCGAAGCCCCCGGCGCCGTCCCCTTGCTGGCCCGCGGCGCGCGGATCCCGGTCGGCGGCACCATCCGCGCGGTCGGGCACCGCTGGCATCCCGTCTTCACCCTCCCCGCTTCGGCGCTGGGGCGGCACATGGTGGTGGTCGGCGCGACCGGCTGCGGGAAGACGAACCTGATGATCCGGCTGTGGGCGGGCTGGTTCACCGCCGCGATGGACACCGCCCGCACCGGACGGGGGAAACGGCCGCTGCTGATCGTGCTGGACTGCAAAGGCGGCCCCGACGCCCGCGTCAAAGCCGCCCGCACCCGCCGGCTCCTCTACGGCGCCGGGGCCCGCCGCGTCGCCATCTGGCCGGACGAAGCCCAGCTGTGCCTGTGGGACCTGCCACCCCACGACCTGGCCGTACTGCTCTACCAGATGATCGACTCCGGGACCGGCGCCGCCGCCTACTACGCCGACGTCATGCAAGCCGTCCTCATCCTGGCGGTCACTGCCCCTACGGGGCCACCGGTGAACACGGCGGGGTTCTTGGACCGGCTGGAGGCGGGGTGGCTGACCCGGGCGTGGGGTGGCGGCCGCTACCCCGGGCAGCTGGACCGGGTCAAGGCCGCAGGCCGGCACCTGCCCGACATCCAGCTCCGTTTCGCCACCCTGCTGGCCCGCCTCGGCCCCGCGCTGGACGGCCCCGGTACCCTGGCCGACGCGGATGCCTGGTATTTCATCTTGGAGGGGACCAGTGAGCGGTCCGTCGCCGAGGCGCAGGCGATGGCGATCACCGAGCTGGCCGCGCACGCTGCCGCCAGCCGGTCGGCCGAGCCGCGGTCGATCCTGCTCGCCGCCGACGACTACTCCGCGGTGTCCGGGCGGGTCCCGTTGTCGAACCTGTACGAGCGGGGCCGGTCCCTTGGCATGGGGGTGCAGGTCTCGGCGCAGTCCTGGCAGGGCCTGGGGCTGAACGATGATGAGCGGCACCGGATCACCGCGACCGCCGACGGCGGCATCTTCGTGATGACGACTCCTTACCCTGAGCCGCTAGCCGCTTTGGCGGGGACGCGGCGGGTGCTGGAGACCGCGCACAAGCTCGTCGGGAACGCCTGGGGTGATGAGGGGACGACGAGGGAGCAGCGGGCCTGGACCGCCGACCCGGACATCATCCGCCGCCTCGATGTCGGGCAGGCGTGCTACATCCATCACGGCGCGGCGACGTTCGTCCAGGTGGCGAGGCCCAAACCCTCGCCGCTCACCCTGCTCCCTCCGGTAGCCGTCACGGAACCAGTGGCGTGGGTGCCCGAGCCCCGCCACGAGGCCGAGCCTGCGACCTGGCCGGAGGCGGCGGGGAGCCTGGATGACATCTTCGGACCTGGAGGGACCCGGTGACTGACCTGAACCCGTTCGAGGCGCTCGGCCTGCCCGCCGACCCTGGCCTGGGTGATGAGCAGGTCCGCGCCGCCTGGCGGGCCATCGCCGCCGCGACTCATCCGGACCGCGGCGACGGCGGTGACCTGGCAAGGTATACCGCCGCGTCGGCCGCCTATGCCGAGCTGCGCACCGCTTGGGGACGCAGCGAGGCCTACGCCGACCTCACCGAACGGGCCAGCCAGACCGACGGGCCCATCACCGCGCCGATACCCGTCATTCTCGGCGCGGTCCTGCTACCGTCGGCCTCGCCGTGGCAGCCGCTCCTGACCCTGGCGCAGGTCCCGGCGCGGATCATCCGTGGCCGCCCGCTGCACCTGCTGCTGCGCGCGGTCATCGCCGCGGTGCTGGCTCTGGTCATCTTGCAGCTGATCCCGGGCACCGCCGCCGCGCCGGCCGACATCACCGGGGTGCTCACCTGGTTCGTGCTGACCGGCCACCGGAACCTGGCACCCCGCCCCGAACGATAAGAAAAAACGGGTGCCTCCGGCGGGGCCTCGGGCTCCGAGAGGCATCCGGCCCGCGCATTTCTCTCC
>Ga0302326_10031832_pt1 | contig 10529 bp, 9 predicted proteins | sample Palsa_T0_3_FD_202264 | JGI IMG/M metagenome (GOLD analysis project Ga0302326, IMG submission 202264) | Peat permafrost microbial communities from Stordalen Mire near Abisko, Sweden - Palsa_T0_3 | ecosystem: Environmental > Terrestrial > Soil > Palsa > Peat permafrost | place: Sweden: Abisko... | reverse complement strand
GGATTCTCTCGGCGCTTTGCCGCGGGTACTGTCTCATCGCGACTACCACGGGCATAATCTCTTCGTGCAAAATGGCGCTATCAGGGTGATCGACTTTCAGGACGCCCTGCTCGCCCCGCACGCGCAAGACCTTGCGGTTCTGCTGACGACCCGTGATACGACGCGCGTAATCACGCCCGCGATCGAGGAACGGCTGCTCAATTACTACATCGGCGGGCTATCGCGGTACATTGGCGGAATATCCCAGCGCAGCGAATCGACACCGTCTGCGGACGCCCTCATGACGAGCTATCGTATGTGCGTGCTCCAGCACGCGCTGAAGGTGATCGGGCGCTTCGAATGGCTCGAACAACAGGGCCGGCGCGGTTACCTCCGTCACATTCCCTATGCGATCGCGAACGCGCGTCGGATGCTCCGTCAAATGCCGGAGTTCCCCGCGATTCGCCGCGCCCTGGACGGACGCGCGCCGTGAAGGCACTCGTGCTCGCCGCGGGACGAGGCGAACGGCTTCGGCCGCTCACCGACAATTCGCCCAAGCCGCTGCTCGAAGCGGGCGGCCGGCCGCTGATCCACTATGCCCTGCTGCTTCTGCGGCGTGCCGGCGTCACCGAAGTCGCGATTAACCTGCATCATCTGGGGGATCGGCTCCGTTCCACCCTCGGCGACGGCTCGGCGCTCGATATGTCGATTACCTACTCGCCCGAGCCGGTACTGCTCGGCACCGGCGGGCCGTTGCCGGGCCTGCGCGAATATTTCGCAGGCGAGCCGTTTATCGTGATGAACAGCGACACCATAATCGACCTCGATTTGACCCGCGTAATCGAGTTCCATCGTAATCAGCGCGCACTTGCAACCTTTGTTCTGCGCAAGTTGGTCAAGCCCGACGTTTACAGCGAGCTCGAAGTCGACGCCGACGGCCGTCTGATCGCGATGCGCCTGCTGGTCGATCGGGCCCCGAAGCGAATCGCCGAGTACCGTCCGCCCGGCGCGAGTTCCGACTTGCAGGCCGCTGCCCATTGCATGTTTTGCGGTATCTCGATCTGTGAGCCCGTCGTGCTCGACCTGCCGGCCCCGCCACCGCCGTTCAGCCTGATGGGTGACCTGTTCGCGCCCGCGCTGGCCGCGGGACGCCCGCTGGCCGCCTATCTTCATAGTGGCTACTTCCGCACCGTCGATGACCTGGCCGGGTACGAGACGATTGCCCGCGAGTTCAAGGCGATGCCACCCGCTCTGGCATACCTTGGATAATCCTGGCGTTGAGATTCTTCAGGTTTCGCCCGGCTCAAAAGCGGGGTAGAGTCGTCGGATGGCCGCGCCGACGCTGACAGCCCCCGCGCCCGGGCAACGCCCCAGCCATAAGTGGCTCATCACGCTGGCCGTGATGCTTGGGGCGACTCTCGAAATCCTCGATTCGTCGATCGTCAACGTGGCGCTGCCCCATATGCAAGGCAGCTTCAGCGCGAGCGTCGATCAAATCACGTGGGTGCTGACGAGCTACCTGGTCGCCAACGGCATCATGATTCCGATGACGGGATGGATCTCGTCGCGCTTCGGCCGCAAGCGCTATTTTCTCGTTTCGGTGACGGTCTTCGTGTTCGCTTCGGCGCTGTGCGGCATGGCGCAGAGCCTGACGCAGATGGTCATTTTCCGCCTGATGCAGGGAATTGCCGGCGCCGCGATGATCCCGTCGTCGCAGGCGATCATGATGGAGACATTCCCGCCCAACGAGCAGCAGATGGCGATGGCGACGTGGGGGCTCGGAATTATCGCGGCGCCGATTTTCGGTCCGACTCTGGGCGGCTGGATAACCGACAACCTCAACTGGCGCTGGAATTTCTATATCAATCTGCCGCTGGGGCTGCTGGCGATCGTGATGGTCTATATTTTCGTCCACGATCCGCCGTACCTGAAGCGACGCAAGGGCAACGTCGATTACCTGGGAATTGCCTACCTGGTGCTTGCGCTGGGCTTGTTGCAGATAGTGCTCGATCGCGGCCAGCGCTCCGACTGGTTCTCCGCGCCGTGGGTCCGCTATTTCACCGTGATGTCGGTCATCTCGATGATCATGCTGATCGTGCATGAACTGCGCGTGCCCGACCCGATCCTCGACCTGCGGATATTCAAAATCCCGGCCTTCGCGATGTCGGTCTCGATCGTCGCCGTGATGGTCTCGGTGTTTTACGCCGTCAACCTGCTCAACCCGCTGTTCCTGCAGGAGCTGCTCGGCTACACGGCGTGGAAGGCGGGACTGGCAGTCTTGCCACGCGGACTTGGCGCGGGCTTATGCATGCTGCTGGTAGGTCAGCTCTCGCGATTCGGCTTCGAGACGCGGCCGCTGATGGGTATGGGGTTCGCGGCAGCGACCTATGCCATCTGGCGCATGTCGGGATGGGACCTCCAGGTCTCGATGGAATCGATCATGTTGCCGATTCTGCTGTTCGGATGCGGATCGATGGGCTGGCCGTTGATATCGGCAGGGGCGCTGGCGGACGTGCCCAAGGAGCGAATCGGGTACGCCGCGAGCCTGTACAACATGATGCGTAATACCGGCGCCGCCATTGGTATCTCGCTCGTCACCAACCTGCTCACCTCGCGCGAACAGATCCATCAGAGCTACCTCGTCGAGCATTTTTCGGTCTTCGATGCCTGGAAACTCAACGAACGCGCGCCGATGATGCCGGGTTCCCCGCACTTCAACCTGATCCCCGGCCTGACGATGGGCAATCAGCAAGGCCTCGGCATGATTTACGCCGAGATACGGGCGCAATCGACGCTGCTGGCGTACAACGACGTCTACCGGATGCTCGCCCTTGCGATGGCCGTCCTCATCCCGACGTTTCTGTTCTTCAAGCGACCGCGCACGGGCGGCGGTGGCGGCGCGCACTAGCTGCGCCAGTTCGTCTGCCGCGATCGCGGTTTCCGGATGAATGATCGATGAATGATCTGGGGGGGTGGCTTGTCTTTTGAGCCGGGCTGAGCAAAATTGATTTTCGGCGCAATATGGCAGCTTTTTCCGCGATTATGATCCTCAATAACATCCCGCTCCGACGCATTGTCGCGATCGCGTCCGCTGATTGCGGCGGCCGCCGCGGCACATTATTCCTCTTTGCACCGGAGGTTTCCCTATGACTGATATTGCGATCGAATCGATAAAGAAAATGGTCGAGCCCAGCCGGGTCCATCGCTCGCTCTACGTCGATCAGGCGATCTTCGATCTCGAGATGGATCGGATCTTCGGGCACGCGTGGATATATGTCGGCCATGAGAGCCAGATTCCAAATCCGGGCGATTATGTGACCGCACTGGTCGGCCGCCAGCAGGTGATACTCGTCCGCCACAGCGACGGCACGCCGCGAGTGCTCTACAATCGATGCGGCCATCGCGGAGCCCGCGTGGTGGCGGCGCCATCGAACGGTAACGCGCGATTTTTCCGCTGCTGCTACCATGGCTGGACGTTCCGCACCGACGGTGAAGTGCTTTCCATTCCGGTGCGCCGCGGATACGACGACACCGGCTTTGACGCTCGCAATTCAGCGTATTGGATGCCCCGCGCGCCGCGTGTCGACAATTATCGCGGCTTCATTTTCGCAAGCCTCGCCGCCGAGGGGCCCGGCCTCGAAGAATGGCTCGGCGGCGTTGCGAGTTCGCTTGACGATATCGTCGATCGGGCGCCGGCCGGACGCGTCGAAGTGGCGGGACAACCATTCCGCGTGCTGCAGCGCAACAACTGGAAGCTCTTTTTCGAGAATCTCAATGACGCGATGCATGCGATCGTCGTGCATGAATCATCCGTCGACGCGGCCCGGACGGCGCTCGCGCGGATGAACGATCGCGAAACTCCGGCGCACTCGTACGCCGATGACGTCATGCCGACGCTCGACAAAAACGGCGCGCCCTATGCGATGTGGGAACAGATCAAGACTCGGACCTACGACCACGGCCATAGTTACATCGGCGGATTTTTCAACCCGGAAAGTTTCGAGAGCACCTATGTGCAGTCGCTCGAACGCGCCTACGGCAAGGAGCGCATGACCGAAATTCTCTCGGTCAATCGCCACAACTCGATCATCTATCCGACCTGCTCGACGCAGGCTGCCTATCAGCAGCTCCGCGTAATCCGGCCGCTGTCGGTCGATCGCACGATGATCGAAATCTACAATTTCAGGCTTATCGGCGCGCCCGACGATACCTATCGGCGCACGCTGATTTTCTCGAACCTGACCAATTCGCCGTCGTCGATCGTGATGCCCGACGATCTCGAGGCCTACAATCGCGTGCAGGAAGGGCTGGGTATCAATGGTGCCGACTGGATCAGCTTCCATCGCGACCTCGGCCGCGACGACGTCCAGCCCGAACATACTGACGGCATTGGCACCAGCGAGTTACCGATGCGCAATCAGTTCCGCGCATGGCTCGGCTACATGACCGCGGGAGACGCCGCGTGACGGCCGCCCCGGACCTGCGCGACCTCGAACGCTTCATCTATCGCGAAGCGGCGATGCTCGACGACAAGCGATGGGACGAATGGATCGAGCTTTTCACCGATGACGGCTTCTATTGGATGCCGCTCTTTCCCGAACAGCAGGACCCGCTCGTACATACATCGCTCTTCTACGAGGATCGGCCTCTGATGAAGATGCGAATCGACCGGCTGCGCCATCCGCGCGCGTTTTCCCAGGAGCCGCCGACGCGCACGTCTCATCTGGTCTCCAACGTGATGCTCGAGCGCGCCGACGATGGCGAATTCGTCGTACGGGCGTCGTTTCAGCTGCTGGAATATCGGCGTGAGGAGCAGCGGATTCTAGGCGGCAGTGTGCTGTACACGCTGGTCGGCGCCGATAGCGGCTTCAAAATCCGTTTGAAGCGCGTCGACCTCGTAAATTCCGGAGCGATGCACGAGCCCCTGCAGCTCTTTATCTGAGCGCCGCCGAAGGGCCGCCGCCGCATAATCAGTCTCGCAAGTCAGGCTCGGGAGTGTCATATGACCCAGAAGGCGAAGTCCGTCGTGCTCGCGCTGCATTATCAAAATGATGTCCTTCATCCCGACGGCCGGATCCGCGTCGGCGTCGCGGAAGGCAGCACCACGCGCGACAACGTAATTCGTGCGGCACGCACGCTGCTCGAAGGCGCACGCGCCCATCGGGTGCCCGTCATTTCGGTGCGCATCGGGTTTCGTCCCGACTTCAGCGACGTCATTGTCAACGGACCCATCTGGCAGAACATCATGAAGATTCGCGCCTGCGAAGCCGGTAGCTGGGGTGCGGAGTTCTTCGATGGACTTGGGCCGGCGCCGGGCGAGTTCGCGGTGAGCCATACGCGGATCAATGCTTTCTATGGATCGCAGCTCCAGGAGATCGTCGATCTTTTCAATCCCGATCGCCTCGTTATCGCCGGAATCGCGACCAATTACGTCGTCCAGCATACGGTCACATGGGCGAGCGACGCCGGCTACGAAATCACCGTCGTCGGCGATGCTTGCTCGTCGGGGGTGCCGGAATTGCATGAGGGCGCGCTGCGCACGATGAGCCTGCTCGGGTCGATCGAAAACGCCGCCGACGTGGTGAGCGGCTTTGCGCGCGCGACGAAGGGAGCTTGAGCGCGATGGCTGCGAGCAACGGGTCGAGCAGCCTTGCCGGCAAGGTCGCGATCGTCACCGGCGGCGCCACCAGTATCGGCGCTGCGATCGTCAGCGCGCTTCACGCGGCCGCCGCGAGCGTCGTAATCGCGGATATCAACGAGCAGGCCGGCGCCGCATTGGCGCAATCGCGCGGCCCTAACGCCCGGTTCCAGCCGACCAACGTGACCGACGACGCCGCGATCGCCGCCTGCGTCGAGAGCGCCGAGGCTCACTTCGGCGGACTCGATATCCTGGTCAATAACGCGGCGGTTTATATCGATAATGGAATCGCTTCCGAACGCGCGAGCTGGCTCGAAGCGATCAACGTCAACGTCGTCAGCGGCGTGCGCTTTGTTAACGCGGCCGCCCCAGCCATGAAACGGCGCGGCGGGGGTGCGATCGTCAATATGAGCAGCATCGCGGCGCGCTTCGGACAGGCTGGCCGCGCGATCTATCCCGCCTGCAAGGCGGCGATTCTCCAGGTCACCCGCAACGAGGCGATGGAGCTCGCGCCGCATCATATTAGGGTCAACGCGGTCTCGCCGGCCTGGACATGGTCGGCGCCAATCGAGCGGGCAACCGGTGGCGATAGGGCCAAGGCCGATCGCGTCGGCGCTGATTATCATCCGCTCGGCCGTATCGGTGACGCGGCCGATGTCGCACGCGCAATCGTCTTTCTGTGCTCCGATGACGCGGCGTTTATCACCGGCGTGAACCTGCCCGTGGACGGTGGCCACGCGATGACCGGGCCCGACCAGGGTAAGCCCGCAACCTGGCGACTTTCCGAGTAGCTGTCCGTGGGACTTCGGCCGCCTTCTGAACTGATCGCACTAGGTAATGGGCGGCCGTGAGTATAGAGACCGCATACAGCGGCCCGCGACCGATCGAGGAGGTCGCTGCCCCAGGCCTCGCGCCGATGTCGGCGCTCAGCCCCCTGCGCCATCGCCTTTATCTCGCGCTCTTCATTGCTGCGCTCGTTTCCAACCTCGGCACCTGGATGCAGAACGTCGGCGCGGCGTGGCTGATGACGGAGTTGTCGCCGTCGCCGCTGCTGGTCGCATTGCTGCAAACGGCGGCGAGTCTGCCGATCTTTCTTATCGCTCTGCCGGCGGGTGCGCTGGCCGATATCGTCGATCGCCGCAAGCTGCTCATATTTTCGCAGGCCTGGATGCTGATAGCGGCAGGCCTGCTCGCGTGGCTCACGCTCACTCATTCGGTGGGTCCATGGATGTTGCTAGGACTCACATTTCTGCTCGGTATCGGAGCGGCACTTAACGCGCCGGCTTGGCAGGCGATAATCCCGGAACTGGTCCCGCGCAGCGAGCTTCGCGCGGCGGTCGCACTGGGCGGTGTCAATTTCAACATCTCTCGCGCGCTTGGTCCTGCCTTCGGCGGCCTGATTGTAAGCGCGTTCGGCGCCGGCCCCAATTTCGTTCTCAACGCTGTGTCGTTTCTCGGAGTGATGGTCGTTTTCTACCAATGGAAACGGCCCAAGGCGGTCAACTTGCTGCCGGCCGAGCGCGTCCTCGGTGCGATGGTCGCCGGCGTGCGCTACGCGCGCCACGCGCCCCCGCTGCGCGCCGTGCTGGTGCGGACCGCTACCCTCATAATCGGCGCCAGTGCCATGTGGGCGATCATTCCGCTGGTCGCACGATTCCGGCTCGGACTGAACGCATCGGGCTACGGTATGCTGCTCGGGTTTTTCGGGATCGGCGCGGTGCTCGGTGGGTTGGCACTGCCGCGGGCGCGGCGGGCGTCGTCAACCGACGTCGTATCGGCGGTCGCCACCGTAATCGTGGCAGGACAGTTCGTGGTGCTCGGGCTCGTCCGCACCCTGCCGATCATACAGGTTGCGATGGTTATCGGCGGTGCCGCCTGGGTCTGCGCGATGACGGAGCTTAACGTCGCGGCCCAGTTGGCCGTGCCGGAATGGGTGCGCGGCCGTGCCCTCGCCTGCTACCAGATCATCCTGCAGGGCGGACTTGCGGGGGCAAGCGCGCTATGGGGCTACGTTGCTGAGAGGAACGGCAGTCCGGAAGCGATGCTTATCGCGGCGGCGGCGTGCCTGGTCTCGATTCCGATCGTGTATATTTTCCCGCTCGCGCCGCTGGGCCGTCTGAAGCTCGACCAGATGACGCTCCGCCCGGCGCCGGATGTCTCCAATATCGAACCGGAAAACGGCCCGGTCCTGGTGGCGGTCGAGTATCGGATCGATCCGTCGAATGCCTACGATTTCGAACATCTAATGCGCAGCCAACTGCGCGATATCCGCAGGCGCGATGGCGCATTTTTCTGGGGGCTGTTTTTCGACGCCGAGCAGCCCGAACGGTTCGTCGAATACTGGCTGGTCGAAACCTGGGTCGAGCACATCCGTCAGCATGAGCGTGGCACGCTGAGCGATCGGATCGTCTTCGAGCGTATCGCGTCGTTTCATATCGGCAACGGGCCGCCCGTCGTGACTCATCTGGTTTCGGCCGAAGTGATCGAACGGCACGGCAACGCAATTTTCAAACACTCCGATCCTCCCACGCCCGCGACCGCCTCCAAGGCCTAACGTGTCAGCGAACTATGCGTGACGCGTTAGCGCACCGTGAATGACCATTTGTATGGTGCGCCGCCGACCATCAGTGAGACGGTGTAGCGGATACCCGCCTGTAACGGTTCGCGCGGTATAACAACCACCGCACCGTAAGACTGCAGAGATCCTCGCCCCGCTTGCTCCGTCACTGGATCAGCGTTGCTATAACTGGTCGCGTCGAAGCCGCAGGCCTCGATGGTCGTACCGTCGTCACGCTCGATCGTGAAGGCGGTCAATTTCGGCGTCATCCATGTACCAAGCTGAATCGTGATCGCGAGGCCCGTCGGCGCCGAGTAGCCCGCGCATGCAGTGAGCGGATCAGGCCATTCGTTCTCGCCCGCCGCCAGGTCGATCGTCGAATTTTCCGGCGGAAAAGCCACCGGCTTGCCCGGACCGCTCTGGGACCTTTCGATTGGCGCGGCGCCGCTTTGCGCATTAAGCGCCGCCACGCATACGCCGCCACGGCAGTACTGTCCATAACCCGCGGTTTTCAGCAGCGGTGAGAGCAGGGGCAAGCGATGGAACGGAATCGCGATCCATCCGTCAACGGTCAAATCCTGGGAAAAGTCGGGACCGCCCCCTGTGTATCCCTCGACGACGTCGCTGTTCATCGCGGCGTCGCGTCCGGCGATGCTGTACCATCGTAGTCCCGGATCTTCTTCATGCATCGCCGCACCGAGCGATTCTCCGTTACGAATCCGATCGGAGAAATTCTCAACCAGGAATCGCGCGTGCGCGTAATCCGCCAGGCTCAGCGCGGAATCTTCGGTGACGATCGGCAGCCCCGCCATCGCTCGATAATGGTTGAGCCGCTTGAGCCATTCGGGCGCGGCGACGGAGTCCGCGCTCGCCGCCGATTCGTCGGGAGCCGCCGGCAACGCATTTGACGAGGTCGCCTCGGCGGGAGCACCCGTGGGTTCGGCGGGATTCAGCGCACCGCCATTGCGATGCGAAATCAGATAGTACGTCGTCGCGAAACCCAGCACGAACAACGTCACGACAGCTACGACGATCGCCTCGAGCCATCGGCGGCGTCCGCCGACTATTGCGAAGCGTTCGACACCAAAGCGCAGCTCGTCACCTGGCCCGATCATCGTCGGTCCACCGATCCGCTTGCCGTTAACGAAGGTGCCGTTGGTCGACTCAAGGTCGATCGCGCGCCATCGTCCGAAACGCCGCTTGAGTATCGCGTGATGCCGCGAAACCGACGGCTCATCGATGACCAGCGCGTTGTCGGGAGCGCTGCCCACCGTGATTCGCCCCCGTGTAAGTGGGTACTCCATTCCGGCGCGTCCGCCGAGCCCGGCTATCAGCGTTACCTTCATGGCGGCCGATCGCCGCGAATCAGTTTCGCTCACGAGTGGTCCGACAGGTCTGTCGCTGAGCGTCCCGTTCTGGCACACTGACGACGTTGCGGGTTGTTGCGTTTTTCATGATGCGGGGTGGGCGATGGAAGATAATACGCAGCGGAAATTGAATCGGCGCCACTTCCTCCGGCTCGGCGCGCTGACGATCGCCGGGGCCGCGATTCCCGGCAGTGCGCTGGCCGCATTGCGAATCGCGCGCGAGCGGTCATTGTCGTTTTACAACCTGCATACTGGCGAGTCACTGAAGACGGTCTATTTTGCCGACGGCAGCTACCTTCCCGAAGGGTTGACCGCGATCAATTACCTGATGCGCGACTTTCGGCTCAACCTGATAAAGCCAATCGATCCGCGGCTGCTCGACCTCCTTCACTCGATCAATCTTGCGATGGAAACGCGTGCGCCCTTCGATCTGATCTCCGGCTACCGGTCCCCGCAAACCAACGCGATGCTCCACGCGAATAGCGAGGGCGTTGCCGTTCACAGCCTGCACATTGACGGGATGGCGGCGGACATCCGAATGCCGGGGCGCAGCCTCGCAAGCCTGCGGCGCGCGGCAATCGCGATGCGCGGCGGTGGCGTCGGCTACTATCCGGCGTCCGAATTCGTCCACGTCGATTCCGGCCGCGTCCGTTACTGGTAGTCGGTTCGCTACCGCGGGCGGCCGTGTGGCGGACCGCTTGCCCCATCGCGAGGCAATTCCGATTAGGCTTCCTCGATCATCGTAGGCGGATCGAACGCGCTAATTGTCGGCGCGGGACCGTCAAATAATTCCACATTAACGAGGGCGGTTTGCGCGCTCGATCCTTGCGCGAGCCGCGAGGTTCCTTTGTCGAGCGTCAGGACATTGGCGTTGCCGTGCTTGTCGAGGCTGCCGATCTCGCCCGGATTATCCGGGTCATACCACGCGCCAGTCGCGATCCTGACGACGCCCTGCCGGACCGTCGCACTGACTACAGCGCCGGCGAGA
>Ga0302326_10031827_pt1 | contig 10531 bp, 2 predicted proteins | sample Palsa_T0_3_FD_202264 | JGI IMG/M metagenome (GOLD analysis project Ga0302326, IMG submission 202264) | Peat permafrost microbial communities from Stordalen Mire near Abisko, Sweden - Palsa_T0_3 | ecosystem: Environmental > Terrestrial > Soil > Palsa > Peat permafrost | place: Sweden: Abisko... | reverse complement strand
ATGCGCGCGGATGTAGCGCTCCCTCAGCAGAGCCTCGATCATCCGCAAGTCCCGCGCACGTGGGCCAAAGCGCGCGTCGATGCGCTGCTCGAAAAGATCGAGCGCTCCGGCGAAGATCGCGCCTCCATCGACGAAATCATACGGCTCTCGCGCAAGTACAAATTCGTCACGCCCTACACTTCGTTCCTGGCCGTTCCGCGCGCGCTGCTGCGGCCGCGTGTGATCCGGCCCGGCGACCCCGTGCTGCGCGTCAGGACCGATCCGGACATTGTCTCGGTGATCGCGCTGTTTCCCTTCGGCCTCATCAAGCCGCTGCGCTATCTGGACCCGGAAGACACCTGGCAGACACGTTTTCTTGCGCCTGCCGACATGGCCGACGGCAGTTATAGCGTCCGGCTGATTCTGCGCGATCGCGCCGGGCACGTATATCGCGAGGCTAAGACCTTCGTCATCGCGAGCAAGCCGCCCACCGTGCGCGTGCTGCTGCCCAAGACGCGCTACCGGCGCGGCGAGACCGTGCCGCTGCGCGTGCGTGCTTCGGAATCCACCCGCACCATCAGCGCGCACCTTTACGGGGCCGCGCCCGTGTTTCTGCATTGGAACCAGCAGGCGGGCGCCAACATCGGCGAGCTGGTGATTCCCGCGGCGCTGCCTGCCGGCAAGTATCGGCTCAATGTGACCGCGGAAGATATCGCGCACAACATCGGAACCGGGGAGGTGTCGCTTGAAATACTGCCGTAGGCTTAGCCTGATGGCCGCAGCCCTCTGCGCGCTGACCCTGCGCGCCGAACTCGGCGAGTGGGTCGAGCACCTGGCCATTGAATCCGGGCTGCAGCGCGTATTCTTCCGAACCGTGTCGCTGCCCGCGGGGCCCGTGGAAGCGCGCCGTCCGCCCGCCGAAACCCGCGCGGCACTCACCGAGCTCATCGTTGCCAAGCCCGCCAGGCCCGCCGGCGCCGAGCTCTATCGCCTGCGCGCTTCTGAGGCGGAGCTGGCTCTCGATTTCACCGCCGCCGAAGCCGATTGGCGCAAGTATGCACAACTGGATGCGGGCCAAGCCGGCTATCTGGCGCTGGCCGATTTCTACCACCGCCGCCTGCGCCCCACCGATGAAGTACAGGCGCTCGATATAGTAGCTACTCCCGCGTCCTTTGCACGCAGTCTCGCCGTGATTCGCGAGCAAGCCCTTCCGGCCGCGCTGGCCACGGCACAATACCGGGCCTGGATCGCCCACAATCCGCGCGAGCCCGCCGTCTACCAGCAGTTCTTCAATTACCTGGTGGAGGAGAAGGAGTTCACCGCCGCATCCCGCCGGATCGAGGCGTATCGCCAGGCATTTCCCGCCGATGCAGTCGAGCCCGTGCGTGAAGCAGCTTTCCTGGCCGAGCGCCAGGGCACTCCGGCCCAAGCCCTGGCAGTGTACGATCGCGCCTTTGCGCCGCTCATGCCGGATGCGTTGCTCAAAGTCTACTTCGATCTGCTCACCGGCCGTGGCAAGCTGCGCGATTTCCTGGCCAGCGCCCGCGCCCAGGCACATGCCGACCCGCAAGATCTTACCGCCGCCGCGCGTATCTTCTATTACTACCGGCAGCAGTCGAACGTTCCGGCTGCGCGCCGCGCCCTGCTCGAATATGCCAACCGCAAAAAGAACTGGACCGCCGGCGAACACTTCACCATCGCCCGACTGTTCGAAAGCATTCAGGAATACGATGAAGCCGCGCGCCATTACTACACGCTCTATACTCTGCCCGGCGCCGACGCGTCTTACCGGGAGTTGGCTTTCGGTGGACTGGCAGAACTGCTGCTGGCCGCCCCGGAGCAGCCTGTTCATTTCGGCGCGGGCAATCTTTCTTATTACCGCGACATCGGCGCCATCGATGTGTACCCCGGTTTCCTCAACGGAATTCTCTCGCTGCTGCTCAACTCCGCGCAGCCGCGCAACGAATACCCACAACAGGACCAGGCCGCGGTGGCGTACTTCCATCGCGCCCGCGCTTCCGAGCTGATCGGGCTATTCGACCGGCAGTTTCCCAAATCGCCGCGGCGTCCGGACTTACATCAGCGCCTGATCCAAACCTACGCCGCATACGGCGACGACGCCGCCGTCATTCGTGCCGGGCAGCGCTTCCGCACCACTTTTCCGAATGCCGCGGAACGCACCAGCGTGGCTCTGCTGATGGCGGATGCCTACGCCCGCTTAGACCAGCCGCAAGAGGAATTCGCGCTCTACGATCAGGTCTTGAAGGAACTCGACGCCCAAGCCGGAGGCCTGCCCCTCGGTAATCCACCGGTCTCGCCCGCGTACGCAGCGGTCCTCGATCGCTACATCTCGCGCCTGGTCAGCCTCGATCGCGTTCCCGATGCCTTGCAGGTTTATCGCGGCGAGCTCGACCGTAATCCCAAAGACCCCGGACTCTACGAGCGCCTGGCTGCGTTTCTCGAGCAGAATCACATGGCCGCCGGTGTCGAGCAGATCTATCAGCGGGCTATACAGCAATTTCCCGGCGCTTCGTGGGAGGACAAGTTGGCGCGTTGGTATCTGCGCCAGAAACGCACGGCGCAGTTCGCGGAGCTCACCGCGCAGATCGTGAAGATCTTCTCCGGAACGGATCTGGAGCGCTATTTCCGCGAGGTGGTCACGCCCGCTTCGCTCGATGCCCATCTCTATTTACAGTTGAACGTCTATGCGCACGACCGCTTTCCCAATGATCTCGTTTTCGTTAAGAACCTGCTGGGAGCCTATACCAGGCGCGCAACCGCCGATGGCGCGGCCTATACGCGCCTGCTGCGGACTTACTGGTTCTACGATGACGGCCTGCGCGCGCAATTCTTCGAAGCTCTATCGCACGCCGGCAAATTGAACGCCGAGCTTGCGGCCATTCGCGCCGAGCATTCCGACGCCATTGCCAATCCAGCCGCCGTCGAATTTCTGGCCGAAGGTGAAGCCTGGCAGTCGCATTTTGAAGCCGCCGCGCCGTGGCTGCGCGCTGCGAGCGTAAGCATTCCCGGCGACGCTTCCCGCGCCCGCCGCGCCTCCGCTGTATACCGATCGCTCGCGGCATTCGATCCGAACGATACCGAAGTGGCCGCCGCACTCGCCGTCAGCATGCATCGCTCGGACCCGCGCAACCGCGATCTGCTCGCCGGCATTGGCGATATCTACGCCGACCGCGGCCTGCTCACCCGCGCCGCGCCCTATTGGAACCGCATGCCGCACACCGCGCCCGGCAGTCCCGATGCCTATCTCGACGCCGCCACCGTCTTCTGGGATTATTACCGCTACAACGATGCGCTGCGCCTGCTCAACCAGGCCCGCACAAAATTCGGTGATCCCGCTCTATACGCATATCAGGAGGGCGCCATTTACGAGAGCCAGCACGATTACCCGGACGCCGTTCGCGAGTACATTAAAGGCGCGCTGGCCACGCCCGATTCGGCCGGCGCGAAACGTCTGATGACTCTTGCGAACCGGCCCTCCGTGCGGGCTCTGGCCGACCAACTGACCTTGCGCGGGATCTCCTCGCCTAACCCGGGCATCGCTGCCGTGCGCCTGCGAGCCGACCTGCTCGATACCCAAAAGCGCAGCGCCGATCTGGAGTCTTTCCTCGCGGGAGTAGCGCGTCAGGACGGCTCGCCCGAAACTCTCGCGTGGATCGAAAGCCTGGCCTCCGCTCACCAATTCGATCGGCTGCACCAACTGGCCCTCGAGCGGCAGATCCAAGTCACGCGCGATCCCGTGGACAAGATCCGTCTGCGCCTGGTGCTGGTCCAGTTCTACGAGAGCGGCCACCAGACCGACGCGGCCCGCCGCGCCATCGATGCTCTCTATGCCGACAACCCAGCCATCCTAGGTGTGGTGCGCGCCACGGTCGATTTCTACTGGCGCAATCGCATGCCCGCCCAGGCTATCGGCACGCTGACCCGCGCAGCTTCCGCCGCCAACGCGGAATACCGCCGGCAGTTTACGCTGGAGGCGGCTCGCAAATCCACTGAATCCGGAGAATTTGCAAACGCCCGATCGCTGCTCGCACCCCTGATCGAAAGCGATCCGTATAACGCCGAATATCTGGCGGCTATGGCGCAGACCTGGGCACAGGCGAATGACGACACGGGTTTGCGCGACTTCTACACCGCTACCATACAGACCCTGCGCCAGGCGCCAGTTCCTCCTGAAGAGCGCACGAGCCGTATCGCGGCAATGCGCCGCGGATTGATTCCGGCACTGACGCGGCTACGGCAATATACGGCTGCCATCGACCAGTACGTCGAGATCGTCAATCGCTACCCGGAGGACGAAGGCCTGGTGCGCGAAGCGGCATCCTATGCCATCGAGCACGGTGTCCAGCAGCAGCTTCTCACTTACTACACGAAGACCGCTGCCGCTTCTCCCCGCGACTACCGCTGGCCCCTGGTCGAGGCGCGCCTGGAAACCCACTTCGAAGATTTCCCCGCTGCCATTGCAGCCTACTCGCGCGCCGTCGCCATCCGGCCCGAGCGCATGGATTTCTTCACCGCCCGCGCCACCCTCGAAGAGCGCCTGATGCGCTTCGACGAAGCTGCCGCCACGTATGAGCGGCTCTATGAACTCAGCTATCGCGATCCGCAGTGGCTTATCAAGGCCGCCGAAACCTACGCGCGACTAGGGAAGCCGGACCTCGCCGTCGAGACATTGCGTAAGGCCCTGCTCGCCGGCCGGCCGGAACGTCCCGACATTTTTTTCCAGATGGCCCGCACTCTGGACTCCTGGGGGCTTGTGCGCCAAGCGGTGCCTTTTGCCGAGCGCGGCGTCTCAGCGAACTCCGGCGGCGCCGCCCTGTATGCGAGCCTGATGACCCGCCTGCGCAGCTACGAAACGGCATTTCCGCGAGTTGCCTCCATCGAAGGTGCGCTCATTTCTACCGGCCAGGCCGCCCGCCGATATTTCACCCCTGAGGAGATGTCCGCCTTCGCCGCGTACCTGGAAAAGCGCGGGTCCGCCATGCTGCCCATCGCCGAACAGGCCGGCCTGGGCGATCTGGAAGCGCGCTGGCGCTTCGCGCTCCTAACCGGCCAATCACACGAGCAGCGCCTCATCGATCTTGAAACGCGCCGCATGCAATTCGCCGAGTTAGCCCGCTACCTGGAAGCCTGGTGGAAGATGAACCCGGGAATGGAACGCTACCACGTGCTGGATGAAGCCGCCGAAGCCTGGCGCGCGGCCGGCGATTCCCGCAACGAACTGCGCGTTCTCGAAAGCGATCCGCAGGTCGTCGGACGCTACATAGAGCTAGCGGCCCGTCTCGATCCGGCACGGCTGGTGACACTCGCGGGGGCGGGGCTTAGCGCCGCAGTCGACCAGGCCATCGCAACGGGCCAGCCTGCATTGGCCTACCAGGCGATTGCCGCGTTCGGCCTCAAGCAGCCGCCGGTCTGGACCAAAGCTTACACCGCGGTGGCCGGCTTGTATGATCTCGATCGCGAACCGCGCGTCGATGCGGCTTTTCGCGGAGCGCTGGACATCGGCACCATAGGCCAGCGCCTGGCAAACTCCGCCAACCGCGATCGGGAACTTACCGGCGACGTCTGGTTCTACTACGGCTCGCGCTACGGCGAATACCTGGCCGGTACCCGTCAGGGGCGCCCGGAGGATTACTTGCCTGCATCGCTCGAAGCCGCGCCCGGCAACCCCGCGGCATACGCCACGCTCGGCGATTTCTACGCCTCCCGGAGTGAAACATCCCGCGCTCTGGCCGACTACGATCGCGCGCTCGAGCTCGACCCCGGCCTCGGCTACGTACACGACCACGCCGCGCTGGCCCTTTGGAAAGCAGGCCGCCGCGCCGACGCCATCGCGCGCTGGAGATCCTCTCTGGCCGCCTTTCGCCGCCAGCAGGGCCACCCCAATCTTGCGGATGAATTCTGGGTAAACGCTCCGGAAGCCATCCAGCATATTGCCGAGCGCGGCCTCATCCCGGACCTGCGCCCCGAGCTCGCGTCGCTGCTGGGTAATTATATTCAGCGGCATGATTGGTACCGCTTCGATCCCCTGCTCATACCACTCGCGCAGCACGGCGGCCTCGATCTCATTCTGGACATGGCCTCTGCATCGACCCAGCCGGTGGCGTTCCTGGATCGCCTGTCGCGCGTGCGCTGGATCGCCCCTCATGACCGCCAAACGATTCTGCTGCGGCTGATCGCAACCGGGCCCCCCGAGATACGGCACTACCAGGTCGAACTGGCCGCTCTGCTCGTTGCGTCCAGGCAGACCGCCGCCGCGGAAGCTGTGCTCTCCTCCATTCCTCGCGAGAGCCGCCTGGAGATGGCGAACGAAATCGCGCCGCTCGAAATTCAAATCGGCGCCCAATCCGGGAGCCTGGCCCAGTTGCTCGAAGGGTATCGGCGCAGCCCCGAAACCGAGCCGGGAGTTGGAAGTTTGCGCGACGCGGCGCAATCCCTCCAGAAAGCCGGCGACGAGACTTCCGCGCGCCGCGTGCTCGAATTTCTATACGTGCGCGAACTCGAGCGCGGCAATTTCGACGCCGCGAACTTCCTGGGCCTCGCCGAGGTTCGCCTGCAAGATGGCGCCGTTCCTGACGCTGTGGCTCTGTTGCGCCGCATGGCGCTGATCTCCGGCGAGCCGTTTGAAAACCTCATGCCCGCCGCGGATCTGCTCGAACGGTTTGGCCACAGCCAGGAGGCTATCGAATTTCTGGCCGCTCGGGTGCGGGCGTTGCCGTGGGATGAAGATGCCGGCCTAAAACTGGGTGAAGCGCAGCGCTCCGTCCCGGCACTGGCAGCTATCATGGCCGATCCCCTGAATGCCTACGCCAGCCGCGGCGCTGCTGCCCGCCTGCTGGCCAACTTGCATGCACCCGCACCCGCGGACATTACCGGCGAACTTGCCTTGCTGGCTCGCGGCAGGATCGATCCCGCGGCCGCTGAACAGCCGCTCTACTTCGAAGCGCGTGTCACGGCCGCCGAAACCACCGCCGACCCGCTCCTGGGGGCCCGCCTGCTTCGCGACGCGCTGGCCATCCAGCCCGATTCGGATGCGGCTCGCCTGGCCGTCTTCCGTGCCGAGTTCCGGGCCAGGGAATATCAGCTCGCCGTCTCGGCCTTGCGGCCCATGGAGCATACTTCGATTCCGGAGCCGGTGCTGCTGGATCTCGCCGCCGCCTACGAAAACCTGGGAGAGCTGGAGAGCGCCCGGCAAACGCTCCACGCGGCGCCGCCCCGTGCGGACATTCAAAAGCGTATCGGCGCGCTCGATCGCCGCATCGAAATCGCCGCTCAAAACGCGCTGCGCCGCCCCGTGGTCACCAACAACGTGGCACAGGAGCGTCTGGTCCGCCCGAGGCTACAACCATGAAAATCGCCGCCGCCCTTATCGTCGTCTTAGCGCTGGCCGCGCCCTTCCAGGCCCCACGGCCGGATCTGGCAGCTTGCGTTCCTTCCGGCCCGCTGCTCTATCTCGAAGCTCGAGATTTCGGCGCGCTCCTGCGCGATTGGAACGCCTCCGGGGAAAAACGCGCCTGGCTCGACAGCGCCAATTACGAAGTGTTCACGCGCTCGCGCCTGTTCGGCAGGCTGGGCGAGGCCTGGCAGGAATTTGCGGCGGCCGCCGGCTTCAGCCCCGCCATGCAAGCCCTCGACCCGATCGCCGGCGGGCGTTCCGCGCTGGCGCTTTACGATGTCGGTAAGCTTGAATTCCTGTACATTTCCGCGGCGCCCTCCGCAAATGTCATGGAAAGCGTGCTCTGGCAATCGCGCGCGAAGTACGAATCGCGCAACGCCGGTGGCTCGCCGTTCTACGTGCATGCCGATCCAGCCTCGGGCCGCGTGGTAGCCTTCGCCGTTTATCGCGATTACGTGTTGCTCGGCACGCGGGAGGAACTGGTGGCCGGCGCTCTGCGTTTGCTCGCGGGCGAGAAGCTGCTGGCCGTCAACCAGGATCCCTGGTTCCGCGAAAGCGTGCGCGCGGCCGGCTCTCCGGGCGATGTGCGCCTGGTAATGAATCTGGAAACCATCATGCGCACGCCGTACTTCCGCTCCTATTGGATTCAGCGCAACAGCACCATGTTGAAGCCCTACTGGGCGGGCATTGCCGATGCGCGGCTCACGCCCGCTGAGATCCGCGAAGATCGTGTGCTGCTGCGCAGTGCCGCGGAAGCGCGACCTCAGGGCGCCCCATCCGCGGGAGTTGCCTCACTGGCGCGCCTGGTACCCGACGATGCAGGGCTATACCGCGCCTGGGCAGCCCCGGAGATCCCCGCGGTTGCCGATCTCATCCGCGACAAGTTACTCGAGCCCGCAGTCAGCCGTGCCGCGTTTTCGCAGAATGCTCCGTGGGTGCCCGAAACGGCCAATGCCGGCGGCGAGTCGGATTTCGAAACCCGCATCGATGAGCCGCCGCTCGCCGATACCGGCAGTCATTTCGAGATCGAACCGCTGCGCAAGCTGCTGGCCCGCGCGGGGATGCTGTCGGTGCTACACGTCCAGACCAGCCGCCTGCTCGCCGATGGAGTGTTCGTCGAAACCCCCAGCGCCATTGTGCTCGCGGCCTCGTCCGCGTGGGATCCGGACAGTGTTCGTGTGGCGCTGGAGGGTGGCGCGGACAACGTGGAGTTCAACGCGCGCGGGAACCTGCTGGTGCTCGCGAACTCCGCGGACCTGCTCAAAGAAATCCTCAAGCGCGTGGACCGTAAACCGGCTGCCGGTGACGCCATCTACATCGCCGGTTTCCGTCACGCCGCCGAGCGCGCCAACTTCGAAAAGATGATGGCCGCGCTCGACTATAGCAAGCCGCAGCCCACCTTCTTCTCCGGCAACGTCGCCAGCCTCAGCCGCGTGCTCTCGCGCGTCTCGACCGAATCCATCGTGGTTCACGACAACGGCGGATCACTTACGCAAACCGTCATCTACAAGCGTCCGGGGTAATGCAAACGCGAGTATGTTCTGTCCGGCGCATACTGCAACGTATTGCCTGCCATCGAAGACATAAGTCATTGGCGACGCTTTCCAAAGTTGGTTGGTCTGGAAGCGCCACAGCGGTTTGCCGCTCGCGGCATCGAGGGCCATGAACATCCCGCTGTCTTCTCCGAAGAAGACCAGACCGGTTACTGTCGACAGTGTACCTCCCCAGGAAACCGCGTCTCCGATTTGCGGAAGCTCCCAGGCGATTTTGCCGGACTGTATATCGATGGCGCGCAGTACTTTCTGCGCGGCCTCATCGGGCATATTACGCGACGAGCCGCCCGTATAACTCCTACCGGCCTCCCATTCGGCGGGCCTCTTAGTATAGATACTGCACTTCTCGAGCGCCTGCACATAGTAGAAGCCTGTGGCCGGATTGTAAGAAGTGGAAAACCAGTTACTGGCGCCATCCTGCGACGGGCAGACCTCGGTTGCGCCACTGGCCGTTTTCGGAAGCGGATTCAACACCGGGCGCCCATCCGCCCCAATCTCTTTCGCCCAGGTCAGCTTCTTGACGAACGGCCGTGCCAGTAGCAGCGTGCCGTCAGTCCGGTCGAGCACATAGAAGAAACCGTTCCGGTTGGCCTGCACCAGCAGCTTGCGCGGCTGTCCCTGCCACTCGGCGTCCAACAGCACGGGCGGCTCGGAGGCGTCCCAATCGTAAACATCGTGCGGCGTGAACTGGTAATACCATCTGAGTTTGCCGGTCTTGGCGTCGAGCGCCAGGATCGAGCATGAATACAGATTGTCGCCGCCGCGCTCCTCGCCGTTGTAGTCCGGCCCGGGATTGCCCGTGGGCCAATAGACGACGTCCAGTTGCGGATCGTAAGTGCCGGTGAACCAGGCCACCGCGCTGGGGTGCTCGATGGCTTTGCCGATCCAGGTTTCAGAGCCCGGCTCACCCGGTTTCGGCGCGGTCCAGAAGCGCCAGGCTTCTTTGCCAGTGGCCGGGTCGTAGGCGGCCAGGAAGCCGCGCGCCCCCTGTTCACCGCCCGCGGTGCCCGACATCACCAGGCCGCCCGCCACCAGCGGCGCCGACGTCGCATTATAATTCTGGTGCCAGTCCGCCATCTCGGTTTCCCACAGCAGATCGCCCGAGAAGCGATCGAGCGCGAGCAGGTGCGCGTTGTCGGTGACCATGAAGACGCGATTTCCCGCCAGCGCCACGCCGCGATTGAAACCGCCGGCGGCATTGCCCGCCAGACCCTTGGTCCGCGGCCGCTGGAAGTGCCAAAGCTCGCGTCCGCTGCCCGCATCCAGGGCCCAGCATTCGTTCGCGCTGGTAACGTACATGATGCCCTCGAACACTACCGGAGTGGTCTCCGCGCGCGATACGTTCGGCATCGTAAACATCCAGGCGACTTCCAACCTGGCGGCATTCTTCTTATCGATCTGTTCGAGCGTAGTGTAGCGGTTGCCGCCGGGCTGGCCGTTGTATGTGGTCCAGTCCTGCTGTGAAGTCACGGGCCGGTAGCGTTCGCCGGAAGCGCGCAGCAAGTGTACGCGCCCGTCGTCGGTCCGCAGTTGCAGTTCCTCGGAGGTCTGGTTTAACGCCAGTCCTTCGAGAGTCTGTCCGTCG
>Ga0302326_10031826_pt1 | contig 10531 bp, 10 predicted proteins | sample Palsa_T0_3_FD_202264 | JGI IMG/M metagenome (GOLD analysis project Ga0302326, IMG submission 202264) | Peat permafrost microbial communities from Stordalen Mire near Abisko, Sweden - Palsa_T0_3 | ecosystem: Environmental > Terrestrial > Soil > Palsa > Peat permafrost | place: Sweden: Abisko... | reverse complement strand
AGGCCTGGAGCAAAATTTGCTCCAGGCCTCTTAGTTTGTTTCAGCGGTCTTGATCTAGCGCCTAAACATCGCGACCGCGTCGTCGACGGCATACGCAACGGAGCACCCGGGGCCAACGACCGTACCATTGACGACCATGGGGTGAATTTTCCAAGGAGCAACGTGTGGTACATCCCGAAAGATGTGTGCGCCTGCCACCTGGGTGATCAGCTTCGCGGTATCCATACCCTTGATCGGGGCTATCTCGTAAAGGCTGAGAACTCCCCCATTGTGTCCGATGTGGCTATACACGAGGAAGACAACTTGAGCAGGCGGAGAATGCTTCCCCAGAAAGCCGGCGGGCAATTTGGCCGTCTTCGTATCCATGAGACTGAAGAGCGGAAGCGATAAGGTGGCCACGTGGAAGGGGCAGGTGCGTTGAAGCTCGGGCAACTCGATCGCTTGTGGCTTCACGCTGCTGCCGTGAAAGGGCGGCAATCCATGGGCGAGAGTGTGTTGAGCAACCGACGGCTCGACTGGCACTGCGAGCAGAAGCGAAAGGGCTAATGATTCTAAAAGCATACGGCTGGTCACGAGGCCATTGTATCAGAAGGGTTGGGAAGGCACAAATCGGTTCTCCGGAAACTATATCTAACAGCATCGTTGGATGATCCGTGCCTTCAGCTTGAGGGCGCTCTAGTTGGTGGTGGCGAGATTCCATGCCAAGTGCTGCAGGGCAGCGGTTGCGGCGACTGCTTTTGCGGCGTCGAAGGTCGAGAAACCGGCGGCGTGCTTTGCTTTCCAGTAGCTCTTAAGGTCTCTTACCGCGAGCGGATCTTTTCGTGGGGTCGGGTTTTGTGGTCCGTTGGGAGCGAAGGCATCGTACAGCACGTCCTCCCCCGGGAGCAGGCCGGGGTAGTTGAGTTGCAACTCCGCAAGTTGGTCAGCCGCCTCTTTGCATGTTGGATCGATCCGGAGCGCAACCCTGCACTCCTCTTCCGCCTCCACGATTCGAGAGGCGTCGCGATAGATCTTGGCTAGCCAAACGTGGGGTTCCGGCCTTGTTGGCAGACGGTTGGCGGCTGCTTTGAAGACGGTCACGGAGGTTCGAACTGCGGTTGGAGCCGTAAACCATTCAGGGATGTCCAGATTAGAGTCCGTCGGCCGAGTGGCTATGACTGAAAAGGCCTCTTCGTAGTATTTGGCAGAAAGAGCCAGTTTGCCGGTGACCTCAAGCAGCCTGGCGAGACGGAGCTTTGCGTTGAGCGCGGTTGGGTTCAGTTTAAGGTAAGCCTCATAGTCGGCAGCGGCGTTGGTCCACAGTTGGGCATCGTCAAGGAGGAAAGCCCGGGAGGCTATTTCACGGCTGGTTCTTCCGGTCGGCAGTTTCTCGTCCTGCAGGGATTCGGCGCCCTTGCGGCCCTCCCGCACCCACTCGGGCCGCCCCATCAACGCGCCGATCTTCTCCAGGTGAAGGCTGAGGTAGCCCGCATCTTCCTCAATATTTGCTTTGAGGTAAGCGGGTGAATGGAGGCACTCTAGCAGTACCCGGACGCCCTCACGAACTCTGCCCAACCCGACCAGGGTGTGCCAGAGCTTGGCTTCGATCGCCTGAATATCCTGGGGTGCAATTGAGTGTCTCGCCATTGCAGAAAGAACCTTGTCGCACATGGCCTGCTGGTGGCCGGTCAGATCGGAAGCCTGCATGTAGACGAACCAGAGTGGCAGGTGTGGGTGGGCGGTGAGAAAGTCAGACAAGAATCGGTAGAGGGCTAGATTCCTATCGTCGCTATCCAAAGGCTCAAAGGGTGAGTCGAGGAACGACGAGGTTTCGGGCCCCCAGATCGTTTCCGACGCGAGAGCCCTAAGCGGTTCGCCATGGTGCAGCAGAAGCTCGGCCGCGACGGCGCGCTCGTCGTGAGCCTGTACACGGGAAACCTCCAGCCCGGCCAGGGCGTCACGATACGCATCCCAATCATCGTCTTCCTTGCGAGGAGGCCTAAAGCGGGAAATGAGCGCCCTTGTCAGGGCCGGGTCGAGCAGCTTTGCAGCCAGTGGCCACTGAGGGTTCTTGAGTCTCTTGACCTCAGACAGTGCGACCTGACCGGCGAGTTGGACTGTTTCCACTTCATCAGAGCCACCCATTTCAACTTCGATCTCGGGCACCAATCGTTCCAATATCTGTTTTGCACGTGTCTCGCCAAACACGGGAACGAGGGGCGGTAACACGTCGAGTTGAGAACCGTGCGCAGAGAGTTCGAGGGCAAGCGCCATCCCGCGAGGGTCATCGTTGCACTTTGCGATGGTGGTGCACATCTCAACCCAGCGGCGCCGTTTGACGTCTTCCTGCCCGGCGCCGGAAGCTTGACTGCGGATCAGGGCGTACTCCTTTGGAATTTCGCCGGCGAGGACATACCCCAGCAGCAAGAGGGTGCTCGACTGTGGCGACCGATCGCCGGCCTTGACCCTCTGTTCAACCAACTCGGTGAACGCATCCCACGAATCCGGCGCTGGGATGGCATCCATGACGGCCCGATAAGCAGCGAACTGTTTCCGGGTGTCGTCCGCGGTACGCTTCGATTCCGCATCGAACAGCGCCAGCCAGCCGGCGGCTTGTTGGCCGGGTGAGAGGTCGGCCTCAGATTCCTGGAAGGACCGAATCTGGGTGACCAGATCTGGGTCGGGGTCCTCGCTGCCGCTCTTTGCCGGATTTTGGGCAGGTGAGAAAGCCTGCTCGTAAGATCCAGGGTCGCCCCCAGTTGCAGCTTGAGCACCGAAATCTCCCATCGCGTTCGGGGCAGGGGACGAGATCGCGTCGAGCTTTGCGGCCTCCTCGCCCAGCACGAACGTCCGAACCTGCCATGTCACGAGAATTGCGCAGGCGCCGACGATAATCGCCGGAAGAACCGGTCGGAGACGATTCACAAGCAGACCGGACCCCGGTCAAGAGGGGTTAAGTAAGGATGACCAAGGCTGCGGTCCTTCGCCTTCACCTTGAATCTGACGATCGGCGCTCGCGGTCGTTGCGGTATGGGTTCGGCGCTAATTTGATTTGGCCTTCGGTGTATCGAACTCCTGAATCAGACGCCCGGACTTGATGTCGAAGAGCTTTGCGTGACCGCCTCGGGCTTCCAGGAGATAGGGGCCGATCGGCATGTCGGCTTCGCGCGAAGGATAGATCTGCCCGTCGGGCAGGTGGACTGCCGCGAACTCGGGCCCCGGTGGGGACGGCGAGGTGGACATCGTGATGTAGTCGCTCTCCAGAGTGGCCTCGCTGACATACCAGCTTGAAATGCCGGCGAGGGTTTTGCGGAAGATGGGGGTCGTTTTACGGGTCATGAGGTCGAATACGTCGATTGCTGTTCGAGGTAGATCGGTGCGGTCTATCAGGACGTATCGGCCGGCCGCAAAGCCGACGATCTCGCCAGTCTTGGGACAGTCCGCCCAATCGGCTCCGTTCGATCCGTCCGGACGCAGGCGCCAAAAGGCGTTGTTCTCGAGGAGTAGCGTGCCAGCCGGTGTCTGGAAGACACGCTGCGGAACCTTTATCTGATCTTCCTGCACCCCGTTGAGACCGGGGCCGAGCAACCGCACCCACTCCACTACCGCAGGGTGGAGATGAACCCGAACGAGTACTTGATACTCCGTCGGCTCGCTCATGATCTCCGAGGAGCGAAAGCTAACGATGGCATAGAAGCTCCCGCGAGTTTCCGGGAAAGCCCCGGTGAACTCCGGGTAGACCGAGCTGGACATTCCCTCCGACTGAGGCGGCTTTAGCGCGCCGGGAGGTGGCGAGACGTAAAGGGAAAGGGTGTCAGCCAGCGCCCCGTTATGAAAGATTCGTGCGACGCCCCGGCCGTAGTCCTCAACGACATAGCCGTTCCCGACTCGGAAGCCGCCCCCCTCCGAGAAGATCGTTTGGCGATCGATTCTCAGGGCTGGAAAGCCATCGAGTTGGGTCAAACTCGCCGGCCCCTTCGGAATCTTGTCCTTAGCCACATTTTTGAAGCTCAAGTCGATGAACATCGCGTCAGGTTGGCTGGCAGGGCTGCGGATAAAGTGTAGCGGTTGGGCTAGCGTCAAACCACTTCCCGCCGCGGGGTCTCGCAGACTCGACAAGCTCACCGACCGCTCCAACGGAGGGAAGGGATATGACATTAAGCCGCCCGTGGAGCTTGGGTAGCGAGCCCCGCTAACTGAACAAATGTGAGGTTTCAAGAGGGTGGGTGAGGACAAGCCCTTCGGCACGCCGGTACCGGAGGCCACGGCGAGGAGGGCCAAGACCATCGGCGTGAAAGCTTTAATGTCGCTCCCTCGGACCTGGGTCCAAATCTGGCTCGGCGCGGGCGTTTAGTAGACTCGCCGTCTTATGAGCGAGTCGGAGATTCTGTTCGAGACGGAGCGCCTGTTTGCAAGAAGGCTGTCCCAGGCTGATGCAGCGGAGATGGCCGGCATCTTCGGCGACATCGAGACGATGCGCTACGTGGGGGATTCCAAACCGATCACGGAGGCGGATTGCCTCTATTGGGTCGTCGATGTCACGGCGAAGAACTTTGAAAAGCGGGGGTATGGGCTGATCGGCTTCTTTGACAAGTCGGCCGGAGTGATGGTCGCGTGTGGGGGAGTGTTCCATCCCGGCCAGCAGCCCGAGCCGGAGGTGATGTACTACCTTCACCGAGATTGGTGGGGCAATGGATATGCGACGGAACTGGTCAAGGGGCTGGCGCCTCACGCCAAGATCAACTGGGGCATCACCTGGATGATGGCGACGATCCATCCGGACAACCTGCCTTCGCAACGCGTGATGATCAAGTGCGGATTCACCCATACCAAAGATCGGACGAATGAGGACGGATCGGTTACGCAGATTTGGGAGATGTCGCAGTAATCTGGCTGGACCGGCAAACGAGTGAAGCCCCGCAATACGTTAACCGTCTAAGTGCTCGTGGCGTTCTGGTTTTTTGGGGTGTTGCTGGCGGGTTGCGGTCAGGTCGAGGTTCCTCACTACGGACCGGCTCTGATGCAAAAGCGGACCGCTTTACTCGCGGTACCGCTAGACTCGAAGCTAACCCCCGGGGGGAACGACGATCTGGCCGACCATGGCGAGGAGAAGGGCAAGGCATATCGGGCACTGTTTGAATCCGCGACCACCGCCGACCTCGGGCTTCTTACGAGGGACCCGGATCTGAGTCTTGGCCTTCAGGCCGGTTGGGAAGAGGTCCGGAAGGATATCCACTCTCTCAAGGCTTCTGACGCTTCCTCAAAAGGGATGGCGGTGGACGCCTTTCTGACCTTCTTCACCGATCGAGTCGGCTACGAACCCCCCAAGTGGTGGGTCGAGACGGTCCGGTCAACTTGGGGCATTTCACGCGAACATACCGCCTTGCCACTAACGGGACCGCCCGAGATGGCGTCGGGCAAACAGGCCGGTATCACCCGCAAGGACGAAGGCGATTCGACAGTTTTTTCGGACGACACTCACACGTTGTGGCTCTCCAACTTCCGCCAGTGGCGATCCGTCTACACGATCTTTGACGGAGATCGGGCGTATCTGGGTGAGTACGGATCGGTGGTTTCCTATCCGTTTCGGGTGGAGTGTTACAAGCTCTCAACCGGAAAGCTCGTGTGGGCGCAGCTTGCGTGGGGCTCCTTCAGAGGAGGGTTCGGCGGGTTCGGCTTCAACTCTATCTCGATGGCCCTTCACGGAAAGGAACTCGCGATGTTCGGGCTCGGCTATGCGGAAGGATTGAATATCGCGGACGGTTCGCCGCGGTACCGGTTCTGTGATAACTACTGGATGAACGACCCAGAAAAGTGGCACGTAGCGTGGAGTTCCGGCCCCTAAACGGCTGATTAATGCGTGTCAAGCCAGGTTTAGGACGTGAGAACGAAGCCCATCGATGTGGTTTCCGGCGGAGGTGCGACGAAGCGGTCGAGTACCGGCAGCCCGCGTGAGATATGCTCTCATGGCCCTTCCCGCGGAACCTATGTCAGATCAGATCGAGCTATCGGACTTCCAATCACACCTCGTGCTGTCTGCCTTTGGTCCCGGGGCTGCGATTTTGCGTGCGGCATACATGCAGGAGTCCCAGCCGTGCCCGATCCGGGTTGAGGTCAGGAGCGGCGGTGAGATCCATGCAGTCGTGCTGCGAATTTCCCGTAACCCCGGCGGAGTCATTCGGGAAAGTGCCGTTTTTCGGGCTTTGGCCCGGCTTGGGGTACCGGTTCCCGACGTTCTGGCCGGTCCAATGATGGATACCGGCAACCCCGATTTATACGAGATGGGCGTCAATTCTCTCCTGCCGGGAGAGACGCTGCTTTCTTTGTCAGATAGGGGTGCGAAAGGGTTGGCTTTGGCATCTAACCTAGTGGTTGTTGCAGTCCGGACGTTGCATGACTTGACTCGATTAGCCGAGTTGGATCCAGTCCTATCGGCGCTTCCGCGTCGGACGCTGATTGATGATTTATCCGCCGTCGTCAGGCGCGGCGGGGGCTGGCTAAGCCATCCGACGGTTGCAATGGCCCTTATCCGCCTCTGGGCCGAGCTCAAGCGGATCGATACGCCGTTGGTGTTCTCCAACGGCGACTACCAACCGGCGAACTTTCTCACTGACGGGAGGCGCTTGACGGGGCTGCTCGATTTTGAGAAGGCAGCCTTTGTCGATCCCTTGGCGGTTCTCCCTCGGTTCCCGGTCTACGATCTGTGGCCTCTGTCGCAGCCCGATCTCATGGAGCACACGCTAGAAAGCCTGGGGTATTCCACTCGTGAATTCGCCCCCCGCGTCGCGGTGTTCGCGATCCGAACACTTCAGATGCAAGCGCCAGTGGTTGGAGGCACGGAACGCGATCTTGAGTGGCGGACCCACGTTCTGGGGGTGCTGGGTCAGGCGCTGGATCTCATGAGTCGCTGAGAGAGTTGCCTATGGAGGCGGTAAGCCTCCTAGATAGTTGTAAGGTCTCAGCGACACCGACTGGAGGAGCCGGCTGATTTCGGGGTTTGGGTAGCGACGGACGTATGGGACCAGGTAGGCGACATCTTCGCTCTTGATCTTCCCCTGCGAAGGGGTGTCCTGAGCGATGCCTGCTTGCGTCGCGAAGAACTGGTTGTCCGCGAGGCCGGCAGTCACGCGATTGACGAGGCGGGTGAGTGCGCCGTTGTCTCGGGTGTAGAGATCGAGCCCGTTCGCCGCGCCAAATTCCGCCATGATGACCAGCGGCGCCAGCGCAAAGATATGATAGTGAAGTGCGCGTTTACCTCGGCCCATCTCCAGCGGCAGCGTGCCATCGGGCTGTATTCGGCTCAAGCCATCGTCGTACGCGCTGACTCCCCAATCGAAGAGGCTCTTGTCGTCGGCTGCAATGCCTGCCGACATCACGGACAGTCCGGCCCAGCCGTAGTGATTGTTCCGGGAATCGCTTGAGCCCTTTGCTCTTCCTCTGTCGAAGTAGCGCATTGTGCTGCCCGCGATCTGCCTTAACCAGGCGGCGATTGTTTGTCGTTCCTCCGGCGTTCCGGGCTCTGCACTTCGCACCTTGAGCCAGGTAATTGCGAGCGCTGAAAGGGTCCAGTTCTGCACGTAAAAGGCCTGGTTCGAGCTCATCTTGCCAGTCATTGCGCCCGTTTGGGCGTTGAGCTCAAGAACGTGGAGAACCGCCTCGGCAGCGGCGCGAGAGCCGGTCGATTGAAATTCGTCGGCGGCGGATTCGGCAACGCGCATCGTGTCGCGAAACTGCTTTTCGGCAGCGTTGTAGGCGGCGTACCGCACCGGGTCGACGACGGAATGTTTCTTGTCCGAGTAGTAGTCAGCGGCTGCGATGTTTTTCGGAAGCGCCCCGGGGGCCTTATAGGTGTAGCCCGCCTCGATGACCTTTACCGGTTGGACATCCCACGGTGAGCGCAATGCGGGCCTGGTCTGAGCGACTCCTAGGGCAGCCCAAAGGGTGAGCGTTGCGAACGCCATCGCGCGAGGCCTTAGTCTTAGCTTCATGTCATCTTTGAACCGCTGCGGAAGACTTCATTGGTAGAACGTAGCGGCGAGCGAGGAAGTTCAGCCGACTGTTCTATCGCTGTTTGCGTTGCCGACTTCGCCCGGTCGAAGGGAGAGTAATTTTGGGCTTACGGAAGGGGAGTGAGTGATGATCCAGATTTCGACTGACACCAGCGAGGTGACCCTGATCAATGTTTTCAAGGTGGATCCGCAGAACCAGCAGAGGCTGATCGAGCTTCTCTGGCAGGCTACGGAGGATTCCGTTTCCAGCGCGCCGGGGTTTATTTCGGCTAGCCTTCATCGTAGCCTAGACGGCACCAAGGTGACGATGTACGCGCAGTGGCGCAGCGCTGAAGACTATCAAGCGATGCGTGAGAATCCTGGTCCAATGCCCTATCTAGAGGAGGCGCTTACGATCGCTACGTTAGAGCCGGGGATGTATGAGGTCGTGAAGACATTTTCGCCGCCATCGTAAAGGACTTCGTGCGCTTAGGTCCAAAATCTGGAAGTCGTCGGGGCCCCTGGGGGGTCTTCTGTGGACCTGGAGGCTACTCATGGTTGTTACCAGATCCTTCCTCCGGAAGTCGTTCTCCTAAGACAATTCCATCATAGAAGCGTAATTGGGGTTTGGCTCGTAATCGTAGGGGCTGCGTTCATCCACGCCGATGGACGGTGCCTACCGCTACCACTCAGCAACATCGATCGAGCCGAAGAACCAAGACATCTCGGAGTCCAGGGTGAATCGAGATCCCAAGTCCGCGTCTCTCTTTCCGACGGAGGACTCTACCGAATCGCAGAAGGCGTGCATGGCGACCTCATCGCCCGCCAATGTCTTGTTGGCGAGATCCACGAGACCGTCGGGCTGTGACGGGCATTTTGCGAGTGTCTCCATCAGCCGTTTCTGATTAGGGAAGAGCAGGTGGTTGTGCGCCAAGATCAACCGCACTCCAAACAGCACGATCGCGGTCGCAGAGCGCGTCTTCAGGTACGGATCACCCATCCGCACGCCCTCGGGCCAAAAGTAGCGGCGGTAGAGCACCATTTGCGCCATGAAGGCGTCCATCCTGCGCTCTCGGTCGGCTTCCGGATAGACCGGAATGCGGGGGATCGCTGCAAGAATCTCCGGGTCGTCTCCCCGTACGGCACGTACCCCGGTGAACGACCAGCGCGTCGGTTCCGATCCGCGCTCGGCGGCAGCAAGCACGAAGCTTCGGGAAACGAATCGCCCTTCGACGTAGCCTCCTGGCCAGTTGGCGAGGTCTGTCCAAAAGAAGGTGACCCGGTTTTGGCTCAGCCGTTCGGCGTAGGCGGCGTCGCCCACCACGACGATCAGGTCGACGTCCGAATCGGGACGCTCGGTTCCTTTGGCAATTGACCCGCCGAGGAGAACAACCGAAACGTCCGGCTCGCCTTTGAGTCTGTCAATCGCCTTTCCGAGGGCGGCCTCATGGTGCTGAAACACGACTCTGAGACTATCACCCACGTCCGCCCGATCGCTTGGTAGTCCAGTGCTGGACGGAGGCCGTTGGCGGTTCATGTTTGGGGCAGAGAAAATCTTCCGAGAACCTGCAAGACCCCTTGACTCTCGCCTTGCCTTAGACTCGTACGATGGGTTTTCTCGATGATCAAGATAGGTGACTTCGCTCGGCTCTGCGGGATTTCAATTGCCACCCTTCGCCACTATGACGAGGAGGGGTTGTTGAGTCCTTGCTTCGTCCAGCCCGACTCTGGCTACCGGTATTTTGAGCCTGAGCAGCTGCGGCAGGTCCATCGCATACTGCTGCTGAAGGAACTGGGTCTCAGTCTGTCCGAGATCCGTGAGGTACTTCGGGAGGTCTTGGATATGGAAGATATGCGGACTCTGCTCGAGGGCAAACGAGTCGAGGCTCAGTCTCGAATTGTAAGTGCCTCGGGTCAGATTCGGAAGATCGATCACCACCTGTCGACCATCGAGAAGGAGTATTCAATGCCCAAATTGGAAGTAATAAGGAAAACGGTTCCCGCGATGTCGGTGGCGGCGATCCACCTGGAAATCCCCACCAACGATCAGGTCGGCGAGCTGCTCGGCGAAGCCTATCACGAGTTATATCGCCTTTTGGAAGCAAGAGAAATTCCGACTCGTGGGCCGTGTCTTGCAGTTTGGCAGAGTGCCCCGAGCGACCACGAGAACGAGTCGGTCGACGCTGCGGTTCCGATTGACATCCGCGGGTTCGAGCATCCTCGAGTCGAGGGCAAAGTCCTGCCTGAGGAGGAGATGGCAGCGGTCGTCCACGTTGGGCCGTTCAGCGAATTCCAGCAGTGCCACGTGGCGCTGTCGGAGTGGCTCGCGGCGAACAAATGCCGGCTCGCCGGCGCGTACCGCGAGATCTATCACACTCCGCCCGGGCCGAACGCGACGACCGAGGTGCAGTATCCGATTGCCGCCGAATAACGGCCCGAGGAGTCACAGATCCAGCTTTTTCGGCCATTTCTTCGTCGCCGCGGGAACATGGCAAGCTACCGCAATGCGCGGCGCGATCAGTCCACAATTTTGCTATTTTGTGGTCTTTGCCCTATAGTGAACG
>Ga0302326_10031825_pt1 | contig 10531 bp, 11 predicted proteins | sample Palsa_T0_3_FD_202264 | JGI IMG/M metagenome (GOLD analysis project Ga0302326, IMG submission 202264) | Peat permafrost microbial communities from Stordalen Mire near Abisko, Sweden - Palsa_T0_3 | ecosystem: Environmental > Terrestrial > Soil > Palsa > Peat permafrost | place: Sweden: Abisko... | reverse complement strand
GCGGGCTCGTGGGCGACCGCGCGGGTCGCCGCGGCGGTCACACGCTTGAACAGCTCGATCGGGCTTTCGGGGTCGGACAAGGGACGCCGCCGCTAGTTGGTGCGGCCGGCTCCGCGGCCGGGGGTCTTGCTCTCCGTCTTGGCGCCGCTCATCAGATCGCGGCCGAAGCAGCGCTGATAATACTCGGCGACGATCGGCCGCTCGGTCTCGTCGCACTTGTTCAGGAAGGTGACCCGAAAGCCGAACGGAATGTCGTTGAAGATGCGCGCGTTCTCGGCCCAGGTGATCACCGTGCGCGGCGACATCACGGTCGAGATGTCGCCCGCCATGAAGCCCGAGCGGGTCAGGTCGGCGAGCGCCACCATCGCGGCGACCGTGCGCCGGCCATCCTCGTTGCCGTAGGACGGCACCTTGGAGAGCACGATCTTCTCCTCGACCTCGGCGGGCAGATAATTGAGCGTTGCGACGATGTTCCAGCGATCCATCTGACCTTGGTTGATCTGCTGGGTGCCGTGATACAGCCCGGTCGTATCGCCCAGCCCGACCGTGTTGGCGGTCGAGAACAGCCGGAACGCCGGCGACGGGCGCACCACCTTGTTCTGGTCGAGCAGGGTCAGCTTGCCCTCGACCTCAAGCACGCGCTGGATGACGAACATGACGTCGGGTCGGCCGGCGTCGTACTCGTCGAACACCAGCGCGATCGGGTTCTGCAGCGCCCACGGCAGGATACCCTCGCGGAACGCGGTGACCTGCTGGCCGTCGCGCAGCACGATGGCGTCCTTGCCGATCAGATCGATGCGGCTGATATGGCTGTCGAGATTGACCCGCACGCACGGCCAGTTGAGGCGCGCCGCGACCTGCTCGATATGGGTCGACTTGCCGGTGCCGTGATAGCCCTGAATCATCACGCGACGGTTGTAAGCAAACCCCGCCAAGATCGCCATGGTGGTCTCGGGATCGAAATGATAGGCGTCGTCCAGGTCCGGCACGTAATCGCTGCCGCTCGAGAACGCCGGTACGGTCATGTCGGAGTCGAGCCCGAAAGTCTGCCGCACCGACACCTGTATGTCGGGCGCGGCGAGCGCGTGGGCGGGGTTCGTCAAGTTGATGCTGGCGGATTCCATAGGATCGGTCCGACTTTCATGGAGACGCAAAAAGGGGGCCATACACGCTCGGGCCGGGGGGGCCAAACGAGCGATCAGGCAGGCAGCAGCCAAGCGCGAAGGATCACATAGGCCTCGTTAATCAATTTTAGGCGCTCTTCGGCTGCTTTGTCGCCCCCATTTGCGTCGGGGTGATGCTGCTTGACCAATTCCTTGTAGCGCGCCCGCACGTCGACGAAGCTGACCGGCGGCGCCAGCTCGAACAGCGCCAACGCCTTGGCCTGGGGTTGCGGTGGGCGCTGGCGGCGGTTGGCCTCCGCCGCCCCCTCGCGCGCCTCGTACAGATCGTCGAATACGCCGAAATCGTCGCGGAACCGGTAGTGGCGCTCGTCGCGCGGCCGCGCGGCATGGCGGCCGCCGAGCGGCCAGGTCGGCCGCTGCCAGCTGGTGTCGGCCCGCAGATGGGCCTCGATCTCGGCGCTCGACATGCCGGCATAGAAGTCCCAGGCGGCGTTGTAGGCCCGCACGTGGTCGAGGCAGAACCAGAAATAGTCGGTCAGCTTGTCGCGCGATTTGGGCGCGCGAAAATCGCCCGCGCAGGTGCATTCCGGCATGTCGCAGCGCCGCGCGATCGGCGGCGGGCGCTGCGGCCGCAGGACATGCTCGAAATCGAAGGACCGTGGCTTGGCCATAATGGACCGAGTATGGGAAGCCGGCTTTGACCAAGCAAGCGCGTCGCGCCACCTATCGCTGAAGCGCGGCATCCGCTAAACGCATGACTGACCGCCGAGGGACCGGAGCCGCCCGTGAAAGTCGCCGCGAGCATCACGCAGAAACTGACCGCCGCCTTCCAGCCCGCGCGGCTGGAGGTGATCGATGATTCCCGAAGCCATGCCGGCCATGCCGGCGCGCAGCCGGACGGCGAGACCCATTTCAACGTCGTGATCGTGTCGGATGCGTTCGCCGGCAAGTCGCGCATCGAGCGCCAGCGGCTGGTCTACGGGGTGCTGGCCGATGAGCTCGCCGGCCCGGTGCATGCGCTCAGCGTGATCATCCTGACCGGCGCCGAGGCGGCCGCGCGCGCCTAGTCTCCGATCGCCGATTTGCGCGTGCATCGGCCATCATTTTGACTGGAACCAATCGAAGACCGTCAGAGAGTGATGTCCTCGGTCAGCGTGAAACCGCTTTAGGATCGGGTATAAAAATCCGGCCACAGCCGCTCGACGACCTCGCCGTCGCTCCGCATCGCATGGCAGCTGTCGATCATGGCAGGGCGGCGGCGCGGCGCATCGGATTCCTCGGCCGCTTGATCCGTGGGCTCGGCGCCTTTGATCAGCGCCTGGGCGCGAGCCGACTTGATGGTCTGCACGGCAATCGTTCCGATCGGCCCGAGCAGATCGACCAGATGGGTGCAGCCCGCGACCCCGCCGAGCAGCGCGCGCACGCGCTTGGTCCAGCCGGCCCCGATGGTCTCGCCGATCAGCCGCCGGAAATTGCCCGTGATCTCGGGGCAGGCGCGGAACGGATGCGCCGCCGCGACCGCGACGACGTCGCGCACCACCATGCGATCGTCGAGCGTGACCCGCAGCCACATGTCGTGCAACGGCTCGCCCGGCTTGATGTCGCCGCGCCACGCGTTGCCGAACCCATAGGTCTTGGTGTCGACCATGTGGGCTTCGATGTCCCACAGGCCGTCGCTCCGGCGATAGCCGTCGACCGCGATGCGGCGGTGGTGGAACGCCTCGCGCTCCACCGGCGCGGGAAGACCCATTTCGGACTCCTCGAACGATGCGAGGAGTCCGAAGCCGGCCCCCCGGCGGTCAGGCCGTCACGCCGTAACCGCTGCCGAATATATACTGATCGCGTTCCTGCAGGTCTTCCTCGAGCTGCTCCTTGACCGCGTCGTAGAGGTCGCGCACCGACACCATGCCGACCGCCCGCCCGTCATCGACCACCGGCAGATGGCGGAAACCATGGGTGCGCATCAACTCGAGCGCCTCGCTGGCGGTGTCGCGCGGCCCGATCGTCACCGGGTTGGCGGTCATCACCGCGGCGACTCGGGTGATCGCCGGGTCGAGCCCCGGGGCGACCACCCGGTGGGTCAGATCGCGCTCGCTGAAAATGCCGACCAGATGGCCCTCGCTGAGCACCATCGCGGCACCGATCCGGCGCTGGGTCATCAGGCGCACCGCCTCGAGCACCGTGGTCTGCGGGGTGATCGTCCAGAGCTCCTGCTGGTCGACGATATCCGGCATGATCCGGCGTTTCATCGTTTCCTCCTGATATTGGTTTTTTGCCAGTTTCTGGCTTGGTATCAGGATAGCCGATTTTTGCTTGGGTGTCTTCAACCGGGTATTTATCGTTTATTCAGTTACATTCATGCAGCGGCGTCGAACGCCGCCGCGACCAGCGCCGGGTCGACATCGTCGACCGTGCAGACCTCGCCGAGCCGGCGCGCCAGGATGAAGCTCGGCCGGCCGTTCTTCGCCTTCTTGTCGACCGCCATGTGCGCCATCGCGGCGCGCCCGTCGAGCCGGCCGCCGGCGATCTCGCCGAGCCGCGTCGGCAGACCGATCGCCGCCAGATGGGCGCCCAGCCGCGCGGTGTCGTCGGGCGGGCAGCCGAGCACGCGCTCCGACAGGCGCATCGCCAGCACCATGCCGAGCGCGACCGCCTCGCCATGCAGCAGCCGGTCGCCGAAGCCGGTCTCGGCCTCGAGCGCATGGCCGAACGTGTGACCGAAATTCAGAACCGCACGCACCCCGCCCTCGCGCTCGTCGGCGCCGACGATGCGCGCCTTGGTGACACAGCTGTGATGGACCGCGATGGCGCGCGCCGCGCGATCGCCGTCGATCACGGCGCGCCCGTTGGTCTCGAACCACTCGAACATCGGCCGATCGACGATCGCGGCATGCTTGACCATCTCGGCGTAGCCGGCGCGCAGCTCGCGCGCGGGTAGACTGTCGAGGCATTCGATGTCGGCGAGCACCAGCCTGGGTTGGTAGAAGCTGCCGACCAGATTCTTGCCAGCCGTGGCGTTGATGCCGGTCTTGCCGCCAACCGAGCTGTCGACCTGGGCGAGCAGGCTGGTCGGCAGCTGAACGAAATCGAGCCCGCGCAGCGCGATGCTGGCGGCGAAGCCGGCCAGATCGCCGATCACGCCGCCGCCCAACGCCAGCAGCAGGGTGCGTCGATCGATCGTCAGCGCGAGCAGGCGGTCGAGCAGGCGCTCGAGCTCGCGCCACGATTTGCTGGCTTCGCCGCCCGGCACCGTGATCACGTCCGGGACGACGGCGCCCAGCCCGGCGCGCAACCGATCGAGATAGAGCGCCGCGACCTGCGCGTCGGCGATCACGACGACCCGCCGCTTGCTGGCGAGCAGCGGCGCCAGCAGCGCGCCGGCGCGCGCCAGCAGGCCGCTGCCGATCACGACATCGTAGCCGCGCGCGCCCAACTCGACCTTGATCCGCCGGTCTGCCGCCGCGTTCAAGCCCACATCGTTCATGCCGGCACCGTCGCCTTGGGGAGCAGCGTGAGCTGCGCGAGGATGCGGTCGACGGTCTCGTCGGCCGCGCCGCTGCTGCTCGGCACTGTGACGTCGGCCTCGGCATAGACCGGGTAGCGTTGCGCCATCAGGCGCTCGAGCACGATGCGGGGATCTGCGCCCTTGAGCAGCGGCCGATCGGTCCGGCGCGACACCCGGCGCACCAGCTCGTCGAGCTCGGCGCGCAGCCAGATCGAAACCGCGCGCTCGCGGATCAGCACGCGCGTGCGCTCATCCATGAAGGCGCCGCCGCCGGTCGCCAGCACGTGCACGGGATCGCCGAGCAGGCGCGCGATCACCCGGCGCTCGCCGTCGCGGAACGCCGGCTCGCCGTGGCGCGCGAAGATCTCCGACACCGTCATGCCGGCGGCCGCCTCGATCTCCTGGTCGGCATCGGTGAACGGCAGCCCGAGCCGCGCCGCCAGCCGGCGGCCGACGCTCGACTTGCCGGCGCCCATCAGCCCGACCAGGACCAACGTCCTGCCGGGCGCGATGGATGGCGCTTCGGGTGATGGGTGGCGCGAGCGGACCGTCATGAGACAATTCTGCAGTCGGGGCGAGCTTGTGGTAACCGCGAGCGTCTGAGAAACTATGCGGCAATCGGCGGGCGCCCGGCAACCCGGCGCCCCCTGGCATACTGCACCAGGCCGCTCGCCAAGCTCCTTACCCCGGACTCCCCCTTCATGGCAAAGCGCATCAGCATCATTCTCGCGGCCGTCGCGATCCTGATTCTCGCCGGCGGCGGCGTGTTCTTGGCGAGCTGGCAGATTCCGGCGCCGACCAAACAGCTGGAGAAAGTCATCCCGAATGATCGATTCGGGCGCTGACGCGGGCGCTCGAGACGGGGGCGCTCGAGACGGGCGCGCGCGCCGCGCACCGTCGGGCCGCTGGCTGGGCGGCGCGCTGGCTGCCCTGTGGCTCGGCACGCTGATACCGTCCGCCGGCGCGCAGCAGGCGCCGATCGGCGCCCCGCTGCGGCTCGGCCCGCCGGGCAGCACGGCACTGCCCGTCCCCGACCGGGTGCTGCCCCCGCCCTCGGGAATCGCGATCGACGGCTCGCCGAAGCCGGGTGCCGATTCGGTCGAGATCGCGCCGCTCGGCGCGATTGATCCCGACATGCTGGGCACAAGCGGGCCGGCCGGCGACCCGTTCACCCAAGAGCTGTGGCGCCGCACGCCGCGCGACGTCGCGACCGTGCTGCTGCAGCGCCTGCCGGGCGCCATCGGCTCGGCGGCCCTGCGCGATCTGCAGCGCCGGCTCCTGACCGCGCAGGCCAAACCGCCGGAAGGCAATCCGCCGCCGGGCGCGCCGCCCTTGATCGCGCTGCGCGCCGCCAAGCTGGTCGAGATGGGCGATTCGGACGGCGCCGATGCGCTCCTCCGCCTGGTTTCGGCCAAGCTCGACGAAGAACCGATCCTGCGCGTGCGCGTCGAGCAGGCCATCCTCGCCGACAAGCGCGACGAGGCGTGCGCCGAGGTGACGCGCCAGATCGCGCGCTTTCCCAACGTGTTCTGGCAGCAGGTCCAGGTCGCCTGCCAGGCGGCAGCCGGCCAGGACGGGCCGGCCGGCCTCGGCGCCCAGCTGCTGCGCGAGCAGGGCTTCGACAATATCGGCTTCTTCAACCTGGTCGAGCTGGCGAACGGCGGGCGTAATCTGCCGCTCGACAAGCTCGGCGCGGTGACGCCGGCGGCGCTCATCCTGCTGCGCGCCGCCAAGCGCGACGTGCCCGCCGACTCGCTGGCGGCGAGCGCGCCCGGCGTGCTGCGCGCGATCGCGCTGGCGCCCGAGCTGCCGCTACCGACCCGATTGGCCGCCGGCGAGCGCGCCGCCGGCTTCGGTGCGCTGGCGCCGGCCGCGCTCAGCCAGCTCTATCTGAGCCTCGAGGCGCCGCCGGCCGACATCGCCAACGCGGCGGCGCTCGCCAAGTCCGACAAGACCGCGCGGGCGCGCGCGCTGCTGTTCCACGCCGCGCGCGACCAGGGCAACCCGGTGACGCGCGCCGATCTAGTGCGCGCCGCCTTCGATTCGGCGCGCGCCGCCGGGCTGTACGCGCCGACTGCAGCGCTCTACCGGCCGATGATCGAAGAGATTCCGCCGACCGCCGATCTGATGTCGTTCGCCGGCGAGGCGACGCGCGCGCTGCTGATCGCGGGCGCGACTGACGGCGCGCGGCGCTGGTACGATCTGGTGCGCTCGCGCGCCGGCGTCGAAGCCGACGCCACCAAGCTGCAGGCCCAGCTCTGGACCTTGTTCCGCCTCGCCGGGCTCGACGACAGCACGTTCGAGCCGGTGCGGCTGCTCGCCTGGTACGATGCGCAGAGCGCGCGCCCGGCGGCGGCGCTGGCCGATCGCGCGACGCTCGTGTTCGGCCTGCTCGGCGCGCTCGGCGACAAGGTGCCGTCGGGCGCCTGGCTGCCGCTGCTCGTCAATGCCGCCGACGCGCCGCGGCCTGTGCCGGGCACCGGGCCGCTCCTCGAGCTCGGCGCGGCTGCCGCCGATTCGCGCATCGGCGAGGCGGTCGCGCTTGCCGTCACCACGATCGGCCGGGACCCGGCCGCCGCCGGCACACTCGCCTGCACCGACGTGACCGCCGCGCTGCGGAGCATCAGCCTGGCGCCGGCAGCCCGCCGCTTCGCCCTCGAGATCGCGATCGCGGCCGGCGGCTAGGCCTTGTCCAATCATCTCGACGCTTTTCTCGAGATGCTCGCCGTCGAGCGCGGCGCGAGCGCAAACACGCTCGGCGCCTATCGCAACGACCTCGCGCATTTCGGTGCATTCGCCGGCGCCCGCAGCAGCTCGCTCGACACCGCGGACACGGCGGCGCTGCGCGACTACATGGCGGGCCTGAGCCGCGCGGATTTTTCGCCGCGCACCGCGGCGCGACGCCTGTCGTCGCTGCGCCAATATTTTCGCTTCGCCTATGCCGAGGGCTGGCGGCGCGACGATCCGACCCTGGCGCTCGACAGTCCGCGGCTCGGCCAGCCGCTGCCCAAGATCCTCGCCACCGAGGACATCGCCGCCATGATCGCCGTTGCGGCGGCGCGGCCGGCGCCGCACGGGCCGCGCCTGGTCGCGATCCTCGAGATCCTCTACGCCTCGGGCATGCGGATCTCCGAGCTCGCCGAGCTGCCGCTCGGCGCGGTCGCGCGCGACCCGGTGACCCTGATCGTGCGCGGCAAGGGCGCGAAGGAGCGGCTGGTGCCGCTGACCGAGGCGGCGCGCGCGGCGCTCAAGCGTTATCTCGAGATCCGGCCGCAATTGCTCGCCGAGGGCCAGACCTCGCGCTTCCTGTTCCCGGTGCCCGGCAAGCCGCGGCCGCTCAGCCGGGTGCGCATCGGCCAGCTCCTCAAGGAGCTCGCCGCATCCGCCGGGCTCGACCCGGCGAAAGTGTCGCCGCATGTGCTGCGCCATGCCTTCGCAACCCATCTGCTCGAAGGCGGGGCCGACCTGCGCAGCGTGCAGCAGATGCTCGGCCATGCCGACATCGCGACCACCCAGATCTACACCCACGTCGCCGTGCCGCGGCTCAAATCGCTGGTCTCCAACCACCATCCGCTGGGTCGGCGCCGCGGTTGACATTTGGCCGACCCGCCGCCAAGGTCGCGCCTTCCTCGCATGATGGCCTCGCCTGATCGATCGAAGCGGACCTTCCGCGCGAGGGAACGACAAGCCACAGGTCGATGCGCACCTTCCTGGATTTCGAGAAGCCGATCGCCGAGCTCGAGGCGAAGATCGAAGAGCTGCGCCATGTCGGCGACCAGGGCACGCTCAACATCGCCGACGAGGTGTCGCGGCTCGAGGTCAAGACCGATCGGCTGCTGCGCCAGACCTACGCCAAGCTGACGGCCTGGCAGAAGGTCCAGGTCGCGCGCCATCCGGCGCGGCCGCACGGGCTCGACTATATCGGTCGCCTGATCGACGACTACACGCCGCTCGCCGGCGACCGCAGCTTCGCCGAGGACCGCGCGATCGTCGGCGGGCTCGGCCGGTTCCGCGGCAACGGCGTGGTCGTGATCGCGCACGAGAAGGGCCACGACACGGCCAGCCGGGTGCAGCATAATTTCGGTATGGCGCGGCCCGAGGGCTATCGCAAGGCACGCCGCCTGATGGCGCTCGCCGATCGCTTCGCGCTGCCGGTGCTCAGCCTGATCGACACCGCCGGCGCCTACCCGGGCGTCGACGCCGAGGCGCGCGGCCAGGCCGAGGCGATCGCGCGCTCGATCGAGACCTGTCTCGAGCTGCGCGTGCCGCTGGTCTCGGCGATCATCGGCGAGGGCGGCTCGGGCGGCGCGATCGCGATCGCGGCCGGCAACCACGTCATGATGCTCGAGCACGCGGTCTATTCGGTGATCAGCCCCGAGGGCTGCGCGTCGATCCTGTGGCGCAGCGCCGAGCAGGCGCAGAACGCCGCCGAGGCCCTGAAGCTGACGGCGCAGGACCTGTTGCGCTTCGAGGTGATCGACGGCGTGATCCCCGAGCCGGTCGGCGGCGCCCATCGCAACCCCGACGCCGCCATCCGCGCCGTCGGCGACGCGCTCGAGAGCGCGCTCCGCCCGCTGCTCGCGCTCGACGGCGCGGCGCTGAAGGCGCAGCGCCGCGCCAAGTTCCTGGCGATGGGCAAGACGGGATTCTAGCGCGAGGCCGACATGGTCGCCGTTATTCGGCCGGCTCGGGCTGCGGCGCGTGCCACGTGCCGGCATCGATCTGGGCTATCTGACGGTCGAGCGCCGACATCACGAACCGCGAGAACGGGCCGAGGTGAAGGAAAAATGCCGCGAGCATGACGACGCTCTCCAACGAGCGCGGGTTCTTGCGGGCGCATTCGTAAAAGACCTTTCCGAAGTGCCACAGCGCCCCTGGCTGGCGCACGGCCATGCGGCGCAGCAGCCCCCACAGCCGGGCGAGGTCGCGCACCGGGACTCCGAACAGGCGCGGCAGCGGAGGATCCTTTCCGGCACTGCGATCGACACTGGGCCGATCGAGCATTCGGGCGACCGTCCGGACTCTCGCGTAGTAGGCGGCCGGGCGATAGACCCGCTCGAGAACCGTCCGGTAGTCGAGCAGAACCGCACGCCGCGGCCTCGCGGTGACGAAATTGAGCCCGGTGGTGCATTGATCGCCGGCATCCTCCTCGGCGGCGAGTCGGCTGCTGTAGGAGGCCGGATACAGGCGACCCTCCCGCGCCAGACGGCGCGTGAGCTGCGTCGTCGGCAGCGCATAGAGAAGACCGACCATGCACATCGGGATCGCGGTCGCCTCGATGCACTCGATCATGGCCTCGGCGATGGCGACTTTCTCGCTATCGAAGCCGACGATGAAGCCGGCGTTCACAAAAATTCCCGCCTGATAGATTTTGTGCACGCTGTCGGCCAGCGAGCGTCGCGTATTCTGCTTCTTCTGCATCGACACGAGCGTGTCGGTGTCCGGGCTTTCGATGCCGACAAAAACGATGGCGAAATTCGCCGCGCGCATCAGCGCCAGCAGCTCGGCATCGTCAGCCAGGTTTATCGACGCCTCGGTCGAGAATTTGAACGGATAGCCATGCGCCTTCTGCCAGGCGATCAGGTGGGGCAGGAATGCCTTCACGGCCTTCTTGTTGCCGATGAAATTGTCATCGACGAAATCGAGATGGCCACGATAGCCGAGGCGATGGACCGTATCGAGCTCGCGCAGCATCTGATCGGCCGTCTTGACCCGCGGCACGCGCCCGTAGAGCTCGATGATGTCGCAGAATTCGCAGGTGAACGGGCAGCCGCGCGCGAACTGGACGCCGAAATAGGTGTATTGGTCGGCCCTCAGCAGATCGAAGCGCGGCACCGGGGTTCGGGTGATGTCGATCTTGAATTTTTCGGCCGCGAAGATGCCCTGGCGAAGTCCGGCGTCC
>Ga0302326_10031824_pt1 | contig 10531 bp, 12 predicted proteins | sample Palsa_T0_3_FD_202264 | JGI IMG/M metagenome (GOLD analysis project Ga0302326, IMG submission 202264) | Peat permafrost microbial communities from Stordalen Mire near Abisko, Sweden - Palsa_T0_3 | ecosystem: Environmental > Terrestrial > Soil > Palsa > Peat permafrost | place: Sweden: Abisko... | reverse complement strand
CATCTGCTCCATACCTGCGACCGGGTCACCGGAGCGATCCTGTGGGCAAATCTGCACTTGCTGTTCTGGCTGTCGCTGATTCCGGTCACCACGGCATGGATGAGCGGAAACCACCGGGACCCAGCGCCGTCGGCGCTCTACGGCGCGGACCTGCTCATGGCGGCGATTGCATATTTCGTACTCGAGCAACTGATCATCGCATCGCAGGGCCGTGACTCACTGCTGAAGCGGGCGATCGGCCGTGATCTGAAGGGCAAATTGTCGCCGCTTCTTTACGTCAGCGGGATTGTGGCCGCGTTCTGGTCGCCTGCGGTCTCGCAAGGCATCTACGTCCTGGTCGCGCTGCTGTGGCTGGTTCCGGACCGGCGGATCGAGAACGCGCTGTCGACCGGAAATGACTGACGCCTCGCCCCGATCACCATGAGGCCGCAGTGGAAAGCATAGCGTCACCGCAATTGCTCCAGCAGTTCCTGCACCGCGAGATTCCCCTGTCTCGGGCCATGCAGATCGCTGCCGTCGACGTCAGCGAAGCATCGGTGCAACTGTCCGCGCCGCTGGCGCCGAATCTCAACCACCACGCCACGGTGTTCGGTGGCAGTGCCAGCGCGCTCGCGCTACTTTCGGCCTGGTCGTTGCTGCACGTGCGGCTGCGCACCGCGTTCCCGTCCGTGTGCATCGTGGTCCAGCGCCAAAGCGTCAGCTATAATCGGCCGATTCATGGGACCTTTGCCGCGCGTGCGGCGCTCGCGCAGCCCGGCGAATGGCCACGCTTCCTGCGGCTGCTGACACGCAGGGGCAAGGCCAGAATCACCGTTGCATCGACGCTCGACTATGCCGGAGAGCAGGTCGGTCATTTCATCGGCGACTTTGTCGCATTCCACCGGCATTGAAGGATTGCGAGCGCATGCATCGCCGCTGGGCGCCGCAGCAGCATCGAGGAGGCTCATGCACAAGAGCAAACTGGTCGGTTTCATCATTGACTGTCAGACCCTCGACCTGACGAGCGCGGCGGGCTTTTGGGGCGGCGCTCTGGGCATGGAGCTGCGGCAGCTACCGTCGGATGAGGCGGACAAATATGTGCACCTTGCCGACCCGCTCGGCAAACTGCACATCGAGGTGCAGGCTGTGACGCATCGGAGTCGTGTCCACCTGGACATCGAGACCGACGACGTCGAGGCGGAGGTGCGCCGCCTGGAGGCCCTTGGAGCCAAGCGTGTCGCACAGGTGAGAACCTGGTGGGTGCTTGAGGCCCCGACCGGACATCGCTTCTGTGTGGTGAAGAACAGCTCGCTGAAGTTCGCGGAGGAGGCCAGGCAGTGGCCCTGATGTCACCGCCCGATACGTTCGCGCCGGCAGGACGGCTGTCCACGCGGCGCGATGTAGCATGCCACGACGTTGCGTCCCACGACCTTGCTCTCTGCGACGTTGCGTCCTGAGCGCGGGCAGCATGCGTCTTTGGTCCTTGCATCCGAGATACCTCGACGCGCGCGGTCTGGTGGCGCTGTGGCGCGAAGCATTACTGGCGCAAGCGGTGCTGCGCGGCCGCACCCGCGGGTACCGACGACATCCGCAGCTGCAGCGATTCGTCGCGTCATCTGCGCCACGGGCAGCCATGACCAGTTACCTGAGGGCTGTGCGGGCGGAAGCACTGCGCCGAGGCTATCGATTCGATGCGCGCAAGATCGGACGGTGCGGCCAGGTCGCGACGCTGCGGGTCACCCGCGGGCAGCTGCAGTACGAGCTCAAGCATCTGACGCGCAAACTCAAGACCCGGGCCCCGGGCTGGCTGGCGAATCTGCCGGCGATGAGCGTACCGCAGCCGCATCCCATGTTTGAGGTTGTCCGCGGCGGCATCGCGGCCTGGGAAATCCGCTCCGACCGCTAGTCGAGTCATGCCATCAAGCCATGTCAAACACGCGGCCAGTCTGCGCGTCGGTTTGATAGCCGATACCCACGGTCTGCTGCGACCGGAAGCCACGGCCTTCTTGCGAGGCTGCGACCACATCCTGCACGGCGGCGACATCGGCGCTCCGGATATTCTCGAGCAACTGGCTGCTCTGGCGCCGGTCACGGCCGTGCGTGGCAATAACGACACGCAAGCCTGGGCAGTGTCTCTGCCGGACACGCGGCTGCTCGAACTCGAGGCCGTGAAAATCTACCTGATCCACGATCTCGCGGCACTTGAGCTCGAACCCGCCGCGGCCGGGATCCGGGTCATCGTGTCGGGCCACTCTCACCGGCCCTTGGTGCGCGAGTGCAATGGCGTCGTCTATGTCAATCCGGGCAGCGCCGGGCCGCGCCGATTCCGGTTGCCGATCGGCGTTGCGCAGCTGGACATTTCAGGGGCTGCCGTCACGGTAAAATTAGTCGAGCTGTGCACGACGCCCGGCTAGGCAGCGAGCACGACGGGCCCACGGGATGCTAGGATTTAGTCCGCTATGAGGAAGTTTCTGGCTCATCTGCTGGTCAGCGCGCTGCTGCTGTGGCTCGTCAGCCAGATTGTTCCCGGGATTCGCATCGTCAGTTTTGGCTATGCGCTGCTGGCCGCTTTGGTGCTGGGGGTGGTGAATTTTCTGGTGCGGCCGATCCTGATCATCGTGACGCTGCCGATCACAATTCTCACCCTGGGCCTGTTCCTGATCGTGATCAATGCGCTGATGCTGATGTTGACCGGCGCAATCGTCCCGGGGTTTCAAGTCGCGAGCTTCGGCGCCGCGCTCATCGGGGGACTACTGCTGGGGCTGTTCAATCTGGCCGCAAGCGCGATTCTGAACCGGCCGGCGCGCCGATAGCGGGCGCTGCAGACAGTTAGCCAGATTGCCGCGGACGTCCCGCGCGCGACTGCCCGGCGGCGTTTGCGCTTACAGGACGAGCATCACCTGGGGGCACAGCTTCAGGGCCGCGAACAACTGCGCAATCTGATCGTGGCCGGTGGCGCGGATGACATAAGTAATCCCGAGGAAATTGCCTTGCGCCGACGGGCGTTCCGTCACCGCCATCAGGTCGAGTGGCGCGGCGTAGCGCTCGACGATGGCGTCGACCTGGCTGCGCACCCCATCCTCTACCCGTACCATGACCTTGATCGGGTAGTCGCAGGGGAAGCTGAGGCGTTCCGGGGCGTCGCTGGTCATATCCCACAATCTTGCACTGGGCCCATGGGTCCGTGGCGGTAAATGTCGGAGCCCTCTTACCAGGGTCCGAGACTGGATTTCAAGCCCCTGTGTTAAACTAAAAGGCGATCGTTGACAGTCCATGTTGCGATCATGGTGACAGGACCTACGCTCGACGGCTCGTGAGACGAGCCTCTCCCTGACCGCGGCTGTTGTTCCTGCCGTGTTATACGACCTGCAATGGTTGAACTGTTCTGGAGAGCGTAATTTTTATGGCGAAGATCTATGTGGGTAACCTGCCGTTTACAGCCAGTGAGGCCGACGTGCGCGCCCTGTTTTCGCAGCATGGGGCCGTCGACGCAGTATCGCTGCCGATGGATCGTGAGACCGGCCGGCCGAGAGGCTTTGGTTTCGTCGAAATGAGCCAGGCTGACGCGGCTCGGGCGATCCAGAGTCTGAACGGCTATTCGATGAATGGCCGTCCGTTGCGTGTCAATGAAGCCCAAGACAAACCGCGCACGGGTGGTGGTCGTCCGGGCGGCGGCGGCTTCCGCGGCAATGGCGGCAATGGCGGCGGCGGCGGCGGTCGCTGGTAGGCGGCCCGCGCCATCCGCTGATGCGAATCGAGGCCCGGAGCGATCCGGGCCTTTTTTATTCTTCGAGCAATGCTTGCGAGGACCTGCGCCATGACTGCAGCTGCCGAGGCCACACATTTTCCGGGGCGCATCGGACTGGGAACCTGGGAGATGGGTGTCGCCGCCGCGCAGCGCAAGCACGAGATCGGCGCGGTGAAACATGCACTGGATGTCGGCTACCGATTGCTGGATACGGCCGAGATGTACGCCGACGGCGGGGCCGAGCGTATTGTCGGCAGCGCGCTCAAGGCCTTCGGAGCAGCGCGCCGCGCCGAAGTCTTCATCGTCAGCAAGGTACTACCGGGCAACGCTTCGCGCAGCGGCACCGCGCGCGCCTGTGAAGCGTCCATCGCTCGCATGGGGTGCGACTACCTGGACCTGTATCTGCTGCATTGGCCGGGCCCACATCGCTATTCAGAGACCCTGCGCGGCTTCGACGATCTCTTGCAGCGTGGATTGATTCGCCACTTCGGCGTGAGCAACCTCGACGTAGACGAATTGCAGCGCTGGCTGCAGGCGCAGAAAAGTCTCGGCCTGACTGCCAGTACGCACTGCAATCAGCTCTATTACTGCCTCGAGGCGCGCGGGATCGAATTTCGACTTCTGCCCTACCAGCGGGTGCACGCAATTCCGACCATGGCGTATTCGCCGCTGGGTCGCGGCGCGCTGGCGCGGCATCCATTGCTCGCGCGGCTCGGCCGCGAGCGCGGGGTCAGCGCAGCGCAGATAGCGCTCGCCTGGTGCCTGCGCGAGCCCGACGTCGTTGCGATACCAAAGTCGGTCGATGCAGCGCGCATCGAGGAGAATCTGGCTGCGGCGACCCTGCGCCTGAGCGCCGCGGAGCTCGCGCAGATTGATCAGGCGTTCCCGCCTCCGACATCGAAGCGGCCGCTGGAGATGGTCTGAGGGGCCGGCAGTCTTGCATTGCGATCATTGCCAAACGCGGCGTCGGCGTGCTGGCGCGACAGTCGGGCTGCTCGCGAGCGTGGCGCTTGCAATCCCGGGCGGTGCGGCGCAGGCCTCCCCGGCGTTGGCTTCGGCCTGCGGTTACCTGTTGCAGTCGATGATCGCGCAGCCGCCCGGCTCGGTGCTGCTCGCCAGTTATCCGAGCGAGCGCAGCGGGCCTCTGAGCGCAGCGGCATTTACCTACGATAATGCGGTGGCGGCGATCGCCTTGGTGGCTTGCGATCAGATCGCGCAGGCGCGCCGGATCGGCGACGCGCTGCTGCTGGCACTCGATCACGATCGTTACTGGCATGATGGCCGTCTGCGCAACGGCTATGCCGCTGGGGCGATTCGCGCCGAGCCGCTCAAACTCGCAGGCTGGTGGGACCCGAAATCACAGCGTTGGCTGGAGGACGATTACCAGGCCGGCAGCGATAGCGGCAATATGGCCTGGGCCATGCTGGCGCTGCTGACGCTGCATGCCGCCAGCGGCGATCCACGCTATCGCGACGGCGCGCTGCGGTTGGCGCGCTGGGTGGAGGGCGCGCTCGATACGCGCGGTGCCGGCGGATTCATCGGCGGCTACTTCGGACATGAACCCGCGCCGCAGCGCCAGCACTGGAAGTCCACCGAGCACAACGCCGATCTGGCCGCAGCCTTCACCCGCCTGGCGGGCGTGACTGGCGATGCGCATTGGCAGCAGCGCGGACGGATCGCCGCCGATTTTGTCCGCGCCATGTGGAATGCCGGTTGTGGCTGTTTCGCGGTGGGCACGGCCGAGGACGGCGTGACGGTCAATCCGATGCTGGCGCTGGACGCTCAGGCATGGCCGCTGATGGCATTGTCCGGGGAGGTGAAGCGGCGGGCCTCCGTGTTCCAGACCATCGACCGCAGGCTGCGATTCGAGGCGGGTTACACTTACAGCGAGGCCGGCGGCGGATTGTGGATCGAGGGCACGGCTCAGGTCGCTGTGCTGCTCGAGCTGCTGCACCGGGAGGCGCGCGCGCGCGCGCTGCGCGCCGCGATCAGTGGCCAGCGCACCGCGGACGGCGGCTACTACGCCAGTGGCGCGGCGGCCACGCCCACCGGCTTCATGCTGGCGACCGACCCCACTAAGCCGCGGGTTTATTTTCATCTCGAGCATCTGGGCGCGGCCGCGTGGGCGGCGCTGGCCGATCAGGGCTACAACCCGTTTACGGGCGGTCGTAGCCTGCCGCCGTGACAGGTAGAATTCCGGCCGAGCGTTTACGCAGTGTCGGCGCAGGAGTGGGGGATTTGAAAGCCTTGGTGAGCACCGAATGGCTGGCGGCACAGCTGCCGGCGAACGATCTGATCGTGTTCGACGCCAGCTGGTACATGCCGGCGGAGGGCCGCGACCCGCGGGCGCAATATCGGCTCGCACATATTCCCGGTGCGCTGTTCTTCGACATCGATGCGATCGCCGATACCGAGTCGGCGCTGCCGCATATGGCACCCACCGCGGCACGATTCGAGCGCATGATCGGTGCACTCGGCGTGTCCGCTGCCAGCCGGGTGGTCTTCTACGATCAGAAGGGTGTGTTTTCGTCGGCGCGCGGCTGGTGGCTGATGCGCCTGTTCGGCCATGAGCGCTGTGCAGTGCTCGACGGCGGTCTGCCGAAGTGGCGCTGCGAGGAGCGCGCGCTGGAGCATGGGGCGGGACGCACGCCGACGGCCGCCGCGTATCGAGCCAGCCTCAACGCACGCTATCTGCGAGGCCTGGGAGATGTGCTGGAAAATCTGGACTCCCGGCGTGAGCTCGTGCTCGATGCGCGTGCCGCCGATCGTTTTCATGCGCGCGTGCCCGAGCCGCGTGCAGGGCTGCGTGGGGGTCACGTGCCGGGCAGTCGCAGTCTGCCCTATACCGAGCTGCTGAGCGCCGAGCAGACCCTGCTGCCGGCCGCGCAGCTGCGCGCGCGCTTCGAGGCACGCGGGGTCGGTGAGCACAGCGCGGTCGTCACCAGCTGCGGCTCCGGGCTGACGGCCGCGGTGCTGAATCTCGGCCTCGAAGTGGCAGGCCTGCCGATGGGCGCCCTGTACGACGGTTCCTGGAGCGAATGGGGCGCCCGGGCGGAAACTCCCATTGAAGTGTGAAGTCCAACACCGGTGCGATGCGCTGCGTGGCGCGACCCTGCTCAATCCCGTAGGGTAGAGAGCTATCCCGAAGATTACGGAACCATGGATCCGGATTCACTATCCTCCGCCGGCGCGACAGTCCCGAGCGCGCAGCCTAGCAAGTTCGACGGCTTGCGACTCATTGCGCTGCTGAAATTCGGCAAGGCGCTGCTGTTGATCGCGACCAGCTACGGTGTCCACGAGATGCTGAACGCGGAGCTGGTCGAGCGCCTGTACAACTGGTCGCGCGACCTGAGCGACGACCGTTTCGAGCGCAAGCTGCTGATGCGGGCGTTGACCTGGGTCGAGGGGCTGGGCGCGAAGAAAATCCAGATTTTCCTCGCGGTGACCGTGGCCTATACGGCGGTGGTGCTGGCCGAGGGCACGGGCCTGTGGCTGCGCCGCGCCTGGGCCGAATGGCTGACCGTCATTGCGACCGGCTCGCTCATTCCGTTCGAACTCTGGGAGCTGATTACGCGGCCGCCCGGGCGTCGATTGCCGATAGCGGTGACGTTCCTGCTCAACCTGATAATCGTCTGGTACCTCGCGCGGCTGCTGCGCGCACGCGGCCCCCACCAGCAGCATCCAACCGGGTAACGATGTGCTTGCGCGGGGCACGCGATCGATCCTCACGGTACTGGCCAGCGGACTGCTCGGCGCGTCCGCAGCGACGCCGCCATCGCCGCACTATGCCTTGATCACGCAGATCCGGCTGCCTGGCGACGGCGGTTGGGATTACCTGTCGATCGATCCTGCCGCACGGCGTCTTTACGTCGCGCATGGCGATCATGTTGATGTCATCGATATCGATCACGACACGCTGGTCGGCAGCATCCCCGATACCGCCGGCGTGCACGGCGTTGCGATCGCCCATCAGCTCGGCCGGGGATTCGCCAGCGACGGTCAAGCCTCGCAAGCCAGCGTCTTCGACCTGAACAGCCTGGCGACGATTGCGCGTGTCGGGACGGCAGCCGGTCCGGATGCAATCGTCTACGAGCCGCGCGGCAAGGAGGTCTACACATTCAACGGACGCGACCAATCGGCGACCGTGTTCGACGCGCTGACCGGCACGGTGGTGGCGACCATTGCACTGCCTGGCAAGCCGGAGTTCGCGGCCGTCGAACCAGAAGCGGGCCGCATCTACGACAATATCGAAGACAAGGACCTGGTGGTCGCCATCGACGTGCGCCGCCACGCCATTGCACAGCAGTGGCCGATTGCGCCCGGAGCGAGCGCATCGGGCATGGGCATCGATACCGTGCACCACCGGCTGTTCATCGGCTGCCGCAATCAGCGCATGCTCATGCTCGACGCCGGCACAGGTCGCGTGATCGCCTCGGTGCCGATCGGCACGGGCGTGGACGCGAACGCCTTCGATGCGGGCACGCAGCTGGCGTTCAGCGCCAATGGCGAGGGCACCGTAACCATTGCGCATGAGGACACGCCGGAGCGGCTGCGCGTGGTACAGACGCTGCGCACGCAGGCCGGTGCGCGCACGATGGCGCTGGACCCGAACTCGCACAATATCTACCTGGCAACGGCGGACTTTCAGAGTCCTGCCGCTGGCGAGTCAGCGCACAGCCGGCCGGCGATCGTGCCCGGGAGTTTTCGGATTCTGGTCTACGGACCGCAGGCAGCCCACTAGTAGAGCCTCATACGAGGGCCAGATCCAGCGGGGGTGTCTGCTGGAAGATGCGCTCGCATTGGGCGGGCGAGAGTGTCCAGAGCGAGCGGAACAGGCCGCCGAGCACAGCGCGGTAATCGTTGAGCACCGGGTAGTCGCGGTCCTGGAACAGCGTGCCGCGCTCCAGGCGCTGCTGTGCTCCGGCGATGCGACCGCCCTGGATCGCCCCGCCGAGCACCCAATAGACGGTGCCGTGTCCATGATCGGTGCCGCGATCGCCGTTTTCCCGGAACGTGCGGCCGAATTCGGACAGGACGACCACGACGGTGTTATTCCAGTCGGCGCCCAGGGATTGCGCGAAGGCCTGCAGCCCACGGCCGAGGCCGCTCAGATTGCTCGCCAGTGCGCCCTGCGAGCCGCCTTCGTTCACGTGCGTATCCCAGCCGCCGACGTCGATGAAGCCGATGCGGTAGGTATCGCGCATCAGTTTACCCATGCGCTCGGCCTCAAGTTCGAAGCCCTTGGTGTTGATGGCATCGCGGGCAGACGTGCGCATCTCGTCGGCCATGGCCTGTGCGACCTCCTGACGCAGCTCGAGCCCGTTGGCAACGGCGGGCTGGAGCTTGTGACCGGCATACATGTCGGTCAGGATGCGCGCCTGACGTTCATCGAACGGCGGCTTGCCGAGGTTCTTCAGCGACATATTCGCCACCGGCGTGCTGCCCTGAAAGCTCAGCGGCAGCGCGTCGGTGAAGGCGATGGCGGACGAGCCGGCGGCCGACGCCGACATCAGCGTGTCGGACAGGCGCGCCATGAATCCGGAGCGGTAGTCGCGCGCGCCATTGATGGGCTGACCCAGTTCGATGCTGTCCTGGGTCTCGAAGTGGCTGCGCGTGAGATCATCGGTGCCGGCGAACGGCACGAACGCAGCCTGTCGCTGCAGATACATCGCGCCGATCGTGTCACGTAACGCGGGCGCCAGAGCCCAATCGCCATCGAGCGCCAGGGCGCCGGCGGCCACGGCGACATCGGGCTTCGCGATCGCGATGGTGGGCCGGGCCTCGTAGTAGTAGCTGCTGGCGTAGGGAATCAGGACATTGGTCGAGTCGTAGCCGCCGCGCAGGAACACCAGCAGAAAGCGCGGACCGCCCGCCGGGGCGGCGTACAGGCGGCCGGATACCCCGACGCCGGCCAGGGCGGCGGTCGCCAGTTGCAGCAGCCGCCGACGATTCATGCTGGGTTACTCATAATTGAAGTCCGGTGAAGACAGCAGGAATGTATTCCATTCCTGCTGCGAATTGGCCCGGCTGAGGGCACCGCGCGTGTTTGCCGCCAGGAAAGGCTCCAGCGCCTCGAAGTACAGGCGATTCGAAAGCTGCGGAAAACCGCTGCTCGTGGCCGTCGTGCCATCTTCCGGGTCGAACAGACCCGCGTTGCCCGAACCGATGGAGCGCGCGATCTCGAAGCGGCGGCTGATCTGACCGGGGCTCGCCCAATTCAGTTCCCCGAGCGGGTAGCCGTCGGGCGTCGCCCGGTTGTACGGCCCCTCGCCCAGTGCGTTGAGCCAATTCAGCAAGGGACGCGTGTTGCTGATCGGGCGGCCATCATAGGCGAAGCGCACCGCCGACAACACATAGCGCATCGGGTCCTTGAACTTGCCGCCGAGCGCGGCGTTGAATTCGGGTGCGAGGAACATCGTGCGCAGCACTGCAGCGATGTCACCATCGGTCCGCTGGAACGTCTGCGCCATCTTTTCCACCAACCGTGGCGGCGGATTGTCGGCCACGAAGTACGAGGCGAGCTGACGCGAGATGAACTGCGCACATGCCGGCTGCTGCACGATCAGTGTCACGGCATGCTCGATTTCTTCGAAGCCTTTGCCGTCGATCGCGTGACCGAGCAGCGTCTTGTCGCCGAAATCATGACGTGCCGGGTTGAACTCGAAGGCGCCACGACGCACGTACAAGGGCTGCCACTGCGCCTTGAGCCTGGGTGCATCGCCGACGTTGATGCCCGCACCGGTGAGGATACGCGCCAGCTGCTGCACATCCTGCTGTGTGTAGCCGCCGTCCACGCCGAGCGTG
>Ga0302326_10031823_pt1 | contig 10531 bp, 9 predicted proteins | sample Palsa_T0_3_FD_202264 | JGI IMG/M metagenome (GOLD analysis project Ga0302326, IMG submission 202264) | Peat permafrost microbial communities from Stordalen Mire near Abisko, Sweden - Palsa_T0_3 | ecosystem: Environmental > Terrestrial > Soil > Palsa > Peat permafrost | place: Sweden: Abisko... | reverse complement strand
GCCTCGATCAGGTAGGCGGTCGACGGCCCAACCTCCCCGCCCAGCGCAAAGCCTTGCACGAGGCGAAACAACACCAGGAGCACGGGCGCGGCGGCGCCGATCTGAGTGTACGAGGGCGTAAGCGCCACGCCCAGGATCGCGACACCCATCAGCGTGAAGGACAGCAGCATCGCCGGCTTGCGTCCAGCCCGGTCGCCGTAGCGCCCGATCAGGATCCCGCCGAGCGGGCGCATTGCAAAGCCGACGCCGAAGGTTGCGAGCGCGTACAGCAGGCCGTGCTTGCCCGTGGCATTTGGGAAGAAGGAATGCCCAATCTGCGTGGAGAAAAATGAGAAGGTTAGAAAATCATAGAACTCGAGCGCGTTGCCCATGCCGACGGCGACAACTTTGCCGAGGCCCACGGGCGTTGCCGGCCCGGGCTCGTGATCGATATCGGCCGACTTGGCGGACATCGCCGCGAGCTGCAAACAATCCAGGTGTGTTTGCGCGTCTGCCGGTCCAGCGCTTTCGGGCATTGTTATTTTCCTTGTGTCCGCAGTTGGGCTGAACTCGGGCGGTCAGTGTCTCATAGCTCGACCAACGCCTGCCCAGACCGCACAAATCGGTCACTACGGGAGCACCGTAAGGCCTGCCTCTGCCGCTACTTCCCTGAAGTTCAACGACTTGCCTGCCAAGGCCCGCCTGAGCATCAAGTCGAATGTAGATAAGGAACGTCGAAAGGTCTGCACGTTTTCCGCGTAGTCACTGTACGCGGTGCGCAGAATGCCAATGTCCTGTAAGTTAGAAAGGCTGCTATTACTGTACACGTCGATTGCGGCATTCAAACGCACCCGGCTTCGTCCCAAATCGACACGTTTGCCCACGAGCAAATTGCCGGACGCTTCCAGCTTCCAGTAATTCTCAGCCAACAACCTGGGTACCAGGGGCAGCAGCGCGCTGTCGCGCATCATCAGCCAAGCGGTATCAGCAGGCACAAAAAATGTCTCGGCAATCAACGGCACGGGGGACCAACTGGCTGTGGAACGCTGGGCTCCCAGCAATTTCAGCTGTTCGACGTTCGCCGCAATGGCCGACAACAGTGTGTCGCAGCCCTTGATATCAAAGGCGACGACGTCCAGATTATCGGTACTCTCCTGCTGCAGCCTTAACGCCATCTGCCGCACTTCCGCGCGGTGATGCAGGGCTTCTACAGACTGTTCCAACCCGATGGCGATGAGCAGGCCTGCGGCGATCGTGCCGAGATGGATGAAGAAATCGGTCCAGGTATGTGCGGCAGAATGGGCCGAATGAATATCGAGCATGGGATCCGTGCGCTCCTGAATAGTAGTTGCCGCGCCCACGGGATCGGTGGCCGAGGCGGGCGGTGCTTGTGGTGGGGTGGAGTCAGGTCCGACTGCCATGAGTCACTCCCGGTTACGGCGCTCCATGATCACGGATGCCGCAGGTGCTATCAACCCGAGCGCTTCATGTACTTTACTTCCCAACGCCCGTGGCGTTAGAGCCTCTGCAATAAGCGCGGCACGCCCAGCCGCCGCACCCACGAGGCCGTGCCTATCGCGAGCCCCGCCACGGCGCCGAGGCCCGCGAGCACCAGCATGGCATCGGGCCCGAAAGTCGCCTTGAGCCATGGCAATGACACTGCCACTGCAGCGCCGGCCGCAAACGCGCCGCCGATCAAGGTGCCCAGCGTGCGGCGGCGCAGCCGCATATAGTCGGCGTGGAGTTCGGCCAGCTGTTCGCGCTGTTCGCGCTCCAGGCGCGGCCTCGCGCTGCGAAGCGTGAGTTCGAGCGCGGCTTCGCGCGCTATGGCCGCCGCCAATTGCGTACGGAATTGCGGCGGCAGTTCAGGCGGCGGCAACACACGCGTCAGCGCCGCATCGAGCGCCGCATCGAGCGCGAGGCCGCGCGCGGTATCCCCAGGCAATGTCTGATCGCTGTTCATGGGCTCACCTCCAACCAAAGGCTCGGGTCATCCAGGCCGCGCTGCTTGAGCAGCGCCGCGAGCGCTGCGCGCGCGCGAAATAAATGGGTCTTGACGGTGCCCTCGGGGCAGGCCAGCTGCTGCGCGACGTCGCTGATCGAACGCTGCTCGAAATAAAACAATACCAGCGTGCGCCGGGCGCGCTCGGGCAGCAAGTCGATCAGTTCGCGTAGCTGCGCCGCGCGTTGCTCGGAATCGGATCCGAACTCGGGCTCGAGCGCGACTTCGGCGGCCTGCGATGTCATATCGAACTCGCTGTCGCTCAAGGCCGCGTGCGCTCGCCGGCGCTCAATCGCGGTCAGACAGCGATTGCGCGCGATGGTATAGATCCAGCTCGATAACGAGGCACGGCCATCGTAGCTCGGCAACGCCTTCCAGATTCGCACCAGGCTCTCCTGCGCGGCATCCTGGGCCTGGGTGGGGTCGCGCAGCAGCGCGCAGCACAGCCGGAACACCTTGCGCTCATAGCGCGGCAGCAATAGCGCGAACGCGCGCTCACGCCCGTGGGCTCGCAGCAGCTCCACCACGTCGCTGTCGTCGGACGCGGCACCGGCTACCGCTGACTGCATGTCACACCTCATGCCTTATTACCCGCCCCGGGGAGCATCGGTTTCAGGGCCTTTCGGGCGCGCCGTGAAACCGTCTGCCGCGGCGCCGGGTATTAAAGGCGCACCAGCACCATCGAGGAGCGGATCGTGAGCGACAATCTACCGAGCAACCCCGACCTGGGCGACCTGGCTCAACTGGTGAGCAACCTGCCGCACAGCCATAACGACATTCCCGCCATCCTGGGGGTCATGGTGCCCATTGTCGCCATCGTGCTGGGTCTTGGCACGGGCATGCTCAGTCTGTGGCTCGACTTCCGCAAGAAGCGCGAGATGTTCCAGCTGCATCACGCCGAGCGCATGGCCGCGATCGAAAAGGGCATTGATCTGCCGCCGCTGCCGCCGGAATTCTTCGCCGACCGGAAACGAGTCGATCGCGGTCCAACGGTGTATTTCCGCCGCGGAATCATGTGGCTGCTGATCGGTATCGCCACAACCGTGGCGCTCTGGGGTACGGGTGAGCACGAGTACTGGTGGGGTCTGATCGGTGTCGCGGTAGGCGTGGCCTACCTGCTGTCGTACCGGGTCGAGCTGCGGCATCCGCGCCCACCCGAGCCGCAGAATACGCGGCCGCCGGATGCGCTTTGAGCTTGGGTGTGCCTGAGTTCCGAGGGCTGTCCGCCGTGTCGGCCGTGTCCGCAGTGTCCGCCGTGTCCGCGAAATTGTCCGCGGACAGTGGCGCGGCGGTCGCATCCCCGCGCGCACCGTGCATAAACAGACACTTAGCATGCGTGTGCGGCTGGCACGGGGCTTGCCTTTCTGGATATCATGCTGCGTTACACGACCATCGCGCTGATCGCCCTGCTGGCCTGCCCGGCGCACGGCTATGCCAACGAGCTCGAGCGTCTGTACGAGCTTGCGCTCGCGAACGATGCCACTTTGCAGAGCGCGAGCTTTGAGCGTGCGGCCGATGTCGAGGCGCGGCCACAGGCGCTCTCGCAGCTGCTGCCGCAGTTTACCGCCAGCGCCAGTGCCGACCGTGAACGCGCCGGCTTTGTGGCCGAACCGGTCGCCGACAGCAACAGCCTTGGCGCCAGCTGCGCACTCTCGGCTGGCCTGGGCATGCAGCGCTGCTACGGCTCGGCGCAGCAACTGGAACTCACGCTGTCGCAGACGCTCTGGAGCTATGGCGCCTACAGCCGTCTCAAGGAGGCCGATTTCCAAGCGGCCGCTGCCGAGGCCAGTTACCGCGGTGCACAGCAGAGCCTGGTACTGCGGGTGGCCGCGGCCTATTTCGCAATTCTGGCCGCCTCCGATCAGCTCGCGGCCAACGTCGCTGAGCGCGAGGCCTTCGGCACGCTGCTGCACCAGGCGCAGGTGCGTGAACAGACCGGCGTCGGCCCGCGCGCCGATGCGCAGCAGGCGCAGGCTTTCTACGATGCGACCGAGGAGGTGGTCATCGATGCGCGCAATGCGCTCGATGACGCCAACCTGGCGCTGACCGTAATCGTCGGCACGCACGGCGAGAGCATCGCCCCGCTGCGCGAGAACATCCCGTTGGCCTCCCCCGACCCCGCGTCGGCCGATGATTGGGTGCGCTCGGCGAAGCAGGACAATCTCGACGTGCGTGCCGCCGAGCTCAAAGTGGATGCCGCGGCACGCGATATCGGCGCGCAGCGCGGCCGCGCGCTGCCCACGCTGTCGTTGATCGGAGCGAGCTCGCGCCTGAACCAGAGCGATGTGCTGGGCGGCAACCAGACGCTCGATAGCGTCGGCGTGGCCTTCAACTGGCCGCTGTTCCAGGGCGGCGCGGTGGCCTCGGCCGTGCGCCAGTCGCGGGCGCTGTACCACCAGGCGCAGGCGCAGTTCGATGCCGCCCAGCGCGATGCCGAACGTCAGACGCGCGCGGCCTATCGCGGTGTGGTCAGCGGCATCGAGCGCGTTTCTGCCTCGCAGCGCGCGGTCGAATCCGGACGCAATGCGGTCGAGGCCAGCCGCCGCAACGTCGAGTTCGGTACCGGCACCGAATTCGATCTGCTCAATGCGCAGAACAATTACTACACTGCGGTGCGCGCCTACAGCCAGGCACGCTACGACTACCTGACCGCGCTGCTGACGCTCAAACAACAGGCCGGGCGGCTGGGTCAGCGCGATCTGGCCGCGGTCGATGCCCTGCTGGTGGAGCGCGGCACATGAACGAGCGCTTCGGCAAACCCCAGTCGCCCCACTCGCTGCTGCCCGGCACCGGCGCACAGGACCGCCTGATCGAGCCGCCGCGCGGCTGGCGGCGTCATCGCCGGCTGGGCATCGCTGTGATTATCGGGGCGCTGCTGCTGTGGCCGCTGATCGCGACCCTGCATCATTACGCGGGAGCGGCCCATTCGGTCGATGGCGCGCGCATTAGTATCGCCACGGTCGAGCGCGGCAGCTTTGTGCGCGATATCAGTGCCGACGGTCAGGTGGTCGCAGCGGGCAGTCCGACGCTGTATGCCGGCGCCGCGGGCACGGTGGCGCTCAAGGTGCACGCCGGGGATAGCGTGGCCAAGGGCCAGCTGCTGGCGCTGATCGACAGTCCGGATCTGACCGCAAAGCTGTCGCAGGAAGATGCGACGCTGCAGAGCGTGCGCAACGACTGGCAGCGCTCACAGCGCGAGGCATCGCAGAAGCTGCTCGGGTTCAAGACCGCCTATGAGCAGGCGCGCGTCGATCAGGACACCGCCCAACGCGAGCTCGAGCGCAGCCGCAAGGCCTATGAGCTCGGCGCCTATTCGGAGCTGCAGGCGCTGCGTGCGCAGGATGCGTTCGAGAAGATGCAGTTCGCCTTCCAGCAGGCCAGGCAGAACTTCGAAGCGCAGCCGCAGCAGAATCAGTTCGACATCAACAGCAAGCAGGCGCTGCTCGATCGCCAGCAGCTGCTGGTGGGCGATCTGAAGCGCCAGGTCGATGCCTTGAGCGTGCGCTCGCCGGTGGATGGCCAGATCGGCCAGGTGCAGATCGCCGATCGCGCCAGTGTCGCCAGGGATGCGCCATTGCTGACGGTAGTGGATCTGTCGGCGCTCGAAGTGGAGATCAAAGTGCCGGAGAGCTTTGCGCACGACCTCAAGCCCGGCATGGTCGGGGATCTGCAGGGCGATGGCCGCCACTGGCAGGGCAGCGTCAGCGGCGTATCGCCGGAAGTGGTGGATGGTCAGGTCACGGCGCGTCTGCGCTTTGGCGATGACAAGCCCGCGGGCCTGCGCCAGAGCCAGCGCCTGTCGGTGCGCATACTGCTCGACCGGCGCGAGAACGTGCTGATGGTCGAGCGAGGCTCGTTCATGGATCAGGATGGCGGTGCTTTCGCCTATGTGGTGCATGATAGCGTCGCGCAGCGCCAGCCGGTGCGGCTCGGCGCCGCCAGTCTGCAGAAAGTTGAAATCCTCGAAGGGCTCGCGGCCGGAGATCGCATCGTGATCTCAGGCAGCGACGCCTTCAACGGCGCCGAGCGCGTCATTCTCAGCCGATGAGCGCCCACAGGAGATCCGCATGCTCAAGATGACCCATCTGTCGAAGGTCTACCGCACCGAAGTGGTCGAGACCTATGCGCTGCGGGATTTTTCGATTCATGTGCGCGCAGCGGAATTCGTCGCAGTCACCGGACCGTCGGGCTCTGGCAAGACCACGTTTCTGACCATTGCCGGGCTGCTCGAGGAGTTCAGCGGCGGGGCCTTCGAGCTCGACGGCGTCGATGTGCATGGCATGAACGACAACGCGCGCTCGCGGCTGCGCAACGAGAAGATCGGTTTCATTTTCCAGGCCTTCAACCTGATTCCGGACCTCAATGTGGCCGATAACGTCGAGGTGCCGCTACGCTATCGCGGCTTCGGCGCCGCAGAGCGCCGCCGGCGCATCACACAGTCGCTCGAGCGCGTTGGCCTGGCGGCGCGCGCCAAACACTATCCGGCCGAACTCTCGGGTGGTCAGCAACAGCGCGTGGCGATTGCGCGCGCGCTGGCCGGCTCGCCGCGCCTGCTGCTGGCCGATGAGCCCACCGGTAACCTCGACACGCAAATGGCGCGCGGGGTCATGGAGCTGCTTGAGGAACTGCATCGCGACGGCGCCACCATCGTCATGGTTACGCACGACCCGGAGCTGGCGGTGCGTGCGCAGCGCGAGGTGCACATCGTCGACGGCCAGGTGGTGGACCTGGCCATACAGCCGCGGCTGGTGGGCGGCCAGAGGGCGCAGCTGTGAGTGCCAACGGCATGAGCGGGTATTACCTGGCTTTGGCGCTGCGCAGCCTCAAGCGCAACGTGGTGCTGACCACGCTCATGATCGCCGCCATCGGCGTAGGTATAGGCGCCTCGATGACCACGCTGACCGTGTTTCGTGCCATGAGCGCCGATCCGATTCCGCAAAAGTCCAGTCAGCTGTTCGTCCCGCAGATCGACAACTGGGGACCCATCGATCACCTCGGCCAGAGCGATGACAAGCTCGAGGACCAGATTGACTACATCGATGCCATGGCGTTCATGAACGCGCACGCGGCGCCGCATCAGGCCGCATCCTACGCGGTCACATTCGCACTGACGCCAGCCGATACCCAGCTCAAGCCGTTCAAGGCCGAGGGGCGCGCGACCTATACCGATTTCTTCAGCATGTTCGACGTGCCGTTTCAATACGGCGGCCCCTGGAGCGCGGCCGACGATCAGGGGCGCGTGCCCGTGGTGGTGATCAGCCATGAGCTGAACGAGAAGCTGTTCGCCGGCGCCAACAGCGTCGGCCGCACCATCAATCTGGATAACGAGGACTATCGTGTGATCGGAGTGATGCGGCATTGGGAGCCCATGCCGCGTTTCTACGACCTCACCAACGATCCGTTCAGCAAAAGCGCACAGGTGTTCCTGCCGTTCACGCGCGCCATCGATCGCCAGATGGCCTCGTGGGGCAACACCAATTGCTCAAAACGCGCCGATTCGGGCTGGGACGGTCTGCTGCGCTCCAATTGCATCTGGATACAGTACTGGGTCGAGCTGCCCGACGCGGCCGCCGCCGATGGCTACCGTCGCTGGCTCAACAACTATGCGTTGGAGCAGACGCGCAGCGGACGTTTTCAGTGGCCGGCCTACACCAAGCTGCGCGATGTGCGCGCCTGGCTGCGCTACCAGCATGTGGTCAGCAATGAAGCGAGCATTCTGGTGCTGGTGTCGTTCAGCTTCCTGTTCGTGTGTCTGCTCAACGCCATGGGGCTCATGCTGGCCAAATTCATGGGACGCGCGGCCGACATCGGCGTGCGGCGTGCGCTGGGCGCCAACCGCCGCGAGATCCTGATGCAGTGCCTGATCGAGGCCGGTGTGGTCGGGCTGGCCGGCGGATTGCTCGGGCTTGCGCTCACGGGTCTAGGGCTTCTGGGTTTGCGCAGTCTGCTGTCGAAGGAGGCGCTGGAACTCACCCACCTGGATCTGCCCGGCGTCGGCATCGCGCTGGTGCTGGCGGTGTCGGCCGCGGTGATTGCCGGACTGTATCCCACTTGGCGGGCTGCTCAGGTGCAGCCGGCGTGGCAACTCAAAGCTCAGTAACAGGTGCATCATGGAAGTACGTCCGATTCTGTCCGCCATGGCTCGCAACAAGGTCGGCGCCATCCTGGTTGCAGTACAGATGGCGGTCACATTGGCCATCCTGTGCAATGCGCTGTTCATCATCCAGCAACGCCTGGCGCTCAGCGAGCGTCCGAGCGGCACCGATGAGGCCAATATCTTTGCCATTTCCAACCAGTGGGTGGGACATCCGGAAAATCTGCCGTCGTTGGTGCAGACCGACCTGACCCTGTTGCGCTCACTGCCTGGTGTCGTGGATGCCTACGTGACCAACTCCTACCCGCTCACCAACTCCGGCTGGGGCGATGGCGCCGATCTGAAACCCGATCAGAAGACCTCCACTGCGCACATGGCGCGGTATTTTGCCGACGAGCACAGCATCAACACGCTCGGGCTCAAGCTGATCGCCGGACGCAACTTCACCGCCGCGGAGATCGGCGAGAAGAATGTCAGGGATTCGCCGCTTCCAGTGGCGCTTATCGTCACACGAGCTTTGGCCAACGAGCTGTTCCCGGCCGGCAATGCGCTCGGCCAGTCCATATACACCAGCGGCAACAAAACGCAGCCCGCGCCCATCATCGGCATCGTCGATCGCCTGCAGGTGCCATGGGTAGCCGATGTCAGCTGGGCCAAGGACTGGACCGAGAATTCGGTACTGGAGCCGGCCCGTTTCGTCATGAAGGAGTCGTACTACCTGGTGCGCACCCAACCCGGTCAGCTGCAGTCGGTCATGCGCGAGAGCCAGCAGCAGCTGTTCCAGGCCCACGGCGCTCGCGTATTGGACAAAGTGGAACCACTCAGCGATGCCCGGCGCGAGATCTATCGCGATGACCGCGGTCTGGCGGTGATCCTGGCGGTGGTGTGCGCGGTGCTGCTGGCGATCACGGCATTCGGCATCGTCGGTCTGACCAGTTACTGGGTGGCACAGCGGCGCCGCCAGATCGGTATCCGCCGTGCGCTCGGCGCCACGCGCGCCAATATAGTGCGCTATTTCCAGACCGAGAATCTGATGATCGCCGCCGCCGGTGCCACCGCCGGCGTGGCGCTGGCGGTGGCCGTGAACCTCTGGATGGTCAGCAGTTTCGAAATGCAGCGCCTGCACAGCATCTATGCCATCGTCGGCGCGGTGGTGGTGCTGTTGCTCGGTCAGGCGGCAGTATTGTGGCCGGCGTTGCGCGCGGCCTCGATTCCGCCGGCGCTGGCCACGCGCAGCGCCTGATGCGCCCAACCTCACGCGGCCCGGCCGAGTGCGGCCCAGCCTGACGCGCATGCACGGTTGTCGCTAACATCGCGCGCATGCGTACCGTTCTAATCATCGATGACACTCCGGCCATTGCGCAGGCGCTGGCGCTGCTGTTTCAGCTGCACGACATTCGCACGCTGGCGGCGTCCAGTCCGCAGCAGGGCTTGGCGCTGCTGGGCCGCGAAAGCGTCGATCTGGTCATTGCCGATATGAATTTCAGCGCCGACACCACCTCGGGCGAGGAGGGCGAGGCGCTGTTCCGCGACATCCGTGGGCCCCATCCGGATCTGCCCGTGATACTGCTGACGGCCTGGACGCATCTGGAGTCGGCCGTGCGGCTGGTCAAGGACGGCGCGGCCGACTACGTGGCCAAACCCTGGGACAACGACAAGCTGCTGGCCACGGTCGAGAACCTGCTGGAACTCTCGGAGAGCACGCGCTACGCCAAGCGCCTGCAGCGCGAGCGCCGTGCGCGCCGCGAGCGGCTCGCGCAGCGCTACGATCTGCGCTCGACGGTGTTCGAATCGCAGGCTATGGAGAATGCAGTCGAGCTCGCCTGCCGTGTGGCGCGTGCGCCGGTGCCGGTGCTGATCACCGGTCCCAATGGCGTCGGTAAGGAGCGCATCGCCGAGATCGTGCACGCCAATTCCAGCGTGCGCGGCGGTGCGTTCGTGGCGCTCAACTGCGGCGCCATCCCATCGGAACTGATCGAGGCCGAGTTGTTTGGCGCCGAGGCCGGTGCCTACACGGGCGCCAATCGCGCGCGCGTGGGCCGCTTCGAGGCCGCCGATGGCGGCACCCTGTTCCTGGACGAAATCGGCAATCTGCCGCTGGCTGGCCAGGTCAAGCTGCTGCGCGTGCTCGAGACCGGCCAGTTCGAGCAACTGGGTTCGAGCAAGACCCGCCAGACGCGCGTGCGCATCATCAGTGCCACCAATGCCGAGTTGCTGGCGCTGATTCGCGAAGGCCGCTTCCGCGAGGATCTGTATTACCGGCTCAACGTGATCGAGATTGCGCTGCCCGGTCTGGCCGAGCGCAGCGATGACATCATGCCGTTGGCCCTGCATTTCCTGGGTCAGGAGCTGCGCCTGAGCGAGGAGGCCGTGACGGCGCTGCTCGCGCATGACTGGCCCGGGAATGTGCGCGAGCTGCGCAACTCGATTGAACGCGCAAAGCTGCTGGCGCGCGA
>Ga0302326_10031822_pt1 | contig 10531 bp, 9 predicted proteins | sample Palsa_T0_3_FD_202264 | JGI IMG/M metagenome (GOLD analysis project Ga0302326, IMG submission 202264) | Peat permafrost microbial communities from Stordalen Mire near Abisko, Sweden - Palsa_T0_3 | ecosystem: Environmental > Terrestrial > Soil > Palsa > Peat permafrost | place: Sweden: Abisko... | reverse complement strand
GGACGCTGATCGAGAGGCCGTCGGCGATCTCGGCGTTGGTCTCGCCGCGGGCGATGGCCCGGGCGACGGCGTCCTCCCGCGAGGAAAGCTTGGCGCCTCCGCTCCCGGCGGCACCGGCATTCGAAACGGGCCGCTGCTCGGCGGCGACGACACCGCAGCGGGCCCGGAGCGTGCGGGCAGCCACGCCCTCGCCCGCGACGTCGAGGGCCCAAGCCTCGAACAAGGGTTGGCCGAGCCTGCGATACCCGGCGACCGCTTCGCCCGCGCGCACGCTCGCGCGTGCGGCGTCCCCGAATCGGAGCTCGAGGATCGCGCCGGCGAGAGCGGCGTGCGCCCGGCCCGCAACATCGTTCGGTAAGAGCGGCAGCGCGAGAACCGCGCGCAGCGGCGCGAGCTCTTCTTCGGGCAGATGTTGTGCGGCGAGCCCGAGCACCGTCGCCGACGAACACAACACGCGCGGTATGCAGCGAAGCGCCACCCGCAAGTCTTCGCGCGCCGAATCCATCTCGCCGCGATCGATCGCGAGGTAGGCCGCGGCCGCAAGGACTTGCGCGTCGTCGGGCGTTTCGGCATGACGTCGCATCTCGGCGAGCTCGTCTTCCACGAGTGCGGGAAGGAGGTCGGGTTCGGCGAGCGCGACCGCGACGAACGGCGCGACCAGGGCCACCGCCATGCGCGCGATTCCGGCTTCGGTGCTACGAAGCGCACGCACGATCTCGTCGCGAGCCGCCGTGAGCCGCCCCGTGTAGTAGGCGTACATCGCGCGAACGGCCGCTCCATGGATGGTGAGCGCGCCGAAGTCCCAGCGCGCTTCGATACGGTCCGCTCGCGCGAAGGCGCCGTCGGCAATCTCCCTCAGGCCGAACCACGTTGCGGTTTGCGCGACCGAATAGAGCGCCGACAGGGCGGGAAACGGCGGCATCGCCGCAACCGCCTCGAAGAGCGGCGGAACATTCGAGCGCCAAGCGTCGGCGTCGCCGGCGAACAGGGCGATGTCCATGCGGGCGATCAGGACGTTTTGGAGCGCGCGCGGCGCAAGCTCCCCAGGCGCTTCGATGCGCGCGAGAAACCTCTCGGCGCCGGCTTGGTCGTAGCGGATCGTCGAGAGCCGCGCCAACGTGGCGAGCAACGCGTCGCGCGGACCCGAACTCACCCGGTCACCGTAGGTCTCGAGGAAGGAACTGCCCGGCGCTACCGCGTCGACGAAGCCCAGGTTGTTGCGGTTGGTAGCGAGCGCTCTCACCACATCCGTCGCCCGATCCCAGTCACCGAGATCGCGATAGCGCACGAACGCGGTTTCGTAACGCTCGACGGCCTGGGCGATCGCACCTTGCATTTCGAGCACGAACGCGAGTCGCGCGCACAGTCGCGCTTCATCTTCCGGAGCGTGGGCGGTTTCGAGGGCGCGCTCGAAAAACACGCGTGCTTCGGGCAATGCGCGCAGGTCGAGGGCCTCGTCGCCCGCGCGCTCGTTGTAGCGCAGCGACCGCTCGTGATCGCGCGCGGACCACGCATGAAAGGCGAGGGCGTCGGTGTGACGATGGGCGTCCGGCGCGGACTCGAGAACGCGCAGGATGCGCTCGTGCGTGCGCCGCGCGTCGAACACCATCATGCGTTCGTACGAAACCTCGCGCATCAACGCGTGGCGGAAACGAAAGCGAACGCGATCGCCCGCTTCCTCCGCGAAGATGTTCAGATCGCGCCCACGGCGCAGCACCGGCAGTACGTCGTCGAGCGCGCACCCCATCGTGAGCGCCAAGAGCTCCGGCTCGAAGTAGTAGCCGAGAACCGCCGCGTGGGCCACGACATCGCGCTCGTGCGAGCCGAGCATCTCGAGCCGGTTAGCGATGGTCGCGCGGATCGAAATCGGCAACTTGACGGGCTGTCCGGAGCGCGCCTGGGACGCGGCCTTCAGGAGCTCTTCCGCGAAGAACGGATTGCCTTCGCTGCGCCGCACGACGTCCTCGCGCGCAAGTTCGGGAATCTCCGGATGCCCGTCGAGCGCGCGTTCGACCAGTTCGCGGGTTTGCGGAGCGTCGAACGCTTCGACGGCGATGCGTTCGACGGTCGGTTCGCGCGAGAGCCGCGACACGGCATCGAATAGGGGCTCGCGCGACTCGACATCCTCCGAGCGATAGGTCGCCACGATCAGGAGGCGCGTGCCCTCGATGTGGGCCGCAAGATACGCGAGCAATTCCAGCGACGAGCGGTCGGACCACTGCAAGTCCTCGATCGTGACCACTGTGGCGCGCTTGGCAGCGAGGTTGCGGAAAAACTCCGCGACGCTTGCAAAGATTGCGGTCTTGTCGAGCTGGGCGCCTGAGAGCGTGACGAAGCTGCCGCCGAGTCCGGCGACCAGATCGCGGAACGGGCCGAATGGGCGCTCGGCATGCTCGATACACTCGGCGCTCGCCAAGTGACGCGGCCGTGGATCGCGAGCGACGGCGCCGATGAACTGGCCCAAGAGCCGCGACTTCCCAACGCCCGCTTCGCCGCCGATGAGGACGACGCGGCCGCGACTTTGGGCGAGCCCGCGACGCGCTTCGTTAAGCGCGGTCAGCTCGTCACTGCGCCCGAGGAATACCGGGCACGTCATGGGGCGCAGGATGGCCATTTGAGCCGTCAGCGCGCGGCGGTTCGTTTCGCGCTCGAGTCGGCGCGGTCGGAGTCGGCGATCAGTTGCGGGATCGTGACGAAGCGGAAGCCACGGGAGCGCAAGGTGTCGATGATTTCGCGGGTCGCAGCGACGTCTTGATTGCGATCGCAGTCATGCATCGGGCGGTGGTCGGCAGCGCAGAGGTAGCCGCGGTTTCCGTCGTGGAGAACGATGATGCTTCCGTCGGAGACGTTGTCGACGACGCGCTTCGCGATCGTGGCATCGCCCGGCTGGTCCCAATCCTGCGGCAGCGGGACGCTCCACATTACGACGCGGTAACCGAGTTTGTGTGCCTCGCCGATCACCGCGAAATCCCGCGCTCCGAACGGTGGGCGCATGAGGTGCGTATGGACGCCGGTGATGCGGGCGATCGTCGCATCCGTGCGCAGGAGTTCGCTGCGCATCGCGGCCTGGGACTCCATGATCATGTGCGGGTGATCCCAGGTGTGGTTACCGATCGCGTTCCCGTATTGCACGATTCGGCGCAAGGTCGCGGGGTACGCTTGCGCGGCGCGGCCGACCACGAAGAACGTCGCGGGCGCGCGTTCTTTGCGCAACACCTCGAGGATGCGATCGGTGTACGGTGGGTTGGGGCCGTCATCGAAGGTTAGCGCGACCTCGCGCATCGTCGGTGCGCCGGCTACGAGCGTCTTGCCGAAGAGCTGGTTCTCGGGCGCTTCGACGGCTTCGTACGCGAAGTAGCTGCCGATCGCGAGTAGAATTGCGAGAGCGAGAAAGCGCACCTTAGCCGTGCGCCTTCAAGCGCGATTGCGCGGCGGCGACTTTATCGCGGAACGATTGCGGTCCGAAGGCGCGGAAATCGTCGACGAGCTTTTGATAGCGCGGCTCGACCAGCGTCGTGCTCGTCATCGTTAGGAGATCCGGAACCGGCTTGTGCTTATCGAGGACGATGTGGAACTGATGGCCGCCGGTCGTCGCCCAGTAGTGCGGATCGGTGAAGGTGATCGTGCGCGAGCCGTCTTTGTCGCCCGTGCGCTGATACACGAACAGCGTGTAGATCGTCGAGCGGTCGCCGCGCGGCGGTTTGTTCGTCAGTTCCCAGATGCCGTCCGCAACGGCTTCTTGAAAGAAGTACGCGACGTTGGGGCCTTCTTCGATCGTCTCGCGCGGGCGCTCCGCGATGTTGATTTGTAAGCCGTTGCGGCTCTGGGCCCGGTAGTTGCTGGTCGAGAGACCGTCGATGTCGCTCATGGTGTAGTCCTCTTGGGAGATCGGGCCGCTGCTGTGGCGGACCGACATCCCGAGCCGCAGCTCGGAGCGAGAGGCAAGGACTTGGCGGGTTCCGACGTAGCTCGGCAGCAGCATCGTCTGGAAAACCCAGTACGCGCCGGCGACGGCGAGCACGGCCGTGACGAAGACGATTTTCGGAATTGGGTTGCGCAGCACGACCGGACGAAGTTCCGCAAAGTGGGCGGCTCGCCCCCTTTCGCGCTAGCCAGGCCGGTTGAAGGCGACGACCGTGTTCTCGGCCCGGATATTCGTCCAAAAGCGCGCGCCGTCGAACGCGAGCCCTCGGGCAACAAACGGGATGGCAGCGAGCTCCGTTGCGACCGGTTCTGGGCCGCGGGCATCGAAGCGGACGAGCCGGTAGTCGTCGACTTCCTTACTCTCGGTGGTCATTAGGTAGAAGCAGCCGTCGACGATCGTCATGCCGGTGATCTCGCGCTCGACCGGGATCGCGCGGCGGACGGCGCCTATTTCGTCGAGTTCGAGGATGCGCTTCTGAAAGCGCTGACTAAGGAAGAGAAAGTCGCCGTCGTAGGCGAGCCAGGAGCCCGTGGCGTCGGGGCATGCGAGGCGGTGGTTCTTGAAACCGTGGCCGGGGACGACGCGGGCGAGTTCGCGGTCGTCGTCGACCGGCTCGCCGACCACGACGCGCAGTTCGTCCCCGAGCGAGCACATGCCGTACGGAGTGCCGCCCGCGGACCACTCCTCGATCACGGAGCCGTGGTTCGTATCGACGGCGTAAATGCGGTCGGTTTCGACGGAACCGAGCCACAGATAGCTCCCGTCGTACGCGACGCCGATCGGCGCGGGACACGGCGACGGCAGGCGCAGCACTTCATCGATCGTTGGCAGAGTTGCGCTCATCGGTGTCCTCAGTTGGGGGGGATCGGGGGGCTTCGCCGCCCCGATGTTCCAAGCTCTTGGCGCCATTCCCGGCTGGTTGGCGGCATCCTCGGGGTCCTCGCCTTCGTCTTCTACCCCGTTTGACGGGAGCGCTTGGGGCGTGTATTATGAATATGAACTCATATTCACCATTGGAGGCACAGGGTGGACGCGCAGCGACTTCGGTCGGTTCAATTGGGGGCGGGAACGGTCCGGTATCGCGATATCGGCAGCGGGCCCGTGGTCGTGTTCGTGCACGGGGTTTTCGTCAACGGGCTGCTCTGGCGCAAGATCGCCGCGCCGCTTTCGAAGAGCTTCCGCTGCGTCGTGCCGGACTTGCCGCTTGGGGCGCATTCGCCGGCCATGCGCGCGGATGCCGATCTTACGCCGGCCGGCGTGGCCGATATCTTGCTGGACTTCCTCGCCGCGCTCGAGTTGCACGACGTCACGCTGGTTGCGAACGATACCGGCGGCGCGATCTGCCAGCTCGCGATCGCGAAAGACGCAGGCCGCGTGGCGCGCGTCGTATTTACGAACTGCGATACGTACGAGAACTTCTTCGCTCCGTCGGTGATGGCGCTCGTCTACTTGCCGCGGATTCCGGGGTTCATGTGGCTGATGGCGCAAGCCACGCGGCCGCCGAGGGTGCGGCGACGCATCGCGAAGACCCTGGCGAAGCGAATTCCCGATGACATCGTGCTCTCGTCGTGGTTCGATCCGACGTTACGCGACGCGACCGTGCGCCGGGACTTCGGCCGGTTTTTGCGCAGCGTCAACAAGCGCTACACGCTCGAGGCCGCAAAGACGTTCGCTTCCTTCGAGAAGCCGGTGCTCGTCGCGTGGGGCCAGGACGACATCTTCTTCCCGCGCAGAGACGGCGAGCGGCTCGCGCAGGCGTTCCCGAACGCGCGCATCGAGCGCCTCGCGGATTGCCGCGCGCTCGTGCCCGAAGATCAGCCGGAAAAGCTCGCGGCGCTGATCGCCGAGTTTGCGGCGACGCCGGTGAGCGTTTCTTAAGCATCCGGCCGGGAAACCGGAACTGCGGTGCTCGGCGATAAACCCTTAACCGCCGTATGGCGTCTTCGCCCGCCCAGTCTCCGCCCGATCTTCTCGCCGGAGAAGACTTACCGCAAGAACCGAAGCAAGAGCGCAGCCGTCAAGCTCGTACGGCGCTGCTCGACGCGGCGCTCGCGCTGTTCGCGGAGCGCGGATTCGAAGCGACCAGCATCGAGGACATTGCGACGCGCGCCGGCGTCGCCGTAGGCGGGTTCTACTCGCATTTTCGCTCGAAGCGGCAAGTGCTGCTCGTGCTGATGGATCGGCTGCTCACCGAACTCGCCGCGCTCGATCTTTCGGCCGCATCCCAAGCGCCGCCGCAGATGGTGATCGCAGGGCTCGTCCACGTCGGACTCCGCGTCGACTGGGCCTACATCGGCGCGTACCGCGCGTGGCACGAAGTCATCTTGCGCGATCCGGAGCTTGGCGCGCTGCACCGGCGAATCGAGGCGTGGACGCTCTCGCGCTTACGCCAGCTGTCCGACATCCTTGCGGCACATCCGATGGCCCGCGACGACGTCGACGTCGAGACGTTCTGCTGGGTCCTCAACCAGCTGTTCTGGCGACTCACCGAAGCCGAGGTCGAGGACCGTGACGCCGTCGAGAAGACCGTCGCAAAGATGCTCACGCACATGATTTACAAGGACGGCCCGTAGCGCGTCCGGCGCGTCCCACATGCAGTGTGTAGGCGACTTGTGCTCTTGTGTGTTCAGTCGCGGCACCCGCCCGAGGCACAATGGGGGCATTCCACCACCAAAGGACCCGCCCACATGGTAGATGCCACCCCCTGCGAAACCTGGCCGTTCTCGATCCGCTTGCTCCTGCTCTGGAACGGCCCGGAGGCGGTCATGGAGTTGATCGCCGATTACCGCGCCGGCGCACCCAAGGGACGCTCGGCCGAGGACGATGCGCGCGGTCTGATCGCGTACCTGCGCGGGCGCGCGCTCCAGGTGCCGTACCTTGCGGCGCTGCTCGACTTCGACGAGGCCCTCGGAGACGTCGCCGGCACGTTCGACGAGCGTACCGTTGCGTTCGCCTGCAACCCGGTGACGCTCCTTGGCGCGCTCGAGGACCGGCGGTTCCCCGAAGATATCACCCACGAACTCTACTTCGTCGACGTTTCCGCGAAGCGCATCCGCATGCGCGCGTCGAGCTTGTCCGCAACCGCTTAGCGCAGGTCTTTCGCGCGCGCTGCGGCTGCGTCGAGATATTGATTGACGACAGCGTCGGCCGCAGCGTTTTCTTTGCGCGGGACGTGCCGGACGTCGGTCGTCTTGAACTCGCGCAACAGTTGCTTGGCTTTCGTGTGCAGCGGGATCAGGTCGGCATGTTTGACGCGATACACGCCCGTGACTTGGCGAACCACGAGTTCGCTATCCATGCGGATGGCGATGTCGTCGATGCCGAGCTCGCGAGCTCGGGCGAGGCCGGCGAGCAGTGCGCGCCACTCGGCGACGTTGTTGGTCGCGGTTCCGAGAAACTCACCGACTTCGGCGAGGACGCTGCCGTCCTCGGCGTAGAGCACCGCACCGCTCGCGGCAGGACCCGGGTTTCCGCGAGAGCCGCCGTCGGCGTAAAGCGTTGCCTTCATCGCCGCCCTCTTGCACGCGGGGGCTCCCCTCTCTTTTGCGAACGACGCCGGATGGGCGAATCTGCGATCGCGGTCGACGAACTTCACAAGCACTTTGGCAACGTGCGCGCGGTGGATGGAATCACATTCGCCGTAGCGCCCGGCACGATCTTCGGGCTGCTTGGGCGCAACGGTGCAGGTAAAACGACGACGCTGGAAACGTGTATCGGTTTGCAGAAGCCGACGTCAGGGAGCGTTCGCGTGCTCGGCCTCGACCCGACGAAGCGCCGCGACTTCGAGCGGTTGCGCCGGCTCGTGGGCGTGCAGTTGCAGGCAACGTCGCTGCCCGAGAAGGCATACGTGCGCGAGATCCTCACGCTGTTCGCGGCGTACTACGGGATCGTGCCGAATACGCAGGCGCTCGCCACGCGGGTCGGCCTCGGCGAAAAGCTCGATCGGTTCGTAGGAAAGCTTTCGGGCGGCGAGCAGCAGCGGCTGGCGCTCGCCCTCGCGCTGCTGCACGATCCGCCGATCCTGTTTCTCGACGAACCATCCGCCGGCATGGATGCGTTCGGGCGGCGCGTGCTCTGGGCTGAAGTCGACCGGCTGCGCGTTGCCGGCAAGACGGTCGTCCTCACGACGCATTATATTGAAGAAGCCGAGCGGCTCTGCGATGAGATCTGCATCGTGCAGGCCGGCAAGATCGTGGCGCGCGACACGCCCGCGGGACTGGTTGCGGCGCATGGCGGCGCGGCTCGCATCGGGTTCGTCGCACACGGCTTCGCGCCGCTGCCGCAGCTCGAGGGTCTTGGGGTCTGGACGCAGCTTGGCGAGCGCTGGACGCTTGCGGTTGCGAGCGAACCGGGCGCCGCGCTCGGCGCGATCGTCGCGGCGGCCAACGCCGCGTCCGTGACGATCGAGCAGCTGGATCTGCGGCGCCCGAACCTCGAAGACGCGTTCATCGCCATTACGGGCGAGTCGCTCGAAGACGAAGACGCGACGAGCGCCGCGTGATTCGCTCGTTGCGACTGCTTTACGCTCAGACGCGCGCGGACTTCGTGTGGTACTTCTGGCGTGACGGCGAGATGATTTTCTGGTCGCTCGCTTTTCCGATTTTCTTCCTCTTCGTTTTCTCGTTTGCGTTCGGCGCGGGGTCCCAGCATGGCGTCTCGACGTTCCTGGTTCCGGGGCTCATCGGCGCGCAAGTGATGAGCTCGGGGTTTTGGGGCGTGGGCGCGATGCTCGCGACCTTTCGCGACAAGAAGACGCTGCGGCGAATCTACCTCACGCCGTTACCCGCGTGGATCTTCTTTGCGGGACTCGTGCTGTACCGGATGACGCTGCTCGTGATGCAGGCAGCGCTGCTCGTTACCGTCGGGGCGCTCGTCTTTCACGTGCACGTGACCGGCAATCCGTTTGCAATCGGCGCCATCTTGGTGCTTGGGGCGGCGACCTTCGTCTCGCTCGGGTCGGTGATCGGAGCGGTCGTGCGCTCGACGGAGAGCGCCAACAATATCGCCTCGGTGCTCACGGTTCCGCTGGCGTTCGTGAGCGACGCGTACTTTCCGATCGATCGTTTTCCCGGACACGTGCCAGGCCTGTTGCGGCTTCTGCCCTCGACGCAGTTCGTCGACGCGCTGCGCGGCGTCGCGATGTACGGCGATCCGCTCGCGCACTACGCGATGTGGATCCTCACGCTCTCGCTCTGGACCATCGCCGGAACCGCGGTGACGGCGCGCTACTTCCGCTGGGTATAAGGCTTACTGACTGCCGGGTAAATACGCTCGCAAGCGGGAACGGCGCTAACCCGTCCAACGTTAACATGCGAACGCCCGCGCAATCCGGAGGAGCCCGACTTAATGCAGGAGCCCAATAAATTGAACAACGTTCGAAACGGACTGACGCGGCGCGATATGATCGCCGGAATCGGATCGGCAGCGGCGCTCGCAGGCTCCCTTCCCCTGCTCGGAGCCGCTGCAACGCCAAGCATCGACGACGTGGCGAAGCTGCTCAACGTCGACCCGAAGTACGCCGGCAAGGGAATGACCTTCGACGTCGGCGCGGTCTACCCGATGACCGGGCCCGGGAACGTCTACGGCGCGCACCTCAGCGACATCCCGAACATGGCGTTCGCGCACATCGAAGCGATGGGCGGACCGAAGTTCAACCTCGTCATCAAAGATAATAAGTCCGGCGACCCGCAAGCGGGCGTGCAGGCCGTGCGCGACCTCGGCTTCGCAAAGGTGCCGATGATGCTCTCGTCATACGCGGCCGACCTCGGCGCGATGTTGACCGGCATCAAGCTGTACAAGATCTTCAGCCTCGACGGCAGCGGCGGCACCGCGATCTTCGCCGGGGGCAAGCCGTATTTCTGGGGCACGATCGCGACGACGCCGAACGACGCCCTGCCGGGGATGATCGAGTTCGTTCACAAGACCATGCCCGACGCCATTACAATCAGCTTCGTCGGCTGGGACCTCGGGCCGCTCAACGAGATCGTTGCAAAAGACGCGATCAAGTACTTCAAACATGCGAACATGGTGCTGGGCGCATCGGAGCGCTCGAAGATCGGCTCGACGGACTACTCGGAGTCGCTCGTTAAAATCAAAGCGAGCGAGCCCGACGTCGTCCTTTGTATCGTGTACTCGCAAGACGTCGGGTACTTCATGAAGCAGTACGCACTGACGGGCATGAAGGCACCGGTCATCGCGTTCACCCATTCCGAGGCGGCGGCGCAGATCGCCGGACCCGCGTACGAAGGGCTGTACTTCATCTTCGATTATTTCGATGCCGAACGACCGCCCAATGCGTGGTCGCGCTTCTTCATCAGCGAGTTCTACAAGAAAGAAGGCGTGAAGTACGCCCCCGACTATTACGGCGCGAACGCCTATGAGGATTGCTTCACATTATGGGAGTGCGTGCGGCGCGTCCTCAAGAAGGGCGGCAATCCGCATGACGGCTCGCAGCTCGACGCGGCACTGCGCGAGAACCCGGTGTTCCCGAGCCTCTACGGCGGCGACGACAACACGGTCGGTACGATCAGCTTCGACTTGCACACGCACTCGGTCAAGCACCGGCCGATGACGGTCGCGCAGTATAAGGGCGGGAAAGTCGTTCCG
>Ga0302326_10031821_pt1 | contig 10531 bp, 8 predicted proteins | sample Palsa_T0_3_FD_202264 | JGI IMG/M metagenome (GOLD analysis project Ga0302326, IMG submission 202264) | Peat permafrost microbial communities from Stordalen Mire near Abisko, Sweden - Palsa_T0_3 | ecosystem: Environmental > Terrestrial > Soil > Palsa > Peat permafrost | place: Sweden: Abisko... | reverse complement strand
ACGGGACGGCCTGTGTGCCGAGGCGATCCGCCTGGGGCGGACGTTGGGTGAGCTCATGCCCGACGAACCTGAGGTGATCGGGTTGGTTGCGCTGCTGCTCCTCATCTCCGCCCGGCGGGCCGCCCGCACCGGCGTCGGGGGCGTGCTCGTGCCGCTTCACGAGCAAGACCGCACGCTCTGGGACCGCGAACTGATCGCCGAGGGCCAGGCCCTCGTCAGGGTCTGCCTGCGGCGCAACATGCCGGGCCGCTACCAGATTCAGGCGGCCATCAATGCGGTCCACAGCGATGCGCTGCGGGCAACCGATACGGATTGGGGCCAGATCCTGGCCCTCTACGACCAGCTCATTCTGATTGATTGGTCGCCCGTCGTGGCGCTCAACCGCGCTGTCGCCTTGGCGGAAGTGGAAGGCCCGGCCGCCGGATTGGCGGCCGTGGATGGTCTGCCCCTCGACGCGTACTACCTCTTTCACGCCGTGCGGGCGGATCTGTTGCGGCGTCTTGGACGATTGCCCGAAGCGGCCACCGCCTACGACGCGGCGTTGGCGCGCACCGACAACGAGGCTGAACGCTCGTTTCTCGTCCGAGCCCGCGCGGCGGCCGAGGTATCCCGTCGGTGAGAGACTCGCGTTCGCCATGAAGGTGCACCTTGTCGATGGGACCTATGAGTTGTTTCGCCACTTCTTCGGCGCTCCATCGCACCGCAACGCCGATGGCCACGAGGTGGCGGCGGTGCGGGGCGTGGTCAGCTCCGTCCTGCAGCTGCTCGGAGAGGGGGCAACCCATGTGGGGGTGGCGACCGACCATGTCATCGAGTCCTTCCGCAATGACCTCTGGCCCGGTTACAAGACTGGCGAAGGCGTGGATCCCGAGCTGTGGTCGCAGGCTTGGCCGCTGGAGTCCGCGCTCACCGCGCTAGGCGTAGTGGTGTGGCCGATGGTCGAGCTCGAGGCGGACGATGCCCTGGGGAGTGCCGCCGCCGTGGCCGACGACGACCCGGAAGTGGAGCAGGTCATCATCTGCACCCCCGACAAGGACCTTGGGCAGTGTGTACGTGGGAGCCGCGTCGTGCAGCTCGACCGGCGCAAGGACAATCTGCTCGACGAGGGCGGTGTCGCCGCCAAATTCGGGGTGGGACCGGCCTCCATTCCCGACTACCTCGCGCTCGTGGGTGACAGCGCGGACGGGTTTCCCGGACTGCCCGGTTGGGGCGCCAAGTCCGCCGCCACTGTGTTGGCCCGATGGAAGCACATTGAGGACATCCCGCCGGACACCGGTGACTGGGATGTCGTCGTTCGGGGGGCCGCCAAACTGGCCAAGTCGCTGCGGGAGGGCCGTGACGACGCGCGGCTCTTCAAGGAGTTGGCGACGTTGCGCATCGATCGTTCGCTCCTGGGACAGGTCGACGAATTGCGGTGGCGGGGTCCGACGGACGATTTCGCCGAAGTCTGTGCCGCCATGGACGCTCCGGGGATTGCGCGGCGGGCCGAAGCGCTGGCCGCCGGGCGGTGAGGCAGGGCTGCCGACCTGCGCCTGGACGGACTGGAGATCACGGCGGGCGTCCTTCAAGTCCGTCGCGACGGTGTTGGTCCTCTGGCGGGTGACGACGAGCGATGTGTGGATCCGGTTGTAGTGGTCGCGTGCCTGCATCCGATCGGCGATCAGGTAACCCAGTCCAGCGGCGAGGAGTGCGGCTGCTGTGATGCCGACGACCCACCGCGTCCGGCGCGACCAACCCGGCCTCGGCTGGACCGGAGGTCGCTCCCTCAGGACGAGGCGATCGTCAAGCTCGAGCACGCGCGCTCCAGCCGCCCGGGCGCAGCCCCACACCCTGCCATGTTTTATCTTGGCATCACCGCGGCACGCCGCCTGTTCAGCCGCCGAGATAGCTGGTTGCCAGGGCCTCTTCCATCTCGGCCGGGGACCCCTGGTACGCGATGACGCCCTGCAGCACGACAGCGGCACTGTCGGCGATCGGCAGCGCCGTGCGGGCGAACTGCTCGACCAGCAAAATGGAGAGGCCCCCCTCGGCCAACTCGCGGACCTTGTCGTAGAGCTGGCCGACCACGATCGGGGCCAGCCCCATGGAGAGCTCGTCGAGCAGCAAGAACTTCGGATCGGTCGCGAAGGCGCGCGCCAGGGCGAGCATCTGCTGCTCACCTCCGGAAAGGGTCCCCGCCAACTGCTTCCGCCGACTGCTCAGCTGGGGGAACTGTGAGAACGCCACCTCTTCGATGCGGTCCATCGGCACGCCGACTTGTGTGGCCATCAGGAGGTTCTCCCGCACGCTGAGGTTGGGAAAGATGCCCCGTCCCTCGGGGACCGTGCAGATGCCTCTCCGTGCGCGATCGTCCGCCGACGTCGATGTCACGGCACCGCCCTCGAAGTACACGTCACCGTCGTTCGGGGCGAGCGTCCCAGCGCAGACGTTCAACAACGTGGTCTTGCCGCCACCGTTCGGGCCGAGCAGCGCCATCACCGACCCCGCCGCGACCTCCAGGCTGATGCCGTGGACGACCTCAACCGGGCCATAGCCGGCCCGGATGTCACGGAGCTCGAGAATCGGGGGAGAGCTGATGTCGCTCACGGAGTACCGAGGTAGGCGTTCACCACGACCGGATCGTCCTTGACCTGGTCCGGCGATCCGCTGGCGATGACCTGGCCGTAGTCGAGGACGTGAATGTGCTCACAGGTGCCCATGACCAGGCCGACGTCGTGCTCGACCAAGCAGATGGCCAGATCACGCTCGTCGACGAGTTGGCGTAGGAGCCGCCCGAAGGCTTCGGTCTCCTGCTCGGTCTGGCCCGACGCAGGCTCGTCGAGCAGCAGGATCTTCGGTTGGGTCATGAGGGCTCGCGCCACCTCTACGACCCGTGCCCGCCCGGTCGGCAGTTCGCTGACCTCGCGGTCGGCCACGTCCCCCAGCCCCACCAGTGCAATGACACGGTCCGTCTCAGTCGCGACGTCCATGCGGCCGCGCCTGCTCCAACTGTTGCGGATCTCGCCGGCCACCCGGATGTTGTCGCGGACGGTGAGCGAGGTGAACAGCTCGAGACGCTGGTACGTGCGCGCCAGCCCCCGGCGGGCCCGCCGCGACGGCCCGGCCTTCGTCACGTCGTGGCCGTCGATCGTCACCCGCCCGGACTTGGGTGCCAACAAGCCGCTGACGACGTTGAACAACGTGGTCTTGCCGGCCCCGTTTGGCCCGATCAGGCCCGTCACGCCTCCCCCGGCGACGGTCAACGAGACCTCGCTCAGGACCTGATTCCCCCCGAAGGCCACACACACTTCTGACACCTCAAGGACGGGCATCGACCACGCCTTCGACCAGTAGTTCCGCGGCGACGGGCGGCGGCTCGAGGGTCTCCCGGGCGGGGGGTGCCTTGGTCGGATGGAGGAAGGCTTCGGGCTGCACCAGCTGGCCGACCGCCGGCAGTGCGATGGCAATGACGCCCGTCGCCAGGACGAGCCACCAGTTCCCCATCACCTTGGTGAGCACGAGGAGATAGGCGACGACTTCCGCCGTCACTCCGAGGAGCAGCACGCCCTTGGCGTGCCACAGCGGCTTGTACCGGGCCACGATGTCGGGGACGGCCCCGCTCGGGCTGCGACCGAGGCTGACGCCGACCAGGGCTGGCGCGACGAGCGAGAGGTTGGCCATGACGCTCCAGAAGCCGCCACCGCCGGCATCGGTGCTCAGGTTCGAGAAGGTCGAGGTGAGGGCCTGGAACGCCGTGCCGGCCAGGATCCCGCCCATGAGTGCGCCGGCGACGTTCCCGATGCCCCCGACCACCGTCAGCATCACGAGGGCAAGGCTGACGAAAATGATGAACGTGTCGCTGTTGACGCTGACCGACGCGCTCGAGAGCAGCACACCACCGAGGCCGGCGATGGCGGCCGAGATCATGAAGACCGACAGCTTGAGCTTTATGAGGTTCTGCCCCAGCGTGGCCGCGGCGGCCGGGCTGTCCTTCATGGCGGTCAGGCGCCGCCCGTAGTTGCTCCGGCGGAGGGCGATGAGGCCGATGCCGATCAAAATGAAGATGCAGGTCGCGGTGGTGAGAAACGTCTTCGACGAGCTGAGGTCGATTGGGCCGAGCTTGAGCGGCGGAATTTGCAGCGTGCCGTTGGGGAAGATCGAGTAGTTCAGGTGGAAGATCGGCAGCACGTGCGGAGCGATGTCGGCGATGATCATGTCGGAGACGAAGACACCGAAAGCCAGGGTAGCGAGCGCCAGGTACAGGCCACGGAGGCGCAGGGCGGGCAGGGCGATGAGACCGCCGACGACTGCGGTGACCGCCATCCCGAGGAGCAGCCCCCAGAACGTGATCCGTTGGGCGGTCCCGGTGCCGGACAGTCCGAGGTGGAACACGATGATGGTGGCGATGGCCCCGAAGGAGACCGGCGCCAGGTTGATCTCGCCGGCGTAGCCGGTGAGCAGGGTCAGCGAGAGGGCGATGATGCCGAAGATGATGCCGACGGTCAGGGACCCCATGTCGCTGGTTCCCATGACCTGTTCGAGGGCCAGCACCACGAGGAGCAGGATCACGCCCCACGTCACGGCGGAGCGCATGGTGGGGACGGTGAATCGCTCCCGCGTGCGCAGGAGTGTCGCTCCCCGCAACCGCTCCTGGGGCAGCACGATCAAGACCACGAAGAGCACGATCATGGGCAGCGCGATGCGGAAGTTCGAGGCCCAGGACCACGACTCGGGGAAGTAGCCGAGGACGTACGTGCCGGCGAGCCCGAGGACGAGCGCTCCGGCAAACGTGAGCCAGATGCTCCGGAGACGGCCGAACATGGCGGCGGCGATGGAGTCCAACACGAGCAGCGTGAGCACGTGCACGTCCAGAGTGCCGCCGCTGATCGGGGTGATGAGGATGCCGGCCAATGCGGCCATTGCGCCACCCAGGGCCCACGAGAACGCCGCCAGTCGTTCGGGCCGGCCGCCGTTGAGCTGCAGGAGGGCGGGGTTGTCGACCACGGCCCGCATCGCCACGCCGGTCCGGGTGCTGGTGAACAGCAGACGGATACCCACGGCGATGAGCACACCGCAGCCCAGGGCGATCGCCTCGTGGTCCGTGACGTAGACGCCCAAGACCTTGAACTTCGCCGTGTTGCCGAAGAACAAGCCGTCGGTGCGCGGGACACCGGGGCTCCAGATCCACTGGGCCAGCGCGATCAGCCCCAGCATGATGCCGATGGTGACCACAATCTTGGTCACATCGGCCGTCTGGCGGAGCCCTCGCATGATCCCGACATAGAGGACCATGCCCAGCAGGGGCGCCAGCACCACGAGCACGGCGAAGAGCGCCAGGGGCGCCGGCCAGTTCCAGCCGTAGCGGAACTGCCAGTACGTGAATGCCGCCAGCATGGCCATGGCGCCCTGGGCGAAGTTGAAGATGCCCGAGGTCGTGTAGGTGAGAACGAGTCCGGAGGCCGCGATCCCGTACACCGCGCCGGTGACCAGCCCGAGGATGGTGTAGGTAAGGAATAGGTGCATGGCCGGAGCTCCCTCGCTCAGGTCAGGCGGGAGGCGAGCTGACGATCTGGGTACTCACCCCTGCGGCTTGAGGACCGAGGAGGAGGCGTACTGGGTGGCGTAGCCCTGGGCGTTCAACGGGGTGCCGATAACGGAGCCGGTGTTGGGGACCACGTACTTGGAGGAGCAGTCGAACGTCCCGAGCTTCTTGGGGTAGGCCTGCACCCACTTGGTCCCGTCGAGCTTCATCAGAAGGCCGCAGTTCGGGGGGATGTTCTTGGCCGGGTTCCCCGATGCGTTGAGCCCGCCGCCTGTCCAGTTCGTGACCTTGGAGAGGTGGTTGATCATGCATTGGCGGGTCAGGGTGGAGCCGCACGCCTTGGCCTCGGTCGCCCAGAGGAGGAACGACGAGGTGGCCTGCTCACCCAGCTGCGAGGTAAGTCCGCCGTACTTCTTGACGATCGAGAGGTACTGGGCCACGGCCGGGACGACCTTGGCCGCCTCGAGGGGCTCGTAGGAAAGGCGCACGTAGACGTTGTTGGCCAGGCCGTCCGTGTTCCACTTCGCGAAGTCCGCCGTGTAGGCGCCCGAGTCCATCACCCAGATCGGGTCGTAGCCGATCTGGTCCTCCGACTCGAAGGCGCCGTACAGCGTCGCTCCGGGAGTGCCGTCGTTGAAGATGATCTGTGCGCCACAGCTCTGCAGCTTCTGCACGAAGGGCGTGTAGTTCGCCTCGCCGTTGTAGTCGATGTTGGCGACGCAGCCGGGGATGAACTTCCAGCCGGCTTCGGTGAACGCCTGCACCGCCTTGTTGGTGGAGGACTCCTGGGTGGAGAGGGTGGAGCCGTAGATGCCCACCTTCTTGGTCTTGGCGCCGAAGAGCTTCTCGGCTTCGTAGGCGCTCGAAACCGGGCTGGCGTTGGCCGGGTTCGGCGAAGCCTGGTACATCTCGTACGCGTTCGCCACCACCGGAGCAACCGTGAAGCCCGGCACGGCGGCGAGATTGCAGCCGAGGCGGGTCTGCTCGCCGGAGCCATCGAGGGCGAATCCCTCGCCGACCAGCATGAAGTCCTGCTTGCATTCTTGTGAAATCACCGATCCGACGTTGGTCACCGCTGTGTTTCCGAAGTCGCCGACGAGCTTGCGCCCATCGATACCGCCCTGGGAGTTGCACCAAGCGATCATGGCCTTGACTGCGTCGCCCATTTCCTGGTCGAGACCGGGAAGTCCAGAGAACCCCCGGTCATCGCCGTAGGCGATGTTGATGCTGGTGTTGGTGACGCCCGTGTCCGTGGCGCCCGTGGCGTGCCCCTTGCCGCAGGGCGACGGGAGCGTGCCGAACTTCGCGGAGGAAGTAGACGCCGCACCGCCGACGCCAGGGGTGACCAGCACCCCGGTTGCGGTCAGCGCGGTGAGCATCAGGCCCGCCCCCAGGGTCCGCAAACCGGTGACCCTTTTCATCATTCCAACCCCCTGTCCACGGGACGGAACCCAGCCGGCTCCCATCCCAACTCCCTTAAGAAAACTTTAGAACACGTTCCTGTTTTGGCACACTAGCAATCCGGGGGTCAAATATCCTTACGCCAGCTGATTCCCCGTTGGCCGCCGGGCTCAGGAACGATCAGCCGTCTCTATGTGGTAGCGCTCGGTGTAGTCCGTGAACTCTTCGGCCAGGCCCGGGTACGTCCAGCCGAAGTCGGCGGGGTCGTAGCGGTGCCGGCCGAAGGCATCTTGCGGGCGATCCTCGAGGTACGCCTGCATCCGGCGGACGTGGAGGTGGCCGACCTCCTCGCCGAAGCTGGCGTAGAGCCGGCGGACGGCTCTGACAGGGTCGGCGATCAGGGCGTCGTAGTGGAGGTGCTGGCACCAGCCGTCACCCGACTTCTCGTCAAAGGCCATGGCCGAACGGAGCGCAAAGGCGCACTTGCGCTTCCACTCCTCCGCCGTGGGCCGGGGATCCTTCCGGCTGGTCAGGACTCGTTGGCCGGCATTGGCGAGACTGGCCAGCGACGTGACCACCGGCCCAGGGTCCCGGTGCGTCCAAATGACCCGGGCGTCGGGATAGGCCGTGAGCATGGCGTCGAGGTGCCACAAGTGGTTGGGCGTCTTGAGGATCCAGCGCTCGGTGGGTTGGCGCGATTGCAGCGTCTGGAGGGCGAGTCGGTGCTGGGCGTACGCCGACGTCATGTCTGCCTGTTCGAGCCAGCGGGCGTAGGTCGGGACGTGCGCCTGGGTCTCGAGGGCCAGTGCCCGCACGTCGTACATGAAGATGGCCACACACTCCTCGGCCACGGTGGACCCGAAGGGATGCATGGCCTTGAGTGGCGGGTTGAGCTTCATCAGACCGTCGAGGTCCTTGGCGTGGCGAGCGATGCGCGGATCTGCCGCCGCCTCCTCCAGGGTCGTCGGCGGCACGGGGTGCGCCGCCTCCCATTGCAGGAGCGGCCGGGACACTGGATCGAGCCCGAGCAGAATGGAGAGCAGGCTGGTCCCCGTCCTGGGCAACCCGACGATGATCCACGGGCGCTCAATGCGACCTTCCCTGACTTCGGGGTGCTCCGTCGACCAGCGCTGCAGCTCGATGCGGTTGGCCAGCGCGCCGGCCAGCATCTTGGAGATCAGGAGCCGTCCGAAGGTGGTCAGCTCGGCCTCGTCCTCGCAGGCGCGCAAATAGACCTCCAGAGGCTCCCGGTAGGAGTCGCTGCCGAAGTCGTCGGACCCAGCCTTCTTGGTGGCAGCGGCAATCACTGAGGATGGCTTGAGGGAGGGGAGCTCGGGCCCGAAACGGGCCAGCCTCGCTCCCGTCCAGTTGAGGGCGCGCAGGGGCTTGTTGTGCAGCTCAGAGTCTCGCCAGGTGTATTCGACGGTGCTCATCGGTTTCCGGTCACCGGACTTCCACGACCGTGCGACCGACGGAACGGCGCGCCGCGTGCTCGTCGAGCGCCCGGCCCGCCTCCTCCATGGAGACCCGCCTTCCGATGGCCGGACGGATCGTCCCCTCTGCGGCCAAGCGGAGCAGATCGGCATGGATCTCATCGGCCACATCGCGGCCGAATGGATTGAAGCCGAACCGTCGCATGCCGGGATCGACTGTGTCCGCCCAGGCCACCATGACGGCGACGATGTCGATGTTCCCGATGCACGCCATCCGGAGCGGGCGGCCCGTCATGCCATTGGCGTCGTCGTCGGCGAATCCCACCGCCAGGTACCGTCCCCCGTGGGCCGTGCAGCGCCATGAGCGCTCCACGAAGTCGCCTCCGGTCAGGTCGTAGACCACGTCGGCGCCCGCATCGCCGGTGGCGATCAGCACTGCCTCGACGAAGTCCTCCGCGGTGTGGTCGATGACCAGGTCGGCCCCGAGGGAAGCACACAGTTCCCCCTTCTCCGGCCCGCCGGCGACCGCGATGACCCGGGCCCCGGCGGCCTTGCCAATTTGAATTCCCGCCGTGCCCAGTCCGCTGGCGGCGGAATGAACGACCAGCGTCTCGCCCGACTGGAGGCGTCCTCGCTTGAAGAGCGCGAGGTGGGAGGTCTGGAACGACAACAGGAACGCCGTGGACTCGGCGTCGTCGAATTCCGGGGGAGCGTCGAACACCGAGATGGCGTCGGCGATGGCGTACTCGGCGATGCCACCGAGGGCGTTCTTCGTGATGGCGACGACGCGTTGCCCCAGCCACGACTCCGCGCCCTCGCCCGCGGCGTCGACGACACCGCAGACGTCCATACCCAGAGTGAACGGTGGAGGAGTGGGGACCGAGACGAGGTTCCCGAGGCAGCGATCGATGTCGTTGAAGTTGAGCGATGCCGCGCTCACCTTCACTCGCACCTCGCCAGGTCCTGGTTCGGGACGCGCGACGTTCTGCACCTTCAGGACCTCGCCCGGTTGCCCGTGGCGGGTTACCTGCACGGCTCTCATGTCTGCCATGCGCCCTCCCCCTCGCTCGTCGGAACCAGGCCACGGCGAGACGTCGACGACGGCACCCCCCGGGGCGCTGCGAGGTTACCGCTTCCCTTGCGGGCTTTCCCCCGGGGCTGCTTTCACGACAAGCGCGCGCGACATCCGCGTCGTCCCCAGCCGAGCTGACAGGCCCCGGTCCTCGTCCTAGTGGGTTCCGAACGCTCCGGACGGGTCGACGCCGAGGTCGGGTATGGGCTGGTCCGTGGCGAACCGGTAGAGGATTGTGCGCATGTACATCCCGGCGGCGGATCCGTACATGGAGACCCCGATGAGGAAGACGAAACCGATGGCGGCGATGGGGACCCCGACGAGGTAGGCGTGCTTGGCGATGGAGACCACACCGACGGCGGTCACGAGCAGGGCGCCGACGGACAGACCCAGGAAGAGGATGCCGAACCGCAATCCGCCCCGGACCACGGTGCCGAACCTCGCCTTCATGATTGAGGAGGATCGTTTGAGCGCTTCAATCGGCCCGACATCCTCGAAGGCCAGCACGGGGATCACGAGGAACGTGGCGACGGCCCACGCCAGACCTCCGGCGATGCCGATCAAGCGGCCAAGGAGCCCGAGCCGTTGCTCGAGCAAGCGGATCGCCGTCCCCACGACCGCCGACAGGATCGCCCAGGTGAAGATGACATTCCGTCGCCCCCAAGCTTGCGCCAGCGAGCCACCAACGGTTGGTGTTCTGCCTTCGATGCGATCGGTGGCCGCGAAGACCAGCGCCACGTTGAAGAGAACGGTGGAAGCAGTGGCCACCACGGATCCACAGGCCAACCCCACAATGACGGCGATGCCGTTGCGCCCGAGGGCAAGCGCGATCGGTCCTGCGATGATGGCGAACGCGATCACCGCAGTGATGGTCGCCATGACCGGGAGCCAAATCATCTGCCGGTCCTGCCTGAACAGCTGCAGCGAAGCCCGGAGGATCGCCTTCCCGGTTGGATTGCTCGTCGCCATCTGCCCGCTCTTCTCCCTCGCCGCTGCAATGCGCACTCTCTATCGTCGCGAAACGGCGCGGTTTCGTGCACTGTTGTGCATCACGTGACATTCGGTGAGGCCCGACGAGGGCGGAGAGTACACAGGGCCATGCCG
>Ga0302326_10031820_pt1 | contig 10531 bp, 7 predicted proteins | sample Palsa_T0_3_FD_202264 | JGI IMG/M metagenome (GOLD analysis project Ga0302326, IMG submission 202264) | Peat permafrost microbial communities from Stordalen Mire near Abisko, Sweden - Palsa_T0_3 | ecosystem: Environmental > Terrestrial > Soil > Palsa > Peat permafrost | place: Sweden: Abisko... | reverse complement strand
CGATCGCATGAAACGGGAATGCCGCTGCCGTCGATTGCGGCACGTAAGCAATCTCTCGCGCGCGCCGCCGCGGCTGCCAGTCCTCAAACAGAATGCCTTCAAGCAGAATCTTTCCCGCGCGCGGCCGCAGCAGGCCTGCCAGCATGCGGATGAGCGTGGACTTGCCCGAGCCGTTCGCGCCGATCACAGCGGTCATCGTTCCGGGAGTCGAAGCGAGGCTCACATCGCGCACCACCAGCGGCCCGTTGGCGTAGGAGTAATCGAGATGCTGCGCTTCGAACCAATCAGGCATCACTTGATCTCAGGGGACTTGATCTCAGGATGGATCAGCTTCGCGAACAGTTCCGCCGTCAGCACCATGCGCTGCGAGGCATGCGGCACGAAATCCTCATTCACTTCATAGACCCGGCGATTGCGCACGGCTTTCAGTTCCGGCATCTCTTTCCAGGCCTCAATCGGATCCCTCCCGAAACGGCTCTTCGGGCCCTGGATAAAGTCGAGAACGATCTCGGGGTCGAGGGCAAGCAGATCCTCTTTGTTGAGTTTCTTGTAGCCGCGCGCAACGGGAGCGACGACGATTCGGGCGCCCGCAATGCCGACCAGTTCCGCGAGATAGCTACCGTCGGTCGCGGTGTAGAGATCGCGCAGAGTTCCCGGCAGCCGATCCACAATCAGCACCACGCCTGGCTTTCGCAGACCTGCTGTTTTACGCGCCACGTGATCGAGACCCTCGCGCGTTGACGCCACCAGTTTCGTGGCCTGCGCCTCATTGCCCGTGGCCCGACCGATGCTCATCATCGCGTCATAAACTTCCTGCACCGATTGATTGGACGTCTTCAGAATCCGAAAGCCCAACTGCTTCAGAGTGTCTTCGAGAAAAGGCGCCTGAGCTTTATTGATCACGATCAGATCGGGCCGGACGCCCGCAAGTTGTTCGAGACTGGGATCGTGCAACTGTCCCAGGTGTGGCAACTTGGCCGTTTCCGGTGGATACGTATCGTAGTTCGAAACCGCCACCACGCGCGGGAACGCGCCCACGCCATAGATAATCTCCGTAAGATCGGGCGAGAGCGACACGATCCGCTGCGGAATATCGGCGCCCGCGGCGAACAGCGCAAAAATCAGGATCGGAACAGCGCGTCTCATAAATCAGAACTCGTATTGCAAACCGCCCAGCGCGGTGCGTCCGGCGGTAGCGAAGCCGTTCTCATAGTACGTCTGATTGAAAATGTTGTTGGCGCGCACGAAGACGCGGACGGCATGATACTCCTTCAGCGGAATGCGATAGCTGGCCCCCAGGTTGACCTTGTGCAGGCCGCCGAAGCGATACACCTGCGTCACAGTGTCGCCGTAAATCGGCCCCAGATAGCTGCTGGAATCGATGGTGTCGAAGGTAAGCAGCAGCCGCGAACTCGCCTGTTCCGTGACCGCCACTGAAAACTGATTGCGGGGAATCTGTAAAGTCTGCAGCACATTGCCGATAATCGGCGTGCGCTCGATGGCGTTCACAAACGTGTAAGCGGCGGTCAAGTTCAGCGACCGCGTAGGCGCATAGGCGGCGCTCAGTTCCACGCCGCGCGAGATGCCTCCGCGGGTATTCAGGTAACCGATGTTGCGGCCGAACGGATCGGTCGCAGGGTCGATCAGGCCGGACGTATCGAAGTTAATTACGTCCTGCAGCCACGTATAGAAATAGCTGCCCGACGTCTTGAGGCGGCCATGCAGGAAGGTTTGATCGAAGCCTGCGTCCACGCTCATGGAATGCTCCGGTTTCAGTCGCGGATCGCCGTAAACGGAATAACCGTAGACCGGATCGTAGCCCACGCCGAACCGTTCAAACAGCGACGGCGCGCGATAACCCCGGCCGACATGCGCGCGTAACTTCGTTCCTGTCTTATTGAAGAAATACGCGGCTGAGCCATCGCCCGTATACGCTGGTGTGGGCGAGGGAAACGCAATTCCCTGATACGGCGCCGATGCCAGCGGACTGAACACAGGAGTCTGGAGCGTGAAGAACTGCGCGCGAAATGCTCCGGATATCTGCAGACGCTCGGCAAAGAACTGCGCCTGATCCTGCACGAAAACCGAGTGGCTTAGTTGGGTAACGTTGGTGCCGGAAGCGGCGGCCGGAATGTACTGTTGCGTATTGTCGTTGGCATAGCTCTCGCGTTCGAACTCATAACCGCCGCTCAGCAGATTGAAGCGTCCCAGCCGGTAATGAGCCTGCGCGTCGACGGTCTGGATGCGTCCGTCGTAAAGCGAGCGGGTGCTGCTGGTGGGCTGATAGCCAATGCCGGCGGGTCCGTCGCCATAGCGGCGTCCATTCGAAACCAGCTGGTAGCTCAGTGAATAATCGAGCGCCGGTGACGCCGCGCCGTTCAGGATCAGGGCCGCGGTGACAAAGCGCGCGGCGCGGGTGGAATCCGGGTTATCCGGCGCGGCTGTGAAGGTGGCACTCGTCGCGTTGACGATGCCAAGGCCAGTCGGCGATCCGAGAATATCCGGCTCGCCCAGAACCTTGCTGAAAGTGTCCGCGCCGAAGAGACGCGCCGTCAGCCGGATGGAAGGCGAAAGATGAAACGTCACGCTGCTCTGCGTGCTGAGGTCGCGGAACGGCGCATCGCCGCCCACACCGTTGGTGACGTCGGTGTCCGTCAGCCCCAGGCTGTATTGAATGCGGTCGCTGAGGAACCCGCCCGCCAATTGCGTGCGTCCCCGGAACGTGCCGAGCGAACCGCCTTCCAGCAGTACGCTGCCCCGTGTGCGCCCGCCGCCCTGATCGGTAATCACGTTGATCACGCCGCCAATCGCGTTGGTGCCATAGAGCGAACTGCCTGAGCCGCGCATCACTTCCACACTGCTCGCGTCGGTGAGCAGCAGATCTTCGATCAGCCCGGAAGCATCTGCCTGCGTGGCGGATGCGTCGCGCAAGCGCAGGCCATCCACCAGCACCGCCGTATCTTCGGTGCGGAGGCCGCGAATCTGGATGGTGGTGAACGCGCCGGGTCCGCCGAGTTGCTGCACGCGTACCCCCGGCGCGAGCGCAACAGCATCGGAAAGAGAAGATGCGTCGCGCGCATCGGCGTCGCTCTGGTCGATCACGGTGACTGCTTTCGAGACATGTTCGGGCGCCTGCGGCGTGCTGGATGCCGTGACCACCACCTGCTCGTGCGCCTGCGCGATCGACATATTCACGACGCGCATCTCAACGGCGCCACTGCTGAGCCGGATGTTTTCGATGAGTGACTGCGCGAAGCCGGCCGCTTCGGCGCGCAACAGGTAATCGTCCGGCGGCAATCCTTCGAATCGATAAGCGCCTCCGGAATCGCTGGTGGTGGCGCAACCCGCTGCGCCGGTACGTGAGTAGAGCGTGAGAGTGGTTCCGGGCACAGGCCGGCCTTGCGGATCTTTCACGGTGCCCTGCAGCGAAGCGCCGGCTTCCGCGAGCGCCGCGGCGGGCAGTGAACAGAGGAGTAGATAGAGCAGAGATTTAATCATTTTGTTTTGCTGGCACGCCATTGCGCGCACTCTTGAACGAAGCCCTCGGCGAAGCCAGGGCAGGAGAGAAAGTGCAGGTGGATGTAACTGCCAAGAACGGAGTTCACCCGATAGCCTTCCGCCGGCTCAGCATACGCGCGAGCGATCGTCTCCGGGATCGGGTCCATGGTCGAATAGCGGAATTCGTGCCCTCTGGCGCCTGCAACCTCGATGTATCCCAGCTTCGCCAGACGCTTTTGCATCCGTGCGACGGTGGGGAAAATCCCGGCCATCGGCCAGCTGCGGCCTTCGATGTCGACGATCGCCTGCATCAGATACATGAAGCCGCCGCACTCGGCATAGACCGGAGAATCGTTGGCGGCTAAGTGTACGAAGGCGGCGCGCATCGGCTCGTTCGCCGATAACGCATCCGCATGCAATTCGGGATAACCGCCGCCCAGGTAGATTCCGTCCAGATCCGGTGGCAAGGCGGTATCGGCAATCGGGCTGAACTCAACAAGTTCAGCGCCCAGCCTGCGCAGTAATTCCAGATTGTCGTGGTAGTAGAAGCAGAAGGCGGCATCGCGGGCGATACCGATACGCGCTCGTGTTGCCACGCGTTCCGGTTCGACCGGCGGCGTATTTACGGCCCGCGGGCGCGCGCTGATTTCCAGCAGTCGATCCAGATCCAGATGGGCTTCGATCCATTCCCCAAGCTCGCGCAGTCGGTCCGCGGTGAGCGCTTCCGCCGCGAGATGAAGCCCCAGGTAGCGTTCCGGCAGCGCGAAATTCCCGTCGCGCGGAAGATACCCAAGCGGCACGGGACGGCAGCGCGCCGCGATCGCATCCCGCAGATACGTGTAATGCCTCGCGCTCGCGACTTTATTAAATACCACCGCCGCTAACCCCAGTTCGGGGACCAAAGTGTCGAAGCCATGCACTATGGCGGCAGCGCTGCCGGCCATTGCCGATGCATCGAGCACCAGCACCACCGCCGCGTCCAGCCAGATGGCGATCTCAGCCGTGGTGCCCGCTAACGACGGAGAACTTTTTCCATCGAACAGCCCCATCACGCCTTCGATCACCGCAACGTCCGCATCGCCTGTGGCGCGTGCGAAGATCTCCAGGTTGGTCTCGCGGGACAGCATCCAGCCATCCAGGTTAAGTCCTGGCCTGCCGGTGGCAGCTTTGTGAAACGTGGGGTCGATGAAGTCGGGGCCCACCTTGAAGCCCTGCACGCACATCCCGCGCCGGTGCAGCGCAGCCATGATTCCGGTTGCAACGGTGGTCTTGCCTACGCCACTATGAGTGCCTGCAATGACGATGCGGGGAGGGCTCATCGGGCACCCTTCAGATAGAGAGGCAGGCCTGCAACGGTGAGGATCACTTCATCCGCAAGCTCTGCCGCGCACTGGTTCAGGAGCCCTTGTGTATCCCGAAACGCGCGCGTGACGGCTGGCTCTGGAACCGTGCCGCAGCCCACCTCGTTGGAAACAAGAATCACGTGGCACCGGCGCGCCGCCGCCGCGATCCGCCCGAGTTCCGCGCGCGCCACGTCTCCCACCGTGCCGGACGCCGCATCGCGATGTTCCCAAAACAAATTGCTAAGCCAGATCGTCAGGCAATCGACCAGGATCGCATCGGCATCGTTCGCCGCAAGCTCCACCGCGCTTCCCAATGCCAAAGGCTCTTCGAGCGTACGCCAGACGCTGGGACGGTCCGCGCGATGACGCTCAATACGCCCGGCCATTTCCGAATCCTGACCAGCCTCCGCCGTCGCGATATACGTCACGCGTCCGGCGGGCTCTGCCAGCCGTTGTGCCAACCGCGATTTACCGCTTCTTGCGCCGCCGAGAATCAGTGTCAACATCGCCGAGGAGTCCGGGCCTCAATACAACCGAGCCGCGTACACGCCTCAACGAAAAACAGAAGGAATGGAGAGGAATTAACCGGAAAATCCGATCACTTTCCGCAAGATCCGCTTTCGCCCGAAGCGTTGCGCTCAATCGACCTGAGGCAGGTCTCCTGACTCGCAGGTCATCGCTCAACCGGCTCGCCTTCCCATTCCGAAGAACAGTGGCTTAACGCGCCGGCCGCTCGCTGCTTACAGTGGCGGGACCGTGCGGGAATTTCACCCGCTTCCCTTTTCACTCGCCTTCATGACGAGCACCTCAGGGAGTTTTCAGACTACCACATCTTCGCGGAAGTGGAGCGCGTTTTCAGTTATACCTGCGCGGAGCCGCCATCCACAAACAGTTCCACGCCCGCCACGTAACTGGCGTCGTCCGAAGCGAGAAATACTACTGCTTTCGCGATCTCGTCCGGCTGCCCCATCCGGCCCAGCGGAACCATCGAAGAGAGCTGGGCGAACAGCCCCTGCCGCTGCTCTTCGGTCTGCACAAGTCCGGCGACTCCCGGCGTCTCGATCGGGCCTGGGCTTACTACATTGACGCGGATCTTGCGGTCTTTCAGATCCACGGTCCAACTGCGCGCGAAAGAGCGTACGGCGGCCTTCGTCGCGGAATACACGCTGAAAGCAGGCATGCCTTTAATGGAAACAATGGACGCGTTGAGCACGATGGCGCCGCCTTCCGGCATCAGCGGGAGGGCCTTCTGCACAGTGAAAAGCAACCCCTTCACGTTGGTGTTAAAGGTCTGGTCGTATTGCTCTTCCGTGATCGCGCCGAGAGGAGCGAAACTGCCGCCGCCCGCATTCGCAAACACCACATCCAGACGCCCTTTCTCCTGCCGGATCTGCGTGAAGAGCCGGTCGAGATCCGCCATGCTCGACGCGTCGGCCCTCACTGCTGTAACGTTTTCCCCGATAGTTTTCACCGCTTCGTCCAGTTCGGGCTGACGCCGTCCCGTGATGTAAACGTACGCGCCTTCCTTCACGAAGCGCTGCGCCGTAGCCAGACCGATGCCAGTGCTCCCCCCGGTGATTAACGCGATTTTTCCCTGAAGTCTGCCTGACATCTCAATTCTCCAGTCTGATTTCTATCGTGCGCACTGCTTGATGTCCCGCTGCGTCTAACGCCGTCAGACGGACCGTGTAAGACCCCGCATCCACGTCGGGCGCACTCAGAATCAGCCCCATCGGGACTACCGGATTTCCCCCCGGAGCGGGCACCTGCAGGCGTAACACGCCGAAATCCTTTTTCAATTTCCCGCTGCCCTGTTCCAGCAGTTCCATGTGGACGCCAACCGCCGGCACATCCTTCTCTTTCACATCGGGCACCGCCAGCGCCGGCTCGTAAATCTCGGCATAGATATAGGTCTTGCCGGATTTTCCGAACTGATTCGAACCCGTCGGCGTGAACTCGATCCCATTCACCACGAGGGGTTTGCGGTCGTCCACCAGTTCGACGTCCAGACCCGTTATCGTCTCTTTCGCCGCATGCGCACTCCGGCTCAGAGCCACACCGCTGAGCGCAAATTGTTTCGGATCCCAGGGTTCGATGGCGAGCGGCGTTTCCAGCCGCCCCAACTGATTCGCGGCCGAACTGAACACCAGCCGGAAGGTGTAATTGCCCGGCCCGATGGGAAACTGCTTCTCATAAAGAAACGGCCTGGCGTTGAACGCGTCCACTTCTTTCTTATCGTCGAATGCCACCTTGACGCTGTCGCTGAAGCGGCCTCTCACCGTGCCGTCCGCGAGCGAGGCCAAACCCACCACGTTCATCACTGAGCGGAACTTGCCTTTGTCTTTCACGAAGTGCATCGTGCCCGCGGGAACCTCAAGCGCAACGTGGACCCGCGCTGTATTCGCCGCCGTGTAGAAGAACGGCGCGGCCATGGAGGCCCCTGTCACAGTCGACGAGGCATTTGCGGCGATCCGCCCTTCCAGCTCGCGTTCGGCCGGGGTGCCGGACAGAACATCCAGCGATTTCGCTTCGCAGTAACCCGCGCGCGAACGCACTTGCTCGCCCGGCTTCGCGACCCGCACCTTCAACGAGTGGCATGCTCCCGGCTGCGCATCTTTCGCGGGCACGAAGCCCAGCATGTAATAAGCTTCCTGCTCGCGGCCAATCTTTTCGAAGCCGCCGAAAAGATCGTTCGAGTTGACGATGGAGAAGCCCCCCGTGCCGTTGGCAAGCGTATTGAGTGCCTGTTGCGCCCCGGTGGGGCTATTATCCATCTGAGCCAAGTCGCCGCCTCCACCTCCACCCCGGCGGCTGGTCCTCGCCGGCGCTGCGGTTTCAGCGCCGCCGGAATCGCCGCCTGCAACCGTTTGAATGAGCGACGATGCGATGGGATAAATGCCGACATTGGCCCGATTGCTGGCCTCGACGGTAGCCGTGACCTCGGCGAGCGTGTCCTGCGTGCCGGGGAAGCCGCTCGAGATAAAAACCAGCGTCTTGCGGCCGGGCAAGCCGGAAATACCCTGCACCAGGGACCGGACCGCCGCCAGCAGACCGCGCACCGCATAATTGTCCGGCGGCGGAGCGCCGCGCCCGCGCCTTCCGGTGTTCGCCGTCTGTGCCGGAGGCGCGGTCGAAAACCTGAGACCGGCTACGGCCTGTTTGAGCTTGTCGGCATCGGCCGTGAAATTCTGCGTCACCCGAAGCGTGCCGGAATACTCGGCCGTGGCCATCAGCCGGTCCGGACGGGCATTCGCTTCGATAAATCTCGCCGCGGCCTGCCGGGCAAAGGCCTGCGTGGCCGCACCCGTCGTGTCATCGAAGAACAGCACGATGTAGTGCTTGCGCGATTCGTCGGGTGTCGTCCCGCCGGATTCGAGCGAGAACGTGGTGATCGATTGCTCCCTGTTGTCTTCGAAGACTTTGAAATCCTTCTGGGTCAGATCGCGGACGTAGTTGCCTTTTTTGTCGGTAACCACCGTGTCCACCAGCACCAGGCGCGATTCGGAACGTATGATGGAACTGCCGCCAGCGGGCTCCTGCGGGCGGGCGATGGACGCCAGCAAACCGGCTGCAAGGCAAAGCGTCAGCGCACGGGACATCTCAGGGAATCTCCACCGCGCCGTTCTGCGCGGCCATCGTCTCGCCCTCGGAATCGCGGACCACCAGTCGAACCAGGTAGTGGCCCGGCGCCACTTTGAAACCGGCGTGGACGGCGATGCCTGAATTCACTTTGCCCGCCAGCGTCTCATCTTTCAGCCGCATACTGATCTTCTTCGTGACCGCCTGCAGGAAGTTGCCGTTGCGGTCGAATATTGCGGAGACGACCAGCATCTCATCGCCGTTACGCCCTTCCAGTCTGCGGAAGTGCAGTTTGCGGATATCGACGCGGGCAATAACGTCCAAGCTGGCCTGATCGTCATTGAGCATGAAGTACTGGGTGTGGAGATCGAGGGGGATTTCGTGCATTTCTTCGCGCGAAAAGAGAGCCTGCGAAATCTCTTCTTTGGCTGCCTCTTCCGCGTTGACCGAATGGCGTGGCGCATAATAGCCGCGGCGGGCCTTAGCGGAAGCGCCCGGCTGATTCTTCAGGCCGACTTTAAGGCTGTGGTAACTGCCATCGGGTTTGAGGTTTTGCGGCGAGAACGCGAGGATGTAATAAACCTCGGGTACGGCGGCCAGATCCCGCATGCCCGTGGTCAGATCGTTATTGTTTTCAAAGAAGGTTCCTCCGGTCGCGTCGGCCAGTTCGGCCATCACGTCGGAACTGGCTCTGGAGGCGGCGCGCTCATACTGCTGCTTGGCCTGCAATACGGCGATCGAGATTACCCGTTTGCCGATATCGCTAGTGTCCGTATAGAGGCCGCGGGCGTCGAGCGCGCTGATCGTGACATTGGATTTGATAGCGCGGTCGATGATGTCGGACTCGTCTTCCAGTTGCTCGTTGACGCGCAGGAAACCCGGCGAAACCATCAGGATGAGGCGTTGCCCCGGCATCGCGCCCATGCGGCGCACCAGATCTTTCATAGTTCCAAGCGCCAGGCGCGATTCGTGTTCGCCTTCGGAAACCGCACGGTACGCGGCTGCCTGCGCCGGGGCGCGCGCGTCTTCAAGCGTCGGCAAATTCATGCACACCATGGTTTCGCGCATAGCCACGTTGAGCGCGGCGGCATCGTTCTTGTTGACGATCAGGTCGCCCTGGTAAAAGCTCACGTCGGGACATTCCTGCGAGGAGGGCCGGGCAACGGGCCGCAGACGCAGCTTCGCGAGTCCATCTTTGAGCTTGTCCAGGTCGTCCGTAAAATCGACCGTGGTTTGTCCGGAACTGGTGTAGATAGCGGCGCGGTCGCGGTCTTTGAAACTGCCGGCGAGGTATTTTTCGGCCGCCTGGCGGACCAGCACGAGGTCGGAGAACTGCATGTGGATGTCGTCGAAGAAGAAGGCGATGAAATGATCCGGCGCGGACGGCCCCGGGGCGGCGCTCTCGGCCTTCGTCTCTTCCGCCGGTTTGGCGGGATCGGGCGCTGGAGCCACCGGTTTTACACCCGCTCTTTCGACGGACGCTCGTGAGATGGTCTGCGCTTTGCCTTTATCGAAGAGCAGGAAATCTTCTTTGGTGAGATTGTCGACGGGCTTCCCGGTTTTATCCCGCACGACTACGGGAACCAGCACGATGTTGACCTTCGACTGGAAGGTGATGGAGGTTTCCTGCGCGTTGACTTCTGCCGGATTCGGAGATGGCGGCGGCGTCTGCGCTCCGCCAATGGATAACAGAACTGCGAGGTAGCCCATGTTCCGGAGGCGCATCGTTGTTGCTCAATTGTAGCTGGTGCATATTGGACAAATACACATCGGTATTATCGAGTGCCGATTGCTGATGCGCTCGGCTTTGCGTGCCAGAGAGGTTGCGCACCCTTCCGGTCTGACCTTCAATAAGTAGGCCCGGGACTCGACCCCAGGGCGGCGCGCTGTCAGGAGCTTCCGGCGAAAAGGAAATCAATCCGGTGGCATTCACGATTCCCGCCGCCGCAGTGCAGGCAGGTCTGGGCCGAAATGCCCAGGGCAGATTCGGCGGTATAGGCCAGGGCGGATCTTTTCAACCACTTCAACCACCGTAGCCCATCAACTATCCCAGTTTCCTCAATTCGGCCAATCGACTCAGATGCCTGGGAACTCGCTCGAAGGCGGCGGGC
>Ga0302326_10031819_pt1 | contig 10531 bp, 9 predicted proteins | sample Palsa_T0_3_FD_202264 | JGI IMG/M metagenome (GOLD analysis project Ga0302326, IMG submission 202264) | Peat permafrost microbial communities from Stordalen Mire near Abisko, Sweden - Palsa_T0_3 | ecosystem: Environmental > Terrestrial > Soil > Palsa > Peat permafrost | place: Sweden: Abisko... | reverse complement strand
GGACTCATTACTATCGGAGAGCGTGGCAAGAGAACTTCTGGCTCGGGAGCGCGGCTGTCGACCTGGAGGATTGGACCGACGATGGTCCGGTGTTCGATACGTCCCAGCCCGGCCACTATCGGATTATCTCTACTAACATCGCTAACTGGAGGCTAACTCCCCCGGCTTGGTACGCATTCGCCGCGCCTTGGGGCCAATACGAAAAGCTGAAGTTCTCGTACGGGCACATTTACACTTACAAGGAAATCGGGGGAGGCCCGCGTGGGCCGGCGTTTCACGGCGCCGACGACTGACCTCACCGCCGCACACCGTGCACGTGGTACGGCACGTAGTAGCGCGGGTCGTCGCGCATCGCAATTTCGAAACCCGCGCCTGCCACGAATTCCCTCACGAAATCGAGGGTGCGAAACGCCTCGCCTTCGCCACGTGCGGCGCGAAAATCGTGGGCCGCGATGCACACGAAACGCGCGCGGCGGAGCGCCTGCTCGCATCCGGGCAGCGCTAGCCGCTCGGCGCCTTCGATGTTCATCTTTAAGAAATCGATCCGTTCAATGCCGTGCGTGGCGGCCAGATCGTCAAAGCGCACGCCCTGCACCGGGTAACTCGACGGCGTCGGATTTCCGGCGCGCACATAGTTGGACTCCCACACCGGGAGCGTCTCGATTTGCAAGTCGGCGGCCCGGTCCATGCACGCGTAATTCATCGGCGTGACGTTCGCCAGCCGGTTGAGTTCGCACAACCGGCACAGCGCCGCGAATGAGACCGGATGCGGCTCGATGGCCCAGACATGCCCATCGGGTCCCACCGCGCGCGAAAAGGCGAATACGTCTTCGCCGCGCCCGGCTCCGATATCGACGATGGTGTCGCCCGCTTGCGGCTTGTAGAGGTGAAACCAGTAATCTTCGGCATCGCGGAAGTGCTTGCGCGCCTGTCCCGCCCAGCGCTCCCAGTTGTGCGCCGCCACGCGGAACATATCGGGATCCGGAAAATAGTCCGGACCGATGCGGCGAATCCACAGGCCGTCCCAGAAGATCTCGACGTCGACGCCCGGCATGGCCGCGCGCGCCAGTTCCGTCGCGCGGCGCGCCAGCGTATCGCGGTCTTCGCCCGGCGCTTCAGGTACCCACATGCGTATTGGCTCGCTTCAGGCGCAGCGCCAGCAACCGCCGCCGGTCGTCGGAAAGGGCCGCGCGCCCGCTGCGCCGAGGCATCCCCGTCCGCCTCCTAGGCGCACGCAACACTTTTTCGAGATACGCTTCGAACGGCCCAGCGTGCAGATTGCGCGCGTATTCGAGCGCCGTGCGGCGAGACCGCTCCGCCAACTGTTCGTAGTGCGCGCGATCGGTGAGCACGCGCTCGAGCACCGCCGCCCACGGTCCTACGTCCTGCAGTGGAATCTCCACCGCCGGCACCATCAACTCGTCCACCATGGGAAGGTAGTGCGCCACCGGATTCACCGGCAGCAGGTAATCGACGCCGAGCATGGCCTCCGCCAACCCGCCCACGGCGCTGGCCATTACCGGAATGCCGCGCGACATGGCTTCCAGAATCACGCGCGAGCGCGCTTCGGCCCACAGCGACGGCGCCAGCATCACGCGCGTTTGGCGCAGCAAATCGTCGATGTCGTCCATGGGCGCGAGCACGGCGATGTTCGGCAGTTTTCGCAGCGCCGCGAAATCCACGGCGGTGGTTCCCCAAGTGGGAACGGCCGCGAACTCCACGCCGGGGAAGCGCTCCGCCAACGCCAAAAAAATGGAAATCCCCTTCACCGCGCACGGATTTACCATGCTGACGAAGCGGTTCTCGAAGCGGCCAAGCTGCGGGTGTCCGCCCGGATCGAGCAGCGAGATGGGCACGTGGATAGCTTCCACGCCACCCCACTGGCGCGTGTATTCGGCCACGTATTCGCTCACCGCCACCACGCCGTCGGCTTGGCGTAGGGCTTCCGTGTGGAAGGCGCTTGGCAATCCGCTGTCCGGACCGAACGGCAGCGGCACGGTGGCGCGCACCAGGTACACTACGCGCGCCCGCGGAGCGCGCAGTGCGATATCCAGCATCAGGTGGGCCGGATCGTCGGTGGAAGCGACGATGATTTCCGGATCGAAAACGCGCACCTGGGCCGCGAAATAGGAGCGCAAGCTTGGCGCGCGGGTCAAAATGCGGACCTCCACGCCATTGAGCCGGAATTGCACGCTGTCGCCGTCCAGTGCATCCACCGCGGCTCCGCGGGCGGCCAACTCGCGTACCAGCGCGGCGTGCGCCTGCTCGCCAAAGTGCTCCACACGCGCGACCACACGCACGGCGTGTCCCCTGCCTGCCAGCGCCTCCATCAGCAGGCGGTTCGACTTGTCGCCGCCACCGTACGACGGATAGTACGGCGAATTATGTGCCAGCAGGATGCGCAATTCTCATGTTGCCATAGCCTGGACCGGCTGCGCCTGCGACAGAATCGCTTCCACTGCCGCGAGATCTTCCGCGGTAAGGCGCCAAGCCCCCGCCGACGCATTGGCTTTCACCTGCTCGGGCGATTTCGCGCCCGCGATCACCGATGCAACGGCCGGTTGCGCGGCCAGCCACGACACCGCCAGTTCCAGCATGCTCTGCCCGTGCGCAGCCGCGAACTCCGCGAGCGATTCCACCAAAGCCAGGTTCGCCTCCGTGAACACCTTCGGACCGAATCCGTCTTGCGCCCGGCTGCCCTCCGGCAGCGGTTGCCCGCTGCGATACTTCCCGGTGAGTAGCCCGTTTGCCAGCGGAAAGTAGGGGAGGAACGCGATACTGGCGCGCCGGCACTCGGGGATGACATCCGCCTCCGGTTCGCGATGTACCATGCTGTATTGATTCTGCACGCTTACGAAGCGCGCGCCACTGGCTGGCACGGCCGCCTCCGCGGCGCGCAGTTGATCGCCCGTGAAATTCGAACAGCCGATCTCGCGCACCTTGCCCGCGCGCACCAGTTCGGCGAGCGCGCCCAGCGTGTCCGCGATGGGCACCTCGGGATCGGGCTGGTGCAACTGGTACAGATCGATACGATCCGTCCCCAGGCGGCGCAGGCTGTCCTCGGCCGCCTGCCGCACATATTCGGGACGCGCGCCGCGCCGTTGCTCGTCCATCTTCATTCCAAACTTGGTGGCGATCAGCGCGACATGGCGGCGCCCCTGCAGTGCCCGGCCCAGAAACTCCTCACTCTGGCCGGCGCCATAAATGTCCGCCGTATCGAAGAAATTGATGCCGGCATCCAGTGCGGCGTCGACCACCGCCGCGCTCGCGTCCGCTCCGATGCGCCATCCGAAGTTATTGCATCCCAGCCCCACCACAGGGACTTCCAGCGATCCGATCCGTCTTGTTTCCAATTTGCGGGCCTCCTTACCGATAGCTTTGGATGGTTGGCTATATTAAGTGGATGCAATGGTTCGAAGACGAAGTATTCTGGCAGACGTTTTATCCGCACATGTTCAGTGAACGCAAGATGGCCGCGGCGCCCGCCGAGGTAGAGCGCGTGCTGGCGCTGAGCGGCGTCCAACAAGGGAGCGTTTTGGACCTGTGCTGCGGCCCGGCGCGCCACGCGCTCATTCTGGCGCAAAAAGGATTCGAGGTCACTGGGGTGGACCGCTCCGAGTTTCTGCTGAGCAAAGCGCGCGAAAGGACCGCCGGCACGGCTGTTGAATTGGTCCGCAGCGACATGCGCGATTTCGTACGTCCGGACGCCTTCGATCTGGCGCTGAGCCTGTTTACGTCGTTCGGGTATTTCGATACGCGCGACGAAGATCTGGCGGTGCTGCGCAACGTGCACGCGAGCCTGAAGAAGGGCGGCGTGTTTGTGATCGACGTGTTGAGCAAGGAATACCTTATCCCGCGCTGCACAACGACCTGGGAACAGTGGCCCAGCGGCGAGATCCATGTCAGCCATTACGACGTTTTTCCCGGGTGGGGACGGATCCGCGTGCAGTGGCTGCTGGTGGAAGGCGAGCGCGCCCGCACCTTCGCGTTCGAGCACAACCTCTATTCGGGCCAGGAACTGGCGGCGTTGCTGGAGCGCGCGGGGTTCACGGACGTGCAGATCTTCGGCAGCTTGGAGGGCACGCCGTACGATGCGGCCGCCACACGGCTGGTGGCACGCGCGCGAAAATTGTAGGGCGGGCAATCAAATAGTGGGGCAGGCCCTCGGCCTGCGGCGGCCTCCCAGCCGCCATCTTCTCTTCGCAAAGGCTCGCCGCCGGGCACAGCCCGGCTTAGCCGGCTTTCAGCCAGCCCCAGGAGAGCGAAGCTCGCCTGCGCCACTTCTGCGCGAGATGGCCGCTTAGAACCGGTAGTCCGGCGGCTTGATGTTCTTAATCCGCAGATACACTTCCGCCTGACCGCGATGATGCGCGGTATGCGTGAAGTAGGCCCATAACCGCTCGCGCCCGCTCATCGGACCGGTCATGGCATCCAGCTTGTCCGGCGTGATCTCCGCCAGCGCTTTGGTGCAGAAGTCGAACGAGTCGCGCAAAAATTGTATGCTGCTCTCTTTGTCGAACACGCCTTTCGGATCTTTGTAAGCCGCCGCGATCTTCTCGGGCGGATCTGGAGCCTTTAATCCGCTCACGGTGGCGAAGGCCCGGTTGTTGGCCAGCGCGATGTGCACCATTACCTTGCCGAAACTCATCTCCTCTTCATTCGGTTTGAAATTGTAGTCGCCGGCCGGCATGGCGTCGGCCACTGCCAGCGTGAACTCTTTGGCGGTTTGCCAGTGTTTGGCGAACATGGCGCCATCGTCGGCCGCGAAAATGGGCGCCGCCAGCGCCAGTGCAGCGGCCAGAATCGTTAATCTCTTCATGGAAGCCTCCGGGATATAATTGGTATCGCAAAGTCCGGTTGCGAAGCAAGTGGGGCACATCGCATGACGCGCAGAGAACTGGCAAAACTCGCGGCTGCCGGAAGCGCCGCTTTCCTGCCCGCGGCCGCGCGCGCCGCCGCAGAGGATCAGTACAGCGGCCCGCTGGAGGGCGTCGAAACCAAGGTAGATGCGGCGGCGTTCGACCCCGTTCTTTACACTCGTAAACTTTATGAATCGGCGCCGCTTCGGCTGACTTTCCGCGCGCAAAACCGCAAGCAGGCGGAAGCGTGGCAGAAGCGCCTGCGCGCCAAGATCGCTGAACTGCTGGGTGGCTTCCCCGCCAAACCAAGCGCGCTGCAGCCACAGACGCTCGACGTGCGGGAGTTTCCGGGATACCGCCGCGAGAAGTTTGTGTTCGAAAGCCGGCCCGGCATGCTGGTGCTCGGCTATCTGCTGACGCCCCACGGCTCCGCGCCGCCGCACCCGGCCATGATCTGCATACCCGGCCACGGCCGCGGTGTGGACGACATAGTGGGCATCGATGCGCAGGGCCGCGATCGCACGGACAAACCCGGCTACCAACACGATTTTGCGATCCAGGTAGTGGAGCACGGCATGGCGGCGGTGGCCATTGAGCCGCTGGCCTTCGGCTGCCGCCGCGATCCGCTGACCCGCGCGAAAGGCGCCGAAGCAACCGCTTGCCAGCCCTCCGCGGGCGCGGCGCTGCTGCTGGGCGAGACCATGATCGGCTGGCGCGTCTATGACGTGATGCGCGCCATCGATTGGATCGAAACCCGTCCCGAGTTGGATGCGCGCCGCGTGGGGTGTATGGGAATTTCAGGCGGCGGCACGGTCACCACGTTCGCGGCCGCGCTGGAGCCGCGCCTTCGCGCCGCCATGATCAGCGGCTATCTCAACACTTTCCGCGATAGCATTATGAGCCTGTCGCACTGCATCGACAATTACGTGCCCGGGATTCTGAACTGGGCCGAGGCGTACGATGTGGCGGGGCTCATCGCGCCGCGTCCGCTGTTCGTGGAATCGGGCATCAAGGACGATATCTTCCCTGTCGAGGCGAGCAAGGCCAGTTTTGCGCGGGTGAAGAAGGTGTATGAGGTTTTCGACGCGGCGCCGGTGATTCAGCAGGAGGTGTTCAACGACGTGCACTCGTTTTACGGAGTGCAGGGGCTGCCATTTCTGGCGCAGCATTTGGGAAGGAGTTAGGCGGGCTGACGGAGGTAGTTGTCCAGCAGTTCGATCACGTAATCTTGGTGTACGGAATAGCTGCGAAAGAGCCGCCGGTCATCTGTCAGCACCAGCGCCCGCATACTGTATGCCGCAAAAATCAGTCCAGCATCGGCGATGCCGTAATCGCAAACCAGTTGGCGAAAGTCCTGTCCCGGCACATTTCCTCGATCGGGCAAGGTACTTCCCGTATGGCGCCACCGATGAGAATATCCAAGCTATGCCTTCGAAACTCCCCTGCGATTCTACTCAAAAGCGATTTCTCCCGAAGCTTCAGGACTTCCGCGATAACGTGCGCCGTGGTGAAGGCAGGCTGTCGCAAGAGTTGCCGAAGTCGTTCCTGCTCGGGCTCGTCGAAGGGACTTCCCGGGCGGATTTCGCGGAGAATCTGATCTCTCCTTGCTTTGGGAGTATCATTGCTGTTCAAGTACTGCAGCGCGAGATAGGTTAGCAATGGGCCTGCGTCGATGACAATCGGGCGCTTCTCCACGTGAAAATCCGCAATGCAGATCAGACCTAACCCGTGAGACGGTCGACGATCGGTACTCCGCTCGAAAGCGAGAGTTCGTTGCGGAAAGCGCTGAGTTTGTCTATCAACTCGCGGACGGCCGTCTCAAACGTACCTGCCGCCTCCATCGTGGCTTGCCAAGCCGGCGAAACGCCGTTCGTTTGGAGCGCTGCCCTGAATTCGTCGCGATGTCTGTTCCAAATCGCCGCGATCGTATAGTAGTCCGGGAGCGTCTGAGCGTCGTTGATGACATATTCCGCGATGAGTCTCACGCAGAAGTCCATGTCCGATTGCTGGACTTTTTCCCGATCAAGCACTTTCCGCAGCGTTTCGGCTTCGATGAGTGCCTGCTGCAACCGGTCGCATGCCTCCGCCAGTGGTGCGAGGCGCCGGTCATGCTCGGCAATCGGTGGGTTGTATTCCGGGTGTAAGGAGAGAAACTGGTCAAAGTTAGGTTGCGCCTCGTCCACCAAGTGCTCCCTGACAGGCACTAATGTGGCGAAGCGCCGGACCTCGGTCTTCCAAGTGAAGTTCCGATGCGCCAGAACGTTTTGCTCGGCAGCGAGACTCCGGATCAACGGGTTTAGCACCGTATCGAACCACGCCCGGACAATATTGGGGCTCACGGTTACGTTGGCGGCCATGCCTATAGTATCGCCGATCCAGCCGGCAGGTCACAGCGAGCGGCCGTCATGTCGCCGGCGCGACCCCCGCTGGTTCCACTCCGTCATCACCACTCCGGCAAGCATCATGGCGGGTCCTACCAGCAGCGCTTCCACCGGCAGTCGCGCACTATTCAGGCATGCCAGTGCGAACAGAAACAGTCCGGCGCCGACCAGAACCTTCGGCCACTTCCGGACCGCCCAAGTGTGCAAGCGGTCTTGGGTGTCAGTTGGCATCGAAGTCCGGCTCCGCCTCCGGCAACACATCGTGCTCGCGCGCGATCCATACATAAAGTGTCGGCAGCAGGAAGATACTCATGACCAGGTCCGCGATCAGCCCGCCCACGATCACGATCGCGAATGGCCGCTGCGAATCGGAGCCGATGGCGTGCGAAAGGGCCGCCGGCAACAGCCCCAGAGTGGCTACCAGCATGGTCATCATGATCGGGCGAAGCCGCAGGACCGCTCCTGCAATGGCGGAGTCCTCTATGGTCCTGCCGCGCACGCGAAGCTGGTTGATGTACTCCAGCATAATCACGCCGGTCTGTACGGACACCCCAAAGAGCGCCAGAAAGCCGACGCCCGATGACACGCTGAAGTTGGTGTGGGTGACCACCAGCGCCAACAGTCCGCCGATGCGTGCCATGGCCACGTTCCCCAGAATCAGCATCGCCCACTTGAACGAATGGAACATGGTGTAAAGGATGATGAAGATTATGAGCACCGTGATCGGCACGATAATCAAAAGCCGTCTTTCCGAGCGCTTCTCACTCTGGTACTCACCTTCCCAGCGGACCTGGTAACCCGGCGGCAACTTGACTCCCTGGTCTACCCTGCGGATGGCCTCTTCCACGGTGCCGCCCAAGTCGCGACCCCGCACGCTGTACTTGATGGCCACATACCGCGAATTGCCTTCGCGATAGATTTCCGAAGCCCCGTCCGCAACTTCGCTCTTGCATAACTGCGCGAGCGATACGCGTTCGCCCGATGGCGCCAGCAGGCGTACGTCTTCAATGGCTTCGCGCGTATCGCGGTAGCGCGGAAGATAGCGCATGACTAAGTCGAACCGGCGTTCGCCTTGCAGCACCTGGGTCAGCGCGTTGCCGCCGACGGCCGTCTGGATGGCGTCCTGCACATCCGCCACGTTGATTTGAAAACGCGCGGCTTGTTTCCGGTTGACAGTGAAATTGAGGTTCGGCTGGCCGATCACGCGAAACAATCCGAGATCCTCGACTCCGCGGATCTGGCGCATGACATTGACCACCTCCATGCCTTTGGCCTCTAATAGTTTCAGATCGTCGCCATAAATCTTGGTGGCGAGTTGTCCCTTCACGCCGCTGACGGCCTCCTCCATGTTGTCCGCGATCGGTTGGGAGAAGTTCCAAATCACACCCGGCATCTTCTCCAGTTCGCGATTCATAGCGCCAATCAGTTCTTCTTTGTTTTGGTGAAAGACGGGTCGCCATTGCTCTTTGGGCTTCAGGTCGACGAAATACTCGGTATTGAAAAAGCCGGTAGTATCGGTGCCGTCATCCGGCCGTCCTACCTGGCTGGTGGCTACCGTGACTTCCGGGAATGCACCCAGAGCCACACGCGCCTGGTTCGCTACGCGAGTTCCTTCGTCCGGTCCCACGCTGGGCGCCAGCGTGCCGCGGACCCAGATGGCGCCTTCATCGAGATGCGGCAGAAACTCCGAGCCAATGACGCCGCTGGTGGCGAGATAGACCACCGCAGCGAGGCTGAGAAGGCCGACGCCGACAGTCAGCCAACGGGCGCGTATGGCCCAACGCACACCTGTGCGATACCATTCCGTCAAGAGAATGAGCGCCGGATTGTGCCATTCCCGCACATTGCGCCGGAACAGGAAACTGGCCAGAACCGGCGCTAACAGCATGGAGAAGATCAACGCTCCCAGCAGCGCGAACGCCACCGTCCATGCCATGGGTTTGAAGAGGCGGCCCTCTACGGCCTGCAGCGTGAAGATCGGGAGATAGGCCGTGACTATGATGGCGATAGCATAAAACACCGGACGCTGCACCTCGTGCGCGGCTTCGCGAATACGCTCCATGGGCGTCCTGGCGATCTCCGATCCACGCCCCAGGTGCCGCACGATGTTCTCCACCATCACCACGGCGCCGTCCACCACCATGCCGAAATCGAGCGCGCCCAGCGACAACAGATTCGCAGGGATGTGGCGGAGGTCCAGGCAGATGGCCGCGAACAAAAGCGAAAACGGAATAGTCAGGGCTACGATGAGTGCGCCGCGCGCATTGCCTAAAAACATGAAGAGAATAATCGAGACTAGGATGATGCCTTCGGTCAGATTGTGCCGAACCGTGTGCGTAGTAAAGCGCACCAGATCGCTGCGGTCCAGAAATGGAACGACCTTCACCCCATTGGGCAGAACGCGGTGGTTCAGCTCCTCGATTTTTTGGTGGATCAGGTCGAGCGTCTCGTCTGCCCGCGCGCCCTTGCGCAGCAGAACGATGCCCGAAACCACGTCGTCGTCATCCACAATCCGGCCGTTGGCGCGGTGAATCGCCTTGGCAAATTCACCCAGCCGGATCTTGGGTCCTTGTGCCACCGTTCCGATATCGCCGACCCGCACGGGCGTCCCATTCTGGGTCTTGATCACGGTGTCGGCGATATCCTGGACGGTATTCACCAATCCGACGGCACGTACGTTAACCTGCTGCAATCCCGCCTGGATGAAGCTTCCGCCGGCATTCACGTTGTTGGCGCTAAGCTGCTGCTCCACTTCGCCGATGCTCAGTCCGTAGGCGATGAGCTTGTTCGGATCGACGCGCACCTGGTACTCTTTCGTCGGTCCGCCGAAGCTCGAAACATCCACTACGTTGGGCACCGACTTGAACTGTTTCTCCAGCACCCAGTCTTCCAGCGACTTCAGTTCCATTACGTCGTATTCCGGATTGGTGCTGGTCAGGGTATAAAACATGACCTGGCCCACGGGGCTGTAATCGGTACCCATCTGCGGCTGCAGATTGTCCGGCAGCGTGACTTGGGACAGGCGCTCCAGCACTTTTTGCCGGTTCCAGTCATTCTCCGACTCGTCGTCGAAAATCAGCATCAGGCTGGAAAGCCCGAACAGCGATACGGAGCGCAGATAAGTAAGGTGCGGCAGGCCGTTCATCACAATCTCAAGTGGAATGGTTACCTGCTGCTCGACCTCTTCCGCGGCCCGGCCGGGCCATTGTGTGATGACCTGAACATAGTTGTTGGCTACATCCGGGTAGGCCTCGATCGGCAGGTTTTTGAACGAGATGACGCCCCAGGCGA
>Ga0302326_10031818_pt1 | contig 10531 bp, 7 predicted proteins | sample Palsa_T0_3_FD_202264 | JGI IMG/M metagenome (GOLD analysis project Ga0302326, IMG submission 202264) | Peat permafrost microbial communities from Stordalen Mire near Abisko, Sweden - Palsa_T0_3 | ecosystem: Environmental > Terrestrial > Soil > Palsa > Peat permafrost | place: Sweden: Abisko... | reverse complement strand
GCATCGCCAGAGCCCAGGTGTGCGGCGGCGTCCAGAAGAAGATGATCGCGAACATCACCAGCGCGGGCCAGCCGATCGTGCCCGTGACGGCTGACCACGCGATCATCACCGGCATACAACCGGCGGCGCCGCCCCACACCACGTTCTGCGAGGTGCGGCGTTTGAGCAGGAGGGTGTAGATGAAGACGTAGAACGCGATCGTGCCCACCGCAAGCAGGCCCGACAGCAGGTTGGTCGTCCAGTACAGCCAGACGAAGGAAGCGACGCTGAGCACCAGCCCGAACACCAGCGCATTGCGCTTCGGCACGGCCGCCCGAGCGAGCGGGCGTCGCGCGGTCCGCTTCATCTTCTTGTCGATGTCGGCGTCAGCCACACAGTTCAGCGTGTTCGCGCCGCCGGCAGCCAGCATCCCGCCGACCAGAGTGTCGAAGATGAGCAGCGGGTTGACGCTGCCGCGGTGGGCCAACAGCATCGCCGGAATCGCAGTGACCAGCAGTAGCTCGATGACCCGCGGCTTGGTCAACGCCAAATAGGCGAGCAAAGTCGCACGGACTCGACTCGGCGCGACGCGGCCGCGAACGCTCACGCAGTAACTCCTTGGGTCGCAGCAGCGCGCAGCATCTACTACGCACGATGGTAGACGGAACGACTCGCCCAGCATGCACCGCAGGGGCTGTCCGCAGCCAATCGGCGTCACTCGCGGCACAACGCACAGTTGACGGCACCTGAATTGTCGGAAGTCGAAAAATCGGTTGACGCATGCGAAACGTTCCGGCATTAGGGTGGACCAAGGATCAATCTGCCGAGCCGAGGACTTCAGTACGTGACCACACTTGAAGACATTTCGACACTGACCCAACCGCACCACCCGGATGACTGGACCGAGGTCGACTCGGCCGCGGTCGACACCGTCCGGGTACTAGCCGCCGACGCGGTTCAGAAAGTCGGGAACGGCCACCCCGGCACAGCGATGAGCCTTGCTCCGCTGGCCTACACCCTGTTCCAGCGCACGATGCGGCACGACCCCAGCGACGTCCACTGGCTGGGCCGCGACCGCTTTATTCTCTCGGCCGGGCACAGCAGCCTGACTTTGTACATTCAGCTGTATCTGGGCGGTTTCGGTCTCGAGATCGCCGACATCGAGTCACTGCGCACCTGGGGGTCCAAGACCCCCGGACATCCGGAATTCCGGCACACCGACGGCGTAGAGATCACCACCGGCCCGCTCGGCCAAGGCCTGGCGTCGTCGGTGGGGATGGCGTTCGCGGCACGCTACGAACGGGGCCTGTTCGACCCTGACGCCGCCCCGGGAACCAGCCCGTTCGACCACTTCATCTACGTGATCGCCTCTGACGGCGACATCGAAGAGGGCATCACGTCGGAGGCCTCGTCGCTGGCGGCGGTCCAAGAGCTGGGCAACCTCATCGTGTTCTACGACCACAACCAGATCTCGATCGAGGACGACACCAACATCGCCCTCTCCGAAGACACCGCCGCGCGCTACGAGGCCTACGGCTGGCACGTGCAGCGCGTCGAGGGCGGAGAGAACGTGGCCGGCATCGAGGAGGCCATCGCCAAGGCGAAGGCCGTCACCGACAAGCCGTCGTTCATCTCGCTGCGGACGATCATCGGCTATCCGGCGCCGAAGTTGATGAACACCGGCAAGGCGCACGGTGCCGCCCTCGGCGACGAGGAAGTGGCCGCGGTCAAGAAGATCCTCGGTTTCGATCCGGACAAGACGTTCGAGGTCCGCGACGAAGTGATCAATCACACCCGCGAACTGGTACAGCGCGGCAAGGAAGCGCACGATAAATGGCAACCGGAATTCGACGCCTGGGCGCAACGCGAACCTGAGCGCAAAGCGCTGCTTGACCGACTGACCGCCGAGGAGTTGCCCGAGGGCTGGGACGCGGACCTGCCGCACTGGGAACCCGGGTCCGACGCAATGGCCACGCGAAAAGCATCCAACGAGGTGCTGAACGCGGTGGGACCGAAACTGCCTGAGCTCTGGGGCGGCTCCGCCGACTTGGCCGGCAGCACCAACACCACGATCAAGGGCGCCGATTCATTTGGGCCGCCGTCGATTTCGACCAAGGACTACACGGCGCACTGGTACGGCCGCACTCTGCATTTCGGGGTTCGCGAACACGCGATGGGCGCAATCCTGTCGGGCATCGTGTTGCATGGCCCGACACGCGCCTATGGTGCCACCTTCCTGCAATTCTCCGATTACATGCGTCCGGCCGTGCGGCTGGCCTCGTTGATGGACATCGACACCATCTACGTGTGGACGCATGACTCGATCGGGCTGGGTGAAGACGGTCCGACGCACCAGCCGATTGAGCACCTAGCGGCGCTGCGCGCGATTCCCCACCTGTCGGTGGTGCGCCCGGCCGACGCCAACGAAACGGCATATGCCTGGCGCACGGTCCTGGCTCGCGGCAACGGGAGCGGGCCGGTCGGGTTGATCCTGACCCGTCAAGGCGTGCCGGTGTTGGAGGGAACCGACGCCGACGGTGTCGCCAAGGGTGGGTACATCTTGGGCGACGACGGCGGCGCCGAGCCAGAAGTCGTCCTGATCGCCACTGGTTCTGAGGTCCAGCTCGCCGTGGAAGCGCAGAAATTGCTGGCTGACAAGGACATCGTGGCGCGCGTGGTGTCGATGCCATGCGTTGAATGGTTCGAGTCCCAGTCCGAGGAGTACCGCGACAGCGTGCTGCCCCCGTCGGTGTCTGCCCGCGTCGCTGTCGAGGCCGGCATTGCCCAGAGTTGGCACAAGCTGGTCGGCGATACCGGCGAGATCGTTTCGATTGAGCACTACGGGGAATCCGCTGATGACAAGACTTTGTTCCGCGAATTCGGGTTCACCCCGGAAGCCGTGGTCGACGCCGCCGAACGAACAATAGACAACTAAGCGAAGGAACTTCGATGACTCAGAATGCCAACCTCGCCGCGCTATCCGCCGCAGGCGTATCCATTTGGCTCGATGACCTGTCGCGCCAGCGTCTGCAGTCCGGCAACCTGCAAGAGTTGATCGACACCAAGGGCGTCGTCGGCGTGACGACCAACCCGTCGATCTTCCAGAAGGCGCTCGCCGAGGGCGACGCCTACGAAGGTCAGCTGGCAGAGCTCGCCGAACGTGGCGCCGACGTGGACGCGACCATCCGCACCGTGACCACCGACGACGTCCGTAACGCCTGCGACGTCCTGACGCCGCAGTGGGAGGCCTCCGACGGGGTCGACGGTCGAGTCTCGATCGAGGTCGACCCGCGACTGGCGCACGACGCCGACAAGACCGCCAAACAGGCCATCGAGTTGTGGAAGATCGTGGACCGGCCGAACCTTTTCATCAAGATCCCGGCTACCGAGGACGGGCTGCCCGCCGTCACTGCCACCTTGGCAGAAGGCATTTCGGTCAATGTCACGCTGATCTTCTCCGTGGAGCGTCACCGCGCGGTGATCGATGCCTACCTGGAGGGACTGGAGCAGGCCAAGAAAGCTGGACACGACCTCTCCAAGATCCACTCCGTGGCATCGTTTTTCGTCTCCCGGGTGGACAGCGAGATCGACAAGCGGTTGGAAAAGATCGGCACCGACGACGCGAAGGCCTTGCTCGGCAAAGCTGCCGTGGCCAACGCCCGGCTGGCGTACGCGGCTTACCAGGAAGTGTTCGTCGGTGGCGAGCGTTTCGCGGCGCTGGAAGCCGACGGAGCGCGGGTGCAGCGGCCGCTGTGGGCCTCGACCGGCGTCAAGAACCCCGACTATTCCGACACGCTCTACGTCACTGAGCTGGTTGCCCCGAACACCGTGAACACCATGCCGGAGAAGACGATTGACGCCGTCGCCGATCACGGTGTCGTCACCGGCGATACCGTGACCGGCACCGCATCGGCTGCACAGGAAGTGTTCGACAAGCTCGAGGAAGTCGGGATCGACCTGACCGACGTCTTCCTCGTGCTGGAGAACGAAGGGGTGCAGAAGTTCGAGGAGTCGTGGACCGAGCTGCTCGAGGAGACTGAAAAGCAGCTCCATACCGCCGACAAATGAGTCCTGCCACCAAGCGGACGAACACCGGCACTTGGCAAAACCCCCTGCGGGACAAGCGCGATAAGCGTCTCCCCCGTATCGCCGGCCCGTGCGCCGTGGTCATCTTCGGTGTCACCGGCGACTTGGCGCGCAAGAAAGTCGTGCCGGCGATCTACGATCTGGCAAACCGCGGTCTGCTGCCTCCGACGTTCGCCTTGGTCGGATTCGGTCGCCGCGATTGGGACGACGAGGCTTTCAGCGACGAGGTCTTGCAACTCGTAAAAGATCACTCCCGCACGCCTTTTCGGCAGGTGATCTGGGACCGGTTGGCCGAGGGCTGCCGATTCGTCCAAGGGGCATTCGACGACGACGAGGCGTTCGCCCGGCTGGCCGAGACGTTGGACAAGCTGGACGCCGAACGCGGCACTGGCGGCAATCACGGTTTCTATCTGGCGATCCCACCGAAGAGTTTTCCCGCGGTGTGCGAGCAGTTGTCCAACGCCGGATTGGCGAAACCGCAAGATGGCAGCTGGCGGCGAGTGGTGATCGAAAAGCCCTTCGGCCACGATCTGGACAGCGCGCGCGAGCTGAACAAAGTGGTCAATAGCGTCTTTCCCGAGGAGTCGGTGTTCCGCATCGACCACTACCTGGGCAAGGAGACGGTGCAGAACATCCTGGCGATGCGGTTCGCCAATCAGTTGTTCGACCCGATCTGGAACGCGCACTACGTGGACCACGTGCAGATCACCATGGCCGAAGACATCGGATTGGGTGGACGCGGCGGCTACTACGACGGCATCGGCGCGGCGCGCGACGTGATCCAGAACCATCTGATGCAGCTGCTCGCGCTCACAGCGATGGAGGAGCCGGTCAGCTTTCGTCCGGCCGAATTGCAGACCGAGAAGATCAAGGTGCTCTCGGCGGTGAAACTCGCTGAGCCGCTGGACGAGACCACGTCTCGCGGCCAATACACCGCCGGTTGGCAGGGTGGAGAGCACGTGGTCGGGCTGCTCGACGAGGAGGGATTCTCAAAGGATTCGATCACCGAGACATTCGCTGCGATCACCGTCGAAGTCGACACCCGTCGTTGGGCCGGTGTGCCGTTTTACCTGCGTACCGGAAAACGGTTGGGTCGCAGGGTGACTGAGATCGCGCTGGTTTTCAAACGGGCCCCGCATCTGCCGTTCGACGCGACGATGACCGACGAGTTGGGCGCCAACGCACTGGTGATTCGGGTGCAGCCGGACGAAGGTGTGACGTTGCGGTTCGGGTCCAAGGTGCCCGGCAGCATGGAGGTCCGCGATGTCAACATGGACTTCTCCTACGGGTCCGCGTTCACCGAGGAGTCTCCCGAGGCCTACGAACGCCTGATCCTCGACGTCCTGCTCGGCGAGCCGTCGCTGTTCCCGGTCAACGAGGAAGTCGAATTAGCGTGGGAGGTATTGGATCCCGCGCTCGACCATTGGGCTGAGCACGGTAAGCCCGACCCGTACGAAGCAGGCACCTGGGGTCCGGAGTCGGCGTTCGAGATGCTCCGCCGAACCGGCCGTGAATGGCGGCGGCCATGATTGTCGATCTGCCTGAGACCAGCACCACTGAGATCGACAAAAAGCTCAGCGCGCTGCGCGAGGAGTCCGGCGCCGTCAACCTCGGCCGGGTGTTGACGTTGGTCATCGCGCCGGACAGCGAGGCGCTACTCGAGGAATCCATCGAAGCTGCCAATGCGGCCAGCCACGAGCACCCCAGCAGGGTGATCGTGGTGACGACCAGGGACGCCGACGCCGACGAGGCGCGACTCGACGCGCAACTACGGGTGGGCGCCGACAGCGGTGCAGGCGAGGTCGTAGTGCTACGACTCTCTGGTCCGCTGGCCCGACACCAGGGCAGCGTCGTCATACCGTTTCTGCTTCCCGACATTCCGGTGGTGGTGTGGTGGCCGGACGTGGCGCCGGAGGTGCCCGCCCAGGATCCGTTGGGCCAATTGGCACTGCGGCGCATCACCGACGCGACCAACGGGGCTGACCCGCTTGCTGCGATCAAAAGCAGACTGCCCGGCTACAGCCCGGGCGACACCGACCTGGCGTGGAGTCGCATCACCTATTGGAGGGCGCTGCTGACCTCGGCGATTGACCAGCCGCCGCACGAGCCGATCAAGTCGGCGCTGGTGTCCGGTCTGAAGGCGGAACCCGCACTGGATGTTCTGGCAGGTTGGCTGGCCAGCCGCATCGACGGGCCGGTGCGTCGGGCGGTCGGCGAACTCAAGGTCGAACTCGAACGCGCCAGCGAGACGGTGACACTCAGCCGACCGCAAGACGGTGTGACCGCGACGCTGAGCCGCACCGCCAAACCCGAAGCGCTTGTTCCATTACCGCGCAGAGAAACTCGGGAGTGTCTGGCCGAGGACCTGCGGCGACTGGATGCCGATGCGATCTACTTGTCGGCGTTGGAGGGTATCGACCGGGTGGAGTACGTATGAGCAGCGGCGCAATCGTCGAGACATTCAGCGACAGCGACGGGCTGGTGTCCGCCGCCGGCGAGCGATTGATCGACCTCATCGATAAGGCAATCGCCGCGCGTGGTCGAGCGTTGATCGTGCTGACCGGAGGTGGCAACGGCAACAAGCTGTTGCGGTTGCTCGCCGCGCAGTCCGAGCGGATCGACTGGGCCAACGTTCATCTGTTCTGGGGCGATGAACGGTACGTCACCGAAGATGACGACGAGCGCAACGAGAAGCAAGCTCGCGAGGCTCTGCTCGATCACATCGACATCCCGGCCCGCAACGTGCACGCCATGCCCGCTGCCGACGGTGAGTTCGGCGACGACATCGCCGCCGCCGCGCTGGCCTACGCGCAATTGCTGGCAGCGAACGCCGAGCCTGGTGATCCCGCGCCGAATTTCGACGTACATCTCCTTGGCGTGGGTCCCGAAGGCCACATCAACTCGCTGTTCCCGGACACTCCCGCGGTGCGGGAGACAACGCGACAGGTGGTCGATGTCGAAGACTCGCCCAAGCCGCCGCCGCTGCGAATTACGTTGACGCTTCCCGCGATCCAGCGGTCTCGCGAGGTCTGGCTGCTGGCGGCGGGTGAGGAGAAGGCCGAAGCCGTCGCCGCCGCCATCGGTGGTGCCGACCCGACATCGTTCCCCGCGGCGGGTGCGATCGGTCGCGAGCACACCGTCTGGTTTCTCGACAAGCAGGCGGCAGGCCAGCTCCCCACCGGCTAGGGCCGCGACTCGACCTGTCGGTCGGCATAGCCGCGTGCGTAATCCTGCATCTGTCGGATGACATCGGGCGGTGCGGCGCGATTCGTCACCACGGCGCAGTAGCGGCCACCATCTCGCTCAGGCATACCCGATCAGATAGGTTTTCGGCTCCCGGGGTTCCTTCGACCGCCATAATGGCCGTCATGGCAGATAAAAGCGCCGGTGGTCGCGCTCCGCGGCAGCGGATCAGGACGCTCGCTCAGGCGGCGATGAACGCTGACGTCACCGTTGAGCAGCTGGAAGACGTGCTCGGAGGCTTGGGCGACAGCCTGACCGACCTCAACAAATCGCTCACGCATTTGAACGCCGCAGTCGACCGCCTCAACGGCGGCCTGGACCACTTCGAGGCCACCCTGAGCAGGATCGATGACCTGATGGCCCGGTTGGTCACACTCGTCGCGCCGGTCGAGGCCGTCGTAGAGCGCATCGACTACATGGTCAGTGTCGGCGAGACCGTGATGTCGCCGCTGTCGGTCACCGAGCACGCGGTCCGCAACGCGTTCAATGCCTTGCGTAACCGGACCACGCGTTAGCCGTTAGGTCGTGCCGAGCCAGCCAGTTCCCGATCCGCCGTACGCCGAGGGAACCGGTTTGCCGTGGGATGTCTCGGTCACCGACGCCGTCGCCGCGATCGGGTCGGCTCGCGCCCGCCACGGCGACACGTTCGCCGTGCACAGCGGCTCAGATCGCTACCTGTTCACGTTCTCTCCGCCCGGCGTCGAGTCGTTCTACGGCCTGCCCGAGGACAAAGCCAGCAAGGGCGTCGCCGATTACCTGATGCTGCGCCGCAAACTTCCCGACGAGATTTTCGACGGTCGCCGCATCCTGCCGGGCACGCTGTTCCGCCGCGACGATGTCGCCGGTTATCTGGCCAACCTGGATCGGGCGCTCGACGAGACCACCACGGAGCTGGGGCCGTCGGGATCGGTCGACGTGTTCGACCTGACCCGCCGGCTGGGCCATCGGATGGGCCTGGCCTCGTGGGCCGGTCCCGGATCGTCACGCGGTGAGGCCTTCGAACGATTGGCGCGGGCCTTCGACATCCTCGACGGCTCGGACGCGTTCGTGCATCCGGACGCGATGGCCGCGGTCGCCGCGTCGGACAAGCGGGCCGAACGTGCCGCCCTTGACGAGGTGGTCGAGATCGTCGCCGGCACTCTGCACAGCTGCCAGGACAGCGCCGACGATCAGAGCCTGTTCGACAGAATTGTCGATGCCTGGCGTGATGAGTTGGGCAGCAACCGAATCCGTGGCATCGCACTCGATGTCGCGCTGATTCACATCGCCTCGATGTCCAACCTGGCTGCGGCGCTGGGGTGGGCGTTGGTCGATGTGGTCGAGCACCCGACGTGCTCGGCCCGAGTCGTCGCCGGCGATGCGGACCTGGCGCAGCGCTGCGCGCTGGAATCGATTCGCCTGGCTCAGCGCTCGATCATGTCGCGCTCTGTGTTGTCGCCGGTCGAACTCGATACCGGCGATGTCAATTACCGCGTGCCCGTCGGATGGACGATCGCGACACTGTTGCCGCTACTCAACACCACGGCCGCAGCAGGACTCGAGCACTGGGATCCGGACCGGTGGACGCGACACCGGTTGTCCGACGAGAAGTCGCTGCCTTCGCCGATGTTGGTGACGGCCTTCGGGCACGGGCGGCATTCTTGTCCGGCACAACCGTTTTCACTCGCGGCGATGACGGCCACGATGACCCACTTGTTGGGTCGCTATCGGATGACACCGGGCTGGACGACGCACCCGCAGCCGATTCCGGCTCAGATCGGCGGCGTGGCAAGGGCGGACGGCCCTTGCTCGCTGAGCTACACGGCCGTCTGAACAGGCAACTGCAGATACGACGCGTGACTCCCGCCGCTGTGGATGATGTGCCTACCCTTGTTCTGCGGTACGTATTCGCGGAGTGCGGGCATCCACGAGCCGAACAGATTCCGCGCGCTGATGACCAGCCGAAGCTGCTCGCCAGGATGGAACACCAGACCGACTGCAAGCAGGTCGATTTCGACGTCGACGACCGCACCGGGCATGACTTTCTCCACCCGGTCGAAGCTGTGGACGGGGACTTCGTCGGTCGACAGCGTCTCATCCAGGTGTCGCATCGACACGCGCAGACGTCCTGTGGTGCCCTTGTACCGCAGGATCGATGCCCCCCGCTCGGTGACGTCGTGGATCATCGCGCCGCGGTTGGGCACGGTGAACTCCTGCAACGGTGTCCCTTGCGCATTCAACTTCTGGACGAAGACGAAGAGGTCCATGTCGTCAGAGCCTTGGGCTTCGACCCATAACCGCGCCTTGGGATAGCCGACCACCGTGGTCTCCTCGTCGAAGTGGACGATGAACGAAACCAGGCCAGGATCTGTTTCTGCGTCGTAGTCGGTCGTCACCTCCTCCGGGGGCGCCTCCGTGCGCAACGTGCGCGAGCGGCCGTCGAGGTAATACTTCGTGGAGGCGACGCCGTGCGGGGGGAACTGGTCGGCAGGCAGATTGACCCGGTCTCCGCCTTCGAGGTCAAGAAGGGCGTACCGGACTCGCGGGGTCTGCTCCCAGCCGTTGACCTCGTCTTTCAGGAAATGGTCGAAGAACCGGCGCAGATCTTCCCTGTTCGCCTCGTCGTAGTAGTCGGGCCACTCCTGGCTGTTGTGAATGCGCAGCCACTTCTTATCCGAACCCATCCGCCGCCAAGCACGGAAGGTGCCCGCCGTGTGCAACGAATTGGAATAGCTGGCCACGACGTACGCTGGCACATCGATCCGGTCGAAGCGCGGGATCTTGTTGCGCCACAACCCGTTCATCAGCGGGTACCGCTCTGCCTCGGCGAGAATGTCCTCCTTGCGGCTCTTGCCCCAATAGCTGTTGTCCTGCAGCTGTCGGGCGAACCCGGTGTCGGGCATGCCGCCGCGCATCACGAGATCGCGGTAGACGTCGCTAACGCCCTCCCACGGATTGATCGCTGCGAGGTGCGGCGGTTGTTCGGCGGCCGCGAACCATTGCGCGACTGCGAGATAGGAGGTCCCGCTCATCGCGACCTTGCCCGTACACCAGTCCTGAGCGGCCAGCCACTCGATCAAATCATGACAGTCCTGGCCTTCTTGACGGTCCCATAAAACGCTGTCGCCCTGCGAATCTGAGACGCCTCGGACATCCGGGTTACAGATCGCATAACCCTGGGCGCACCAATACGCCGGGTCGGGCCCCTCGAACTTGTGCAGACCCGACACGATCCCGTTGTCCA